>JADMIO010945814.1_pt1 | contig 23419 bp, 26 predicted proteins | sample 8958161 | NCBI WGS metagenome assembly JADMIO01 (sample SAMN16585339, study PRJNA669376) | soil metagenome | isolation source: Crop rotation soil | place: USA: Cullars Rotation, Alabama | collected 2011
CGGCCACTGCGTGGGTGCCGTCGTGTCACCGTTCGGCTCGACGAAGACGACGACGCTCTGGGCGAACGCGGCGGTCGTGTCGAACCTCGGCGCGGCGCAGACGGCGGCCGCGCTCGGGCCGCACGGCTGGCCGAAGCTGACCGAGTGGCGCTCCGACAACCGCGTCCTCACGGTGCAGGATCTCGTCCTCCAGCGGCCGCTGCGGCTGCCCGCCGACGTCGCGGAGGCGCCCCGCGTCTACCTCGTGTGGGAGTCGTGGGACGAGTGCGTCGAGTGGCTGCGCCGCAGCCGGACCGACGACCTCGACACGTACTTCGGCGACATCGAGCTGACGCAGTTCCACCATCTCTATCCCGGCCGGCCGGATCGCGTCGCGCTGCGCGTCCGCTACGGCACCGGTCCGTTCGCGGACGGCGACTGGGACCGGCGCCGCGCGGAGTTCAACGTGCGCATGCGCGCGCGGCTCGAGCAGCTCGACCCGGACATCGCGTCGATCGTCGAGTACGAGCACGTCTGCACGCCGCTCGACTTCTGGCGGAGCAACCCGGCGGCGACCCACGGCAACCCGATCGGCGGCGACTTCGTCGGCGGCCAGTGGATCGGCGACCGGCTCCCGTACCGCTCTCCCGTCGACCGGCTCTATCTCTCGAACGGGGTCTGGCCGCCGGCCCTGTCGTGGCTCGCGGCCGGCTACAACGCGGCGACGGTCGTGGCCGAGGACCTCGGCATCCGTGACCAGCCGTGGTGGCGGCATGAGCCCGCCTCCTGGTTCGCCGGCGCGGCACCGACGCCGACACCGGCATGAGCGCGGCACTCGAGATCGTCGGCGGCGGGTTCGCGGGGCTCGTCCGTGCGGTCGACGAGAGCCGCCGCGGCGGCCGCGTCGAGTACGTCGAGCCCGGGCTGCGCGCCGGCGGCGCCATGGTCAGCGAGACGTTCCTCTCGCCGTTCCGCTTCAACCTCGGCCCGTCGCTCGTCGAGCGGCCACCGCTGCCGTCGCTGCACGTGCTCGAGCCGCAGCTGCTGCTCGACGTCGCGGGCACGACGCTCTCGCGGTCGGCGCTGAAGTCGGGCGGCGGCTCGGCGCTCCGCGCGGCGTTCGGGCTGTTCCGCGGCATCGACCCGGGCGCTCCGGGAGCCGAGGGACGGATCGCTCGCGCCTGCGCCGCAATCGACGACCTCGTCCTCGTCTCGGGCGGCAACGGCCTCGCCACCGCCTGCCTGATCGACGAGCTCGTCGCCGCCGGCTCGACCGTCGTCGAGGGTGCGGGCACGGCGGCCACGGCCGCGCACCGCGGCACGGGCCTCGGGACGTGCCGGCTCTTCATCGGGGCGCGCGGGCCGGCGCCGGACCGGAAGGCGCTGGCGACCGCGGTCGGGTTCTCCGACGACGCCTCGCTGCTCGCCGCACTCGACGCGCTGCGCAACGGCGAGACGGACGAGCCGCTCGGCTTCCTCGTCTCGAACGCCCACCTCGACGCGAACAGCGTCGACGAGACGTTGTGGTCTGCCGTCTTCCAGGGCGTCCTGCCGTTCGGTGCGGCCGTGTCGCACCGCGACTACGGCGACCGCGTCCTGTCGGCGCTCGGGATCGACCGCGACTCCGTGATCTTCCGTCTGCTCTGGCTGCCCGAGGACACGGGCGAGGCGCTGCAGTAGCGAGGCGCCCGCCCGCGACTCGAGCGGGCGCCTCGACGACTAGTGCAGGATCAGGCCGCCGGTCGCGGTCAGGATCTTGCTCGTCCCGGCGACGAACCCGCCGCCGATCGCCGGCACGTACGCGCGGAGCGTCGTCCCGGGCGTCCAGTGCGCGACGTGCGCGACGCCGCTCCGGCCGAACTCGGCCCGCATCAGCGAGACCCACCGGCCGCCGACGAGCTGCTGGAGCACGACCGGCTTGCCTGCGAACTGCGCCACCGGCGCGATGCGGACGGTGCCGTTCCGCCGCAGGCCGATCCGCGGCATGACGTCGACGACGATCTTGTCGACGCCGAAGTCGCTCTGCGCGACGAACGTCGTGCTCCGCGTCGGTGCAACCTCGAACCGGAACGCGCCGGTCGGGTTCGCCTCCGTCGAGAGCAGGGCCTGCGCCGTCTTGCCGCCCGCGTTGCCGACGAGCGTCACCGGGCTGCCGCCCGGCGCCGTCCCGTGCAGCACCACGCTCGAGCCGTAGCGAACCGTCAGGGGCTGCTGCAGGTGCACGGCAGCCGACGCCGTCGATGCGAGCGCCGCAGCCACCGCCGCCGCCGCCAGGCCGGCGATGTACTTCTTCATGTGGTGTGCCTCCTCCCCGTGTGTCTGACGGGGAGATAACGGCGTTCGTTACAAGCCGGTCACGGGCCGCGGCGCAGGCCGCAGCGAGACCGGCTGGAGCACCCAGAGGAGCACGGGGATCGTGTAGAGCACGACGGCCGCGACGACCGCGGAGAGCGCGAGCGCCGGCACGGCGGCTCCGGCCGGGGCGCCGTGGCGGACGGCCGAGGCCACGAGGCAGCAGACGAGCGCGCCGACGGTCGTGAACGTGCGGACGACCGCCGGACGCCCCTCCAGCAGGTCGCTGACGGCGACGAACGCGGCGCCGGCGGCACAGGGGATCGCGATGAGGAGCACGAGCCCTGCCAGCTGATGGGCCGATGCGAGGTCGGCGAACGCCGCGCCGAGCACCAGAGAGAGCGGAAGCAGCCGCGAGCCCATCTGAACACGTAGCTTCGCCCCGTCGGCGGGCGGTCCTTCCTCGTTAGCCTCTCCCACATGGAACTCACTTGGCTCGGTCACGCCTCGTTCCGCCTCGACGCGGACGGCAAGCGCATCTACATCGACCCGTTCCTGAACGGGAACCCGAAGTGCCCCGAGAGCGAGAAGACGCCGGAGAAGGCGGACATCGTCGCGATCACCCACGGGCACGGCGACCACGTCGGCGACGCGATCGACATCGCGAAGCAGCACGGCGCGACGGTGATCGCGCCCGTCGAGCTCGCGGGCAGCCTCGGCGCCAAGGGCGTCGAGAACGTCAAGGACCCGAACAAGGGCGGCACCGTCGAGATCGACGGCATCCGCTTCACGATGACGCACGCACAACACTCGTCATCGGACGACGACGGCAACTACACCGGCGAGCCGTGCGGGATCGTCGTGCGCGCCGAGGGCAAGACGGTCTACTTCGCCGGCGACACGAACGCCTTCGGCGACATGCAGACCGTGATCGCGCGGCTGTACAAGCCGGACGTCGCGGTGCTGCCGATCGGAGACCACTACACGATGGGCCCCGAGGAGGCCGCGCTCGCGGTCGAGCTGCTCGGCGTCTCGCGCGTCGTGCCCTGCCACTGGGGGACGTTCCCGGCGCTGACCGGCACGCCCGACGCGCTGCAGGAGCGGGTCGGCAGCGGCGTCACCGTCGAGAAGCTGGAGCCGGGGGACTCGGTGACCATTTGAGGGAACGCTGGTTCGGTGCGACGGGACGGCGCGTCCCGGAGCTCGCGGCCGAGGGCGCCGTCGACGTGACGGACGCGCTCGTCCTCGACGACGCGGCGGACGACGCGCGCCTGCGCGACGCGTTCGCCGCCGGCACGCCGGTCGTCGTCCGCGCGTCGACACCGGAGCAGATCAAGGCGGCGCTCGCGCGGCCGGAGGTCGCGTGCGTGCTCGTCCCGCCGGACCGGCAGGACCTCCTCGACCTCGACCTGACCGAGCTGACGTACGGATGACGTTCTCACTCGTCGCGTACGACCCGGACGCGGCGCAATGGGGCGTCGCGGTGCAGTCGAAGTTCCTGTCGGTCGGCTCGGTCGTGCCGTGGGCGGCTGCGAACGTCGGCGCGGTCGCGACGCAGGCGTACGCGAACCCGACGTTCGGGCCGGACGGCCTCGCGCTGCTGCGCGACGGGCTCCCGGCGGCGGAGGTCGTGGAGCGGCTCGTCGCCGGCGACGACGGCCGGGACGAGCGGCAGCTCGGCGTCGTCGACCGCGACGGCGGCTCGGCCGCCTACACGGGCTCCGGCTGTCACGACTGGGCGGGCCACCGCACCGGCGACGGCTACGCGGCGCAGGGGAACATCCTCGTCTCCGCCGCGACGGTCGACGCGCTCGCGGCGACGTTCGAGGCGACGCGCGGCGACGCGCTCGCGCGGCGCCTGCTCGACGCGCTCGCAGCGGCCCAGGTGGCGGGCGGCGACAAGCGCGGTCAGCAGTCGGCGTCGCTCCTGATCGTCCAGGAGCGCGGCGGCTATGCCGGCATGTCGGATCTCGTCTGCGACCTGCGCGTCGACGACCACGAGCGGCCGATCGACGAGCTGCGCCGCCTCTACGGCCTGCACGACCGGCTGTTCGGGGTCACGCCGGACGAGGACTGGCTGCCGCTCGAGGGCGACCTTGCCGACGAGGTCTCCGCGCGAGTTAGTCGAGCCGGTTATTCGTCCTTGCACGAGTGGGCCGGCGTCGCCAATCTCGAAGACCGCGTGCGCGAGGAGCCGCGCATCGACCCCGTCGTCCTGGAGGCATTGCGTGAAGACACTGCGGATTGACGACGTCGAGGGCCTGCCCGTCCTCGGCACGCTCATGTGGAAGCCGGTCCGGAAGCCGCTCGGCGTCACCGCGTTCGGCATCAACGCCTATGTCGCGGAGAACGCCGGCGACGAGGTCGTCGAGGAGCACACCGAGACCCAGCTCGGCCACGAGGAGATCTATGCCGTCATCCGCGGCCACGCCGTGTTCACGGTCGACGGCGAGGAGGTCGACGCGCCGTGGGGCACGCTCGTCTACCTCGACGACCCGAAGCAGAAGCGGCAGGCGGTCGCGAAGGAGCCGGGGACGACGGTGCTCGCGATCGGCGGCGTGCCGGGCGTGCACGAGCCGTCGGCGTGGGAGTACTTCTTCCCCGCGCTGCCCGCGCACCGCGCCGAGGACTGGGCGACGGCGCGCTCGATCCTCGAAGAGGCGCTGCAGGAGAAGGACCATTCGGCGATCCGCTACGCGCTCGCCTGCGTCGAGGCACGAGACGGGAACGCCGACAAGGCGCTCGAGTGGCTCGAGTCGTGCGACGAGCGGCACAGGCAGCATGCGCCGCGCGACGAGGACTTCGCCTCGCTCGCGGACGACCCGCGGTTCCTAGCGCTGACCGGGCAGTCGTAGCCCGATCCCGCGCAACGGCGGCACCGGGTCGTCGGACGGCCGCGCCACGAGCAGGACGGCGGCGTGCCCCGGCTGCGAGACGAGCGAGTCGACGAACAGTTGCAGGCCGAGCGCGAGCGCGAACGCCTTGTGCCACTGCTCGCCGCCGAACGGCACGAGCTGCTCCTCGCTCGCGAGGCCGGCCACGACGTCGCCCCAGGTGACGGCGCCCATCGAGACGTCGACGACGACCGGCTCACCGTCGCTCGACGGGATGCCGATCGCGAGCGGGTTCGTGCCGGCGACCTTCGGCCCGTCGGGCGGCCCGAGCCGCGCGGGCGACGTCGCGGTGAGCACGCCGATCAGCCCGGCCTCGGCGAGGCGGCGCACGTGGTGGCCGAGCATCCCCGTCGGGAAGGTGCGCTCGCAGACGACGAGCCGTGCGTCACGGGGCGGCGAGTCGATCTGCGCGCCGATCACGCGGGCGAGCGTGAGGTAGCCGATCGCGCCGTTGCCGTCCCAGCGGCCGTCGTCGATCTGACGCGGCCGCGCCTGCGGGTCGAAGTCCTGCGCCCCGAGCCACTCGATCCGCGCGTGCCCGTGCGACGGCTTGCCGCGCTGCTCGGCGTCGTCGAAGTGCAGCCAGAGCAGCTCCGCGTCGTGCTCGGAGAAGCCGAAGGCGCGCAGCCGCGCAAGCCCCTCAGTGCGATCCACGGAACTCCTGGATCGGCCAGCCGCGCTTGGTCGCGATCTTCCGCAGCTTGCGGTCGGGGTTGACGGCGACCGGATGGCCGACGGCCTCGAGGAACGGCAGGTCGGTGTGGCTGTCGCTGTACGCGGTCGACTCCGCCAGGTCGTAGTCGAGCGCACGGATGCAGTCGGCCTTCGCCTGCGCGTGCAGCGCGCGCAGCGCCTTCCCGGTGTACTTCCCGTCGACGACCTCGCAGACGGTGCCGAGCGCGCCGTCGAAGCCGAGGTCGTCGGCGATCGCCTGCACGATCTCCTGCAGCGTCGCGCTGACGATGTAGACCGGCTCGCCGCGGCGGCGGTGGCGGTCGACGAGATCGAGCGACTCGGCGTAGACGAGCGGGCGGAGGATCGTCTCCAGCGACTCGCCGACGAGGTCGCGCATCTCCTCCGGCGTGTGACCGCGCAGGAGCAGCAAGCCGTCCTCCGCCGCGCGCCGCACGGCCTCGTGCGAGGCGCCGCGCAGCATGAAGAGCACCTGCCACGCCGCCGCCTCGATCATCATCCGGCGCGAGATGATCCCGCGGCGCCGGAACGCCGGCGCGAGCGCGAGCGCCGACGAGCGGCGGAGGAGCGTGCGGTCGAGGTCGAAGAACGCGGCGCTAGCCATCGAGGCCCGCGGCAGCGTACGCGTCCTCGCGGCGGCCGTAGTCCTGCAGGCTCTTCACCTTGCCGTCGCGGAGCACGACGATCTGGAACAGCTTCGGCACGAGCCCCTTCGCGCCGAGGCGCTCGAGCCGGCGCCCGCGCAGCTGGACGAGCACGCGGTCGCCGAGGTCGATCGTCTGGCCGGGGCGCAGCCGGTTCGCCTCCGCACGCCAGAGCAGGGTGCGGACGACCTCGTCGGCGTCGTTGCACGGGTTCCACTTCGCCTTCGCGGCGGGCTGCCACGTGACGTCGTCGTGCAGCCGCGTGCGCAGCGTGCGGTGGTCGGCCCGCCGCGCGAGCTTGTAGAGCTCCTCGACGCGCTCCTCGTTAGGAGACAAGCGGCAGGGACTTGACGATGGTCCCCGGCTCGCGCCGCGCGTCGATCGTCTCGGCGATCTCCAGGATCTCGGGCGACACGTACGGCTCGCCGCGGTCGACCGCCTCGCGCAGCTGCGCGTCGAGCGGCACCGTGCCGAGCAGCGGGATGCCGAGCTGCTCCGCGAGGTCCTCGCCGCCGCCGCTGCCGAACACGTCGCCGCTCATGTTCTCGATCACGCCGAGCAGTCGCATGTTCGTCTTGCGCGCCATCGACGCCGCGCGGGACGCGACGTCCTGTGCGAGCTTCTGCGGCGTCGTCACGACGACGACCTCCGCCTTCGGCAGCAGCTGGCCGAGCGAGATCGAGATGTCACCGGTGCCGGGTGGCATGTCGACGACGAGCACGTCGAGCTCGCCCCAGTGCACGTCGGTGAGGAACTGCTCGAGCGCGCGGTGCAGCATCGGGCCGCGCCACATGACGGGCTCGTTGTCGTCGAGGAAGAAGCCGATCGACATCAGCTTCAGGCCGTTCTTCACCGGCGGGACGATCATCTTGTCGACCGCGACCGGCTTCTGGTGGATGCCGAGGATGTGCGGGATCGAGTGCCCGTAGATGTCGGCGTCGAGGATCCCGACGCGGCGGCCGAGCTGCGAGAAGGCGACCGCGAGGTTCGCGGTCAGCGACGACTTCCCGACGCCGCCCTTGCCCGAGGCGATCGCGACGACGCGGCAGCTCTCCGGCAGCTTGATCACGCCGTCGCGCTCGACCCCGCCGCGGAGCTTCGTCGTCAGGGCCTGCCGCTCTTCGGGGGTCATGACGCCGAAGGAGAGGGAGAAGCCGCGGACGCCGGGGACGGCCTGGAGGGCCTGCTCGACCTGGCGCTCGAAGGAGTCGCGGAGCGGGCAGCCGGCGATGGTCAGGACGATCGTCAGCGAGACGACGCCGTCCTCGACCTCGACGTCCCGGACCATGTCGAGCTCGGTGACGGGGCGCTGCAGCTCGGGGTCGATGACCGACTCGAGGGCGGCGAGGATGGCGTCGCGGCTCGGTTCCACGTGCGGAACGGTACCGGGGACTGTTCGCTCCATGACATCGGAGCGTCGGCCGCACGAACGACACGGCGCTGCGACCGGCGGAGACGCGTCCCCGTGCCCACTCGGATACGGCTCTGTCCCAACCTGTATGCGGCAGGTATGAAATCTCGTAAAACCTGCACTCGATCCTCGTTCGAGGGATCGGACCGGGGGCACGCTTTCCGATCTTTGTAACGCGCCGGGCGAGCTTCCCCGCCTGGGCCGCAGACCCCCATGACTCTCTCTCGTCTCACCGCGGTGGCGGTCGCCACCCTGGCAGCTGCATGCGCCTGCACGGCTCTCGCCGCGCCGGCGAGCGCTGCACGGAACGCCGGCTGCGCGACGGTCGGCTACTCGTACGGCGGTGTGCAGACGCAGTACGTACGGCGCGGCATCTCGGCGAGGATCACGGCGACGCGGATCTCCGCGGTGACGAGCGGCCACATCGCCGGCTGGGTCGGCGTCGGCGGCGCGGGGCAGGGCCTGAACGGCGCCGACGAGTGGATCCAGACGGGCATCGCCTCGCTGCCGGGCGGCGAGACCGAGATCTACTACGAGGTCGCCCTCCCGGGCCAGCGCGCCGTGTACACGAAGGTGGCGCCGATCGCCGCCGGCGAGTCGCGCATCCTCGGCGTCTACGAGATCGCGCCGACGATCTGGGTCGTCACGGTCGACGGCCTGCCGGTGATGCAGCCGGTCATGCTCCCCGGCAGCCACGCGAGCTGGCGCCCGATGGCGACGGCCGAGAGCTACGACGGCGGGGCGACCGCATGCAACACGTACGGCATCCAGTTCGCCGACCTGCGGGTCGCGGACGCCTCCGGGCTCTGGGGCCCGGTCAAGTACCCGCAGTCGTTCTCGAACGGCGGGCACACGCTGACGGCGCTCGCCTCCTCCTCGTTCGCCGTCACCCGGCGGTAGGCAGAAAGCGGAAGGGCGGCCTCGCGGCCGCCCTTCGCGTTCCCTCCTACTCCCCCTGGAGCGTTACTTCTTGAACGTCCCGCGCCGGACGACCTCGCAGCTGTCGCCGACGAAGTCGATCTTGACCGAGTCGGCGATGACGACGTCACGGCCGGAGCCGCAGTTGACGAAGTTCGTCTTGCCGTTGCGGACGTTGATCGTGTCGTTGCCGGCGCCCGAGAAGATCGTGTCCTTGCCCTTCGACACGATCGTGTCGGCGCCCGCGCCCGACTTGACGAGGTTGGAGCCCGTGCCGGTCGTGATCCGGTCGGCGCCGGCGCCGGTCGTGACCTTGTTGTCGCGGTTGTTCGTCTCGATCGTGTTGTTGCCCTTCCGGTCCACGATCACGGCGTTCGCGCGCGTCTTGCTCAGGTCGAGCGTGTCGTCGGCGGCGGTGCCGAGCACCGGCGGCGCGAAGACCGGGCACTTGCCGATCGTGTCGCCCTGGGCCAGGTGCGCCGGGACGGCCTGCTGCGCCACCGTGATCTCGTGGCCGTTATGGCAGAGCGTCACCTTGCCGTACTGATCGGCGGCGGCGCTACTGATGCTGCCGACCTCGTGCGGCGTGAACTTGAAGACGACGGCGACAGCGTGCGCCGCGTGGCTCACGCTCGACGCGGCATAGCTGACGCCACCCATGACGGCCGCGACGGCGAGCAGCGCAGCAGTCAGCGCGACGGCGAGGCCGAGGCGGCGGCCGGCGCCGCGACGGCTCGGCGCCGGCGTGCGGTCAGCCGCGATCCGGGCCTCGAGCTGGCGCACGAAGTCCTCGCGCGGCTCGGGCCGATTGCGGCGGAGTTCAGTTTCGAGGCTGTCGGCGTGACGCCGGCGGAACATGCTCATTCGGTCTCTCCTCGGAGCGGGGGTCGAGTTCGTACCCCTAATACCGGCGGAGAGGGTCGAAACCTTACGGGCGCTTCGAAAGTTCTTTTGCCTCGTCGCTGAGGGGGTTCAGCTCGAGCACTCTGCGCATGGCCTGGCTGTGGGCGTCGCCAGTCGTCACGCCCGCGAGCCCGTACCAGGCGAGGTAGTTCCGGGGATCCTTGGCGATTGCCTTGCGGAAGTCGGCCTGGGCGCCCTCGCGGTTTTGGTTCAGCGCCTCGATCTGGCCGCGGATGACCCACGGCTCAGAGAGCCACGGCGCCCAGCGCGTCGCCTTGCGGGCCTGCATGGCCGAGCTCGCATAGTTGCCCTGCTCGATCGCAGCCCGGCTGCTCGCGAGCGCCTGGTTACCGATGCCGACGACGACCCCCACGAGCGCGACCGCGACCGCGACGACGCCTATCGCCACGCGCGGCCTGCGTTCGAGTCGCCACATCCCGCCGCCCGCGGAACAGCAGACGACGCCGCAGGCGAGCGCCGGCAGGGTCACCGCAGGCACCTCCCAATCCCAGTCGAGGCCGGCGTGCACGGCCCACGCGAGGAAGACGGCGCCGGCGACGACCACGTACGGCGAACGGCGGTACCGCCACGCGAAGACGAGTGGGAGGCACACGAGCAGCGCCACGAGCCCGAGCCCGACGATCCCGAGCTCCCCGAGCGACTCGAGATAGAGGCTGTGGGCGTCGCGGATCTGGAATGCGGTCGGGCGGTGGGCCGACCACCACTCCTCGAACGTTCCGGCGCCGCGACCGACGACGGGTGCGCTGCGCCACTCGCGGAGTGCGCTCTTCCAGCCCGGGATCCGGTTGTTGTTCGACAGTTGGAACAGTCGTCCGTTGAGACTGGTACCCGGGGCGAGGTGCTGGCCGGTGACGAGTTGCGAGGGCGGCGCCGTGAATGAGCGCCAGCCTTTCGCCGCGAGGTGCCACGGTGAGCCGTAGTGCGCAACCACACCCGCACCGCCGATGACCACGATCGCAGTCAGGATCGTGACGAAGGCTCGCCGGGCTCGGTCGCCGGGGCTGTACCGACGGGCAGCTGACTCCAGCAGCGCGCCGAGCATCGCCGCGGCGAGTGCGCCGACGACGACCGCGACGAAGAATCGATGGCCCTGCCGTGTCGCCGTGCCCGCATCGGCCCCCAGCGTCGACAACGCAGACGAGTGCGACGCCAGCGCCACCACCGCGGCGGGCACCAGCGCACCGACGATCAGTGCAACACAGACCTCCACTCGCCCCGGATCGAACGCGACGAGCGCAAGCAACCCGACGACGAGGGCGAGCCACGCACCGCGGCTGAAGGTCAAGTACATCGTCGGCGCGAACACGACGAGCGCACCGGCGGCGGCGGCCCGACCCGCGGCTGCGCGGCTATGAGCGAGGAAGCCGATCGCCAGGATCGCCCCAAGCGCTGCCACGAGACCGAGCGCGTTCCAGTATCCGACCGGCGAGGCGAGGCGATAGCCCGAGACCGGGTCGAAGGTGCCGATCCGGCCGGGGAACATGCGCGTAGCCAGTCCGTACGCCGAGCCGAGCGTTGCCGTGGCGGTGAGAGCCGCCAGCAGGACGGACTCGCCGGCCGCCCGCGCGCCGAGCGTAATCGCGACCGTCGCGCCGAGATAGACGAGCGCGCGCTCCGCCTCGAGCGCCGACGCGGCCGGCGAGTCCGACCACACCATCGAGAACCATGTCCACAAGGTCAGGGCGGCCGCCGCTGCTGCGAACACCGTCGCCGCCCGCGTGACGGTCAGGTCTCGTGCGAGGACCACGAGCATGAGCGCAGCCCAGCCGAGGCCGAGGGTCGCCCAGCCCCAGGCGGTGGGAAAGTAGCCGCCGTTCCGCGCGCCGACGAGCGTCAGGAAGACGACGAGCGGCACCGTCCCGACTGCGAGCGTTATCCCCGTCCGCGCCGTCGTCGCTGCTGCGGCCGGCGCGCCTTCGACGATCACGAGGCCGTTGCGTCGCCCGCGGGGCGGGTGACACCACCGCGCCGCGCGGGCGCGGACTCCTGATCGCCGCTGAGCTCGCCGCGAAGGCGACCGAGTGCGCGATGGAGTGCGACCTCGACGGTGTTCGTCCGCAGCTCGAGCGCCGCCGCGATCTCCCGCACCGTCAGATCCGCTCCGTACCGGAGCGCGATGATCTCGCGGTCGCGGTCGCCGAGCTGAGAGACCGCGTCGCGAAGCTCGAGGTTGCGGATTGCACCGTCCTCGTGGCTGTCCGCCGCCTCGGCGAACGGCTCCGACGCGGGCAACTCGCCGCTCGACGCACGATCGGCGAGGCAGCGCCGAGCGATGCCGATCAGCCAGGCGACCGGCTCTCCGCGGCGCGCGTCGAACGATTCGCGGTACCGAAGTGCGCGCTCGAACACTTCGCTCGTGATGTCCTCCGCGTCCGGCCCATCGCCGACGCGGTACGCCACGTATGCGTACACGCGCCGGATCAGCGGCTCCGGTTGGGCGAGCAGGTCGCGCACCCCTCCACGGTAGAAACTGCTCCAGATATCCGCAAGCCGTCGAACGGGCGATTCCGCGGACCACGAATCGTGGTTCCACGACTCTCAAAGGCGCCGCTCTAAGCTTCGTCCGCGGCATGGGGCTCTCACTCGTCATCCGCTGCCACAACGAGGAGGCGCACATCGGCCGCCTGCTCACGGGCGTGGCTCACCAGACCCTCCAGCCCGACGAGATCGTCGTCGTCGACTCGGGCTCGACGGACGCCACCGTGGCGATCGCAACCGCGTTCGGGGCGAACGTGATCCACATCGCGCCGCAGGAGTTCTCGTTCGGGCGGGCGCTCAACCGCGGGCTCGAGGCCGCCGAGGGCGACATCGCCGTCTTCGCGAGCGCCCATGTCTATCCGCTCTTCGACTCCTGGCTCGAGCGCCTGACGGCGCCGTTCGCCGATCGCGACGTCGCGCTCGCCTACGGGCGACAGCAGGTACCTGACGGCGGCCGGTTCTCCGAGCAGCAACTGCTCGCGCGCTGGTTTCCACGCGCGAGCGTCCCACGGCAGCACGACCCGTTCTGCAACAACGCGAACGCCGCGATCCGCCGGAAGCTGTGGGAGGAGCAGCCGTACAACGAGCAGTTGACCGGCTTGGAGGACCTGGACTGGGCGGCGCGCATGCTCGAACGCGGGTACGTCCTCTCGTACGTCGCCGACGCAACGGTCGCTCACGTTCACGACGAGTCCTTCCCGCAGATCGTGAACCGTTACCGGCGCGAGGCGATCGCGCACAAGCTGATCCACCCGGACCAGCGGGTCGGGCTCGCGGCGGCCGTACGCCTGACCGCCGCGAACATCGCCGGCGACCTTCGCGCCGCACGTCGGGAGAGCGCCCTCCGCGAGCACGGTCTCGACATCCCACGCTTTCGCGTCGCACAGTTCTACGGGACGTATCGCGGGTTCCGGCAGAGAGGGCCTGTCACCGAAATGTTGAAGCAACGCTTCTACTACCCGCCCGAAGCCGAGCATGCCGCGGCGAGCCCGGACGTCGGCGCCGGGCGCCGGATCGACTACGAGGAGCCGTTGCCGCCGCGATGATCGCCCCGAAGCCTAGGATCGTCGCCCTCGTCCCGATGCGGCACGACAGCGAGCGTGTGCGAGGGAAGAACTTCCGCCCGCTCGGAGGCCGACCGCTCTTCCACCACATCGTGTCGACGCTGCAACGCGTCCCGCAGGTGGATGCCATCGCCATCGATACGGACAGCCCGACGATCAAGGAAGACGCAGCCGTGGCGTTCCCGGATGTTCGGATCATCGATCGGCCCGAGCATCTGTTCGGCGGCCATGTCCCGATGAACGACATCCTCCTGCACGACGTCGATCACGTCGAAGCCGACCTCTATCTGCAGACTCACAGCACGAACCCGCTGCTCTCGGCCGAAACGATCGCTGCAGCCTGTGAAGCGCTGCTCGGTGCGCGCGATCAGCACGACTCGCTGTTCGGCGTGACCTCGCTGCAGACGCGGCTCTGGTGGCCGGACGGCCGGGCGATCAACCATGATCCGAACGTGTTGCTGCGAACGCAGGACCTGCCGCCGGTCATGGAGGAGAATTCGTGCATCTATCTCTTCGCGGCCGAGACCCTCCGCCGGCGGGGCAACCGCATCGGCGAACGGCCGCTCCTGTTCCCGATCGAGCACCACGAGGCATGGGACATCGACGAGGAGCTGGACTGGACCGTGGTCGAGGCGCTGTACGAAGCGGGGCGCCGCGCATGAGCGCGCTCCGCGTCCTGATCACGTGCCCACAGATGCAGAACGTGATCGACGACTTCCGGAGCAGGTTCGACGAGCGCGACATCGAGATCGTCCTCCCTGCCGTCACGCAGCAGCCGAGCGAGGAGGAGCTGATCGCGCTGCTCCCCGACTTCGACGGGATCATCGCCGGTGACGATCCGCTGACCGAACGTGTCCTCGCATCTTCCCAGCGGCTCCGCGTCATTTCGAAGTGGGGCGTCGGCATCGACGGCATCGACCTGCCGGCGGCCGGCGAGCGCGGAATCCGCGTTACCAACACCCCGGCGGTCTTCGGCGACGACGTTGCCGACGTCGCCGCCGGCTATCTCGTGATGCTCGCCCGCCAGCTGCACCGCATCCACATGTCAGTCGCCGAAGGAGGCTGGTGGAAGCATGAAGGCGTCGTCCTCCGTGGCAAGACGCTCGGGATCGCAGGTTACGGGACGATCGGCGCGGCGCTCGCCCGTCGCGGCGCCGCGTTCGGAATGCCGATCATCGCCTACGACGTCGCAGCCGGTGCGGCCGAGCGGGCAGGCACAGATGGCGTTGAGAATGTGGACGCAGAGGCCCTCTTCGCGCGAAGCGACTTCCTCGCGCTCTGCATGCCGCTCACGCCCGACACGCACCACTTCGTCGATGCTGCGCGGCTGGCGACGATGCCCTACGGCAGCTTCATCGTCAATGTCGCCCGCGGCAGCCTGATCGACGAGCGTGCGCTGGTCGCGGCGCTCAAGTCGGGTCAGGTGGCGGCCGCAGCGCTCGACGTCTTCGAGGCCGAGCCGCTCCCGGCCGACAACCCGCTGCGCGCTTTCCCGCAATGCGTGTTCGGCTCCCACAACGGCTCGAACACGTCGGAGGGCGTGATGCGGGCGAGCGAACTGGCGGTCGAGAACCTGCTTACAGGACTGGAGGAGCTGTGCGCGGCGTCGTCGTAGTCACCGGCGCGGCCGGCGGCGTCGGCTCGGCGACGTGTGCGCTGCTCGAGGCGCAGGGATGGGAGGTCATCGGTCTCGACCGGCTTCCCTCGCCGACCGAGCGCTCGCTGCTCGTTGACATCGGCGATACGGACGCGATCGAGCAGGCACTCTCGTCGCTGGAGCGCGTCGACGGCCTCGTCAACAACGCTGCCGTCCAGCACTTCAAGCCGATCCTCGAGACAACCGTCGAGGAGTGGGACGCCGTGCACGCGCAGAACCTGCGTGGCGCGTTCTTCTGCCTGAAGGCGCTCCATCCACAGCTCGCCAGATCACATGGTGCCGTCGTCAACGTCAGCTCAGTGCACGCCTTCGCGACGTCGAACAGCATCGCCGCCTATGCAGCGAGCAAGGGTGGCCTCGTGGCGCTGACGCGAGCGGCGGCACTCGAGTTCGCCGGCGACGGCATCCGCATCAATGCCGTATTGCCGGGCGCGACGGACACACCGGCGCTTCGTGCCGGCTTCTCGCGGGATCCGAAGCTCGAGCAGACGCTGATCGACCGCACGCCGCTCGGGCGGTTCGGCGAACCGCGCGACATCGCGGAGGCAATCTCCTTCCTCCTCGACAGTGAACGGTCTGCCTTCATCACCGGGCAGACGTTCGTCGTCGATGGCGGTGCGTTGGCGCGCCTGTCGACCGAGTAGGCGGGCGACTTTGACCGACGAGACGGTCATCACGGAGACGTCTGTGGAGGCGATGGCGGACACCGGTGGGACCAGCGGCGCGATTCGCAGCGCCGTCGTCTACGCCCTCGGGTCGGCTGTGCCGCGGGCGATCGGGCTCCTGACGCTGCCTATCTACACGCACGTGCTCGGGCCACAGGAGTACGGAACGTTCGCCCTCCTGGTGGCCATATCGACCGCAGTCGCAATCGTCTTCGGTCTCGGCCTGGACGTGGCGATCTTCCGCCTCTACTTCCAGCTCGCCACCGATCCGGTAGGCCAGCGCCGCTTCGTGGGCACGGTCTGGACGGTTCTCATGGTCGTGCCGATCTCTGCGGCCTTCGTCATCGGGCTCGTCTCATGGCCGTTCGTCAGCGGGGCGCGTTTCACACCGTTGGAATTGCTGCTCGCCCTAGTAGGAGCGGCGATGGCCGTCGCCTCGTCGACTGCGCCGCTGGCCGTGCTGCGGGCAGAGCAGCGGCTCCGCGCATTCGTCCTTTTGACGACCGTTTCGACGGTCGCAAGTGTCGGCCTCGCCTTGCTGTTCGTCGTCGGCTTTCGCTGGGGCGTCGCAGGTTGGCTCGGAGCCGCGATCATCGCGAGTGCGCTCACACTCGCGGTGTCGATACGCGTCGTGCCATTCGAGCCGCCGCGGCCGTTCGACAGGCCCCTACTTCGGAATGCACTGGGCTTCGGTGCGCCGCTCGTCCCGCACGCGTTTGCGCACTGGGCGCTGCAAGTCGCCGACCGCGTGGTGATCGCCGGAATCGTGACGCAGGCGGCACTCGGCGTGTACAGCCTCGCGTCGAACCTCGCCCTTCCGGTCCTGATGCTCGTCCAGGCCGTGAACTACGCCTTCATGCCCACCTATGCGCGGGCACGGATCGGCGAAGAGTCGCAACGGCAACTCGCGGACATGGTCGTCCTCCAGGCTGTGCTCGTCGCACTGATCTGCAGCGCATGCGCGCTGCTCGCCCCGCCATTCATCGAGCTTGCGACACCGGCCTCGTACCACGCGGCAACCGAGTTGGTGCCATGGATCGTGCTCGGGTACGGCTTCCTCGGTCTCTACTTCATCCCCATGAACGGCATCTCGCTCGGCGGCGGACGGACGAGGTTCGCAGCGGTTACCTCGATCTCTGCCGCCGCGCTGAACATTGGCTCGCTCTACGCCTTCGTGCCCGCCGGCGGCATCCACGCCGCCGCGATTGCTGCTGCAGTGGCGTATGCCGTCCTCCTCATCGCGGTGTTCCTTTACGCCCGGCGCCCTGAGAACCCTGTGGTCTACCGGTGGCGCGCGCTCGGCGCCGCACTCGCAGTGGTCACCGCGGACTACGTGATGGCGCGCTTGCTCACGCATGACGCGGGCGGAATCTCTGTCCTTGTCGAGCGCACCCTTCTACTCCTGCTCGCCTTGCCGGCGCTGCTCGCGGCTGACCCGCGGAGGCGCTCGAGCGTGCGACGCTCGCTGGCAAAGTCACGCAGACACCCCGACCCCCTCTGAGGGGCGCCGCTCTCGCAAAGCATGCGCCTCTTCCCGCCGACTCCGCGATGCATCCCTCCGCCAAAAGGCGGCTAACGTATGACGATGATGCGGCGCACGGGAAAGGCGCAAGGCCGTAGCGCCGCCTACGGAAAACGGCAACCGCTGCGCAGCGCCGCAAGAAGATGGGGACTCCGCCAGGTGCGCAGGATCGAGCGGGCGTTCTCGCAACCGCATCGCGCCGACTACGTCGAAGTGATTCCGGTGCCGCGAACGGCTGCGGAGTTCGCCGACGTCTCCGCGCGCATCGCTTGGTACTTGCCAGCGGCGGCGCGACGCGTGCCAGTGTTCATACGATCGCCGCGGCAGGGCCGCTCGGCCGAGCCTGATGACGCTGGATATATGGATCCCTCGCTGGTAGGCGCCGCCGATTTTGTCGACGCCCGGCCGCACGGCAGGGCGCACCTCCTCGTTCATCGGCTGACAGTCGGAACCGGGCTGAGGATGTGTCTCAGACCAGGAAGAACGACGCTTGTAGCTGCAGATTTCGCCTACGGAGCCGAGGAGGCCTTTTTCCCTCTCCATCGCGTGCTCTGTAAGACGCGACCGCCAGACGACGCGACATCGTTCGAGCGGCTCCAGAGCCGACGCGGGCGCAGTGCGCTAGTGATCGGTACCGGCCCGTCCGCGAACCTCGTCGATCCAGCACATGTGACCGCGGACGTGAGAATCGTGTGCAACTCGGCGGTCCGTGACCGTTCTCTGCTCGCAGAGCTCAAGCCAGATCTGATTGCGTTCAGCGATCCCGTCTTCCATTTTGGGCCGAGTAGGTACGCGCGCGCATTCCGTGACGATCTACTCGTCGCGCTGAGCGATACCGGCGCGCTCGCGCTCACGACCGACCTTTTCGTAGAGCCGCTGGTGGCGCACATTCCGTCCATCGCAGACAAGCTCATCGTCGTGACGATCACGCACCGCACCGGCTGGCAATGGCCATCCCAAGGCCGAATGGTTACGCGAGCAACCGGAAACGTGCTCACGAACCTAATGCTTCCGGTTGCCTTCGCGCTCGCAGACGACATTGCCATCGCGGGCTGCGACGGACGCCGAACGAATGAAAGCTACTTCTGGAAGCACAACCCGCAAGTGCAGTACGGGGACAGCCTGATGCAGACGGCATTCGACGCCCACCCGGCCTTCTTCCGCGATCGGAACTACGTGGACTACTACGAGAGGCACTGTGCCGAGCTCGAGGAGCTCGTAGGCACGGCGGAGGCAGCGGGCAAGCGGGTGGTGGCCGTGACCCCTAGCCACATACCCGCATTGCAAGCTCGTGGCGCAACCGCACCTGCGGCCGGCTAGTGCGATGGTGTCCGCGTCACCGCCTCAACCGGCCCATCGCCCGGAGCTTTCCATCGCCGACTACTCGTCGTCGCCACGCTGGGTCGGCGGTGTCCTCCTCGCGAGCCTCATTCTCGTCCGCCTCCCGCTGCTCTTTTCACACTTCTCAAGCGTGGTTGCCGTCGGGGTCGCGACGCTGTTCGTTGCGGCGGCTGTCCGGGGGACGCCGACGGCCGTAAGAAGACGTGACCACCGTGTTACCGCACCGCTGGCTGTCTATCTTGGTCTCTTGGCGGTCGCTATGGCACGCGGCGTGCACGCTGGCCTCTTCGCGTCATGGCACGACCCGCTCACGCAGTGGCTCATGGTGGCCGCCCTTGCATACCTAGTAACGAGATCAGTCCAGATCGCCGGTTCGCCTCGCACGGTCGAGTCTCGGCTCGAGTGTGCCGTCTTCGCGCCGGCCGTGTATGTCGCTGCGAACATCTTTCTACGACTGACTCGAAACCATCTGCCATTCTCGCTTCCGCGCTCCACCTCGATACCCCAGGGCGGCACCGACGAGTTCGCGGCGCTCCTCGGTATCCACTCAACGCGCATTGCGTTCCCGCTGTCACTCAGCGTAAATGGAATGGGCGTAATCGCGGCAGGTGGGCTTGCGGCCGCGATCGTATATGCGCACCGATCGCGGAGACATAGAGGCGTTGCGATCGCGGCTGCGGCAACATGTCTGTGGGCGCTCGTGGCCTCGGACTCGCGAGGGCCTATCCTCTTTTGCGTTGCTGTCGTAGTGCTTCTAGCCGTCTGGCGGCGCGCTCGCACCGCTGCCGGGGTGGGTGTGGTGGTGTCCTTTGCGCCAGCCATCGCCATCGCGACGCTCGGATTTCTCGGGAGTTCTGGAGTTCTGCAATCTCTTTCACGTCAGAGCGGCGACATTAGTACGGGGAACAACCGTCTCGTGATCTGGGATGCCGTTCTTGGGTTTCTTCGCCATCCGCACGTAGAGCAGATATACGGCTATGGCGTGTACGGCCAGCTGCAATCCGGTGTTGTGTACAGCTACTCGTACCTGTTTGGAGACACGCTGCAGCCCATTTACGAACACGCGCACAACCTCGCGCTCCAGACTGTGCTCGATTTCGGATACGTCGGCCTCGCCTCTCTAGCCTTTCTCGTAGTTCGTAGCGCTCAGGGTCTAGAGCATCGCGCGAGACTGAACGACTCGGCGGCTGCACTGGCAATGCTCGCACTACTCCTCGTTCTTGCGCTTTCAGGGACGACCGAGTCGTATCCCTCGTACTTTTCGCTGGACACTCTTGCCCTCTTCGTTCTCTCATGTGCAACGGCGAGCAGCAACGGCGACGTCCGCTCGCCGTCCGCGGAGGCGCACACGCGCGACGCAGCGGCGGGTTACCGAGGAGACTTGCGCCCTAGGTAAAGCGCATCTTCGGCGCGATGAGCGCCCTCAATCGCCTCACGGCGCGCCAGCCCCGCACGGCAAGGGGCTGAAGGCCGCTGTAAGCGACTGCGTCGATCACGTGGTCAAGTCGGGTCGGAGAACCCTGCAAAAGACACAGGCGCGGGAGAGTGTCGAGCGAATCACCAGCGGCCGCGAGGCGCGCCGCGTATCGGAGCCACATCGTGCGAATACGCGACCTCACCTCACCGCTGAGGTCGCCGTGCCGTTCCCGGAGCCGTCTTATCACCACCATCTGCTCGTTCTCGATCATCCGCTCAGCGTTTCGCGACATGCTCGTCGACCGCTGGCGATACGCCACCGCGAACTGATCGCACTGAAGCACAGGGAATCCCGCCTCCCTCAGCCGTACTAACACGTCCAGATCTTCGCAGGAGGTCAAGGTGGTGTCGTACGCGCCGATCGCCCGCAGCGCGCTCGTACTGAACATCGTCCCTGACTTTGGAAAGGTGTTTTCATGCAGGAGATTGTCGAGGCTGACGTCGCGCCACGACGGATCGGTCGACGGCTCGGACATCCTGGGAACGTTCTCGTCCCAAAATTCGCGCGCCAGGACGCCAACAGCTCCCGCGCCCGATTCAACGAGTGCGGACAGAAGGATCAGCCCTGTCTGAGGCGTCCATAGATCGTCAGAATCGACGAAGGCGACATACGGGGTGGAGACTTCGGTGAGCGCACGATTTTGTACGGCGGCAAGGCCAGAGTGGGGGTACACGCGCCATTCGACGCGCGGGAATGTCCTGGCAATCGCTGCCGTCGCATCAGTACTGCCGTCGTCCGCAACCACCGCCACAGAGGGGGGAACCACCTGCCCTGCCAAAGACTCCAGGGTGGCACCTAGGGTCTGTTCTGAGTTGTACGCCGGGACCACGATTGTGTAAGGGTGCTGCCGCAAGTTTGACTGGGGCCGAAGCGTGCGGGTCACGAGGTCGCCGTCTTGTTCGCAGTTTTGCGGCTGAGAGCCACCTGCTCGGCGAGCTTCTCGTACCCCTCGGCGACCCTTCGCCACGACAAATGAGATTGCGCGTGAGCGAGGACAGTCGCGCGTTCGCCGTCGGGCCGAGATAGCGCGAATCCAAGCGCGGTCGCGAGCGACTTTGCATCTGAGACCTCTGCGACGTACCGGCTGTCATGCACCAGGTCGGAAAGCGCGCCTGTCCGAGTTACGACAATTGGGACCCCACGCGCGACAAGGCTCGAGCCGACCCCGCTCTGGGCAATCTGCAGGTACGGCAGAACGCCCACGGTCGCTTCGTTGAAGAGCCTTTCCAGGGCCACCTCCGGGACATAGCCTCGACGGAACTCGATTCTGCTGTCTGAGCTCGGTATCTGATCGGCTGCCGGCCCGTCCCCGGCGATTAACAGCCGGACATCGGGATTGTCCCGCCACACGAGACGCATCGCTTCCAACAACACCGGAACCCCTTTCCAGGGCTCGAGCTTCCCGAACAGCAAGACCGTCGGCACAGGAGGGACGGGGAGCGGAGTGTTCGAGACATCTATCCCGTGCGCCAGCGCCACGGTCTTCTGCTGTAGACGCGAAGCCACGGACGGAATGAGTTCGGGCCCGTGGACCACGATGCGATCCGCGCGCCGGAGCCAAAGTGATCGGACGGCCCTTTCTGGCTTGCGCGGCGCGGCGCCTCCCGGATGCGGCTCCGGATCATGGAAGACGTAGATGGTCGGCACCCCAGCCAAAGCGACGAGCAGTCGGGGATCCGCGTTTTCGTGAACGATCGCGACGTCAGGCGCAAAGTCTCTGACCCTGCCCCGCGCGCCGACCGCGTTGGCGAGCCCGCTCGCGTCGAACCGCCGACCGTCCACCATCGCGACATGCACTCCGATGCCTTCAAGGCCGTCGAGAAGGGCGCCCTTCTCATTCGCGTCGCCACCGAACTCGCTCGCATCTGAGCGCGTCAGTACAAGCACCTCGTGGCCGCGCTCGCGCAAGGCTCGCGCCTGACCATCAACCACTAGCTTGAGAAACCACTCGCAAGCGATCACGATCCGCATGTGGCACCGATCCGACGTGCGTTGCCTTGCTCAGTCAACGAACTGAACTGCACGCTCCGTGAAACACTGGATCGCGAGATTCGAGCGTCGACGGTGGACGTGCGCAATGCCGAGAATCACGCCGCGACTCCGCGCTGCGTGGGCTCACTGTCTACCAAGTCGGCGTCAGGCGGCGCGAAGGCCGACGCGTAGATGTGCTTAACGCGGTCGAAAACGACCTCCTCACGACACAGATCGCGGACACGGATGAATCCTGCCTCTCCGGCACTCGCAAGTGCGTCCGGCTTCTGGAGGAGCGTGATGATCGACGCGGCCAGTGCACGGGAGTCGCCGACCGGAACATAGGTCGCGGCGGCACCGACGAAGTCCTCAATCCCGCCGACCCTTGTCGCGACCACGGGCACGCCGACCGCCATCGCCTCTAGCAACACCATCGGCAGCGCTTCCGCGCGAGAGGGCAGGACGGCGAGCCTCGAACGGGAGAGTTCGCGCGCAACGGCCTCGCGGTCGGCATCGCGCGTCACACGAACTCCATCCGGGATGGCATCAAGGATCTGGGGATCTGCGACTGGGCCCACCAGATGAAGCGTCAATGACGGCAGAACGGCGTGAATCGAAGGCCACGCGTCGAGAAGGACGTCTACGCCTTTTCGGGTACCTATCTCCCCGGCGAACAGGATCTGGCCGCGGCGATCAAGCGGCACACCAGGGTCGAGTACATCCGCAACTCGAACAGGGTTCGGCAGCAGGTAAACGACGCGTGCACCCAACGACTCCGCTAGCGCTGCCACCTCCCGAGACAAGACCGTGACCGCTGCAGCGCGGCTGAGTAATAGCGCTGCCAGCCGCCGATGCCGACGCGCAGAATCCGCGAAGTACGCCCCGTGGACTGTTATGACCACCGGAATCCTCCGCCATCGCGCCAACTGAACGAGGCAGAGGTTACGGGCGAGGTCGAAGCGCTCTGACACGTGAACGTGAAAGCCGGAAACCTCAGAGCGGCTGGTTGTCGCGACCGTCCCTGCTGCAATCAAAAACCGCAGAAGCCACTGAACTCGAGACGAGCGCGAAAAGGACGCGAGTGGGGTGGCGCGGAAACTGTCCAGGTCCGCACTGCAGTAGTGGGCGATCACGGTCCCCATGCCTCCCGGTTCCGCCGTGTCAGGGCCGACGTGAACGACGGCGCGTTTCTCGCTGCTCATGCCGATGTCAGCGCGCGCATCACTAACTGACACCTTCCGCCGCTTTACGAACCGCTGCGGCCAGCGCCGACGCGCGACCACTCGCGGGATCGAACAACAGCTCACGCGGCCGCGCAAGAACGGACTCCGCGGGCTCGTCCTCACGCCAAACGGTGACGAGATCGCCTTGCTCGAACGCATGGGCTATCTCCAGCTGGTGATCGTCGACGTGCTCATTGAGCACGCCGCGGCGGGGAATGACGATCGGGCGCACACTGAGTCCGAGAGCCGTGATGATCGCCCCTTCG
>JADMIO011053127.1_pt1 | contig 23415 bp, 25 predicted proteins | sample 8958161 | NCBI WGS metagenome assembly JADMIO01 (sample SAMN16585339, study PRJNA669376) | soil metagenome | isolation source: Crop rotation soil | place: USA: Cullars Rotation, Alabama | collected 2011
GCGACAACTTGTCCACGTGGAATTCTAAGCTTAGGATCCCAATGTGCTGGAAAGCGCCGGTTCGGCGATCGTGTCGACGGCCATGATCTGCGCGAGGCCCCACACCACGACCGCGAGCAGGTTGACGCCGAACGCGAGCGCGAGAAACGCGCGCGTCGGTTTGATCAGGAGCGCGACCCCCGCGGCGATCTGCGCGCCCGCGAGCAAGAAGAAGTACGTGCCGTGCGCGCCACCGTCGTCGAAGTGCGTGCGCGCGAACACGAGATGAATGGCGCCGGCACCGAAGCACGCCACCGCCAGGACGATGCGGATCAGCTCGTCGGCCGTTCGCCGCGTGCTCGCCGTAGTCGTCGGCCCACCCATGGCTCCCCCTCCCCAGGGTCGCTGGAAACGCCCAGCTGCCGAGACGTTACGCGGTTTGCCGGACGCCGTGTCGGCGGGGCAACGAACCTGCGTTAGTTGTGATGACCACGGACGTTGTTGACCGGGTCCACCATTAGGGAGGGCCTCCGGGAGTAGGTGTGGAGCTGCTGAAGCAACCGCACCCTCCCAAGGAGGCCCTCGTGAATATTCACGCTAATGCTCGGTTGACGTTGCGCGCGCGTCGAGAGGTCGTCGAGATGATGATCGCCGGGTTCGAGGTCAGCGAGATCGCTGCGACCTTCAATGTCAGCGGTCCAACGGTTCGCAAGTGGTGGAAACGGTGGCAGACCGAAGGCGACGCCGGCCTGTGGGATCGCTCGAGCCGACCACGGTCGTGCCCGCACCAGACTCCGGTCCGGGTTGAACGTCAGATCGTGCAGCTCCGCCAGCGACGCAAGCTGGGCCCCGCCCGCATCGGCGGCATCCTCGGCATGCGTGCCTCGACGGTGCATCGCGTGTTATCGCGCCGTGGACTCAATCGCCTGGCATGGCTGCACCGACCGACGGGCCGAGTCGTGCGTCGCATCCAGACAACGCGGCCGGGTGAACTCGTGCACATCGACGCGAAACGGCTCGGTCGGATCCCACCGGGCGGCGGCTGGCGCGCCCACGGACGCGGCAAAGACGGCCACGGTGGTCACAGCGGCGTCGGCTACGAGCACGTGCACTCCGCGATCGACGCCTACACCCGCGTCGCCTACAGCGAGATCCTTCCCGCCGAAGACCGCGACACATGCGTCGGGTTCCTCGAACGCGCCTACGCATGGTTCGCGCTGCACAACGTCGCGATCGAACGCGTGTTGACCGATAACGGCACCGGCTACCGGAGCTTCGCCTGGCGCGACCTCTGCGCCGATCTCGACATCGTGCACACCCGCACCCGGCCCTACACGCCCCGCACGAACGGCAAAGTCGAACGCTTCAACCGCACCCTCGCCGACGAATGGGCCTACGTCCGCACCTACCGCCGCAACGCCGACCGAGAACGAGCCCTCCACAAATGGCTCCACCTCTACAATCACCACCGCTCACACACCGCGCTCGAAGGCAACCCACCCATGAGCCGCGTCAACAACCTGCCGGGTCATCACAGTTAGTCGTCGAAGGGAATCACGCGGTGGAGGAGGTCGACCACCGTGGTGTTGATCTGAGTCTGCGCGCCGCCGATGCGGGCGCGGACGTCGACGGCGCGGGCGCGGCCTTCTTGGCGGAGACGGACGAGCGCGCTGACGCCGGCGGAGTCGACGAAGTTGACGTCGCGGAGATCGATCAGGAGCTTGCGGGTCTCGCCGGGCAGGTTGGCGAGCACCTTCGCAGCGAGCGCGGGACTGGTGAAGACGTCGAGCGCGCCGCGAACCCGTGCGAGGCGGCCGTCGTCCACATCATCTCGGAGGTCGATGACGACGGGTTCGTGTTCCACTCCGTCAGAGTGCCACACCGCCGCATCAGCCGACCAGGGACCGCAACGTGTACGGGAGGATTCCGCCCTGGAGGAATACTTCGCGCTCGAACGGCGTGTCGATCCGCGCGCGCATCGGGAACTCGCGACCACCGGCAATGACCGTCACCATGCGCGGGAGCGGCCCTTCGTTGGCGAGATCGGCCAGGCCGACGATGCTGTACTCCTCGAAACCGGTCAGTGCGAGCGACGCAACCGAGGCGCCGTCGACGAACTCGAGCGGGAGCACACCCATGCCCACGAGGTTCGAGCGGTGGATGCGTTCGAAACTCTCCACGAGCACGGCCCGGATGCCGAGCAACTGCGAACCCTTCGCCGCCCAGTCGCGCGACGAGCCCGATCCGTATTCGGTTCCCGCGAGCACGACGAGTGGCGTTCCCTCGTCGGCGTATTGCATCGCGGCGTCGTAGATCGAGATCTCTTCGTCGCCTTGGTTGCGAACGGTGAAGCCGCCCTCGGTTCCGGGTGCGAGTTGGTTGCGCAAGCGCACGTTGGCGAACGTGCCGCGCATCATCACTTCGTGGTTGCCGCGGCGCGCGCCGTACGAGTTGAAGTCGCGGGGCGCGACGCCGTGTTCCTGCAGCCACTCCCCGGCCGGGCTCGACGCGCGGATCGAACCCGCGGGCGAGATGTGGTCGGTGGTCACGCTGTCGCCGAGCAGCGCGAGCACGCGAGCGCCGTCGACATCGTTCACGGGCGCAGGTTGCGCCGCGATGCCTTCGAGGAACGGCGGTCGGCGAATATATGTCGATTCGGGGTCCCACGCGTACCGATCGCCGCTGGGCGCGTCGAGCGCACGCCAGCGTTCGTCGCCCTCGAGGATGGTGGCATAACTCGTTCGGAACATTTCGGTGTCGAGAACCGACGCGACGACGCGAGCGACCTCGTCCTCGCTCGGCCAGAGATCGCGGAGGTACACGTCGCCGCTGATCGGATCGTTCACGAGATCGACGTCCATCGACCCGGCCAGCGCGTACGCCACGACCAACGGCGGCGACGCGAGGTAGTTCATGCGGCAGTCGGGGTGAATGCGGCCCTCGAAGTTGCGATTGCCCGACAGCACCGACGCCACCGACAGCCCACCGTTGTTGATCGCGTCGGAGATCTCGGGTGCGAGCGGGCCCGAGTTCCCGATGCAGGTGGTGCAGCCGTAGCCGACGACGTCGAAGCCGAGCTTCGCGAGCGGTGCCAGCAGGTTGGCGCGTTCGTAGTAGTCGGTGACCACGAGGGAACCGGGCGCGAGCGACGTCTTCACCCACGGCGGAACGGTCAGACCTCGTTCCACCGCGTTCTGGGCGAGCAGACCGGCGGCAATCATCACCGACGGGTTCGACGTGTTCGTGCACGACGTGATCGCCGCGATCACCACATGACCGTCGGCGAGCTCGAACTCGCGGCCGTCGGCGAGCGCGACCGGGCAACGGCGGCGCTCGACGAGCACCGGACGCATCTGTGCCCCCGGCCGTGGCGCCTCGTTCGCGTCGGCGTTGGCAGCCGGCGCGGGCGGATCACTCGCGGGGAACGACTCGAGGCTCGCTTCGTCGGTGCTGCCCGACGCGACACCGAGGGGCGTCGACGTCGTTTGCTCGCGGCGGAACACGAGCAAGGCCTGTTCGAACTCGGCGCGCGCGTTCGACAGCGCCACCCGATCCTGTGGCCGCGCGGGACCGGCGAGCGACGGCTCGACCGTCGAGAGGTCGAGCACGAGGGTCTCGTCGTACACCGGCACCGCGGCCGGGTCGTGCCAGAGTCCTTGTTCCTTGGCGTACGCCTCGACGAGCGCGACAAGATCGTCGGGGCGGCCGGTCGCGCGCAGATAGCGGAGCGTCTCGTCGTCGACGGGAAAGATCGTGCACGTCGAGCCGTACTCGGGCGACATGTTGCCGATGGTCGCCCGATTCTCGAGCGGCACGCGCGCCACGCCGTCGCCGTAGAACTCCACGAACTTGCCCACCACGCCGTGCCGGCGCAGCAGTTCGGCGACCGTGAGCACGAGATCGGTCGCGGTCGAGCCCGCGGGCAACGCACCGACCAGTTCGATGCCGACGACGCGTGGCGACAACATCGAGATCGGCTGGCCGAGCATCGCCGCTTCCGCTTCGATGCCGCCCACGCCCCAGCCGAGCACACCGAGGCCGTTGACCATGGGCGTGTGCGAGTCGGTGCCCACGAGCGTGTCGGGGTACGCGGTGCCGTTCTCGTCGCGGAACACCACCTGCGCGAGGTACTCGAGGTTCACCTGATGGCAGATGCCGCGGTTCGGCGGGAACACACGCAACGTGCGGAAGGCCGACTGGGCCCACCGGAGGAACGTGTAGCGCTCCCGGTTGCGCGTGAATTCGAGTTCGGCGTTGCGGGCGAAGGCGTCGGGCACTCCGGCGACGTCGGCGATGATCGAGTGGTCGATCACGAGGTCGACCGGGATGCCGGGTTCGACTGCAGCGGGATCGCCGCCGAGGTCGACGATGGCGTCTCGCATCGCGGCGAGGTCGACGATCGCGGGAACGCCGGTGAAGTCCTGCATCAGCACCCGCGCCGGCATGAACTGCAGCTCGTTCTTCCCGGCGCCCTGCCGATCGGCGAATGCACGGATGTCGTCGGCCGTCACGTTGTGGCCGTCCTCGCGGCGGAGCAGGTTCTCCAAGAGGATCCGCAACGAGTAGGGCAACCGGCGAGGGTCGTCGACCACGGCGTCGAGCCGGGCGATGTCGTACGAGCGGTCGCCGACCGGGAGCCGAGCCCGGGCCCCAAAGCTGTCGAGCGTCACGGAGGGCAACCTACCCGGGAGGACGCGTGTGCTCACTGCGTTCGGGTTCGGTACGCTGCCGCCCGTGCCTACCGAGGACCCGATTGTCGAGCCCGCCATTGCGCTGGCAGTCGAGCACCAGGACCGCGGCGCGGTTGTCACCGTCGGCGGCGACCTGGAGTTCGGCACGGCTGCGTCACTGCGCAGCGCGCTGATCGACCTCGCGCAGCAGGGATGCGATCCGCTCGTCGTCGACCTGTCGGGACTCGACTTCATCGACTCGACCGGACTCAGCCTGCTCGTGCAGGCGAAGCAGCGCATCGAGTCGCAGGGTCACACGTTCGTGTTGCGCAAGCCCACCGATCGCGTGCGCCGCGTGCTCGAGATTTCCGGGCTCGCGCAGCTCTTTACGATCGAGTAATCCACTCGCCCCACGACGTGGGCGGTGCGCCCTCGACCTGATGCGTCAGCTCGTGGAGGTACCAACGCCGGAACTCGCGCACGTCCGGCGGCGTGGCCAGCGTGAGCAGGTCGCCGGTGCGGCAGTATTCGTCGATCTCGTCGAGGAGCACTTCGAATTCCGGTGCGCCGCGCGCGATCCGGACGGGCACCATCAACTCGAAGTCAATCGCCGTGTCGTTGCGTACCACCGCTTCTTCGATGGCCCGCTCGGCCCCCGTGTTCATACCGCCGGCCCGCGCTCGAACCCTCTCGACCACGTCGAGTAACCGTCGGGGCAGTTCGGTGTTGTCGCCGCCGCCGTCGACGATGAAAGCGAGTTCCCGCAACAGCGCCTCGCTGTGCTGACGCGCGTCGAGGAACACCGGCACTGGAAATCCACGAATCGCAACTGTCGACACTTCCAGTTTTGCGGCGTTCATCACGATCCAACGCCATCCATGGCGACTTCGAACCAAACGCACTTTCCGTTGCCGTTCATGTCGACGCCCCACCGACGGGCAATTCGATCGACGAGCAACATGCCGCGACCGGTCACCGCGCTCGGTCCGTAGTCGCGAACACGCGGTGGCGCGGTGCTCGAATCGCAAACGGCGACACGGAGTCCGGTCTTTTCCTTGGCGATGTTGACGATCGCCGGCGACCGGGCGTGCAGGATCGCGTTGGTGACCAATTCGGACACGAGAAGTTCGGCGTCCGCGATCGCGTCGTCATAGCCCCAGCTCTCGAGCGTCTGGGCAACGAATTTCCGCGCCCGCGCTGCGGCAGTGTGGTCGAGCGGAAGCTCTAGCGACGCCACGCCCGCCGATGCTATCGACCAACGCCGCCTCGTGACTGGACGACTCACCCCCAAGGCGTACCCACAATCTCCACGGATAAAGTGGACTCATGGTGTCCCGACCGAGGGAGACCGGCACGTCGCGTTCGCGGGCATGGGCGGCGGCCGGGCTGGCGGCACTTGTCGTCATCGCGCTCGTCGACATCTTTCTCTTCGACGACCTCACGCTCGTGGGCGTTTTGGTCGTCGTCCCGCTGATCACCTCGCTCGGCGCCACACCCACCCAAACGGGCGCCGTCACGATCATCACGCTGCTCGTATCGCTCCCCCTCGCCGCGCAGGGTGGTACGTGGGGAACCGGTCGCCAGGCGGTGGGCATGGTGCTGATCGCGGCGGGCGGCGTGATCGCGATCGCATCGTCGCGCAGTCGCATCCAACAGAAGCAAGAGTTGCAGCCGCAAGCAATCGACGCGCAACGTCTGCGACTCGCGCTCGACGCGGGGCGGATGGGCACGTGGGTCTGGGACACGACCACCGGTCGGGTCGAATGGGACGAACGCTTGCAGATGCTGTTCGGGCTCGAACCCGGAACGTTCGACGGCACGTTCGCGATGTACGAATCGATGCTCCACCCCGACGACCGCGAACGCGTGCTCAACACGGTGCAGGACGGCATGGCCCGGAACACCGGCTGGCGGTTCGACCACCGTTGCGTGTGGCCGAACGGCGAGGTGCACTGGATCGAAGGGCGCGGTGAACCGATCTACGACGCGTCCGGCGCGGTCGTGGGTGCGTCGGGCGTCTCGATCAACGTCGACGCGCGTCACGCGCTGAGCGAAGCCCAGACCCGCGCCCTCGAAGCATCGGAGCTTTCGTCGCTGGCGATGCAGCGTTTGGCCGACATCACGACCGCGCTCGCGGGCGCGGCGACCGTCGACGAGGTCGGGACGGTGATCGTCGACAAAGCCGTCAACGCACTGCATGCCCGCTCGGGCTACTTCGCGATGGTCGACGAAACCACGAGCGATCTCGTCATGCGCGCACAGTCGGGTTACCCCGAGTGGATCGTGCGAGAGTACGGCCGGGTCAGCCTCGATCAACCCGTGCCCGCGGCCGAGGTGATCAACTCGGGAGTTCCGATCTTCATCGAGTCGCCGCAGGATCGTGCCCGCCGATTCCCGCAGTACTCGGACGACCCGGCCCACGCCGCATTCGTGGTGGCACCGCTCCCTCCGATCGACGAGGCGCGCGCGGTCCTCGCGTTCGGCTTCGCAGAGCCCCGCACCTTCTCCGCCGAGGACCGCGCCTACATGGGTGCGGTGATGGACGCGTGCGCGCAGGCGTTGCAACGCGCGACCGCCTATGAAGCGGAGCGCTCGTCGCGCGGCCGGCTTCGAACATTGCTCGTCACGTCGGAGAAGCTCGCCGGCTTCGACGACCCCGAGCGCATCGTCGAGACGATCGCCGAACAAGCAACGGCAATCGGCACCTGGGCCACGATCGTGCGCATCCTCCCGGACGGACGGCTCGAACGTTCGGTGGTCGTGCATCGCGACCCTGCGCTTACCCCCCTTGTCCGCGACGTACTCGCGCGGATCGGCGACCAAGGCACGTCTTCGTTGAAGCAGGTGCTCGCGACCGGCGAACCGATCGCGTTCGACCATCTGGGCGATCAGGTGAGCAAGTTGCTCGGTGAGACCGACGAACTGCGCGACACGCTCGCCAAAATCGGTTACGAGTCGGCGTTGCTCGTGCCGATCTCGATCGCGGGCCGTAATCTCGCCGTTCTCACGATCGCCAACGCGCGTGCCGAGGGTCTGCGCGCCGCCGATATCGAACTCGCACTCGACCTCGGCCGGCGCGGCGCGTCGGCGCTGGAGCGGGCGCAGCTCTGGCAGGCGAGCAAGGACCGCCTCGAGGCCGAACACCGCATCGTCGAGCTGCTGCAACGCACGATCGTGCCCGACCGGCTGCCCGACGTTCCGAACGTGCAACTCGGCGCGGCCTACCGCCCGGCCGAAGTCGACATGGACGTGGGCGGCGACTGGTACGACGCGTTCCTCGTTCGTGACGACTCCCTCGTCCTGGTGGTGGGCGATGTCGCCGGACACGGAATCGAGGCGGCGAGCCTCATGGGGCGGGTGCGCAATGCCCTGCGCGCCTACGCCAACGAGGACGCTGATCCCGCGTCGATCCTGACTCGGCTCGACCGGCTGCTGCGGACCCAGGACGCAACTCAGATGGTCACCGCGTTCGTCGCTCGCTTCCATCCCGACGGCCGCACGATGTCATGGTCGCGGGCCGGTCATCCGCCCGCGCTGCTCGTGACCGACGACGGGAGCGCGCGCTTCCTCGAGGACGTCAACGAGGCGCCGCTCGGCACGTTGGCGCGCGAATACCGCACGGCCTATGAGCAACTCGCGCCGGGTTCGTTGCTTGTCTCGTACACCGACGGGCTCATCGAACGTCGCGATCGCGTGCTCGACGACGGTCTCGAGTGGTTCAAGCAGCGGGTGTGCGAGTACGGGGCCGATCCGCTCGAAGTGTTGTGCGACAAGCTCGTCGATGATCCCTTCGTCGGCCATCCCGCCCCCGACGACATGTGTGTGCTCGCGCTGCGCACGGAGCGCCGTTGACGGTCCTCGCCATCGACATCGGGGGCACCAAGGTGGCGGCCGGTCTCGTCGACGCGCACGGCGCACTCTCCGCACGGCACGATGCCCCGACGCCGCGCACCGACGACGCCGAGGAACTGTTCGCCGCGCTCACCGGATTGATCGCCGCCATCGACACGGCCGGCGTGACTGCAGTCGGTGTCGGCTGCGGCGGTCCGATGGATCGCGGCGGCGAGCACGTATCGCCGCTCAACATCCCCGCGTGGCGGGGCTTCCCGTTGCGCGCCCGGCTGCACGAGCTCTGCGGCGTGCCGGTGTGCGTCGACAACGACGCCAAGGCGCTCGCGCTCGGCGAGGGCTGGACCGGCGCCGCGGCGGGCGTCGACAACTACCTCGCGATGGTCGTGTCGACCGGTGTGGGCGGGGGGATCGTGCTCGACGGCCGTTTGCTCGACGGCGCGGCCGGAAACGCGGGGCACATCGGCCACATCATCGTCGAGCCCGACGGCCACGAGTGCGGCTGCGGCGCGCGCGGCTGTTTGGAGGCCGAGGCGTCGGGCACCGCAATCGCAAAGATCACCGGCGCGTCGCCGCGGGAGGCGCCGCTCGACCGTCGCATCCTCACGGGCCTGCTGGTCGGGCGCGCGATCGCATCGGTTGCGAACCTGCTCGACCTCCGCCTCGCGGTCGTCAGCGGCTCGGTCGCGCTCGGATTCGGTGCGCCGTTCTTCGACGCGGCGCAACACGAGATCGACGCGTGCGCTCGGCTGGAATTCTCGGAAGGAACGCGCGTCGTGCCCGGCGCGCTCGGCGCGGACGGCCCCCTGATCGGAGCCGCCCGCGTCGCGATGCGTACCTCGGGTTAGCGCGTTTGGAACTGGCCGCCGTCGATCACGACGACGCCGTCCTGGTTGACCGTCTGGAAGATGGTGCGGCCGGAGCCTTCGTCCCACATCTTCACGGTCAGCGTGTCGCCCGGCATGACCGGCTTCGAGAAGCGGGCGTCCATCGAGCCGAACTTCGCGACATCGGAACCGCACAGCTCGTGGAGCAGCGCCCGGCCGGTGACGCCGTAGGTGCACAAGCCGTGGAGAATCGGACGGTCGAAGCCTGCGAACTTCGCGATCTCCGGGTCGGAGTGCAGCGGGTTGCGGTCGCCGTTCAGGCGGTAGAGCAACGCCTGGTCGGCACGCGTCGCGTAGGTCACCTCGTGGTCGGGTGCCTTGTCGGGCATCTTCGGCGGGTCGGCGATCTCGTCGCCCCGGCTCTCGCCGAAGCCGCCTTCACCGCGAATGAATGCGGCGAACCGCGTCGACCACGCGGGCTTGCCCGAGTCGGTGTACGTCGAGGTGTTCTCGAGCCGCACGATCGCGGCCTTGCCCTTGTCGTAGATGCCGACGATGCGGCTCACCGTCTCCACTTCGCCCTCGGCCGGAATCGGACCGTGGAGCGTGACGCCCTGCTCGCCGTGCAAGAGCATGCGGAAGTCGAAGTCGCCCCAGCTCGGCAGGCCGGGACCGCCGCCCATCGACACGACGACCGGGAAGGTCGGGAACACGCGCTGCTGCACGTTCTGGGAGTTCTCGGTCGTGAACTCGAGTTCGAAACCGGTGGGGTCGGTCTGACCGGCGCCCACGCCGAGCGAGTAGAGCAGCGCGTCCTTCGACGTCCACGACTGCTTGCCCGGCGTCGAGACCGCGCCAACCGCGTCGAGATTCATCGGCATTTCTGCAGCTCCTCCGTTACGAGAACATGTTGGACGGCTCGGCGGCCTGCGCCACCAAGTCGGGAACGACCTTCGTCAACTGCGACGGCTCCCAGCGCTGGCCATCGTTGCGCGCAGTCGGACCACGCCGCCAGCCTTCGGCCACCGACACGCGGTCGCCGTCGACGAGGAACACGCGCCCACTCACGTCGGTGTTCTCGTTCGAGCCGAGCCAGCACACGAGCGGCGAGATGTTGGCGGGGTCGAGGGCGTCGAACGTGCCTTCGGGTGCCGCACCCATGCCGAGCGCTTCCGTCATACGCGTGCGAGCCACCGGCGCAATCGCGTTCGACAGCACGCCGTACCGGCCGAGTTCGAGGCCGAGGATGATCGTGAACGCAGCAATACCGGCCTTGGCCGCGCCGTAGTTGGTCTGACCGGCATTGCCGAACACACCCGACGGCGACGACGTATTGACGATGCGCGCATTCACCGGCTTGCCGGCCTTCGACTGCTCACGCCAGTAGGCGGCCGCGTGGCGAACCGGTGCGAACGCGCCTTTGAGGTGCACAGCAATGACCGCGTCCCATTCACTCTCTTCCATGCTGAAGATCATGCGGTCGCGGAGAATGCCGGCGTTGTTGACGATCGTGTCGACGGACCCGAACGTGTCGATCGCGCGCTGCACCATGCGGCCCGCGCCCGCGAAGTCGGCGACGTTCTCGCCGTCGGCGACGGCTTCGCCGCCCATTGCCTTGATCTCCTCGACCACTTCCATTGCGGGGCTGAGCGACCCGCCGTCTCCGTGCATGTCGCCACCGAGGTCGTTGACCACGATCTTGGCGCCTTCGGCGGCGTAGGCGAGTGCGTGCTCGCGTCCGATGCCGCGCCCTGCACCGGTGATGATGACCACCCGGCCGTCACAGATCCCCATGCGTTTCGTTATCCCTGCTGTCGGAGCTGCTCGCGCAGCTGTTGCTTGTAGAGCTTGCCGTTGTCGTGGCGCGGGAGTTGGCCCACGAAGACCACCCGCTTAGGACACTTGTAGTGCGCGATGCGGTCCCGGCACCACTCGACCAGGTCGGATTCCAGCTGGTCGGAGGGCTCGAGCCCCGCCTGCAACTCGACCGCGGCGACCACGATCTCGCCCCACTCGTCGTCGGGCTGGCCCACCACGCCGACGTCGCCGACCGCCGGGTGGGTGATGAGCGCGGCCTCGACCTCGGCCGGATAGATGTTGACGCCGCCGCTGATGATCAGGTGGGCGCTGCGGTCGGTGAGGAAGAGGAAGCCGTCGTCGTCGACGTAGCCCACGTCGCCGAGGGTGAAGTGCGTGTCGCGGTAGGCGCCGTCGGTCTTCTCGGGCGCCTTGAAGTACTCGAAGCGGAGCTCGGGCGCCTTCAGGTAGACGGTGCCGATCGTGCCCGCGGGAAGGTCGGCCCCTTCTTCGTCGAGGATGCGGATGTGGTCGGCCGGCGTCACCTTGCCGACCGAGCCGGGCTTGTCGAGCCACTCGGGCGAACCGATGAGGGTGCCGGCGCCTTCGGTGGCTGCGTAGTACTCCCACACGATCGGGCCGACCCATTCGATCAGCGCCTGCTTCACCGGCACCGGGCACGGCGCCGCGCCGTGGATGATGAACAACAACGACGAGATGTCGTAGCGCGCTTTCACATCGGCGGGCAGCGACAGCAGCCGATGGAACATGGTCGGCACCATGTGCGTATGCGTGACGCGGTGTTCTTGGATCAACGCGAGCGTGCGTTCCGGCGCCCAGCCGTCCATCATCACGACCGGCACGCCCATCGCCATCGGTGCTGCAAGCGAGAACGCGAGCGGCGCCGCGTGGTAGAGCGGCCCGGTGCAGAGGTGCACGAACCCGAGATCGGGCCGGTAGAGCGTGCGCAACGCGACTTCGAGCGAGGCGCGCGCTTCGGGGGTGCGGCGCACGCCCTTCGGGCGACCGGTCGTGCCCGACGTGTAGAGCATCTCGCCGCCGACCTGCGCATCGTCGATGTCGGCGCCGTCCTCGGCCGCGAGCACCTTGTCCCACGCTTCGAAGCCGTCGATCTCTCCCCCGGCGCTCACCCGGGCCTTGAGGCGCGGCGCGAGGTCGGCCGCCGATCGCGCCGCGGCGCCGAACCGCGCGTCGGCGACGAACGCCGTCGCTTCGGAGTCGTCGACGATGTAGCCCGCTTCCTCACCGGTCAGATGCCAATTGACGGTGGTAAGCCGCAGCCCGGCGCGACGCGCCGCGATCCACGTATCTACGAACTCGGGCCGGTTCGAACACATCAACGCGATCCCGTCGCCGGCCTCCACGCCGCGGGCGCGCAACGCACGAACGAGCTTGTTGGCGTTCGCGTTCAACTCGTTCCACGAGCGGTTGCCCGCTTCGGAGATGAGCGCGGGCGCGTCACCGAGTTGTTGCCCCCAGTACGACGGGAGCATGCCGCGATCGGCCGCAGCGCGAATCGCGTCGAGATCGAGATCTGCCACGGTCAGGCAGTGTTGCGGTCCTTCGCAACCTCGTCCAGTTCCGCGTACTCCGCGCCGGTGTCGACCCAGTCCTCGAACTGGATCACGCCGATGTCGGTGAACTTCTCGCGCAGCCAGCCGTCGGACGCGTCGAGCAGTCCGAGCTTCTTGCAGTTCGGCACGATCTTGCTGAACAGCAAGTTCTGGAACACCTGCTGCGCCGGCGGGTTGACCCGGTCCATAGTCTCGTAGACGGCCACGGGGTCAACGCCCATCGACGCCCACATTTCTGTGTGCGCGAACCGGCGCTGCAATCTGATCGCGACGTCGAGCGCGAACTCCTGGCGTTCGCGCATCTCGGTCGACGTGAGCTCCTTGTAGTACTCCTGCAACGAGAGCACGCCGAACGCGACGTGGCGAGCTTCGTCGCTCATCACGTAGCGGAGCATCTTCTTCACCAGCGGTTCGGTGGTGATCTGGTGCATCATCCCGAACGCGGCCAGGGCGAGACCCTCGACCATGATCTGCATGCCGAGATATGCGATGTCCCAGCGCGGGTCGCTGAGGATGTCGTCGAGGATGCTCTTCAGGTTGTCGTTGATGCCGTACTGCGAACCGAGCTTCTCGTTGAGGTAGCGCGCGAACACTTCGACGTGACGCGCCTCGTCCATCACCTGTGTGGCCGCGTAGTACTTGCCGTCGATCCACGGCACCGTCTCGACGATGCGGGCGGTGCAGAGCAACGCACCCTGCTCGCCGTGCATGAACTGCGACATGAGCGAGTTCTGCAGCTGGACGCCGACCTCGTTCCATTCCTTGTCGCCGAAGTGCTTCACCGGCGAACCCTCGGCTTCGGCCAACTCCTTGAAGCGCTGCGTGCCGCCGCCGCCGAGCTCGGCCGCCACGCGCTCGGGGTCGACGTCGAGCGACCAGTCGAGATCAGTGGTGGCGTTCCACTGCGACGTCTTCGCCTTCTCGTACAACTTCACGAGCGATTCGCGACTGCGGCCGTAGTCCCACGTGAAGATCGTGTCGAACTCGGCGCTGACCGCGTGGATCGTGTCGAGCTTCTCTTCGGTGCTGGTCATTGCCTCTCCTCCTGAGGAGCGAGCGAACCGACAAGGCGGTGGATGAGTCGTTGCCATCCGTCTTGGTCGGGGGGATCGAGTTCGAGGTTGCGCACGACCATGGCGCCGGCCGCGAGCATCATGCAGAAGCGGGCGAACACGTCGGCGTCGATGTCGCCGGTCACGACGCCTTCGCGCGCGGCGCGCTCGATGAGCGCACTCATTTGCGATTCACGACTCGCCATCCGGCCGCGCACCAACGCGGCGAGCTCCGGATCGCGACGCGCCGCCGCGATTGCGTCGAGCAGCAGCGGCGGCCGATTCACCGGCCGGGGCAATTCGGCGGCGAGTTCTTCGAGCAGCCCGCGGGCTTCCCGGGCGCCGGCCTGATCGAGCAGCGCGTCGACCTCGAGGCGGGCCGCCGAGCCCATCGCCTCCAACAAGAGGTCGGCCTTGCCGCGGAAGTTGGCGTAGATCGCGCCGGTCGTGAGGCCGGCCGTGCGGGCGATGTCCTGCACGCGGGCGTTCTCGTAGCCCTGCTCGGCGAAGACCTCGAGCGCGGCCGCGAGTAGCCGCTCGCGGGTGGAGGAGGCGGGCAGGGCGACCATCGACCTCGGATGATAACGATCATTATCCAGGCCGCCAAGGCGCGGGTCTGGGAAGATCCTGGCGTGCTCCCCGTCTCGCTGGCCGATGTGGAGGCCGCGGCCGAGCGGCTGGGCGACGCCGTGGTTGTCACACCGGCTTCTCCCGCCCGCACCCTGTCGGAGATCACCGGCGCCGAGGTGTGGCTGAAGTTCGAGAACCTGCAGTTCACGGGCTCGTTCAAGGAGCGCGGCGCCCGCAACTTCCTCGCCCAGCTCTCCCCCGCCGCGCGCGAGCGCGGCGTCGTCACCGCGTCGGCGGGCAACCACGCCCAAGGTGTCGCCTACCACGCCGGGCTGCTCGGCATTGCGGCCACGGTCGTCATGCCCGCCGACACTCCCTACTCCAAGGTGGCGAACACCGAGCACCACCGCGCCCGGGTGGAGCTCGCGGGCGACAGCTACGCCGCCGCGCTCGCGGTCGCGCAACGAATCTCGCAGGAAACGAATTCCTCCTTCGTGCCCGCCTTCGACGATCCCCATGTGATCGCGGGCCAGGGCACGGTGGGTCTCGAACTCGTCCGCCAGGTGCCCGACCTCGACGCGGTGCTGGTGCCGGTTGGCGGGGGCGGTCTGATCGCGGGCGTCGCGGTTGCCGTGAAGGCGCTCATGCCCACAGTGCGAGTAATCGGCGTGCAGGTCGACGGCTACCAGGGCATGGCGCACGCGTTGGGCCGCGCGCCCGCGCCGACCGGCGGCGCCACCATCGCCGAAGGCATCGCCGTCGTGGAGCCGGGCGCGATCACGAGCGCGATCGCACGCGAACTCGTCGACGACGTCCTCGTGGTGTCGGAGCAGAGCATCGAGGCCGCGGTCGCGCTCGGCGTCGAGATCGAAAAGACAGTGCTCGAAGGCGCCGGAGCCGCGGGCTTGGCCGCGCTCCTCGAGTTCGACAACGAATTTCGAAGGCGTCGCGTCGCGGCGATTCTGAGCGGCGGCAACATCGACGCGCGCGTACTCACCTCGGTGCTGCTGCGCGCCCTCGCCCGCTCGGGCCGGCTGGTGCGGTTGCGCATCGAAGTACCCGACCGGCCCGGCATTCTCGCCACGATCGCGGAACTCATCGGGAACGCGCGCGGCAACATCGTCGACGTCGCCCACCACCGCGACCAACCCGGCGTCGCACTGAAACGGACGATGTTGGAACTCTCGGTCGAAACGCGCGACCGCCACCACGCCGATGCGATCGTCACCTCGTTGCAAGACGCGGGCTTCATCGTGGGGGTGGCCTGACAGACGGGTAGTCCTGCCTTAGTGTCTGGCGAATTTCCAACTAGGAGGATGCACGTGCGCAAGCTCATTGCGCTGCTCGCGGCGGCCGGACTGACCCTCGGTCTCGCCGCGTGTGGCAGCGACGCCGACGACTCGGCCGGTAGTAGCGGCGACACGACGACGCCGAAGTCGGCGGCCGCGACGACAACAACGGTTCCGTACACACCGATCGAGTGCGACGGCGAGAGCGCGTACGACACGACGATCGGCAACGTGTCCGACTTCAAGCCCGTCACCGCCGACACGTTGACGGTCGTCACGAGCCTTCCCGGTCCCGGCTTCTGGGAAGGTAGCGACACCGACCCGGCCGCCGTGACTTCGGGTTACGAATACGACATTGCGAAGAAGATGCAAGAAGCGTTCGGGCTGTCGAAGCTCGTCGTGCGCAACGAGAGCTTCGATGCCATCCAAGCGGGCGCCGCGACGAACTACGACGTTGCGCTCTCGCAGATCACGATCCGTTGCGATCGCGCGAAGACGGCCGACTTCACGACGCCGTACTTCCTGTCGAATCAGGGCGCGCTCACGAAGGCCGACTTCGACAAGCCGCTGGCGACGGTCGACGACGCGAAGAACATCCTTTGGGGCGTGCAGAGCGGCACGACCGCCATCGACCTACTGAACGTCATCAAGCCCACCGAGGACTTCAAGCAGTACCAGGACCTCTCGGCCGCGTACACCGCGCTCGAGGCCGGACAGATCGAGGCGGTGCTGATCGACACTGCAATCAACCTCGGTCAGGCCGCCCGGTCGAAGGGCACCCTCAAAGTGCCGGCGCAGTTCGCGCAGCCCAGCGGCCCCGACCAGTACGGCGCGTTGGTCCCCACGGGTTCCACGAACGTGCCCGCGTTGAACGCGGTGCTCAAGCAGCTGACCGACTCGGGCGAACTGTCGACGCTCGCCAACGACAACCTCACGGTGGACCCGGCGTTGCTGCCGACGATCACGATCGACGTCGGCTAGCTCTGCAGTGACATCCGGAGAACTCACCGGTTTCGTGCCGCCCGGCGACTCACGTCGCCGGGCGGTGCGTTTCCGGGGCAACCTCCCGATCGCATTCACCGCCGCCGTCGCCTCGGTCGCGATCGCGATCGTGGTGGGCGCGATGGTCGTCTACTTCGAACGGTCCCTGAACCTCGACGACGTGCACAACGTCGTGATGTTCGGGCGACGCAACGACATCAACCCGATCGTGCAGGCCGTGCTGTACGCAGTCGAGGTCGCGATCGTCGCGCTCACGCTCCTCGTGCCGTGGTACGGCATTCGAGCGCTCCTCATTTCGCTGCGCGCCCAGCGCCTCGCGAAAGCGGGCGAGTACTACGAGGCGCGCCTCGACCTCGAGACCTCGCGGGAACGGATGTGGGTCGTCGTCGGCCTCGGTCTCTCGGCGCTCGTCGTCGCGTTCGTGCTGTTCCTCATGGCGGGCAACGAAGGCAAGGTGCGCGACGTCCTCTTCGACTGGTCGCTCATCTGGCGGAGCCGCTCCGGCCTCCTGCGCGGGTTCTGGATCAACATCAAGCTGTTCACGGTGTCGGGCATCATCGTCGTGTTCTGGGCACTGCTCGTTGCCGTGGTACGCATGCTGCCCGGTCGGGCCTGCGCACCGATCCGCGCGCTGGCGATCATCTACACCGACGTGTTCCGGGGCATGCCCGCGATCATCACCATCTTCCTCATCGTGTTCGGCTTCCCGCTAGCGGGCGTTCCGATCTTCGACTCGATGAGCAAGTCGAATCAGGTGTTCTGGTTGTCGGTGCTCGCGCTCGTGATGATCTACGGCGCATACGTGGCCGAGGTCTACCGAGCGGGTCTCGAGAGCGTGCACTGGAGCCAGTCGGCGGCGGCTCGTTCGCTCGGACTCTCGCAGCCGCAGACCCTGCGCTTCGTCGTCATTCCGCAAGCGGTTCGCCGCATCATTCCCCCGCTGCTCAACGACTTCATCGCACTGCAGAAAGACACCGCGTTGGTGTCGTTCGTCGGCGTGCTCGAAATCCTCAACTACGCCAACCTCTACAAGAACCGATATTTCAATCTGTCACCGGTCATGGGCGCCGCGATCGCGTACTTGATCATCACGATTCCGCTCACGCGCTTCGTCGACTACCTCATTCGCATCGACCGCGAGCGAACCCAGGCGCAGTGAACTTCCTCGAACTGCGCGACGTGCACAAGCGCTTCGGCGACAACGAGGTGTTGCGCGGCGTCGATCTCGAGGTCGACGAACACCAGGTGGTGTGCCTCATCGGTCCGTCGGGGTGCGGCAAATCCACCTTGCTGCGCTGCATCAACGCGCTCGAACCGATCGACAGCGGCGAGATCTACATCGACGGCGAGCGGGTGTCCGGGCGCGGGGTCGACGAGGACGCGCTGCGCGCCGACGTCGGCATCGTGTTCCAGAGCTTCAATCTCTTCCCACACATGAGCGTGTTGCAGAACGTTGCGTTGGCGCCGCGCAAGGTGCTCGGCATCTCGAAGTCGGAAGCCGAGGAACGCGCGTACGCGCTGCTGCGTCGCATCCAGCTCGCAGAGAAGGCGCACGAGTACCCCGACCGGCTTTCGGGTGGCCAGCAGCAGCGGGTTGCGATCGTGCGCGCGTTGGCGATGCAGCCGCGCGTCATGCTGCTCGACGAGGTGACGAGCGCACTCGACCCCGAACTCGTGTCGGAAGTGCTCGCGCTGGTGCGCCAGATGGCGAGTGAAGGCATGACGATGCTGCTGGCCACGCACGAGATGGGCTTCGCACGCGAGGTGTCGAGCAAGGTCGTGTTCTTGTACCAGGGCCAGATCGAAGAGGCGGGTCCGCCCGAGCAGGTGTTCGGCGAGCCGCACAGCGAGAAGACGCGGTCGTTCCTGCGCAGCATCATCGAAGCGAAGCGGCTGTAGGGTGAACTCGTGACTGGCGTGCCGGTGGAACCCGTCATCGAAGCGACTGCACCGGCGCGCCGCTGGAACAAGGGCGTGTGGATCCGCTTCGCCCTCGCGATCTCGCCGACGGTGATCTTCGCGATCCTCGGCTACCGCGCATCACATTGAGCCTCGAAGTTCGCGTCGCCCGGCCCGACGAGTACCGACGCGTCGGCGAACTCACAGTCGCGGCGTACCGCGCGTTGTCGGTCGACCACCTGTGGGGCGGCTACGACGAAGGCATCCTCGACACGGCCGGGCGCGCCAAGGGCGCCGAGATCCTGGTTGCGGTCGTCGACAACGCGGTCGTCGGTGCGGTCACCTACGTAAGCGATTCGTCGTCGCCGTGGAGTGAATGGACCGAACCCGGTGAAGCGCAGTTCCGCTTGCTCGCGGTCAATCCGTCGGCGCGCGGCACCGGCGCGGGCCGTGCGCTCGCGGAAGCATGCATCGAACGCGCTCGCGTTGCCGGCCAACCGTTGCTGATCCACACCACCCCGTGGATGGAAATTGCACGCTGTATGTACGAACGCATGGGCTTCGTGCGCGCCCCCGACCGCGACGTCCCCCAGTCGGTCTGGAACGACCCGCCCGTCGCCGGCATCCCGAAGGAATGGGAAAACCAACCCTTCCTGGCGTACACCATGTTTGTGCCGGATCCGCCCCTATAGGGCGTGATCCGGCACAAACTTGAGCATGCCCGACGTCGTCATCGCGCTGTACGCGCCTCGCACTCAGGCAGCATTCGACGTCTTGCTCGACGCGCTGGCTGACGCCGATATCGAGTACCGGGTCGAGCTTCCCGAACCCGCGCCGCGATCGACACTGAAGTACGGCGTGCTCCCCTACGGCGCGGCCCACGTCTCATGCACCGATGTCGACACCGTCGACCGCGTGGTCAACGAGGTGCACGACGCGCTGCTGCGAGAGTTCGGCGCGGCCGCGCTCGAAGTAAACGATGCGTTGATCGGCGAGATCCCGCCGCAGCCCTGACCCGAACGTCACCGCTCTGCGGGCAGAAGTAGACGTCGGAACAGCCACAGTCCGACACGACCCGCGCCCACGCGGCCTCGGGTTGTTCAGGCGTCGGAGACTCAGTCACGAGCACACGCCATGGCGAACACGAACCAGCGTCGCTAGTTCGTCGGCTGCCACTCGCTGATGCGGGTGGCGTAGTCCTGCTGGTGCGCGGGACGTTCCTGGCTGAGGCGCGCCCACTGCGCGTGCGCGGCCTCGCTGACGGGTCGCACAGAGATGGCGGTGCCGTAGGCGCAGATCTCGCTCCACTGCCCCAGCGCGCCGGAGTCGAACCGCATCGCAATGATCGCATTGCCGCCGATGGCGATGGCCGACTGCACCATTCGGGCCATCGCTTCGTTGCGGCTCTGCACGAGCAGCTTTGTGAACTCGGGGATCTCACCGCCACCGATCGAGCGAAACGCAGCGACGCATCCGGCACCCGCGTTGCGCGCTCGCACCGTGAGCCCGAACACCTCACCTTGCGTCTCCAGAATTTCGTACCCGGGAAGATCAAACGCCGTCGAGATAAGCATGCGCAACGCTAAACCCGAACGGCAACCTGCGTCAGCTGTGCCCGCATCGCGGGCGCGATTGACGCAGGTTCGTTAGTTGTCGGGTTGGTTGAGCTCGATGAAGTTGCCGCTGGGGTCGTGGAGGAACGCCTGCTTGCCCGCACCTTGCATGTAGGGCACGGGATCGACCTTGACGCCCTGGGCGCGGAGGTCTTCGACGGCGGCGTCGAGATCGTCGACGCGGATCGCGAAGTGGTGCGAACCGGTCTTGGGGTTGGCGTCCTGCATGAGATGGACCTGTTGGCCGCCGGCGTCGAGCCAGTGGCCGCCGAATCCGAAGTCGGGGCGCGGCAGCTGCGTGAGCCCGAGCTGCTCGGTGTAGAAGGCGAGCGCCTCGTCCTCGTCGCGCACGCAGATCGAGACGTGGTGGATTCCTGCGGGCTTCATGCGGCCAGGCTACGCCGAAGTTGCTACGGTCGCCCCCGCTCAACACCAGGTCGGAGGTCATTGTGGGTTCGCTCGACGGCAAGGTCATCGCAGTCACCGGCGCAGGCCGGGGCATCGGACGCGCAGTGGCGATCGCCGCCGCCGCCGAGGGCGCCGCCGTGATCGTCAACGACTACGGCGTGTCGATCGACGGCAACGAGCCGACGAGCGAAGTGGCCGACTCGGTGGTCGCCGAGATCGAGGCCGCGGGTGGCCGCGCCGCCGCGAACGCGAGCTCGGTCACCACGATGGACGGCGGCGGCTCGATCGTGCAGCAGGCAATCGACACGTTCGGCCGTATCGACGGTGTGGTGTGTGTCGCCGGCATCTTGCGCGAACGAATGCTCTTCAACATGTCGGAAGACGAGTGGGACCCGGTCATCGAGACGCACCTGAAGGGCACGTTCACCGTGTTCCGAGCCGCTGCCCCGGTGTTCCGCGCGCAGAAGAGCGGCACGTTCATCGGTTTCACGTCGGGCGCGTTCGCGGCAAGCGTCGCGCAGGCCAACTACTCGGCGGCCAAGGGTGGCATCGTGTCGCTCGTGCGCAGCGCGGCGGCCGGTATGAATAAGTACGGCGTCACCGCGAATTGCATCGCACCGGTTGCGAAGTCGCGCATGTCGGGCAACGTGCCGTTCGGTCTCGAGATGGGCGAACCCGAAGACGTCGCGCCGATGGTGTGCTTCCTGCTCTCCGACCTCGCCCGTGAGGTCACCGGTCAGGTGTACACGGTGAACGCGGGCCGCATCGCGGTGTGGAATCAGCCGGTCGAGGTGCGCGAGATGCGCAAGGACGGTCGCTGGGAAGTCGAAGAGATCGCAAAGCGCTTCTCCGAGGTTGGCCAGGAGGAGATGCCGATCCTCGAACGCCTCAAGGCGATGGAAGAAGCCGCGAAGAGCGGCGACAAGCCGAACCAGTAGCGAAGTTGCGTGAGCAGACAGCGCGGAGCGCTGCTGCGTCACGCAACTTCGATCTAGCGGAAGCGCGTCGACCGGTCGAGGAGGGCGTCGCGCATGACGCTCCACTCGCCGGGGCGGTAGGGCGCGCCGCCCTCGGCCGCGATGCGACGGCGGCCGAGTTCGTCGGCGGCGTGGGCCGACGCGATGCCCTCGTCGTGGGCCAACGCGAGCACGCGCCGGGTCGTGTCCTCGATGCGGGCCGCGGCCGCGTGCGCCCGCTCCGGCGAATAGCCGCCCGGCGCCCATTCCTCGGCGATGTTGATGATGCCGCCCGCGTTCACCACGTAGTCGGGCGCGTAGACGATGCCGCGCTCCCCCAGCGCGTCGGCCGCGTCGTCGTCGAGCAACTGGTTGTTGGCCGCGCCGCACACCAGCCCGGCGCGCAACCACCCCACCGAAGCGCGCGTCAACACCCCGCCGAGTGCACACGGCGCAACCACGTCGCACTCGGCCGTCATCACCGCGTCGGGCGCCACAACCGGCACGCCGACCGCCGCGGCCTTCTCCGCATCGATATCGGCGATCACGACTGACGCGCCCGCGTCGACGAGCAACCGGGCGAGACACGCGCCCACGTGCCCGGCGCCTTGGATCGCGACGCGCCGCCCGCGCAGCTCCGCGGATCCGAACGCAACCTCGCATCCCGCGCGCATGCCGTGCAGCACGCCGAACGCGGTGACCGGCGACGGATCGCCCGAACCACCCCGCGCGGGATCGACGCCGGTGACCCACGGCGTCTCGCGCGCGATGCCGTCCATGTCGGTCTGGCTCGCGCCCACGTCTTCGGCCGCGAGGTAGCGGCCGCCCAACGTGTCGATCCACCGCCCCAGCGACCGGAGGAACTCAGGCGTTCGCGCCGCATGCGGGTCGTCCCAGAACACCACCGTCTTCCCGCCGCCCTGGTCGAGGCCCGCGACTGCGGCCTTCATCGTCATGGCCTGCGAGAGACGCAGCACATCCTGCAAGCCGTCGGCTTCGGTCGCGTACCGCCAGAACCGGATGCCGCCGAGCGACGGCCCGAGCGCCGTGGAGTGGATCGCAACAATCGCGCGCAATCCCACGTCAGGGTCGGCGAAGTAGGTCACCTGCTCGTGCGATTCCACACCCACGTCGCTTCCCACCGCTCCCTTCGGAGGGGCGGCCTTCGGCAAATGTCCTCCGGTGCGCCTCCCGCCCGTACGCTACGCGCCGTGGGTGAACTCTCGATACAAGCCGGCGACTACGAAGTTCGCTTCCGTCCCGACCGGGGCATGTTGTGCACGTCGTTGCAGTACCGCGGCGAGGAGTACGTCACGTGGCCGCGCACGATCAGCGAGTTCCGCGCCGGCAGCGCCACTGCGGTTCCCATCGTGCACCCGTGGGTCAATCGCCTCGGCGCGTGGGAGTACACCGCCGACGGCAGGCACATCGACCTGCGCGGTCAACAACTCCCCACCGACAACAACGGTCTTCCCATCCACGGCAACCTGTACGCGGCGCCGTTCGAAGTGCTGCGCGCGGAACCAACGCGCGCGATCGCGCGCTACGACTACGGCGCCCAACCCGACAAGCTGCGCGCGTTCCCCTTCCCGCACACGCTGACCATCGACGCGCGCATCGACGCCGACCACGGGCTCACGCTCGCCACGGAGGTCACTCCGACCTCGGATCTGCCAGTACCGGTGTCGTTCGGCTGGCATCCCTATCTCAAGCTCCCCAAAGGGGGCCGCGCGTCGTGGGATCTCACGTGGCCCGAGTGTGAGCACGTCGAGGTCGACGCGCGCATCATCCCAACCGGTGCCCGTACGCCGCGGCCCGCCGAGCGGGCGCCGATCGGCCACCGCACCTTCGACGACCATTACGCCCTCGGTGCCGACCGCACGTTCGCGATCTCGGGCGCGGGCCGGTC
>JADMIO010833530.1_pt1 | contig 23413 bp, 18 predicted proteins | sample 8958161 | NCBI WGS metagenome assembly JADMIO01 (sample SAMN16585339, study PRJNA669376) | soil metagenome | isolation source: Crop rotation soil | place: USA: Cullars Rotation, Alabama | collected 2011
CTTTCCCCATCCCCGCCATCTCCCGAGCCAGCGCATCCGCCATCGCCACCCGCCGCGACAACTCCAATTCCCGCTTCTCCAGCATCACCCGCAGCCCCGTCACCAGATCCCTCTTCGGCACATGCCAGACCCCGCCCGCATGCGACTCCCTCTCTCCACCCGTAATGATCACCGCCTCAATTCCGCACCCCAACTCCGCCAGCCGCAGCAAGTCCAGCACCGGCGCCCCGACCCCGGTCGCGTCCAGCACCAACGTGCACCGCCGCGCCAGCGCCTTCGCCCGCACTACCTCCCGCACCCGCGCCACCACCTCCGGGTAAGGCGTCCCCAACCGCACTCGCTGCAAATACCGCACGCGAAACCGTCGCTTCCGCTTGCGCTCGTACGTCATCCAGTCCATCTCGTCGAGAAACAACTCCGCCCGCTCCACCACCGCCAGCGCCGAATGGTCCCGGCTCTTCCCTAAGTCGACCCCCACGAAATACCACGGCAATTCTTCAATAATTCGCAGCCCGAATGTCTTGTCCGTATTCATCCGCATTTAATCCGTAGCCAGCGGATCAAAATCCCCCTGAAATGCCCCCTCAATCAGATCCCCCGGAAACACCGCGCCGTCGTGATCCAGAAACTCGCACCCATACTCCTGCCGGTACCACTGCTCCCCTTTGCTCCGCTCCTCCGCCAGGAATCGCGCCGAAATCCGGGGACACTCCTCCGCCGGAACCCGTATCCGTTCCCATTCCGGACCGCCCCGCTCCCACTCCTCCCAGAAGAACCCGCGCTTCCCGTTCGGCGTGCTCATCAACCACAGGTCCCCGTCCCCGGTCGCCAGGGCCGGCCGCATCGCCCGGTACAACTCGTCCGGAGCCCGCGCCGCCTCGTCGATCAGCATCAGCGACACATTGGAAAATCCCCGCACCGTCCTCTCCACCCCCGGCAGCCCCACAATCCGAGACCCATTTGGAAACGCGATCGAGAGCGCATTGTCCCCATCCCCGCGCACCGCCATCCCCATCCGCCGCACAAATTCTTCCGCCTTTCGCAAAAACTCCCCCGACTGCCGCAAACTCGGACTCATCACCAGCACCAGGCACCCCGCCCGTGTCTCCGCCCGATGAACCGCCTTCGCCGCCAGCACCGTCGATTTCCCCCACTGCCGCGTGCAGTTGACAATCCCGCGCCGGGCGCCGCGCAGCACCCGCTCCTGCGCTGCATCCGCGATAAACCCCAATTTCGCGGCAGCAAACTCCACCGCATCTCCAGCCCATTGGTCAGTCAGCACGCGCGCCCGTCCAGCCTCGCGCCGTAGGAAAGTCTCCCAGTCTCGCACCCGAAGTCACAATAGCACTCAATATATGTGGAAAATAGACAAAGTATTGAAATAAATAGCCAATATCGCCGTCACCAGTGGGGCGGGTTTCCAACCTGCAGGCCGATTTTCAATCGGCCTCTCCTAAGCTGATCGCAGGAGACACTATGCCCACAAGATCCGAAGCAGCCAGACTCAATGGAGCCAAATCCAAAGGCCCCACCACCGCCACCGGCAAGCAGAAATCCTCTCGCAATTCTCTCAGCCACGGCTTCACCGCCCGCAGCACCATCATTCTGGAGTATGAAAATCCCGAAGAATTCCAACAAATGCGAGCCGATTACGAAACGACTTACCGCCCCGCCACCCCCGCCGAAAAGGATCTAGTCGATCAAATGATTGCGGCCCGCTGGCGCATCCGCCGCATCTGGACCATCGAAACCGCCCTCCTCGACGCCGAAATCATCCGCCGCCAGCCCGCCATGCAAAAGGAGTTCGCCCAAGCCGACGGCGGAATCGAGCTGGCCCTGGCCTTCCGCGCCTTGGCCGACGAGTCCCGCTCCCTGGCCCTGGTCTCCCGCTACGAAGCCCGTCTCTACCGCATGCACGACCGCGCCTACACCGCCCTCCGCGAGCTCCAAAACAAAAAATGCGAAACGAACCCGAGCCCGGACCAGATTGGAGGTTGTTGAAAAGGGGGACAGACTCCTTTTTCGGCGCAGGATCTCGTCCATCTCTTCGCAGCTATTTGGCGAAAAAGGCTGTCTGTCCCCCTTTTTCAACAAGCGCATATATCGATGGCGATACACTGGGGTCGTGGCTCGCAAGGCTAGCGTTGTTATCGAGAAAGACGAGCGCGGCTTTTATGCCTGGTGCCCGGAGCTGAAGGGATGCCAATCGCAAGGAGCTACGCGCGAAGAGGCCGTCGCCAATATCAAAGAGGCGATTGAACTGTATCTCGAAACACTCTCCCCGCAAGAAAGAGATCAGGTTTTGAGCCAGGAGATTTTGACGACGGTAGTCGAAGTCGATGCCTAGGAGGTTGTTGAAAAAGGGGGACAGACTCCTTTTTCGGCGCAGAATCTTGCTGATCTCCTCACAGGCGTCAGGCGCAAAAGGCTGCCTGTCCCCTTTTTTCAACAACCTCCTAGTGAGGCGATCCGCATCCGCCAATACCGGATGGAGCTTTCTTGAAACAAGCGCGAATCGGGCCTATCTGCATGATAAAATTAAGAGACTAATCCCCTTAGGTTGGAGAAAAATTGCCAGACCAAGAACCGCCACAGAACCCCCCTTCGCAGATGCCTTTAGGCGGCGACGGCGCTAATAAGAATCTCATCCCGATCAACATCGAAGACGAGATGAAGCGTTCGTATCTCGACTACTCGATGAGTGTCATCGTCGGGCGCGCGCTGCCGGATATCCGAGATGGGCTGAAGCCTGTTCACCGGCGCATCCTGTTCGGGATGCACGAACTGGGTCTCGCGCCGAACCGGCCTCCGCGCAAGTGCGCCAAGATCACCGGCGACGTGATGGGAAAATACCACCCGCACGGCAATGCGCCCATCTACGACGCATTGGTCCGCATGGCGCAGCCGTTCAACCTGCGTTATCCGCTGGTCGATGGCCAGGGTAACTTCGGCTCGATCGATGGCGACCCGCCCGCGGCCGAACGGTATACCGAAGCGCGCCTGTCCCGCATCGCCACCGCGATGCTCGAGGACATCGACAAGGAAACAGTCGACTTCCGCCCGAACTACGACGATAGCGAGCAGGAGCCCGAAGTCCTGCCCACGCGGGTTCCGAATCTCCTGGTCAACGGCTCGTCGGGTATCGCCGTCGGCATGGCCACCAATGTTCCGCCGCACAACCTGACCGAAATCGTCGAAGCCACCATCACCCTGATCCGCAATCCGGCGACGCCGCTAGCCAAGATCATGGAGATCGTCCCTGGCCCCGATTTCCCGACCGGCGGATTCATCCTCGGCAAACAGGGAATTTACGACGCGTTTACGACCGGCCGCGGCCACCTGAAAATCCGCGCCAAGGCGTTCACCGAGCCGATGGGAAAGGACCGCGAGCAGATCGTCGTCACCGAGATCCCCTACCAGGTCAACAAATCGCGGCTGATCGAAGCGACCGCCGCTCTGGTCAACGACAAGAAGCTGGAAGGAATCTCTGAAATCCGCGATGAGAGCGATCGCGACGGTCTCCGGATCGTTTACGAATTGAAGCGCGGCGAGCAGGCCGAAGTCGTTTTGAACAACCTGTACAAGCAAACCCAGCTGCAGACCGGGTTTGGCATTATCATGCTGTCGATCGTCCACGGCCAGCCGCGCGAATTCGGCCTGATCGACATCATCAAGCGATTCATCGACCATCGCGTCGAAGTGGTGCGCCGGCGCACCGAGTACGAACTCCGCAAGGCCCGCGAGCGCGAGCATCTCTTGCTCGGCTTCCAGAAGGCTCTGCAGAATCTCGACGCCGTCATCAAAATTATTCGCGCGGCGGGGAGTCCTCGTGAAGCGCGCGAGGGTTTGATCGCCCAGTTCCAATTCACTGAACGGCAGGCGCAGGCGATTATCGAGCTCCAGTTACAGCGCCTCACCGGCATGGAGCAGCAGAAGATTCTCGACGAATTGGCCGACATCCAGCGCCGCATCGCCGAATACCTGGAAATCCTGGGATCGGAAAAGGTCCTCAAAGACCTCATCGTCAAGGAACTGCGCGAAGTCCAAAAGGACTACGGCGACGAACGCCGCACTCAGATCATCGAAGACACCGGCGAAATTCGCCTCGAAGACCTGGTTGCGGTGGAAGACGTCGCGGTAACGGTCACTCGCGGCGGTTACCTGAAGCGCACCACTGTCGATACTTACCGCCGTCAGTCGCGCGGAGGCAAGGGCCGCATCGGGATGGGGACGCGCACCGAGGACTTCGTCGAGCATCTGCTCGTCGCCTCGACGCACAGCTATCTGTTGATCTTCACCAACCGGGGCCGCGTCTTCTGGCTCAAGATCTACGAGATCCCCGACGCCTCGACCACCGGCAAGGGCAAGAATATCAGTAGCCTGATCAACCTGCAGCCGGATGAAACCGCCAAAGCATTCATGGCGGTAGGCGAGTTCGTGCCCGACAACTTCATCGTGATGGTCACCAAGCACGGTGTCATCAAGAAGTGCGATCTGACCGAGTTCTCGAATCCGATGGCTCGTGGCATCATCGCTCTGAGCCTCGATGAAGGTGACGAATTGATCGCCGCGCGGCTGACGCATGGCGATAATTACGTCTTCCTCGGATCGCATGAAGGCAAAGCGATCCGGTTCGCCGAAAAGCATGTCCGCCCGATGGGCCGGCCGGCGCGTGGCGTGCGAGCCATGGAACTCGAAGAAGGGGATTACCTGGTCGGCATGGAGGTCGTCGAAGAATCCGGCCTCATTTTGTCGATTGCTGAACACGGCTACGGGAAGCGTACTCCGCTCAAAGACTACCGGCTGACGGCGCGCGGCGGTAAGGGCGTCATCAATATGAAGACCACTGACCGCAACGGCAAGGTGGTCGCGATTCTCTCCGTGAAGGAAGAATCCGACATCATGATCATCACCAAGGATGGCAAGATCATTCGCCTGGAGTCGAGCGAGATCCGTCAGGCGGGCCGTTCCACGCAGGGCGTGCGCCTGGTGAAAATGGAAGACGAAGACCGCGTCGCCGCCGCCGGCGTGATCCCGGATTCGGAAGCCGATCCCGGCAAACCGAACGGGCAGGGCGATCTTCCGTTACAGTAAAACGAGGATGGAACAGAAACAGCAACAGCTGTTTTCGATCCTGCGCGATATGGGCCACGTCATCGTGGCCTACTCCGGCGGAACCGATTCGGCCTACCTTGCCTGGGCGGCCCAGGAAGCTCTCGGCGACAAATCCGTGGCGATCACTGCGGATTCCGCCTCGATACCGGAATCGCATAAACGTGACGCGATCGATTTCGCGAAGCGTTTCGGGATCCGTCACGAACTGATTCCGACCTACGAATTCGAGAATCCTGACTATCTCAAGAACGACGCTAACCGCTGCTTCCATTGCAAGGACGAACTGTTCGATCGCCTGGAAGCGATCGCCCGGGAGCGCGGTGTCGAGCACATCGTCTACGGCGTCAATATGGACGACCTGGGAGACTATCGGCCAGGCCAGAACGCCGCCAAACTGCATCAAGTGAGGGCGCCGCTGGTGGAAGCTAAGCTTTCGAAAGCGGAGATCCGCGAACTTTCCCGCCAGGCTGGGTTACCCACCTGGGACCGTCCAGCCGCCGCGTGCCTTAGTTCCCGTATTCCCTACGGCACGCCCGTCACCATCGAGAACATCAAGAAAGTGGAAAATGGCGAGGAGGAACTCAAAGCCCTAGGCTTTCGCCAGTTCCGCGTCCGATTCCACGGCGAAGTCGCCCGCATCGAGATCGCCAAGGATGAGATGGAAAAAGCCATGACTCTCGACATGGCCAAAAAGCTCACCGCAATCTTCAAGAAGCTCGGCTTCCAGTACGTAGCGCTCGACCTTGAGGGCTATCGCCAGGGATCTCTCAACGAGGTCCTGCAGATCAAGTCAGCTTAACTTCCGAAGGGCGCCGGCGTCCTTCACTGCACCACGGCAGTCACGATGCGAAACAGTAGCCCAACGCCATCCTCGAAGTTTTTCTGGCCGATCCGCTCGTCGTTCCCATGGGCGCGGCTCTCGTTGTCTTCGCGCATGAAAACAGGAGCGCCATACACCGCCACCCCTCGCTCTCGTAGAAACGCCCCGTCCGTCGCTCCTCGCGACATATACGGAATCACGACTCCTTTTGGAGTGGAGGCCAAGAAGATCTTCTCCATCGTCGTATAGAGAGGCGTCGTCAGGGCGCTGGGCTCCGTCGACGGCATCGTCTGGCCGGGCGCATGCGACACCTCGATCGCCGGATCGTTGATCGCCCGCCGCACCCGCGCCACGATCTCCTCCATCGTTTCATTGGGCAGACGGCGTATATCCACCTGTGCCTGGGCGACATTGGGAATCACGTTGATCTTCATGCCCGCGTTGAGCATGGTGGGCGACATGGTGGCGCGTAGCTGCGCATCCAACTCCGGATCGCGAGTCCGAATCTCATTGGCCGCCGCGACTGCCGCCGTCGCCGTTTCGAGCCTCTGCACATACGGCCCCACCCAGCGGTAGTCATTCAGCTTGCCAAGCTCGCGCAAATACCGGCGAGTCGTCGTATTGAGGCGAACCGGCTGATCCGCATCGGCCACCCGTGCGATAGCCCGCGCCAGATGCACCACTGGATTGTCCGGACGCGGAAGTGATCCGTGCCCCGCTGTCCCGTGCGCCGTCAGCGTCAAACGGCTTGGAATCTTCTCCGCGGTTTGAACTTGAAACACGCGCTGGCCGGAAGGCGTATCGAACGTGAAGCCGCCCTCGTTGATAGCGAACTCGGCGTCGATCTTTGGATACGCGTTTTTGATCAACCACTGGATCCCGCTCGAATCCGCTTCCTCGTCCGACTCGGCCAGCAGAATTACCGGCCGCCGTAACGCAGTTCCGCGCCGCTTCAGCTCGACCAGCACCGCCAGCTCGGCTGCCAGCAGCGACTTGTCGTCCTGCGCGCCGCGCCCGTAGATGAAGTTGTCGCGGATCAGCGCCGAAAACGGCGCCGCGGTCCATTGTGTTGGATCGGCCGGAACCACGTCGGTGTGGGCCATCAACATGAGAGGACGCCCGGACCCCGAACCGTTCAATCGCGCCACAAAGTTTAACCGCGACGGATTGGCGCCAAGCAGCTCGCTCGTGATTCCTTCCGCGTCGGCGACTTTCTTCAAGTAATTCGCCGCACGTGACTCGTTACCGGGCGGATTGGTGGTGTCGAGCCGGATCAGGTCAATCAGATAGCGCTGGGCCCGATCGCTCATCGCGCGGTCATTCGGAACTGCCGTCTGTGCGACCAGTGCACCTGCCAGCGAAATCGACCACCAGAGAGCGCGCCTCATGGCTCCTCGATCTTTTCCACGAACTTCTCGACCTGCACGCGATAGAGCGCCGGCTTCCCGTCGCGATCGCTCTGGAAGAATACGCGCTGGCTATCGGAAGAAAATTGCGGCGCGACCGAATAGGGATCGCTCGAGCGGTGTTCGCAAAGCGTCAACTCGCGCCGGCCGACCCGGAGCAGAATCAAGATGTGTGGGGATGCCCTGTTCCGGCTGGCCCCTACAAATACGGAGGAGTCCTGATTCGAAGTGAAATGCGCGAACTGGCTTGTAGTCGCGACCATCTTGTCTGAATTCTCGTCCGGCGTCAGTTCCCGGACTGCGATGAGCTTGGTCGTATCGTCGGGGATGTGGAGATAAAGAATGGTCCGCCCGTTCGCCGACCAGAACGCCGTTCCGATCCGTCCGGCGGGAGCCGTTCTCAGTTTTCGATTCTGCGCCCCATCGAAATTGACCAGCCACAGGGCCTCGTCTCCCTGGCGGTAAAGAATCTGCGTCCGCCGGGGGCGGGCGATCGGATGCTCCGCGGGAAACGGAGTCTCGAGCACCGTCGCCGTGGAGGGTTTGAGCAGTCCGATCAGGCGCAGCCGCGAAGTCTGCTCGCGTGACTCGCTGAAAATCGCGCTCAACCCGTCCCCGGTGACGCTCGCGCCGGCGCAGCGCTTCCAACCGTCCGGAATCCGGTACATCTCGCGATCCCGCATTGCGCCCGTACCCCCCTGGCGCAAAACCGGGCCGTCGAAAAAGAAGAAGGAACGCTCGTCAGGCGCAAGCGTCAGCGATTCGCGGTCCAGGTCGGAAGCCTCCGTCAACTGCCGGCACTCGCCTGTCTTCAAATCCATCCGGAAGGCCTGCGGCGATCCGCTTCGATCGCTCGTAAAGAGAAGGAACGCACCGCGATGAGACAGCGCGCGATTGTAGGACGCAGGCAAATAGCTGGCATGAGCCGGATCGGTGAGCCGGATTACCTCGAATTCGGTGGCCGAGTCGTTGTAGCGCCGCCATTCAGTCGGGAAGGTCTTGGCCTTATCCTGCTGATCGGCATGCAACGCGGAAGCCGCCGCTGAAGCCAGGAACGCCCGCCTGGTCGTCGTCATAAAAACGATGGTATCAGTTTCATAACCCGCCGCCCGATATACTGAAGTTAAATGCTCTTCCGCCTATCCGGAGCGCTGCTTTTCGCAGTTTCGCTTTCCTCTTACACGGCGGAGCTGACTCCAGGCCGGCAGGCTGTCCTCGATCACATCTCAGCCCAGTCGCTTGAAGGCCACGTTTCGTTTCTCGCATCCGACCGGCTGGAGGGTAGGGACACCCCTTCCCCGGGCCTCGATATCGCGGCCGATTACATCGCTGCCCAGTTTCGCCGGGCCGGCCTGAAACCGGCAGGCGACGACGGATACTTCCAGACCGCTCCTTTTGTCGCCACCGAACTTACCAGCTCGGGCGCGGAGTTGACTTACACCGCGGGCGACCAGGAGCTTAAGCTCGATCACAACAACCTTCGCGTAACCTGGGCCGAAACACTCGAATTTACGGATGCGGTTCCCGTCAAAGTGGATACCGCGAATGTTGACGCCGCTGCCATCGAAGGCAAAGTAGTTATTCTTGCGCTCGCACAGGGAAACAATCCGGGGGCGGCGTTACGAGCTCTGTCCAAAGCCAAACCGGCTGCGGCCCTGATCGTTCAAAGTCGCCCTCTCAATGGCCCGGAAACGCAGCGCCGCCTTGACGAAGCGGGACAGCAACCGAAATTCACCGTTGTTCGGATCTCGAATACCGATCTGTTCGATCGAGTCTCAGCTGCAAGTCCCGGACCGCTCGATGCAAAGCTGGTTTTGCGCCTCTCGAAGCGTTCCGAACGTCCCGTGAAGTTGAAAAATGTAGCCGGCATCCTCCCCGGATCCGATCCTGCCTTAGCGAGCCAGTATGTCCTCCTCACCTCTCACTACGATCATGTCGGCGTGAAGTCTTCCGGCGAGGGCGACCGCATTTTCAACGGCGCCAATGACGACGCCAGCGGCACGGCATCCGTGATCGAGATCGCCCAAGCGTTTGCTGCGGCCCGGATGGCCCCGCGGCGCAGTATTCTCTTTATGACTTATTTTGGGGAGGAAAAGGGTCTGCTCGGCTCGAACTATTACGCGCGCCACCCTCTCGTCCCGCTCAACAAGACGGTGGCGGATCTGAATCTGGAACAACTAGCCCGCACTGACGGCGATCAACCGGCGGAAACCCTTACGATCACCGGCTACGATTTCAGCGATGTGACTGCGGCTTTCAAGTTGGCTGGCGATGCAACCAAAATCAAAATCACGGATCCGGGAAAGAACGGCGACTCCTTTTTCGTGCGAAGCGACAATCTTGCTCTCGCCAACGTGGGCATTCCGTCACACACCTTCGCGGCGGCTTTCGAATTCCCCGATTATCATCAGCCCGCTGACGAATGGGAAAAACTCAACTTTCCCAACTTTGAGAAAGTCGATCGAACGATCGCCCTTACCCTTATTGTGATTGCCGACAACCCCGATCCTCCGCATTGGAACGAAGCAAACGAGAAGGCCCAAAGATACGTCAAAGCGCAGCGCGAATTGAAATGAAGCTTTTTTTCTTGCTGTGCGCTGTTGCTATCGCTGCTCCCGCGGAACGTCCCATCCAATTGCATCCGGAGAATCCGCATTACTTTCTCTACAAGGGTAAGCCGGCTGTCTTGATCACGTCGGGCGAGCACTACAGTTCGGTGCTCAATCTCCGCTTCGACTATTCCAAATACCTCGAGGAACTCCGCCGGAACGGATTCAACCTCACCCGGACCTTTTCCGGGACCTACCGCGAAGCCTCGGCCGATCCTCACGGCGCGACTCCTCTATCCCCGGGCCGTGGTCCTGAAAACTATATTTCGCCGTGGGCGATGAGCGATGTCGACGGCGGCTACGACGGCAAGAAGTACGATCTCGACCGCTGGAATCCAGCCTATTTCGAACGCCTGCGCGGTTTCGTCAAGAAGGCCGGTGAGAAGGGCGTGGTCGTCGAACTGGTGCTGTTCTGCCTGATGTATAGCGATCAGAACCACTGGCAGATTTCTCCGCTGTACCCCGACAACAATCTGCAGGGCGAAAGATGGCGCGGACTTCCTAACCGGCGCGTTCTGACCCTCGACAGCCCTGAGTTAGTCGCACGTCAAAAAGCCGTGACACGGAAGATTGTCACCGAACTGAGGGACATGCCGAACGTGTACTTTGAGGTCGCCAACGAGCCCGCGCCCACGCCGGCTGACAGCCAACTGGCGAGCGACAATTTCGCTTGGCACGAAGCGATCATCTCCGAGATTGTGGCGGCCGAGTCGTCGCTTCCTCCCGAGTCCCGGCACATGATCGCCTACAACGATCACTACACCGCCGCGCCGCGCATCGGCCGCGTGCCCAATCCCGCGGCCCTGAGCATCCTCAATATTCACTATCTGCCCCGCGTCGACGCGATCTTGTCGGAATACGCGATGAACAAAGCGTTATCGATGGACGAAACCCATTGGATCGGCCATCCCAAGCTGGGCGAGTACAACAACACCATGACGCCGGCATCCGGGCGCCTGGAAGCGTGGGAGTTCATCATCGGCGGCGGAGCTGTCTACAGCAATCTGAACTTTGCTTACCAGGTGAAGAGCGAGGAAGGTCGAACTGCGGCCAGCGATGAGTTCAAAGGCTATCTGCGGAGTCTCAAGACTTTTGTGGGCAGCTTCAACCTGGCTAGGATGCGGCAGGACCGCGCAATTGTGTTAAGCGGCCTGCCCGAAAGCAGCACGGCCAGAGCAATCACCGAGCCGGGCAAACAATACGCCGTCTATATCCATTACGGGAAGGCAAACCGCGGCAAGAGCCTGTACGAACCAGACGATACGCCGCGCAAGTTTGAAACGACACTCGACTTGCCTGCGGGGAACTACCGTGTCGAATGGATTCGTCCGTCCGACCTGGCGCTGCTCGGAAGGCAGACAATCGAAAAGCACCCGGGCGGGAAAATCAAGCTTGCCGCAAGTCCGGAGCATAAAGCCGATATCGCGCTCCGAATCCTCGCCAAACGCTGACTAAAGCAGTTCGTGGCGGCCCTTGGCCTCGAGCAGTTTAACCAAATTCCCGACCTGCTGGGCTCTCTTCCGGTCCGCTACCAGCAGCGCATCCGGCGTATCGACCACGACCAGATCGTGGACTCCCAGCAACACGACGATCTTGCCATGAGCGTGGACGTAGTTGCCCGAGCTGTCTTCATACATGGCGTCGGACCGCGCCGCATTCGCTTTTCCGTCCTGCGGAAGCAGCTCATGCACCGCGTCCCAACTGCCGACGTCGCTCCAGCCGATGTCGTCGCAGGCCAGGCCCACGACGTTCGGAGCTCGCTCCAGCACCGCGTAGTCGATCGAAATGTTCTCGCAAAGCGGGAACGTCTTCTTCAGCGTCTGCGGAAACTGGCGGTTCGCGAATTCCGGGAGCGCGGATAGAATCATCGCGGTCTTCGGCAAATAGCTTCGAAGCGATTTGAGCAGCACGTCGGTCCGCCAGAAGAACATGCCGGCGTTCCAGTAAAAGCGCCCGGCCTTGACGAACTTTTTAGCCGTCGCCAAATCCGGTTTCTCGCGGAATTTCAATACAGGCGACGGATTGAGGTCCCCGGCCTTCACCTTCCCAGAAAATTCGATGTATCCGTAACCTGTGTCCGGCCGTCGCGGAGCAATCCCGAGGACCGCGATGTCGCCCTTCTCTGCCGCGCGGAACGCCGACCTCACGAATTGCAAATAGCGCTTCGGCCGTTCGATCACGTGGTCCGACGGGAATACTCCCATAACCGAATCCTTGTCGATCGACTGTAGTATATGAGCCGCCAGCCCGATCGCCGGCGCGGTATTGCGCTGCTCGGGCTCCGCCAGAATTTGTTTGGCCGGAACATCAGGAAGTTGGCGCACGATTTCGGCGCGGAGATGCGAATTAGTGAGAATCCAGATTCGCTCTGGCGGTATCAGCGGACTCAGCCGTGCAACCGTATCTTGAATGAGCGTCGCTTCCCCTACAACGTTCAACACTTGCTTGGCGCGATGACGGCGGCTCAACGGCCAGAAACGCGTTCCTCGACCGCCGGCCAGTATCAGGCCGTAATGATGCGCTTTAGACATTTTCGATAGGAACTACTGGACTGGATATCCGCGAATCAACCGGAACGTCCGGTTCCAGCGCGTCTTGGTGAAAAAATGCTGTGCGAGATCGATCAGGTGATCGATTCCGATGGTCGGATTCGCCAGCGCGGAAGTCGGCGCGTCGTACGACCAGTAAATGATCAGCGGCTTCCCGATAATGTTGTCGCGCGGCACGAAGCCCCAGAAACGGCTGTCGAGAGACGAATCCCGGTTGTCGCCCATCGCGAAGTAGAACCCCTGCGGGACTACCACTTCGCCGTTTTTGACGTCGTTTTCGAGCATCGCCTGGCCGCGCTCGTATTGGGGGAAATTGGGCTGGCTGGGGAAATTGTCGCGATAGGAATCGATGTACTCGGTCTTATGAATCTTGTAAGGTTCCACCAGTTTGTGGCCGTTCAGAATGACTTCTTTATTTTCGAGACGGATGCGATCGCCCGGAACACCCATCACACGTTTCACGAACGTCTGTTTAATGTCGACCGGATAGCGAAAAACGATGATGTCGCCGCGCTTCACATCCTCATACGGCAAAATGTACTTGCTGATAGGTCCGGAGGGCGCATACGCCAGCTTGTCGACCAAAAGATGGTCGCCGATCAGCAGCGTATCTTCCATCGAACCTGTTGGAATCACGTAAGCCTGGACGAGCGTTGCGGTTCCAAACAGCAGCAGCAGAATGGTGACAGTCCACTCGGCGATGACTCCACGGGGAATATCGGACTTGGCCGGCTTCGCCGAATCCTCGGTCTCCGGAGCCGCGATCGTTTCCTTGTTCACAACACTATTGTAGCGAACTCACGCCCGGTCGATTCTTTGCGCCGCGTTAGGCTATGATGAAAACTCGATAGCCCGCCGATCTAGGAAGACAACCCACAAGAGACGATGAGCAGCGCGATTTCGACCCTGGTAAGTCCCCTCAAGCAGACGCTGACCCACCGTCAATCGATTGCGCTGGTATTCGTCTGCACCCTGATCGGAGCCGCCGCCCAGGTTTTGATGAAAGTGGGCGCTCACAACCTGCCGCCTACCCCGGCGATTCTGGGAAATCCACTCGTGCTGCTCAAAGACTTCCCGCTGTTTGGCGGGCTCGGACTCTACGGTCTCTTCACGCTGCTGCTGATATTCGCATTGCGCGATGGCGAGTTGTCCGTCATTTATCCGGTAATCGCCCTAAATTACGTTTGGGTGACGATCCTGTCGCTGATCTTCTTCCAGGAGACGATGAATCCGTTCAAGGCCACCGGTATCGTCCTGATCATGATCGGCGTAGCGCTCCTCGGACGAGGCGGCCAGCGTTGAAGACACCCCTTTCCTCGATGCTCCTGGTGCTGGTGGCGGCTTTTATCGGCTCCTTCGGCGCGGTCTTTTTGAAGCTCGGATCGGCAAGGCTGCGCGGTGGATTCCGGCAGATCCTGAATCTGCCGCTCGCCGCGGGAGTCGCCATGTATCTGCTCTCCTCCGCGTTCTTCATCATGGCGATTCGGCATGGCGAATTGACTGTCCTCTACCCTTTGGTTTCCCTGGGGTATGTCTGGACGATGCTTTGGTCTAGACTATTCTTTAAAGAGTCCTTCACACGGGACAAGTTTCTCGGTCTGGCCCTGGTCCTGGCGGGCGTTTCCTTCATCGGAATCGGTAACCGCTAGCCGCCGGCCTCGATAGGAGGCAAACGCAATGAAGCGCCTATTTATTCTCTTCGCATTAGCGACAGCTCTCTTCGCGCAGCGATCCACCATGTTCCCGCCGGTCCGCGGCACGCATGAGATGGTGGCCGCCGCCAACAATTTCGAAGTCGAAGCCGGGTACCGCATTCTGACCCAGGGTGGCAACGCCGTTGACGCCGGTGTGGCCTCGATCCTGACGGCCGCTGTCACCGAGCAGTCTCGCTTCGGACTGGGCGGCGAAGCGCCCTTGATGATCAAGCTTGCCGGGAAGCCTGTGAGCGTCGTCAGCGGCGCGGGCTGGGCTCCCGTGAAGGCTACCATTGACTTTTACCGCAATCGCCAGCCCGAGCTTTGGGAGAACCCGAGCCGCATGCCTCCCATCCCAAGCGATGGCATTCGAGCGGCCACAATTCCTGGCGTCTTCGACGGATTGATCCTCGCCCTCAGCGAGTACGGCACCATGTCGTTCGAGCAGGTCTCCGCGCCGGCCATCGAATACGCCGGCGGATTTCCGATCGGCGAGGAGTTTGCGGCTTTCATTCGCAGCACCCAGGGCGTTCTCGAGTTGTGGCCGGCGTCGAAGAGCTTTTTCCTCCCCGGCGGCTCTCCACCCGCGCGCGGCGAGATCTTCCGTGAGCCTACTCTCGCCAATACGCTCAACGAACTGGTGCAGGCGGAAAAGAAGACAGGTGGCAACCGCGCCGCCAAGTTGAAGGCCGTTCGCGACCTGTTCTACCAGGGTTCGATCGCCAAGCGCATGGCTGCGTTCTCTGAGCAGAATGGCGGCTTGATCACTTATGACGATTTGAAGAACTTCCACGCCGAGATCGATCAACCGCGTTCCACCACCTATCGCGGATACACGATCATGAAGCCAGGATTTTGGACGCAGGGTCCTGTGTTGCTCGAAGCATTGAACATCCTGGAAGGCGTTGACGTCCACGCCATGGGCCACAACAGCGCCGAGTACCTGCATCTGGTAGTCGAAACAGTGAAGCTGGCGTTTGCCGACCGCGACCATTACTACGGTGATCCGAAATTCTCCGAGATTCCCGAGCAGATACTGCTGTCGAAGGAATACGCCGCCGACCGCCGGAAGCAGATCGATCCGCAGCAAGCCTCGATGGAGTCTCGCCCTGGCAGTATCGGCAAGCAGTCCGCTGCTCCGGGCGTAGTAGCTAAAGTCAGTTCTACCGGCGACCAGGATACTACGTGCGTCAACGTGGTCGACCGCATGGGCAACGTCTTCTCGGCGACCCCCAGCGGCGCATGGCTGCCGTCTGTCATCGCCGGCGACACCGGAATACCCTTTGGCACGCGATTGCCGGCTCTGTTGCTGGCCCCCGGTCTTCCCAATACCCTACAGGCCGGAAAGCGACCCCGGCTCACCCTTAGCCCCACGATCGTTCTGAAGGATGGGCAGCCGTTCATGGTTCTCTCGACCCCTGGCGGCGACAATCAGGACCAAGCCCTACTCCAGGTCCTGCTCAACATCATCGATTTCGGCATGACGCCGCAAGAGGCCGTGGAAGCTCCTCGCTTTCAGACGGAGCATTTTTACACGACTCTGGGATCGCACGAGTTTATCCCGGGCAGGTTATCGCTCGAAGGGCGCATCTCGCGCGCTACAGCCGATCGCCTCACGGCTCTGGGTCACAAGGTGAACGTCGCTACCGATTGGAGCAATTCGTCGGCGCCTACGGTCATCAAGATTGCCGATGGAGTGTTGGATGGCGGCGCTGACCCCCGCCGGGGCCGGTTTATCTTCGGCCGTTAGTCCGCGCCACGCGCGCTGACGGGCCGTTGGCGGTCCGTTGTCGCGTAGTAACCCGTACGGGTCCGGACACCAGCTACCTGAGGTGAGTCGACGATCAAGCGGATCTGACGGAATGTGCCGTCGAGCTCTTGATTCGTCGGCGTGTAGCTCAAGCTGTATTGATTGCGGATCTCATGAGCGATCTGAGGAGCGATCTCGTCCACTTCCCCTACATCCTTGGGAAAGTAGCACTGCCCACCAGTCGCACGGGCCAGCGTCTCAAGAGCGCTACGCGCTTTTTCCGTCTCGCGCGGGCCTTCATCGCTGAAAAGGCCAACAGCGTAAATCAAAACTTCGTTCTGCTGCGCCGCTCGAACAACGTACTCGAGCGTTGTCAGACTCGCGTTGTCGGCGCCGTCGGTTACCACTACCAGGACTTTTTTGTCTTTCTTGTTTCTTCCCTTGACGTGCTCGACCGCAGTGCGAAGGGCATCCCGCATTGCCGTGCCGCCGCGCGCATCGAATCGCTTCAGTCCCTTCTTCAGGGCTTCGAGGTCACTCGTAAAGTCGACATCGAGCGACGGGGTCTCGTCGAAATTGACTATAAAAACTTCGTCGTCAGGATTGGAAAGCTTCACCAAGCCGAGAGCCGCGGCTGCGACGCGGTCGCGTTTTTTGCCCATGCTGGCGCTGCTGTCGATGACGAAGCCGAGAGATACCGGAACATCTTCCTGCCGGAACCCGGCGATCTTCTGCTTCACCCCGTTTTCAAAAACCTGGAAAGCGCTCTCCGGTAAACCGTTGACCAGTTTTCCATCTTTGTCTTCCGGAGAAGCATGCAACACGACTAAGCGCGTCTCACTTCGAAAGATTGCGTCGGTTTGTTCGAGCGGCTCCTGCGCCGCCAACATCCCGAACGCCGCAATCGCTCCGATAGTGAATTTAATTCGCAACTGAATATCCCTCGCGTCAACCTACATTTATCGACGCACTCTTATTCCAGCACGTTTCGGGCCAGGGATGGGCCTAAAAAATGCCTCTAATGCTACTTAGAGAATGATAGGAAATAAGTACTAAATATACCGCCCCGCGTCAAGCAAACGGCTTGCAATCTGTCGCCGCAAAGCCACACTATCCACCGGGTCATATTTCGCGAACCGCCGTAATAGAGCTAAGTTAGCTCGCAGCGTATCCCCTTCTGAACAAGCAGCCAGCACCGTTCGACCCGTCATCTCGACGCGCGCCATAGCGTCGCGCACGAACACGCGGCATATGTCCACTGCTTGCGCGCCTCTACCGGATTCCGAAAGCTTTTGAGCGCGTAGCGTCACCGATTCCATCGCAAATGCTTCGATCGCCACGTCCGCGATACCCGCCAGGACCTCTTGCTGCTGGTCAATCGTTACACTGTATTTTTGATACGCCACGCCCATCGATAGCAACGCGACTTTCTTCGCATTGCGTGCCATCCGCATCTCCGCTGCAAAAGGACCGTCACCCGAATCTTCGGATTTGGCTCCGCCTAGAACCTCACCAAGCACGCCCTGTGCGGCCGCAACCAATGGCAGAGTTCCTTTCGCCGCGCGCTTCAGCATGATCCCGGGAATCAGCAGCCGGTTAATTTCGTTGGTTCCTTCAAAAATCCGGTTGATGCGCGAATCGCGATAGGCGCGCTCCACAGCGTAGTCCTGATGAAATCCGTATCCGCCGTGAATCTGGACTCCTTCGTCTACCACGTAGTCGAGCGCCTCCGACCCCAGCACCTTGACAATGGAACACTCGGCCGCGAACTCTTCCACCGCCTTCATCTTCACCTTCGGGGCGTCCGGCTGCGACCAGCTGAATCCTTCGAGCAGCGCTTCGATCTGACCAACCACGCGATAACTGACCGATTCGGCCGCAAACGTCCGGATCGCCATCTCCGCCAGCTTCTGCTGGATCATGCCGAACTGCGAGATCGTCTTTCCGAATGCTTTGCGTTCCTTGGCGTACTTGATCGAGAGCGCCAGCACGTTTTTTGCGCCGCCTACGCAAAACGGCCCCAACTTCAAACGCCCGAGATTCAAAATATTGAATGCGATGATGTGCCCGCGCCCGATCTCTCCGAGCAAATTTTCGACGGGCACGTGGACGTTGTCGAGGAAGATGGCAGTGGTGGAGCTTCCCTTGATGCCCATCTTTTTCTCTTCCGCCCCAGGCTGGACTCCGGGAAATTTTCGCTCGACCAAGAACGCGCTGAACTGCTCGCCGCCCACTTTCGCGAAGACCGTGTAAAGGTCGGCCCTGCCTCCGTTGGTGATCCACATCTTCTGGCCGTTCAGGATGTAGTGCTTGCCGTCCGGCGATAGATCCGCGCGGGTCTTGACCGCCATCGCGTCCGATCCGGCCTGCGGCTCGCTGAGGCAATAGGCCCCGATCATCTCCGCTGTCGAAAGCTTGGGCAGATACTTCTGCTTCTGCTCTTCGGTTCCGAACAACAGCAGCGGCGTCGTCCCGATGCCGGAGTGAGCGCCATGCCAGGCCGAGTACGACCCGTCCCGGGACAGATGTTCCGCCGCAACCATCGCCGATGTGAGATCGAGCTCCATGCCGCCGTAGCGCTCCGGAGTCAGAATCGCCGCCAGCCCGAGCTCCGCGGATTTGCGCAGCGCCGCTACCGCCACGTCGTGATTCCCATGATCGATTGCTTCGAGGTTAGGAGCGACCTCGTTGGCCCAGAATTCGTCGGCTGTTCGCGCAATCGCACGATGCTCTTCGTTCAGATCTTCCGGTGTGAAGATCTCCTGCGGAGTTCGCTCTTCGATTAAGAATCCGCCGCCTTTCGTTTTCGGTAGAGCCGCTGCTGCCGTCGCCATATATCTATAGCCTCTCGAAAATGCCGGCGGCGCCCTGTCCGCCGCCGACGCACATCGTCACCATGCCATACTTCGCTTGCCGGCGCGCCATCTCTCGCAGGATCGAAGCGGTCAATTTCGCGCCCGTGCATCCCAGCGGATGGCCCAGCGCGATCGCGCCGCCGTTCACGTTGATCCGATCGGGATCGAGTCCAGCCTCGCGGATCACGGAAAGCGCCTGCACTGCGAAGGCTTCGTTGAGTTCGATCACGTCGATATCGGAAAGCTTCAGTCCGGCTAGGTCGAGCGCCTTCGGAATCGCCACGACGGGCCCGATCCCCATCACTTCCGGTGCGACTCCTCCCACCGAGAAGCTGACAAACCGCGCCATCGGCTTCAATCCCAGTTCGCGGGCTTTCTTGTCCGACATTACGATCGCAAGCGCCGCCCCGTCGCTGGTCTGCGACGAGTTGCCGGCCGTCACGGTTCCCTGCGCGTGAAAAACCGGCTTGAGTTTGGCGAGCGCTTCGGCGGTGGTGTCGGCGCGCGGACCTTCGTCCTTCGAAAACCCGTTCACGGCCGCAAGTTCATCGTCGAACTTGCCCTCACCTTGCGCCCGGAGGGCGTTCTGATGGCTGCGCAGCGCGAAGGCATCCTGATCTTCGCGCGAGATGTTGTATCGGCGCTGCAGAGTTTCCGCGGTGAGCCCCATGCTCATGTAAACCTGAGGCCGGTGATCGACCAACCAGGGATTGGGCGCGAGTTTGTTCCCGCCCATCGGAATCATGCTCATGGATTCGCTTCCGCCCGCCAGCATGATTTCCGCGCCGCCCGACCGAATCCGCTCGGCCGCGAGCGCGATCGACTGCAGCCCTGAGCTACAAAACCGGTTGATCGTGAATCCTGTGACCGTATCTGGCAGGCCCGCGCGTTGCGCCACAATGCGCGCCATGTTGTTTCCGGACTCCGCCTCGGGCATCGCACATCCCAGAATCACGTCGTCGATCGAATCCGGCGTCACCTGGGGATACTTTTCCAGCAGCCGCCGCACCACGACCGCGCCCAATTCATCCGGCCGAGTATTTCGCAGGGCCCCGCGCGGCGCCTTGCCTACTGGAGTGCGTAAACAATCGATGATCACTGCCTCATGCATAGTTTCACCTTAAGCACATGTGGGACGGAACTCCATCCCGCAGGCCGATTGAAAGAGGTTACTGAAAAAGGGGACAGGCCGCTCTGTCCACCGAAGTAGAGTCTTGTGTTTCCGACGATTCAATTTCTGGGACAGAGTAGCCTGTCCCCTTTTTCAGTAACCTCTTTCAATCGACTTAGTTCCTCAATGGCTTCCCTGTCTTCAGCATATGCTGCATCCGCTCCTGCGTCTTCACCTGCCCGCATAAGCTCAAGAACGCTTCGCGCTCCAAATCCAATAAATGCTGCTCGGAAACATTTTCACCCGCGGCCACCCGTCCGCCGCACAACACATGCGCTAGCTTCTCGCCGATGACCGCATCGTACTCGGAGATAAATCCTCCCTGACGAGCCAGATAAATTCCCAATTTCAAAAGCGCTAGCCCTGCCTCTCCGGCAACTGGAATATCCGTGCGCGGAGCGGGAGCCGCGTAGTGCGGCGAAAGCTGCAACGCGACCGCCTTCCCGTCCGCGATCAGCCTCTCCGCGTTCATCGAGATTTCATCGGCCGGCAGCAGTAGGCGCATCGCCCGGGCTTCTTCGGCCGAGCCGGACACTTTCGCGTATCCGATCTGCTCGAACACTTTCTTGAGATCCTTCGACCGCAGCACCATCTCCTTACAGCCGCCGCCAGCCGGAATCAGCCCGACCCCCACCTCCACCAGTCCCATGTAGCATTCGGCCGACGCCTGTCGCCGAGCCGCGTGCATCGCAAACTCGCACCCGCCACCGAGCGCCATGCCAAAGGGCGCCGCCACTACCGGCTTCGGCGCACACTTCAGCGCCATGCTGGCCTGCTGGAAGCGTTGCACCGCGACGTCGAGATCTTCCCACTCGCCGTTCTGGGCCATCAGCAGTACCAGCATCAGATTCGCGCCGACGCTGAAATTCGCCCCTTGATTGGCGATGATCATCGCCTCAAAATTCCGCTCGGTCTCGGCGATGCCGGCGTGGATCATGCTGATGGCGTCCTCGCCCAGCGAATTCATCTTGCTGTGAAATTCCAGGCACAGAACGCCGTCGCCGATATCGATCAGCGAAGCGCCCGCGTTCTTTTTGACAACACCGCGGGCGCGCTTGAGATGGGACAGTACAATGACCCCCGGCCGCTGCTCGATCTCCCGGTAGCTGCTCCCGGCGAGATCGTAGTAAGCCGTACGAGCCTCGCCGTTCGCATCGGCAGCCCGGTAGAACGACGTGGCGCCGGACGCCAGCATCTTTTCCACATTCGGCGGCAGCGATCCGCCCTCCGCCACGATGCGCTTAGCTGTCGCCGGAAAATCGAGCGCGTCCCACAGTTCGAACGGCCCTAGTGTATTCGCATACCCCCAACGCATCGCCCGGTCGATCTCGACAATGCGGTCGGAAATCTCCGGAACCATGCTGGCCGCGTAGACGATGTGGTCGCGGAACAGCTTCCACAAGAACGACCCGGCCCGATCCGGCGATGCGATCAGCATCCTCAACCGCGCGGCCAGATCTTCGATGTTCTTCGCCGCCTCCAACGATGGAAATTTGGGTTTCTTGGCCGGATGATATTCGAGCGTCTTCCAGTCGATCGCGTGAATTTCTTTCGCCGGCCCAACCCGTTTGTAGAATCCCTGGCCCGACTTGTCGCCGATCCACCCCTGCTCGATCATCTTCAGCATGAAAGCCGGCAGAACGAATCGCTCCCGCCAAGGATCGTTCGCCGCCGATTCATACAAGTTCCGCGCGACATGCCCCCAGATATCAAGCCCGACGATGTCCATCAGCCGGTAGCTCGCGCTGTTCGGCAGTCCGATCAACGAACCTGTCAGCGCGTCTACTTCTTCGATCGTGTAGTCGTCTTCCACCGTGATCTTCTGGATTGTCCCGGCGAAGAAGCTACCGATCCGGTTCGCGATGAAGTTAGGCGTGTCCTTGCACGGAACCACGCCCTTGCCGAGCCGCACGTCGCAGAAATGTGAAACCAGATCGAGAATCTCCGGCTGCGTCTCGGGACCCGGAATCACTTCCACCAGATGCAGATACCGCGGCGGATTGAAGAAGTGCGTGCCTAGAAAATGGCGCCGCGTCTCCTGCCCGAATCCCTGTGAAATCTGAGCCAGCGGAATCCCGCTCGTGTTCGTCGAAACAATCGAGTCCGCCGTCCGATGCTTTTCTACCCGCTCGAATAATTTCCGTTTGATGTCGAGATTCTCGGCGACCGCCTCGATGATCCAGTCGCAGCCGCCGATACTGGCCAGATCGGTGTCGAAGCTGCCAGGGGTAATGAGTCCCGTCCCGGCGTCAGCGAAAAAGGCGACCGGCTTCTGTTTGGCAGCTGTCGCGATGCCTTTAGCCGCCGCCTCATTGGTAAGGTCCAGCAACAGCACCGGAATCCCTGCATTGGCGAAGTGCGCGGCAATCCGCGACCCCATTGTTCCCGCTCCCAGCACCGCGACACGCCGAAATGATCTCATGACAGTCTCGAATCCCAATCCGCGAGTGTAACGCGAACGACGGTATGATGGATTGGAAGGTCTTCAACGTGCATGAGTCAGGATCCGGGAAAACGGCGTGGGCTTCCACGCTGGTTATTGCCCGCACTCGGTTATACGCTATCAGCCGCCAGTCTGGTTTGGGTCTTTCACGGATTTAATCTCCAGCAAACCTTAGCCGATTTCGCGACACTTGACTGGCGCTATGTCACTGTAGCGGTCCTGCTCGACCTTTCCGTCTATCTGAGCCACGGCTGGCGCTGGAACATTCTCCTGCAGCCGGTCGCCAAACCCTCCTATTGGCGCTCTGTGCAGGCCATTTACATCGGGCTCTACGCCAACGAAATCCTACCGCTTCGCACCGGAGAGCTCATTCGTTGCTACCTGCTGGCCCATTGGAACAACATTCCGATCTCGATCGCGATTTCTTCCGCCGCCATCGAACGCATCCTCGACGGGATCTGGCTGGTGATCGCCCTCGTCATTACGACGCAACTGGTTCCGCTCCCGCGCTACTTGATCGAGGGCACGCAGGTCATGGGAATCGGCCTCGCCTTTCTATTGGCGATCCTGATCTTCATCGCGGTCCACAAGCAGAAGGCGCACGCCATGGTGTCGGAAAACCGGTGGATCAGCGGACTACGCAACGTCGTAGAGGGAATTCATGCAATGGGCAACCTGCGCACGATGCTCGCCACTGCCGGAGCGAGTCTCGTTTACCTGGCGCTGCAGATCATTCCGGTCTGGGCGCTGATGGAAGGCTACGGGCTGGACCTGTCAATCTGGGCGGCCGCGGCCGTATACATCATCTTGCGCCTGGGTACCGTAATCCCGAACGCGCCCGGTAACGCCGGTCTTTATCAATTCTTCTGCGTACTGGGGCTGGGGTTGTTCAACGTTCCGAAACAGACAGCCGTCGGATTTTCGTTGATGATGTTCGGGATTCTGACGCCTTTCCAGCACATTGGGATCCTAAGCTTAGAATTCCACGTGGACAAGTTGTC
>JADMIO011435027.1_pt1 | contig 23412 bp, 13 predicted proteins | sample 8958161 | NCBI WGS metagenome assembly JADMIO01 (sample SAMN16585339, study PRJNA669376) | soil metagenome | isolation source: Crop rotation soil | place: USA: Cullars Rotation, Alabama | collected 2011
GATGTTCGGGCCGAATGGCGACCAGCCGCTCGACCCGCAGGCTTCCCGAGTTCGTTTGCAGGAAGTCGCTGGTATGGTGGGCAGCAAGAGCCTCGAGGAGATCGCAGAGGGCTTCCTGGAAATCGCCGTCGACAACATGGCAGCAGCGATCCGCAAGATCTCGATCGCGCGAGGCCATGACGTCACCCGCTACACGCTCGCGTGCTTCGGCGGCGCGGGCGGGCAACACGCGTGCGCAGTCGCCGATGCTCTCGGGATGGAGCGAATCCTGATCCATCCGCTCGCCGGCGTGTTATCGGCCTATGGCATTGGCATCGCCGACGTGAAGGCGATCCGCGAGACGAGCTGGCTGAGACCGCTAGGCGAAGATTTTTCCGACGCGTTGGCGGACCTCGAGCAATGGGCTCAGGGCGCTCTGGTCGAGCAAGGCCTGCACGGAGAGCGGATCGAACTCGTCCGCCGGGCACGGCTACGGACTTCGGGAAGCGACACCACGCTCGATATCCCAATCGCGCCTGCGGATCGCATGCGCGCGGATTTTGCTGACCTTCACAAGCGGCGCTTCGGCTATGTCGACAACGACGCAGAAGTGATCGTCGATGCGCTGGTGGTCGAGGCGATCGGACGGACCGAAACTCCCGAAATTGCCGCTGAAACCTTAGGAGCGGGAGCGATTGTCCACGGGCCCGCGCTGATCTTCGATGCCACGTCGACGATCGTCGTCGCCCCGGGCTGGCGCGGCGAGCGGGCGAGCGACGGTACGCTGGTGCTGACGCGTGCCATGCCGCTGGAGCGCACCAAGGCGATCGGCACCGATGTCGATCCCGTGCGCCTCGAGATCTTCAACAACCTCTTCATGGCGATCGCCGAGGAGATGGGGGTCGCGCTTCAGTCGACCGCGACGAGCGTGAACATCAAGGAGCGCCTCGATTTCTCCTGCGCCATCTTCGATGAGCAAGGCGCGCTGATAGCCAATGCGCCGCACATTCCGGTGCACCTCGGTTCCATGGGCGAAAGCATTCGCCGCATCATCGACACGCGAGGCAAGGAAGGGGACCGCCGCGGCATCCGGCGCGGCGACGCCTACGTGCTGAACGATCCTTATCGCGGCGGCACGCACCTTCCGGATATCACCGTGATCGTGCCGGTCTTCTATGGCGACGAGGCCTCGCCGTCGGCATTCGTCGCTGCGCGGGGCCACCATGCCGACATTGGCGGTATCGCACCCGGTTCGATGCCCCCGGACAGCCGTACGATCGACGATGAGGGCGTGCTCATCGACAATGTGCTCCTTGTCGACGAAGGCCATTTCCGCGAGGCGGAGATGCGCGCGTTGCTCGGGTCGGGGGAATGGCCGGCGCGCAACGCCGACCGCAACATCTCCGATCTCAAGGCGCAGCTGGCGGCGTGCGTGCGGGGCGCAGAAGTGCTGGCACAGACGGCTCGAAATTATGGTTCGGACGTGGTCGCGGCGTACATGCGCCACGTGCTCGCCAACGCCGAAGAGTCGGTACGGCGCCTTCTCGATCGCCTTGATGACGGCGAGTTCGACTATGAAATGGACAATGGCGCTCACGTTCGGGTGAAGATCGTCATCGACAAGGCAGTGCGTTCCGCGACTTTCGATTTCACTGGCACAAGCGACCAACTGCCCGACAATTTCAATGCACCTTTCTCGATCGTGCGGGCTGCTTCGCTTTATGTCGTGCGCACCCTGATGGACGATGCGATTCCGATGAACGACGGCTGTTTGCGCCCGATAGAGCTGGTCGTGCCCGAAGGATCGATGCTCAATCCGAAATATCCTGCTGCCGTCGTCGCCGGAAACGTCGAGACGAGCCAGGTCGTCACCGACGCGCTATTCGCCGCGACCCGGCGGCTTGCGCCGAGCCAAGGCACGATGAACAACTTCACTTTCGGCAATGAGCGGTACCAATATTACGAAACCATCGCCGGCGGATCGGGCGCAGGCCCGGACCATGACGGCACGAGCGCCGTCCAGACGCACATGACCAACAGCCGACTGACCGATCCGGAGATTCTCGAGACGCGCCTGCCGGTCAGGCTCGACGAGTTCGCGATCCGCCGAGGTTCGGGCGGGGAGGGCGCACACAAAGGCGGCGATGGAGTCGTCCGTGCGGTGACCTTTCTCGAACCCATGCGAGCGAACATCCTCGCCAACCGCAGGCGCGTGCCGCCGCGCGGGATCATAGGAGGTGCCGATGCTGAGCCTGGCCGAAACTGGGTGGAGCGAACCAATAGGACCGTCGAGGTGCTGAGTGCGACCTCGTTCGCCGACGTTCAGCCTGGGGATCGCTTCGTGATCGAAACTCCGGGCGGCGGCGGCTTCGGGACGCGAACCGAGTGACAAATTACGGGCCGCTGCTCGGCATCGCGCTGGTCGTTCTTGGCTTCGCGCTGCGCTTCAACCCGCTGCTCGTGGTCGCTGTCGCTGCGATCGTCACGGGCCTGCTCGGTCACATGCCGTTTCTCAAGGTGCTGGGCGTGCTCGGGCATGGTTTCAACGAGAACCGCATCGTCACTCTCATCTACATCGTGCTTCCAGTGATCGGACTGCTCGAACGGTACGGCCTTCAGCAGCAGGCACGAGCGCTCATCAGCCGAATGCGTGGCGCCACAGTCGGGCGAGTGCTCATCCTCTACCTCGCATTTCGGCAGATCTTTGCGGCGTTCGGTCTGACCTCGGTCGCCGGCCAGGCGCAGACGGTACGGCCGCTCGTTGCTCCGATGGCGCTTGCGGCTGCGGAGAAAGAGCATGGCGCGCTCGACGAAGATACGGCCGAGCATGTCAAGGCGATGTCCGCCGCGACCGACAACGTCGGACTCTTCTACGGCGAGGACATCTTCATCGCGATTTCGTCGATCCTCTTGATCCAGGGCGCATTGAAGGCGTTCGGTATCGAGCTGACACCGTTCGAGCTCTCCATATGGGCAATCCCAAGTGCAATCTGCGCTTTCCTGATCCAGTCGGCGCGCCTGCTGTTGCTCGACCGCAAGCTGAAGAGGCGCGGCCAATGATCTCCATGCAGTGGCTCTATGTCTTCGCCGGCGCGATCTTCGCGAGCTACGCGGTGGCGAGTGTCCGCAATGCCGCAAACCCGAAGCGCTGGGGCAACGCGGCTTTCTGGTCGCTGCTCGCGGCCAGCTTCTGGTTTGGCGAGTTGCTCGGCGACATTGCGAATGGTGTTCTGGTGCTCATGGTCGTGGGTCTGGCTGGTTTCCATCTAATCGGCCGCAGCCCACACGAAGCGACGACAACCGTTGAAGAGCGCGAGAGCTTTTCCGAGCGTTACGGCAACAAGTTGTTCCTGCCCGCGCTGATCATTCCGTTCACGGCATTCCTTGGAACATTGCTGTTCAACTACACGGCTTTGAAGGACAGCGGCCTCATTGAGCCGAAGTCGGTCACGCTCGTTTTGCTCGGCGTCGGTGTGATCATCGCCTTGGTCGTTTGCTACCTTTGGCTGCGTCCACCGGCGATGTCGGGGGTCGATGAAGGCGGCCGACTGGCCAACGCGATCGGATGGGCGATCGTCCTCCCGCAAATGCTCGCGGCACTTGGAGCCGTGTTTGCTGCCGCGGGCATCGGCGACACGATCGGTCACGCGGCGGGCGCGGTCATCCCGCAAGGCAGCATCTTCCTTGCCGTCCTACTCTACGCGCTGGGAATGGTCGTCTTCACGATGATCATGGGCAACGCCTTCGCGGCATTCCCCGTGATGACCGCAGCGATCGGATTCCCGATCCTGATCCAGCAGGACGGGGGAAGGGCGGCGGTGATCGGAGCGGTTGGGATGCTCGCCGGTTATTGCGGGACCTTGATGACACCCATGGCCGCCAACTTCAACATCGTGCCTGCAGCGCTGCTCGAGCTGAAAAATCAGTATGGCGTGGTGAAGGTACAGGTCGCGACCGCGATCCCCTTGCTCATCTGCAATGTCCTCATTCTCTATATCGCGGGGTTCCGGCTGTGATCGCGCTCGACGCCAAACTCGCCTCGAATATGGCGCACATCGCGCTTGGCCACGTCACCAAGGAATATCCGCACAAGCTCGACCATGTCCTGGCCAGCGATGCCGATGCGGAGACTCCACGCGCGCTTCATCCGATCTTCTTCGGCAGCTTCGACTGGCATAGCTGCGTCCACGGCTGGTGGACTTTGCTAACGCTCCAGCGGCTGTTTCCGGACATTCTCGAGGCGGGGAACATCGGCCGCGTGGCCGATGAGAGCTTCACGACCGAGAAGGTGGGAGCGGAGCTCGCCTATCTGGACCGCCCCACGAGTCGCGGCTTCGAGCGACCGTATGGCTGGGGCTGGCTGCTCTATCTCCATCTCGAAGCGACGCGTCACGAAGACTCCTGGGCTGCAGAACTCGAGCCGCTTGCGCGCGCCTTCGCCAAGCGCCTTGGCGAATATCTTGAGATCATGACTTATCCGATCCGCGTCGGAACGCACTTCAACACGGCCTTCGCGATGATCCTGTCGCTCGAATGGGCTGACGCCTTCGATGAGCAGCTCGCGGCCGTGATCCGCGCCCGTTCGCGGCACTGGTTCGGAAGTGACGTCGATTGCCAGGCGTGGGAGCCGGGGGGTGACGAGTTCCTCTCGCCGGCGCTGATCGAGGCGCTATGCATGGCGCGCACGAACCCGGCGCTTTTCCAGATCTGGTTCGACCAGTTCTTGCCGCGCGTCGGCCAACGCCAACCAGCCTCACTTTTCACGCCGGCGACGGTCAGCGACCGCAGCGACGGAAAAATCGCGCATCTGGACGGGCTGAACCTCAGTCGCTCGTGGTGCTGGCGGGCGCTCGCCCCGCTCCTTCCGCCCGAGGAGCGCGCGATCGCCGAAGCTGCCGCGGACGAGCATATCGCCGCGGCGATGCCCCACCTGTCAGGCGATTACATGGGCGAGCATTGGCTCGCGAGCTTCGCGCTGCTGGCGCTGCTAACGTAGGTCACGTCGCACACGGGTGCATTCTGCAGCAGCGCATCGCCGCCGAGCGCCGAATAGAGGGCGACACGGTTTTGCGCTGCGGTGAGCTTGGTCTGCACCATCACCTGCTGCACAGCGTAATAAGAGCGCTGGGCGTCGAGGAAGTTCAGATAGCTGTCGATGCCCTCGCGGTATCGCGCTTCCTCCAGCGTCGCGACGTCCGCAGCCGCCGCCTGGCGTCGTTGGGTCGCAGCGAGCTGCTCGTCCATCGTGCCGCGCCTCGCGAGCGCATCGGCGACTTCGCGGAACGCGGTCTGCACGGCACGCTGGTAGGTTGCCAAAGCGGCGTTGCGCTGCGCCTCGGTCAGTCGGACGTTCGCATGGCCGGCTCCGGCCTGGAAGATCGTGTAAGCGGCATTGGCGCCGGCTTGCCAGCCGAAGGATCCTCCGGTGAAGAGGGCGCCGAGCGCCGAGCTCGCGAAGCCGAGCACTCCGGTCAGCGTGATCTTCGGAAACAGCGCTGCCCGCGCAGCGCCGATGTCCGCATTGGCTGAGCGAAGCTGATATTCGGCTTGGACGACATCCGGACGGCGCAGGAGGATTTCGGAGCTAACCCCGGCTGGAAGCTGAACGATCGTCGCCGCGGCCTCGTCGATCGAGGCGGGAAGCAAATTGGCGTTGATCGGCGCTCCAACCAGCAGCTGGAGCGCATTCACGTCCTGGGCTACCAGCGTCTTCTGGTTCGCGAGGTCGGCTTGCGCCTGGTCGAGAATCTGCTCGGCCTGGCTGAGGTCGGTGCGCGGCGCCACACCACCTTCGAGGCGCAGGCGCGTGAGCCGAACACTCTTCTGAGATGCGGCGGCGGTCTGCTCGGCAATGAGCAACAAGCTCGTGTCTGACGCATAATCGAGCCACGCATTTGCGATATTGGCAACCAGCGTCAGGCGCGTCGCGCGAGCGCCAGCCTCCGTCGCGAAATATTGCTCGAGCTGTGCATGGGTGAGCGATCGCAATCGTCCGAAGAGGTCGATCTCGAAGCTCGGGACGCTGATGCCCGCTGTATAATTCGCCCTGACCCCCGAAGAGCTGCCGGACCCGTTTTCGGATCCATTGCCGTTCCCGCTGCCGTTGCTTGACGACCCGCTCGACCGATTGCCGCTGACGGTGACGGCGGCGCTGGCATCGACCTGCGGGAACTGCTGTGCGCGCTGAATGATGTACTGCTCGTGCGCCGCGTCGATGTTGGCGGCGGCGATCATCATGTCGCGGTTGTTGGCGAGTGCTTGCGCGATCAGCGTCTGGAGCCGCGGATCGGTGAAGATCTGCTTGTAGGTGACCGTGGGCAGTCCGGTTTCGAACTGCACGAGATAAGCGTTGCCCACCGGCCACGATGGCGGGATCGACGGGTCCGGTTTCGCGAGGTGCGGCTCGAGCGACATGCAGCTCGTCGCCAACAGCGCAAGCAGGGCAACGCTTTTCCTCACGCTTCCGCCTCGCCACGCCGGCGGATCCGATCATGGATCGCCCGAAGCCCGTCACGAACGCCGCGGCGCACCAGCACGAAGAACAGCGGGATGTAGAAGATGGCGAGGATCGTCGCGGTAAGCATCCCGCCGATCACCGATGTGCCGATCGCGATTCGGCTGTTCGCGCCGGCGCCGGTCGAAATCGCCAGCGGAAGCACGCCGAAGATGAAGGAGAAGCTGGTCATCAGGATCGGCCGGATACGAATCCGGGCAGCTTCGAGCGCCGCATCGATGATTCGCGCGCCCTTCTTCTCCTCCTGCTCCGCAAACTCGATCATCAGGATCGCGTTCTTCGCGGCGAGTCCCATCGTCGTGAGTAGACCGATCTGGAGGTAGACGTCGTTCTGCAGCCCGCGCAGAGTCACCGCGAAAATTGCGCCGACAAGGCCGAGCGGGATGACGAGCAGCACCGCGACCGGGATCGACCAGCTCTCGTACAGCGCGGCGAGGCACAGGAACACGACGAGGAGCGAGATCGCGTACAGCAGCGGCGCCTGACCGGACGACAGCCGCTCCTGATAAGACTGGGACGCCCAGGCGATGCTCGTGCCAGGGATCTGATTGGCGAGGCTTTCGATCTCGTCCATCGCCTGGCCGGAACTGACGCCGGAGGCGGGCTGGCCATCGAATTCGAACGAAGGCACGCCGTTGAAGCGGGACAGGCTGCTCGGAGTGGTCGCCCAACTCGTCTTCGCGAACGACGAGAAGGGCGCCATGTCGCCAGTCGACGAGCGGACATACCATTGGCTGAGTGCCTGCGGATCGGAGCGATACGGCGCGTCGCCCTGGACGTAGACTCGCTTGACGCGGCCCTTGTCGATGAAGTCGCCGGCATATTGGCCACCCCATGCGGTGGAGAGCGTGTCGTTCACGGCGCCCTGGTTGAGACCCATCGCGGTCAGCTTCTGCTCGTCGGTGTCGACCTTCAGCGTTGCGACGTCGGGCAGGTCGCTGATCCGGACGCCCGTGAGCTTGGGATCGGCCATGGCCATGTCGAGCAGCCTGTCGCGAGCGGCCGAGAATTCGGCACGGCTCATTCCGCTGCGATTCTGCAGCTCCATCGTGAAGCCGTTGGACTGGCCGAGGCCGCGGATCGCGCCCGGGACGAGGACGAACACCTGCGCGTCGCGGAGATTGCGGAAAGCCCTGGAAGCGCGGTCGACGATCGCATCGGCCGTGTTCTCCTTGCCCCGCCGTTGCGACCAGTCGACGAAATTCATGAAACCCTGGCCGGTGTTCTGGCCGCTCGCGCCGCCGCCTCCTCCGCCCCCAGCGACCGTGAAAAGGGTTTTGACGTTCTTGGGCTCGTGCTGCGCGAAATAGCGCTCGATTTCGGCCTGAACCTCCTGAGTTCGATTTTGGGTGGCGCCGGGAGGGAGCCGGAACTGGACCTGCGCGGCGCCCTGGTCCTCGGTCGGAAGGAAGCCGGTCGGCAGACGGAAGAACATGATCACCAGCGCAAGGCAGACGAGAAGATAGATGCCGAGCGCGAGCCACTTGCGGTCGATGACCGTCACGATGGTCGACCGGTAACGAACGACAAAGGCTTGAAAGCCGGTGTTGAACCAACCGGTCGCGCGGTGGATGCCGTGACCTACAGCCGGGAAGCGCCGGTCGATCCAGCCGGGATGAAAGCCGCCCTCTTCGCGCCGCTGCAGCAGCACGGTCGACGTCAGCGCCGGGCTGAAGATCAGCGCGACGACCACCGACAGGACCATCGCCGAGACGATCGTCAACGAGAATTGCTTGTAGATGACCCCAGTCGAGCCGCCGAAGAAGGCCATCGGCAGGAACACGGCGGAAAGCGACATCGCGATCGCAACCAGCGCGGTCTGGATCTCGCGCATCGACTCGATCGTCGCTTCTTTGGGCGTCATCCCCGGATTTTCGTGAAGTAATCGTTCGACGTTCTCGACGACCACAATCGCGTCGTCGACAAGCAAGCCGACGGCCAGCGTCAGGCCGAATAATGTCATCGTGTTTATCGTGAAGCCGGCGATGTGGAACACCGCGAACGTGCCGAGCAGCACGACCGGGATGGCGATCGCCGGGACGAGCAGGGCGCGCCAGTTCTGCAGGAAGACGAAGATCACCAGTATGACGAGGACGATCGCCTCGAACAGCGTCTTCGCGACTTCCTCAACCGACAGCTTGATGAAGTCGGTGGTGTCGAAGGCGTAGGCATATTGGATGCCTTCGGGGAAGTTGTGCGACAGCTCTTCGACGCGCTGTTTGACAAGGTCGGCTGTCTTGAGAGCGTCGGCGCCGGGCGCGAGCGAGATTGCGATGCCGGCCCCCGGATGGCCGTTGACGTGAGTTACCGAGCCATAATTGTCAGCCCCGAGTTCTACGCGCGCGACGTCGCCGAGGCGGACCGTCGCGCCCGTCGGATCGGTCTTGATAATGATCGCGCTGAACTGCTCGGGTGTCTGGAGCTTGCCCTGCGCGGTGACGGTCGCATCCAGCATCTGACTGTCCGGCTGGGGAAGCCCGCCGACCTCGCCGGCCGCGACTTCGGTGTTCTGGGCCTGGATCGCGTTCACGATGTCGCTCGGCATCAGCGAGAAGGCGGCGAGCTTTTCCGGATTGAGCCAGATGCGCATCGCGTGCGGCGCGCCGAACACGTTGACATCGCCCACACCCGGGACGCGCGAGAGCGGGTCCTGGATGTTCGACGCAAGATAGTCAGAGACATCCATGTTCGTACGCTGGTCGGTCGCGTCGTAAACCGCGACGATCAGCAGGAAGTCGGGGTTGGACTTGGTCACCCGGACGCCCTGCTGCTGGACCTGCTGCGGCAGGCGGGAAATCGCCTGGCTAACCTGGTTTTGCACCTGGACCTGGGCGACGTCGGGATTGGTGCCCTTGGCGAAGATCGCCGAGATGCTGACCGACCCGCGCGAGCTCGATGACGAGGAGAAATAGAGCAGGCCGTCGATCCCGGTCAGCTGCTGCTCGATGATTTGCGTAACGCTGTTCTCGATGGTCTCGGCGGAAGCGCCGGGGTAGCTGGCGCGGATGTTGACCTGAGGCGGGGCGATATCGGGATATTGCTCGATCGGCAGCGAGAAGATTGCGCCGAGACCCGCGAGCATGATGACGATCGCGATGACCCACGCAAAGATCGGCCGTTCGATGAAGATCCGGGACAAGGGTCAGTAACCGCCTGAGCCGGCGCCCGCGTTTCCGCTCCCCCGTCCACCTCGCGCGCGTCCGCCTGCTGCCGCTCCCGCCCCAGCCTTTCCCGGCGCCAGTCTTTGTGGAGCGCTTTGCGGGACCGGCCGGATCGGCGCTCCGTTCTTGAGGTTCGCCGTGCCCTGCGTGATCACCTTGTCGCCGGCCTTCAGGCCGGCGAGGACGACCCAGTTCGGACCGTAGGTGCGGCTGGCGTTCACGGCGCGGCGAACCGCTTTGCTGCCCGGTCCGACGATGAAGACATACGCTTCTCCGCCGATGTCGCGCTGCACCGCCTGCTGCGGCACCACGAAGACGTTCTGATCGACCGCCTGGGTGAAAATCGACTGCACGAACATACCGGGAAGTAGCATTCCCTGTGGATTCGGGAATTCCGCTCGAAGCGTCACCGTCCCCGTGCTTTCGTTGGTGATCAGCTCGGCGAACTTGACGGTGCCCGTGTAGCCATAGTCGCTGCCGTCATCGAGCTTGAGCCGGACCTCTGTGCTTCCGGGAGTCACTCCGCCCGTCGAAAGCGCCTTGCGGAGTGCGAGCAAGTCAGCCGTCGATTCCTGCATATCGACGTAGATCGGATCCACCCGCGTAATGACCGCCAGCGGATCGGTCTGGTTGGCAGTGACTAGCGCTCCAACAGTGGCCAGCGAACGCCCGATGCGCCCGGCGATCGGAGCCGGGATGCTCGTGTAGTGCAAGTTGATCTGCGCCGTCCTTAGCGCAGCGTTGTTCTGGGCGACGGAGGCGTCCGCCTGGCGCGCCTGCGCGACAGCGTTCGTATAATCCTGCTTGGAGATCGCCTGCTGCTCGACCAGCGGCTTGTAGCGGGCAGCCAGCGTGCGAGCTGCCTCGGCGCTCGCACGGGCGCTCGCGACGTTCGCCTGGGCCTGGTTCACCGCCGCCTGATAGAGGCTCGGATCGATCCGGTAGAGCGGCTGGCCCTTGCGGACGACCGAGCCCTCCTGGAAATAGCGCGCCCGGATCAGGCCGTTGACCTGAGGGCGAACCTCGGAAGTCTCGTAGGCCACGACCCGACCGCCAAGCTGGGTCATCAAGGGCACCGACGTCGGATTCACCACGACATAGCCGATCTTGGTCGGGCCGCCGCGGGCACCCCGGCCCGGCGGGTCATTCCCTGCAGCGCCGCACGCAGCGAGCAGAATTGCGAGTGCGATAATTGAAACGGACTTCACCGGGCGGCGATTTCCCCAGTTGGAGTGGATTGCAAGAGTGGTAGGGCTTTTGAGGACCGTACATGAACGTGGCCGAGCCGCTAGATTAACGTTCCTTTCGAAATGCCCCAGCCTTCGACGAACGGGCCGCACGCACCGACGAATGGGCAAAGCATTCGGGCCTCGGTAAAACGGCACTGCCTGAAACAACGCAAGTTAGGGTGAGTTGCATGAATATGCGTCAGGAGCGTGTCGATGCCGTCCAGCCGCAGGGTCAATGAGCATCTCGAGCGGTTCGTTTATCGCGTGGCCGGACTGCCGATCGCGCTCTCGACCCTTCTCGGCGCGGAAGCCTCACCGATCGACCAGGCATTCGCTGAGCGATACTGGCACCCCAAGGGCTTCAATGAATGGATCTCGCTCGCCGAGGGGCTTGCGTTGTGGCCGCTCGGAGTCCTTGGCGCATCGCTTTGGTACAGTGCTCGTAACGGCCCAACGATCAAGCGCCGAGGCGGAAAGGCACTTCGGAAGCAGTTTTCGGAACAGCTGCGGCTCTATTTCGCCGCAGGGGTACTGGCGCCCTGGTATTATCTCTTTTCGCTCGACGAAGATGGGAGCGAGGATCGCGCCCGAAGCTTCCTGCAGCGGTTCGAGACCAAGACCTCGCTGTTTCCGCTCCTCAAGCAATCGAAAGGCTCGCCGCTCAACAACAAGGCGCGATTTGCCGAGCATTGCGCGAGCCGCGGGTTGCGCACGGTCGAGCTGATCGCGCATCTCGACGGCCGGCCCACGGATCTGAAGCTGCCGGATCAGGACCTCTTCGTGAAGCGTGCGACGGGACGCGGCGGGCGGGGCGCCGAGCGCTGGAACCGCGTCGCTCCATTCATTTACGAAGGCCCGGAGGGCGAGCGTCTCACTGCCAGCGAGCTGCTCGAGCATCTTGTCCGCCGTTCACGTCATCGGCCGCAGCTCATCCAGCCGCGCCTCAGTCCGCATCCGCAGCTTGCGGGAGTGACGGCGGGCGCACTGCCAACCACGCGCATCGTCACTTGCCTCAACGAGCACGGTGATCCCGAGCCCGTGATCGCGCTGTTTCGGATGTCGATCGGCTCGAACAGCACGGTCGACAACATGCATGCGGGAGGCATTGCCGCGCAGCCGGACGTCGAAACGGGGCGGCTCTCGCGCGCCAGCGATCTCGGCATGGACGCCCGCATCGGTTGGCATTCGGTCCATCCTGACACCGGCGAGCAGATCGAGGGGCGGGTGCTGCCTTATTGGGACGAGGCGAAGCGCCTGGCGGTCGAGGCGCACCGCGCATTTGCAGATCGCGTGGTGGTTGGTTGGGACATCGCGATCCTCGAAGACGGACCGATCCTCGTCGAGGGGAATGGCAATCCCGATATGGACATCATCCAGCGCTTCATGCGCGTCGGGCTGAGGCGGCATCGGTTCGGCGAGCTTATTGCCCATCACCTGTGCCAGCGGCTGCATCTCGATGATCCGGCCTTTCACACGCCGGAATCCCCCTCTACATCTGCGGCGAGATGAGACCGACCGTCGTAATCCACACCAACGACAAGCAGATGCTGGGCGCGCTGGTGTCGGCGCACAGCTTCGGCCGCAACAGCCGCAATCCGGATGCGTTCGATGTTCGCATTCTCAACACCAGCGAATATCCCGAGCTGAACAGGAGCGGCCGGTCGATCCTTCGCGACGGCCATGAGCGGGTGTGGGACCCGGACGACCTGCAGTCCTTCACGCCGCTGCGGTTCGCGGTGCCGGACCTCTTGGACCACGAAGGCCTCGCGCTGGTCACCGACCCGGACGTGTTTGCCGTCGGCGATGTCGCCGAGCTCTTTTCACGCGATTTGCGGGGCAAGGCGATCTGGTGCCGCCCGCGGCCCGGCTATCACAAGCTCACCGATCCGCTCGCGACCTCGGTCATGCTGCTCGACTGCGGCAGGCTGCCGCACTGGCAGTTCGACAAGCAGCTCGACGACCTGTGGGCGCACCGCATCGACTATCTCGACTGGATCAACCTCAAGCGCGAAGACCTCGATACGATCGGCTTGCTCGAGCCCGAGTGGAACGACTTCGACCACCTGACGCCCGAGACCAAGCTGGTTCACAACACCAAGCGGCGGACGCAACCGTGGAAGACGGGGATGCCGGTCGATTTCACGCTGCGCGAGCGCCGCGGCCTGATGAGCCTGGCAATGCCGATCGTCCGGCTGGTTGCGCCCAACTACACCCGTCACCCTGACCGCAACCAGGAAGCCTATTTCTACGCGCTCCTCGCCGAGGGGCTCGATAGCGGCTCAATCACGCGCGAGCAGGTCGAGCACGAGGTTCGGCAGGGTCACGTCCGTCCGGATTCGCTGGCGCTGATCGACCGCTACCGCGGCCAGCTGTGGCCGGCCGAGCTCAAAGCGCCAAAAGCCGCCTGACGCGTTTCGCGACCTCGGCAGAATAATCGGGTGGATTGCTCGCGCGCGGATCCTCGAGCGTGCCGCCGAAGCCCTCCGTGCGAAGCGCAACCCAGAAATACCTGAGATCGCGAGGATAGAGGCGTTTGTCTGGGCGCAGGCGGTCCATCGCCGCCATGACGATCCGGCCCAGTCCGCTCTTCGCGATCGGAATGAGCCCAACCGGCTTTCCCGTCGTTACACCGTCCGCGACCATCGCAACGCTGTCCGCAGTGACGAAAATCTCGTCCGCGGCTTCGATCAGTGCGGGGTAGGCAGGCGGCCCGTCTCCTGGCTCGAACAGGAACGGGATTCCGGATGATTTGAGAGCGTGATGAACCGCGCTCAGCACCTCTACCGGAGTCCTCGGGCTGCCGACAGCGAGGATCGAGCCGCCGTTCGCCTTCGCAGTCTGGCTCAGCGTCGCAACGGCAGCGGTCATCGTTTCGATCGGCAATTTCCAGTAGAGGGTCGGGCCGCCGAGGAGCAGCAACCGTCGAGGGCCGGGATAGGCCTCGAGCAACTCGCGATCGGATTGTTCGACCACTCGTGCGCGATGCGGAGTCAGCGCGAACGGTATCCGCATGACGTTGGACGCCTCGGGGACGGGATATTCGGGGGTCGTCACGACCAGATCGAAATGCCTCGGGTGAATGCGCGGGAAGCCGAGATGGACGGCGCGCATCTTTCCGGCGGACCGGCGCTTCAGTTCGCGGACAATCGGGACGCTGCGCAGCCCGGTCGAGATGGTGAGATCGGGCGGTTCGCCTTCGACCTGCCGTCGCGACTGCACATCGAGGCTCGTGAACGTCGCGCCCAGTAGCGCCGGCGGCACGCGCCGAAGGGCGTTGTAGCTGAGCTGCTTTTCCTCAAACGGCATCCCGAACGCCTCGGCCAGCGCGAGGATTTGGTTGTTGTCGCCGCGATGCGGGCCAAGAAGCGCCCAGATGCGGATTTGTTTGCCCGTCTTGTTGTTCATCCCCACCCCAGCCATTAAGCGGCGAGGCCAGGAAAGACCATGTGCGGAATTGCTGGGTGGTACAGGCGCGGCGGAAGGCCGGTGCCCGAAGCGGCCGTGGTCGCCGCCTGCGGCCGAATCCGCCATCGCGGTCCGGATGATGCCGGCTATTTCGCCGAAGGCGACTTCGGCTTCGGGATGCGCCGGCTCAGCATCATCGATGTCGAAGGCGGGCACCAGCCGATCTTCAGCCCGGACCGGCGCTACGCGATCGTCTACAATGGCGAGCTCTTCAACAATCCCGAGCTCCGTCGTGAGCTGGAAGGCAAATATCCGTTCCAGACCGACCATAGCGATACGGAGACGATCCTTGCCGCCTGGATTCTGTGGGGCGACGATGCATGGCCGCGGCTCGAAGGCATGTTCGCCGTGGCCATCTGGGACAAGCTGGAGCGGCGGCTCGTGCTCGCGCGCGATCCGCTCGGTATCAAGCCGCTGTTCCTGACCGAGCAAAATGGCGGAATCGGTTTTGCCTCCGAGATCAATGGTCTTCGCGGACTCCCGGACCACTGCTTCGATTTGGACGAGGACGGCGTCGACGATTTCTTCTGCTTCGGCCACACGCTGCCGCCGCGCACCATCTTCAAGCAGGTCCGTCCGTTGGAGCCGGGGCGCGTGCTTCACATTGGACCGAAGGGCAACGCGACCATCGGCCGCTTCTGGCAGCCGCGCTTCGCGGTCCAGAGCGGGCTTTCCGAAGCGGAATGGGTCGAGCGCACGCGCGCCGAGCTTCTCGGTACCGTCGAGCGACACATGCTTTCGGACGTTCCGGTCGGCGCATTTCTTTCGGGCGGAGTCGATTCCTCGGCGATCGCGGCGGCGATGGCACGCACGGGCTCGGGACGATTCAAGGCGTTCACCGTCGGGTTCCCCGGGTCGTCGCGCGACGAGACAGCCTCGGCGAAGCGCATCGCCGATCATATCGGCTGCGAGCATGTCCTGCTTCCGCTGCAGCCGCAGACCGCCGCGGAGGTACTCCCGGCGGTGCAGGCCGCGTTCGACGAGCCGAGCGCAGCAACGTCGGCCGTTCCGCTCTGGTATCTGTCGCGAACTGCGGCCCACCATGTAAAGGTGGTCCTGTGCGGGGAGGGCGCGGACGAAGTGTTCCTCGGTTACAATCGCCAGCGCTGGGCCCAGCGTATGGCCCGATGGAAGCCGCTGATCGAGGCCCTCGGGCCAGCCGGCGCATTCCAATGGCTTCCGCAGCTTCCGAACCGCAGGTGGAATTACGGACGACAGCTCGCTCATCAATTCGGTCAGGGAGCGCGGCTCGCAGATGGTTATGAGCGTTTCTTCGCTGCAGTCTCGATCACTTCGCCCGACGTACGCGAGCGCATCTACGAATCTCAGTTCTTCGACCGTCATGAGTTCAGGGACAGGCTCCAGCAGCGCGTTCGGGACTATTTTCCCGCGTCGGGCCGATCGAAGCTTTCGGACCTCGAACAATTCGAGCTTGGCGACCTTACCATCCACATGCCCGCTTCATTGCTCCAGCGCCTCGATCGAGCGAGCATGGCGCATTCGCTCGAGGCGCGCGTGCCTTTCGTCTCGCACCGCTTTGTCGATTTCGCACTGACGATTCCCGTCGACATGAAACTGCGAGAGGGCAAGGGCAAGTATGTCCTTCGCAAGGCCATCGAACCGTGGCTGCCGAAGGGTTCGCTGAACCAGCGCAAGATCGGGTTCCAGCTGCCGTTCGCAGACTGGTTCATGGGCGGCTTCAACGATTTCGCGCGCGAAGCCTGGCGCTCGTCCGGCTTGTCCAAGGTGGGTCTCCTGAATGATCGGGGCATCGAGCAGCTGTTCGAGGAGCACCGCCGGGGCGTCGCCGATCATGGACGCATCCTCTACGCGATCGCGATGTTCAGCTGCTGGTGGGATCAGCAGCGGCGGGAATCGTCTCTCGCAGAAGCTCCGCCGGCGCTCGCCTCGGCATGACGCCGACGATCTCCGTCGTTCTCCCGGTCCACAATCGCGCGGACGTCCTGTCACGCGCAATCTCCAGCGTCATTGGTCAGAGCTTGAGTCAGTGGGAGCTGATCGTCGTCGACGACGGCTCGAGCGATCGAAGCGCCGAGGTCGCTGAGAACTTCAATGATCAACGCATCCGCGTGATCAGGCTAGAGGCAAACCGGGGCGGCAATGCCGCACGGAATACCGGCATTCGCGAAGCGAACGCGCCCCTGATCGCGTTCCTGGATAGCGACGATACCTATCTCCCGGAAAAGCTGGAGAAGGTCCTGGCACAGTTCGAACGGCGACCCGATCTCGATCTGCTGGTCGATAGCTTCATCAAGATCCAGCCGTCGAATGCTCGCGTCGTTCGGAAGAATCCGGTGATCAAAGATCGAGAACTATTCCGCCGCGCCCTTTTCACACGGCTGCTGTGGAAGGCGACGCCGGCGATCACCGTGAGGCGCGAGATCGCCTTCAGGGCGCCGTTCGACGAGACTCTGAAGCGGCTTCAGGATTTCGATTTCCTGATCCGCATCTCCGAGTTCGCCAACTGCGCGTCGACGGACGATGTGCTGTGGGAGAAATATTGGGACGCGGGCGCGATCTCGGCACAGGACACCTTCATCCCCGCCAATATCGAGCTGGTCCGTAGGCACCCTGAATATCTATCGCGCGCGGAATATCGGCCGGGTCTCGGTCATGCGCTGCGCCTCTCTCTCTGGCGCAAGGTCATGAACGGCGACCCTGGCGGCGCGTTGAAGGACATCAGCGACCTCAAACATGCTTTCGGACCACGCAAGACATTGAGCCTGCTTGGCGCGGCACTCCGCCCGCGGCCGAGGTTAGGTTGAGTAACCGAAGCGCCTGTCGAGATGCTCGTTGAGATAAGCATCGATACGTTGCGCAGCTTCCGCGTCTAGGTGCTCGCGATAGCCCCCGCTGGTTCCCTTGCGGACCTTTCCCGATTGCTCGTCGCCTCTTCGCGCCTGTCTCAACCTGGATGAAGTGAAATAGCCTTCGCGCTCCAACTGCTTGAGGTTGGGCAGGCTGCCGAATGCGACGGCATCGGCAATATCGTCCTCCGAAACTGCGAGGCCGACTGCCTCGGCGAGTGTGCGCAACGGGATTGCCGGCTCGGCAAGGAAATCCTCGTAGCGAAGGATCGTGACTCCGGGCAGTGCGGCAAATTGGTTGAGGAAGGTAACGATCGATGGGATCCCGCCTTGATCAGTCCACACGAATGATTCGAGGGGCTGGTCGGCAAGGCGCTGCCGCGCAACATTGCGGCTGCGATGCCTGAGATGGTGGTATCGCGAGACCGCGATATCGCCTGGATGACGGCCAATCAGGACGATTTTCTTGTGCCGGTAATCGGCAGGCTCGATGTGGATTTGGTTGGGGCGCCGCATGGCATCGCCGCCATGGCTGAACAGCACGAGCGGCGCGCCCGTGGGCGCCCGCCTCAACAACGGGAACTCCAGCAAGGAGCGCTCGTCGATCCCGAACCGGCGCTTGTACAGGCGCGCCAGCATCGCCCGGACGAAGGTTCTTCCGGACTTGGGATAGGAGATGACCACCGCGTCCGCGTCTCCGAGCCAGGCCGCGTCGCGGAGGTCGCGCTTTAGCCGCAGCGCCATCGATCCGGGGACGAGCCGAAGCAGCTGTGCTGCGGCGCGCATCGTGAGGTTGTTCAAGAGACTGCTGCCATCGTGCACCACTGGTCCGGTAGCGCAAAGTCCCGCAATGGCACTAGTGGCCATGTAAGCTATTGATTTTGCATGAAAGATGCCTGAATTCAATTTTCAGGAAGAGGAAACCATTTCCTCTGATATTATGAAGGAATCGCAGCCGGGGGGCTGCATTGGTGCAACCGGGTGGGGGAGTAAGCCACACGGAGAGTTGAGTTGAATATCCAGGCCCCGCGCGACTTCATTGATCGCCGCCAGCTCGTCAGCGCTCTCCGGGCGCTGCGCCGTGGCGACTTTACTGTCCGTCTGCCCGAAGAGGTCGACGGCGTCGACGGCGAGATCGCTAGCCTCTTCAACGAGGTGGTCGGAATGAACGAGGCGCTCACCAACGAGTTCGAGCGCTTGGCGAAAGTCGTCGGCAAGGAAGGCAAGATCACCCAGCGCGCCCGGGTCCGTGGCGCGACGGGCGGGTGGGACGCCAAGCTGCGGGCCATCAACGAGCTCATCGACGACATGGTCCAGCCGACCGCCGAGGTTTCGCGCGTGATCGGCGCCGTCGCGAAGGGCGACCTCTCGCAAACCATGACGGTGGAAATCGACGGCCGTCCGCTGCGCGGCGAGTTCCTGCGCATCGGCAAGGTCGTGAACACCATGGTCGAGCAGCTCGCGTCGTTCGCCTCCGAAGTGACTCGTGTGGCCCGCGAAGTGGGCACCGAGGGCAAGCTCGGCGGCCAGGCCAAGGTGAAGGGCGTCGCCGGCACTTGGAAGGACTTAACTGACAACGTGAACGCGATGGCGACCAACCTCACGGGTCAGGTCCGCAACATCGCCGAAGTGACCACCGCCGTGGCCCGCGGCGACCTTTCCAAGAAGATCACCGTCGAGGTGAAAGGCGAAATCCTCGAGCTCAAGAACACCATCAACGTGATGGTGGACCAGCTGAACGCATTCGCCGGCGAGGTGACTCGCGTGGCGCGCGAAGTCGGCACCGAAGGGAAGCTCGGAGGCCAAGCCCGGGTGGAAGGCGTCGCCGGCACCTGGAAGGACCTCACCGACAACGTCAACCTGATGGCCGACAATCTGACCGGCCAGGTTCGTAACATCGCGGAGGTGACGACCGCGGTGGCGAAGGGCGACCTCTCAAAGAAGATCACGGTGGACGTGAAGGGTGAGATCCTCGAGCTCAAGAACACCATCAACACCATGGTGGACCAGCTCAACGGCTTCGCATCCGAGGTGACTCGCGTGGCTCGCGAGGTGGGGACGGAAGGAAAGCTCGGCGGTCAGGCTCAGGTGCCAGGCGTGGGCGGGACGTGGAAGGACCTCACCGACAACGTCAATCAGCTCGCGAACAACCTAACCGGCCAGGTGCGCAACATCGCCGAGGTGACGACCGCCATCGCGCGCGGTGACTTGTCGAAGAAGATCACCGTGGACGTCCGCGGCGAGATCCTCGAGCTGAAGAACACCATCAACACGATGGTCGATCAGCTGAACTCCTTCGCCTCCGAGGTGACTCGCGTGGCCCGCGAAGTGGGTTCGGAAGGCAAGCTCGGCGGCCAGGCGCAGGTCGAAGGCGTCGCCGGCACCTGGGCCGACCTCACCGACAACGTGAACCTCATGGCCGACAACCTCACGGGTCAGGTCCGCAACATCGCCGAAGTGACCACCGCCGTCGCAAAGGGTGACCTTTCCAAGAAGATCACCGTCGACGTGAAGGGCGAAATCCTAGAGCTGAAGAACACCATCAACACGATGGTGGACCAGCTGAACGCCTTCGCCGGCGAGGTGACTCGCGTGGCTCGCGAAGTGGGTACCGAAGGGAAGCTCGGCGGCCAGGCGCAGGTCGAAGGCGTCGCCGGCACCTGGGCCGACCTTACGGACAGCGTGAACCTGATGGCCGGCAATCTGACCGGTCAGGTGCGTAACATCGCCGAAGTGACGACCGCCGTGGCAAAGGGCGACCTCTCCAAGAAAATCACCGTCGACGTGAAGGGCGAAATTCTCGAGCTGAAGAACACCATCAATGTGATGGTGGACCAGCTCAATTCCTTCGCGAGCGAGGTGACCCGCGTGGCCCGCGAAGTCGGCACCGAAGGCCGCCTCGGCGGTCAGGCACAGGTTCCCGGCGTCGGCGGCACCTGGAAGGACCTCACCGACAACGTGAACGCAATGGCCGAGAACCTGACCGGCCAGGTCCGCAACATCGCCGAGGTGACCACGGCGGTGGCGCTGGGAGACCTGTCGAAGAAGATCACCGTCGACGTGAAGGGCGAAATCCTCGAGCTCAAGAACACCATCAACGTGATGGTGGACCAGCTGAACGGCTTCGCGTCCGAGGTGACCCGCGTGGCTCGCGAAGTGGGCACGGAGGGCAAGCTCGGCGGGCAGGCGCAGGTGCGCGGCGTGGCCGGCACGTGGAAAGATCTCACGGACAACGTGAACCTGATGGCGGCGAACCTGACGGGTCAGGTCCGCAACATCGCCGACGTGACGACCGCCGTCGCCAAAGGGGACTTGTCGAAGAAGATCACCGTGGACGTGAAGGGCGAGATCCTCGCCCTCAAGAACACGATCAACACCATGGTCGATCAGTTGAACGCATTCGCCGGCGAGGTGACTCGCGTTGCGCGCGAGGTCGGCACGGACGGAAAGCTCGGGGGCCAGGCGGCCGTGCCCGGCGTTGGCGGTACGTGGAAAGACCTCACCGACAACGTGAACCTGATGGCGACGAACCTCACCAACCAGGTGCGCGGCATTGCCGAGGTCGTGACCGCGGTTGCGCAGGGCAACCTCAAGCGGAAGCTGACCGTGGACGCAAAGGGCGAGATCGCCGCACTCGCCGACACGATCAACTTCATGATCGATACGCTGTCGACCTTCGGCGACCAGGTCACGAACATGGCCCGCGAGGTGGGCATCGAGGGCAAGCTCGGTGGTCAGGCAAGGGTGCCGGGCGCCGCCGGCCTATGGCGCGATCTCACCGACAACGTGAACCAGCTCGCCGCGAACCTGACGAACCAGGTCCGCTCGATCGCCGAGGTGGCGACCGCGGTGACCAAGGGTGACCTCACGCGCTCGATCGCCGTCCAGGCGGCCGGTGAAATGGCGGCACTGAAGGACACGATCAACGAGATGATCGGCAACCTGAAGGATCAGACGCTGAAGAACGCCGAGCAGGACTGGCTCAAGACCAACCTCGCTCGCTTTAGCCGCATGCTCCAGGGCGAACGCGACCTCGCGACCGTGTCGAACCTCATCATGAGCGAGCTCGCGCCGCTGGTGAACGCGCAGTACGGGGTGTTCTACGTTACGAAGCGCGAAGAAGACGAAACGAAGCTCGAGCTCGTCGCGAGCTACGGCGCCGAAAGCCCCGACGAACTGAAGCAGGAATTCCACCTGCGCGAAGGGCTGATCGGACAAGCGGCCGCGGATCGCCGGCCGATCCTCCTCAAGGACGTCCCGCCCGACTTCGTCCGCATCGGCTCAGGTCTGGGCCATTCGCAGCCCGCCACGGTCAACATCCTGCCCGCCCTCTTTGAGGACGAGGTCAAGGCGGTGATCGAGCTGGCCTCGTTCAACGAGTTCAACGAAACCCACCAGAGCTTCCTCGACCAACTCATGGAGTCGGTCGGTATTGTGCTCAACACGATCGCGGCGACGATGCGCACCGAAGGCCTGCTCAAGCAGTCGCAGCTATTGACGCAAGAGCTGCAGGCGCGCCAGACCGAGCTGACCCGCAAGCAGCAGGAGCTCCACAGCACCAACGAAGAGCTGCAGGACAAAGCGATCGCGCTCGAGAACGAGAAGAGGCAGGTCGAGGCGAAGAACCTCGAGATCGAAATGGCGCGCCGCGCGCTCGAAGAGAAAGCCGAGCAGCTGGCGCTCACTTCCAAGTACAAATCCGAGTTCCTTGCCAACATGAGCCATGAGCTTCGGACTCCGCTCAACTCGCTGCTGATCCTGTCGAAGCTGCTGGCCGACAACGCGCAGGGCAACTTGCTTGAGAAGCAGGTCGAGTTCGCGCGGACCATCCACTCGGCGGGCTCGGACCTTCTCAACCTCATCAACGACATCCTCGACTTGTCGAAGGTCGAATCCGGAACCGTTACGATCGAGGTCGGCGAGATGCCGATGCAGAATCTTAAGCATCATATGGAGCGCACATTCCGGCAGCTCGCGACCGACAAGGGCCTCGACTTCAAAGTCAAGTTCGATGCCAAGCTGCCCGAGACGATCCGCACCGACGAAAAACGACTTCAGCAGATTGTGCTCAACCTGCTCTCGAACGCCTTCAAGTTTACGGCGAAGGGCGGTGTCACCCTCGGCGTTCGGTGCGTGGAGAAAGGCTGGAGTGAAAGTCAGTCAGCGTTGCGCAATGCCCGCAAGGCGATCGAGATCTCGGTCACGGATACCGGCATCGGCATCCCCGAAGAGAAGCAGAAGCTGATTTTCGAACCGTTCCACCAGGCGGACGGAACGACCAGCCGCAAGTATGGAGGAACGGGTCTCGGCCTCTCGATCAGCCGCGAGATTGCGCGACTGATCGGGGGTGAGCTGCAGGTGCGCTCGAACCCGGGCGAAGGCTCGACCTTCACGTTGTTCGTGCCGCTGGAAGCCGAAGCTACGGCGGTCTCGGAGGGATCGCCTCTTCGCCTCGAGAACAGCGGCGCGATTGTGCAGACGGCGCTTCCGACCGGTTTCGAGGTCGACGACGACCGCGACGAGCTGGGCAAGGATCCGTTCGTGCTCATCGTCGAGGACGATCCGACCTTTGCGACGATCCTCCTCGATGCCGCCCACGAGGCCGGTCTCAAGGGCGTCGTCTCGACAGCGGGCGCGGGGACCTTGGCCATGGCGCGGAAGCTCCAGCCGTCGGCGGTTACCCTCGACCTCGGTCTCGCGGACATCGACGGTTTCGTGCTGCTCGACTTGCTGAAGCACGATCCCGACACGAACCATCTTCCGATCCACGTGATTTCAGGTGTCGAGCGCCGCAGTTCGGTTCTCGGGATGGGGGCCTTCGGGGTGACCGAGAAGCCCGCTGAGCGTGCCGACCTGGTGCGGGTCTTCACTGAGCTTGGCGAGGAGGCGGCAAAGCATAAGCCCCGGCGGCGGAAAGCGAAGTCGGCGGATGCTACGACCCGCGCGGTGCGTCCCGTTCCGGAGCTCGCCGGCGCCAAGGTTCTCATCGTGGACGACGACATTCGAAACATCTTCTCGCTGACGAGCGTTTTGGAGAGCCACGATGTGGAAGTGCTCCACGCTGAGCGGGGGAAGGATGGGATTCTGATCCTCGAACAAACACCGGACGTCGATGTCGCGCTGATCGACATCATGATGCCCGACATGGACGGTTACGAGACGATGCAGCAGATCCGCAGGCGCCTTTCCAGCACATTGGGATCCTAAGCTTAGAATTCCACGTGGACAAGTTGTCG
>JADMIO010607173.1_pt1 | contig 23408 bp, 8 predicted proteins | sample 8958161 | NCBI WGS metagenome assembly JADMIO01 (sample SAMN16585339, study PRJNA669376) | soil metagenome | isolation source: Crop rotation soil | place: USA: Cullars Rotation, Alabama | collected 2011
GGCGGCACGGGCGGCGGCTGCGGCCGCGGCGCGGCCGCCGCTTTGCCGTTGAACGGCGTCGCCGGCACGCGGGCCGGCGGCGACGCGAGCGCCGGCAGCGCCCGCTCGATGCCCGGCAGCGGCAGCTCGAAATCGCGCGCCACCTCGTGAATCACGCCGCGGCCGATCGGCGCCTGGTCGAGCGCGAAGCCCGACACCAGCGCGTTGTCGCAGACGACGCTGATGGTGCGCGGGATGCCGCTCGAGCAGCGGTAGATCGCCACGATCGCTTCCGGCGTGAAAATGCGGCGGATGTCGCCGCCGGCGACGCGGATGCGCTCGGCGATGTAGTCGGCGGTCTCGTCGGCGCTGAGCGGCGACAGCCGCGTCCGAACGGCGACGCGCTGCCGCAGCTGCTGCAGCGGCGCCTCGTTGAGCCGTGCCGCGAGCTCCGGCTGGCCGACGAGCACGACCGGCAGCAGCTTCTCGGTGGCGGTCTCCATGTTGGCGAGGAGCCGCACTTCTTCGAGCAGCGCGTCGGACATCGACTGCGCCTCGTCGACCATCAGCGCCGTGACGGTGCCGGAGCCGTGCTGCTGCACGAGCCGCGTCTCGAGCTCCTGCAGCAGCCGCGTCTTCGAGCGCCCGGCAGCCTCCGACAGGCCGAAGCCGTTGGCGAGGAACTCGTAAAACTCCTCGCGCGTCAGCGTCGGATTCTTCACACAGAGCACCGACGAGTTCTGCCCCTGCGCGCGGGCGACCGCCACCTGCACCAGCGTCGTCTTGCCCGTTCCCGCCGGACCGGTGAGCAGCGTCACGCCCTTGCGCGCCGAAATGCCGTATTCCATCGCCGTCAACGCTTCGCGGTGGCCGGCGGTCATATAGAGGAAGCGCGGGTTCGGCGTCAGATCGAACGGCCGTTCGCGCAGTTCGTAGAAAGCTTCGTACATCAGCGCAGCCAATTCAGGAATTGAAACTTCCAGGCAACGACACCGGCGACGGCGAGCAGCGCGAGGGCCACCGACGAGCACAGCGCCACGAGACGGCGACGGCGCCGCACCTGCCGCTTGTCGGCCGCGGTCACGATGGGCGGAATGTTGGCGATCACCGGCAGCGACAGCACCGACACGATCTCGGCGTCGGTCCGGAACGTCGTATCGCGATATTCGAGGAAGCCGATGAGCACGAGGCCGAGCACCGGGCCGGCGACGACGCCGATGCCGTTCAGCTGGACGCGGTTCGGGCTGAACGGCTGCTCCGGCATGCGCGCCGGATCGATGACCTTGAACTGCTCGCCGATCTGCCGCCGCTCGAGGTTCGCCGCGACCTTGGCTTCCTCGCCCTTGGTGACGAGGCCGGTGTAGATGCCGCGAAGCGTGTCGTAGTCGCGCGTCAGGGCGATCATCTCCGCCTCGCGCGTCGGCACGGCGTCGACGCGGCGCTGGTAATCGGCCGACATCTTCTGCAGCTGCCGCTGCGCTTCTTCTTTGCGCGCCATCTGCCGGTCGAGGTTCTCCATCTGCGCCTTGAGCTCGGCGAGCTTGCTGACGCGCAGGATTTCGGCCGGGCTCGTGCCGGCGGCGGCCTGCTGCGGATCGGCGACCGACACCGGCGCCTGCAGCGCCTCTTCCTCAGCGCGCTTCTCCAGCTCCTTGATCGTCTTCTGCGCCCGCACGACGTCCGGATGTCCGGGTTTCAGCCGCAGCTGCATCCCGGCGAGCTGCGCCCGCGCCTGTTCGAGCTGCGCCGCGGCCGAGTTGGGCGCCGGCGCGGCTTCGGTCGCCTTCTGCGGCGCCGCCGCAATCGCAGCCGCGCCGCTCTGATCGGCGACGGCGCTGAGATCCGCGATCATCCGCTCGATCAGCAGCCGCTGATCGCGGTCGCGATTGATCGAGTCGGCGAGCGACTGGATCTGGCTCTGAGCCTGCTGGATGACTTGCAGGTTCGCCGCCATCTGGCTCGGCAGCTCGCCGTTGTGCTCCTTGCGGTACTCTTCGAGCTTCTTCTCCTGGTCGAGCAGGCGCCGCCGCGATTCGTCCGACTGGCTCTCGAGGAACTGGTTGGCGTTCTCGGCGATGCCTTCGCGATCGCGCAGGTTCTCCTCGATGAACAGCGACGCCAGGCGTTCGGTCACCTTCATCGCGGTGCGCGGATTGCGCGACTGGAAGCTGACCATGAAGGCGTCGCCCTTGATGAGCGCCACCTTGATGTCGCGATCGCGCATGGTGACGACGATGTCTTCCATCAGGCGCGTGCGGCGCTCGGCCGTGTAGAGGTCGAAGTCCTGGATGATGCGTTCGAGCCGGGTGCGGCTGAGAATCTGCTGCTGGATGACCGGCAGGCGGGTATCGAGCCGCGTTGCGACGGCCGATCGCACGTAGCCCTCGGGCACGCGCGACGGAATCACCTGGATGATGCTCTCCGAGCGGTACATGTCGGGGAGCGAGCGGCTGTAGACGAAGACGCCGCACGCGACCACGACCCATGGCACGAGAATCAGCCATTTGCGGCGGAGCAGGGCATACTGGACGTCCTCAGGTGTATAGCGCTTGCCAGGCAGCATGATTACTTCCTTTCGATCAGCCGCTTGCGGATCATCGGCACGCGAACGGATGCGCCGACGCGCAGCTGCGTCCGATCCAACGAGTACGGGACGTTGGTCAGCAGTTCGACGCCGCGGCCGACGTTGTGCGTGCTGTACCCGTACGACGCATACAACAGCGTCTGTGTGGTCACGGCGAAGCTGACGCGGCCGGTGCCGTTCCAGGTGCTGTAGTCGGAATCAGGCGAGAGGCCGACCTCGCCGAACGAGTACGAGGCGGTCGCGGCGAGCTGGACGCGGCGGCCGATGGCGCTCGCCGCGTTGGCGCTCACCGTGTCGGTGAACGCCGGCTTGACGAATCCCTCGAGCAACTGCACCCCACGATTGTAGGTGAAGCCCAGGTGCGAATACCGGCCAAGCTGCTGATCGAGATTGACGATCCCGGTCACCGAAAAGTGGCGCTGACCGTCGACCTGCGACATCGACGAACCCGACCCGAAACTCAGCGTCGTCCGGCGCGTAAGGGATAACCCCCGGTTGTAGTTGTAATCGAGACCGATGTCGATGTCCTCGATCGGCTGCGACCGTTCGCCAGTGATGAGGTTGTACTCGCCGACGCGCCGCGCGTAGCCGGCGTGGAACCCGACGTTGCGCGTCAGGCGATAGCGGAACATGCCCTGGCCGTACGTCGATTGCAGGCTCGGATCCTCTTCGCGCACGAAATCGCTGCGGCGCATGCCGTAGCTCATCGACACCGAAGCGCGGCGGCCGAGCGCCTGCGCGATGCCGGCCGACAGCCCCGACGTGTATGCCGGGTGCTGCACCAGCGCCAGATCGTTCTGCGACACGATGCTGTCGGGGTTGGGCACGAGGCCGGGAAACAGCGCCAGCGCATAATTCGGCGAATAGCTGAAGCCGCCGGTGACGAACACCGTCGCCGTCTTCCAGAGGGGAAACGCGAGATTGCCGCCGACGTTTTCGCCGGTCGAGAGGACCTGCTGGATCGAGTCGTAATAGCGCGCGCCGGTCACGGCGAATAACTGCACGCCGAACTGTTTCGCGCTGAAGCCGTTGTACGACAGCGCCGTCGAGACGTCGGAATACACCTGCCGCCCCTGGAACTCGGGCTCGCGCGGATCGGCGACCTCGTAGCCGCCGTTGTCGTCGACGCCGGCGCTCGCCGACGCGCTCACGACCAGGATGTCCGTCTTGCCGTCGCGGCGCATCTGCGCCGGCATTGTGCCCATCGTCCGCGGATCGTTGATCCCGACCTGCGCGCGCAGGTCCGCCGCCGCACCGACAAGGGCGGCGACGGCAAGGAACAGGATCTGCCGACACTGCTTCTGACGCATCATCAAGTGCCTGGAAGTGCCCGCGGGTTTATGGAACGAGAATCGTGTCGCCGGGCTTGAGCAGGATGTTCTGCTGCAGCTTGGTCCGTTTGGCGACGGCTTCGTAATCGAATTGATAGGAGGCCTGCTTGCCGTTCTCCGTGCGGATGATGGCAATCTTCTTCTTCTCGGCGAACTCGGTGAGGCCGCCCGCCATCGCGATGAGCTGCAGCACGGTCATCGGCCCCGAGAGGCTGTAAGGCCCGGGCTTGCCGACCTGGCCGGCGATGAACACCTTGCGGCTGTTGATCTGCTTGACGACCACGGACGTGTTCGGGTCCTCGATGTAGCGCGACGCGGCCGCCTGGATCTTGACGCGCAGCTGCTCCGGCGTGAGCCCCGCCGCCTGGATATCGTTGATGAGCGGCAGCGTGATTTTTCCGTCGGGCCGGACGACGACTTCCGTCGTCATGTCCTTGTCGCGCCAGAACACCACCACCAGCGCATCATCGGGGCCGATGACGTAGTCTTCCGACGGCGTGACGCCCTCGGGCAGCTTCTGCGGCGCCGCCGCGGCGGAGGGCGCCGCCGGGCGCTGCGGTGCGGCTTGCTGCGGCGCGGCTTGCTGCGGCGCGGCCTGCTCCGGCGCGGGCGGTTGCGGCGCGGGCTGCTGCGCCGCCGCAACACCCGTTACGAACACGGCCACAGCACTGATCGCCGCGATGGTGCGAATGGCTGACGTCATCGGTACTCCCGGAACGGCACCTGACATTCGTGCTTGCGCAGGAAGTTCAGGAACTTCTTGTAGTCGCGAGCCTCCATGTTGAAGAGGCGGGCGACGATTTTGTAATTGCCGCGCGTCTGCTCGAGCCCCTTGCCGACCAGATCGCGGATGTTCGCCTTCGTGATCTCCCGGTTCATATACAGCGGGTAGACGGCCGACCAGAACGACTCGCGGTCGTCGATGAGGCGCTTGAACAGCTCGTCGGCGACCGTCCGCCGCCGTTCGCGGCGCGGCCGCGGCAGCAGGCGGCTGCGCAGCTCCTGAGGCAGGTCATCGACGGCCACCACCGCATTGCGACCTGTGACGACCAGGCGCTCGACAATGTTCTGCAGCTCGCGCACGTTACCCGGCCAGGAGTACGAGCACATCGCCTCCATCGCATCCGGGCTGAACTCGCGAACCACGCCGCCGTTACCGTTGCCGCTGAACAGCTTCAGCGCCGCGTCGACCAGCAGCGGGATGTCCTCGCGCCGTTCCCGCAGCGGCGGCACGCTGAAACGAATCACGTTCAACCGGTAGAACAGGTCATCCCGGAACTGTCCCTGGGCGACCAGATCCTCGAGCCGGCGGTTGGTGGCCGCGATTACCCGGACGTTCACGGCGCCCAACGCGCGGTCGGTGCCGACTTTCTGCAGTTCGCCGGTTTCGAGAAACCGCAGCAGCAGGCCCTGCATGCGGAGCGTCATCTCGCCGACTTCGTCGAGAAACGCCGTACCGCCGTCCGCCAGTTCCAGTTTACCGGGCTTGTCGCGGTACGCACCGGTAAAACTGCCCTTGACGTGGCCGAACAATTCTGACTCGAGCAGCGTTTCCGGAATGCCGGCACAGTTCACGGGGACGAACGCACGCTCCGCCCGATCGCTCTGCGCATGGATGGCGCGCGCGACCACCTCTTTGCCCGAGCCGCTTTCGCCGGAAATGAGGACTTTGGCATCCGACCGGGCGACTCGCTGGATCTCTTCTTTGAGATCCGTGATCGCGGTACTTTTTCCAAGCAATTCCGTGTTGTTGTTCCGCATGTTGTTCGTGCGCTGCATTGGTACGGCAGCCGCGGCTGAAAGTCTGCCCGCGCCGCGCCGTCCTGGGGGCTAGCCCCCGATTACCTCGCGAACCATCTGTGCAAGGGAGTCGCCAAGCTGAGCCTCTTGTCCGCGCCGCACCGCACTGCTCGAAATGTCTGCGACACACAAACCTTCATGCCTCAACAGCAGTCGTTTGTAGTACATATGGGGACTCTGAAGACTGCATAACCTATCATAAGACGCTAATAGTCGCCAAATTTACGGACAAAAATATCCCCAATCGGGACCGGAAACCGCGCGTATCAACGGAATAACGACGATCCGGCCGGCAGCCCCCATTGTTAGCGCCGAGGAATTTCTCTCCCACAGGGTTGACCTTTGTCGTCGCGTGACCGGGGGTCTGATTCCATATCGGCATCGGACCTCGGCAGGTCACCAAACGCGGAACATGTACCGTCCCGGCAGACTATTGTTTTGTCCTGATCTTACTTGTTCGTCCGTGTCCGTTGTGCAAAATGCGTCAACCGGGACGGTTCTCAGTGAAAGCGGCCCGATTCGAGGTCCTGCAGGGGTGGGTGCGCCACCCCGGCCGCTCTGGCAGTGCGATTGCGATGAAAGACGCCGAGCGAGACAACAACCATCGTGCACACGACATCCATTCGACGACTTCTCATACTGCTGGCGGTTGCGACGGGCGTCAGCGCGTATGCGGCGCCCGCATCGGCCGATCCGATCTTCATGTTCGATGCGGGCGGCGGCCTCTCGGGCGGGATTCTCACTTATGGCGGCGGCACCGCCCCGCTCGTCGGAACAAACGTGCCGGTGCAGGTCCATGGCCCCGCCATCGATGGCGGCGAGCCCGGCGTGCTCACCGGGCTGCTGACGTTCGCGACCGGCAACTTCCAGGGCCAGGCCGGTGATTCGCAGACCTTCGGTGCGGGCGGGACGTTCGAGGTTCACGGCGACGTGTCGGGCGCGTCGCCCATTCCATCACCGCAGGATCCGGTGATCTTCTCGGGTCAGCTCGGCCCGGCGGCCGCGATCTTCGGCGGCACGCCGGCTCGCCCCACCTTCACGTTTACTTCCATCACACCCGCGGTGCAGGTGAGTTCGGGCGCGACGTCGCTGTTTCCCCCGCAGCTGCAGGGAATCTTCTCGCTGGCGCTCTCGCACATTGCCGGCGAGCTGCTCGATCAGGGATCCGGCTATTCATTCGAGATTATCCAGACCGACTTCGCCGCTGCCGGCGAGGCGCCGCCGGCAGACCCGGTTCCGGAGGCGAGATCGCTCGTGCTGCTCGGCACCGGGCTGGCGCTCCTCGCCGCCATGCTGAGACGGCGTACGGCCGCGCTTTCGCACGCGTCGCGCGTCTAAAGGAAAACCCGTACAAACGGCTGAGTCCTGTACCAAGGTCAACAATAAGCTTGGCGACGAAAGGCTTCTTTGCACGTAGATAAAAGGTCCTTTGAGGGCAGCCTTCCGCGTTTTTCCTAATGATCTGACCGATTCCGCCAGTGGCCGTGCGCTTGCTGTTGGGTGGGCCGAGCCTACCCATGACAAACCGCATACTTCGCTTCGCTACGTTCGCGTTCTTCGGCCTGTCCTTCGGATTCCCGGGCGGGGCGCAGGCCGACCCCATGATCGATTTCGGCACCGGCGCTGCAGGCGCCGGTGGCGTGTTGAGCTACGCCGGCGGCGCCGCCCCGCTCGTCGGTTCCAACATCAGGATTGGTGTCGTCTCCGGCGACCAGACGCCGCTGAACCCTGATGATACGCACACCGTGGCAGGCAACTTCCTGCCCTACGGGTTGCTGAGCTTCACCACCGGCGCGTTCCAGGGTTACGCCGGCGGCGCCTACACCTTCGGGTCAGGCGGCTCGTTCCAGCTGTTCGGCAACGTTCCCGATGCCGGCATCGTCGGGTCCGGCGCCGGCGCGCTGCTCTTCGCGGGCAACTTCGACAGCGCCAGCATCACGAAGTCGGGCGGCTTCAATCTGTTCTCCGCCACGGGGACGGACACTTACGAGAACCCGCAGCTCGTGTCGTACTTCGGCCTGGCGCCCGGAACGCTGTTCAACTTCTCGAGCTTCATCATGGCCACTGGGGCGCTCGGCGCCGGCACGCCCTTCTCGGTCGCAGCGCTGAACACAATCTGGGCGAATCCCGACCCGCCCGGACAGGACGCGGAAGCGACGACGCCTGAACCGGCATCGCTGCTGCTGCTTGGATCGGGCCTCTCGCTCGCGGCGTGGGCGATCCGGCGGCACAAGCGGACGGGACAGCCGGACGCGAGCCCGCGTCCGTAAGCCACGGGTCATTCGGGCACTTCCTCACGACGACTTTCGAACGGCAGGCATAAACCCAGAGAGCACAGAGGCGCGGCGGTCCGTATCGGCCGCCCCGTTTCTGTGCTTTCGTGGTAGCCGGGCCGGTTTCCCGTTTCTCTACCCCCTCTCACCACAGCGTCGCGCTCGGCTACCGGCGACTTGAACGAATCACGACCTCGTCGCCAGCACCGCGGAAATCCTCAACATTCACTCCTTCACGCTCCCGAATTGCCTCGCGTCGCGTACGCACGCACGAGGTCGCCGGACAGGGTGCGGACTTCGCGGCGCACTCTGCAGATGAAGCAAAAAATGGATTCGCCAGCCATCTCGATAGTCGGCGGCCTTGCCATCCTCAGCGGGGCCACGCGAGCAGAAGCGGCGGCGGGCGACAGGCTCTGCAACGGCAGCTCAGGCAAGCCAAAAGCACCGACGTCATCAGAGTGATCGTGACCACCAAGCCGCGGCCAAGTCCACGGCGCTCAAGAGGTCACGGCACTGGGCGGCACCTTTCTCTATAACTACCCGCGGCTCCCGAATACATTCGCTGCCAGGCTGAGCGCCAGCGCGATCGTCGCGCTGATCGCCTGCGCGTGCTTGATGCGACCGGCGCCGGCAACACGAGCGATGTCATCGATGCCATCCAATTCGCCATCGACAACAGCGCCCGTCTTGGAATTTCGGTGCAGGTAAGAGGCGGGATGCGCCGGTTCAGCCGATACGAGTGACCCAGCTCATCCATCACGCGTCATCCCTAAACGGATCAATGGGTTGAGTCATGCTACTTAACTTGACAATGAATGAGGAGTAACAACGACCAACGCAGAGATCGCTGAGATCGCCGAGATTCGAGAACCCGCCGGTTCTTTCCCGGCGTGCTTTGCGAACTCTGCGTTTCACGTCGTGATACTGATGCACTGGATACACTCCACGATCAATCGCCACATCGCTTGATGGGTGCGTCGAGCGGTCAGCAGCAACTATAGGGGCTGAGTGACTTGTGGCGCCGGCCCGACTTAACTCAGTTCGTCAAGATAGCCGTGCGGCGAGTTTCAGGTGTGAGTGTTCCCTTTGACACAGCTGGATGCAGGAGGACCCAATATAAGATCACGGCTCGGTAGCAGGACTCATGCTCAATAGCGAGCCCAGCCTGTTGCTGTACGGAGAGCCGATGCGTGCAAAACTTACGCTCGCCGGCATGTTGACGGCGGTGGCAGGAGCGCTCGTACTAGCCGCGAGTGTTCACTTCGTGAGCGGACCGACGCTCGTGGATAACGGGGTCACGGTGACTGCCACCGGGAAGCTCGCCGGGCTCGGCCAGGGGGATGTGACGATTGTCGTCAACGCCACGGGCACCGCGACGGTGCAATGCACGAACCCGGCCGGTACTGTCGCACCTGGACAGACCAAAGTCATCAATGCCAGCGGATCGCAGACGCTCGCCAGCCCCAAGAATGGGACGGTCACGTTCAGCGTCTCGACGCTGGCCCCGTCGATTCCATCGTCCGCGTGTCCGAACGATCAGTGGACAGCCGAGGCGGTCGACGTCAAGTTCACGTCGGCAACGGTCACGGTTCTCCAGGGAGGACAGGTCGTCCTGCAGCAAACGTTTTCGTAGAGGCGTCTGGCAGCGCGTGGGAAACGCTGTCGTCGCCCGCCCCAGCGCCTCTGAACTCTGCGGCGCTGCTCGTTTCTCGAGTCGCAAACGCTTCACCGCCGAGGCCGCGGAGTTCGCCGAGTCTTCCTCTGCGAGCTCTGCGGTTGACGTCGTGACACGCAATTCGTGAGCAGAATAAATCGTTCGCTGCGAGCTCCGCGCCTTTGCCGTCGCCCCCGCCTCGCCTCCGTCGAACAATCTCCGGAGCACCCGTCACGAGCGGCGTTGACGCCGCTGCGATGTGCATCCACGCTGTGATTCCGATACGGCGATCGACAGCGAGCTAGCGCCCCAGGCTGCCGAGCACATCGTCCGCGATCGTGAAGTTCACGTCGCTGATATCCGAAACGGCGCCGTCCGCCGCCCAGCTGACCCGGATGCGTGCCTGCGTCGTCGCTGGTCCAGTGACCACCCAGGGCAGGACGCCCGACGTGGCGGTCGCGGTGGTGACCGGCCCGACCAGGCTCCACGTCGCGGCGCCGTCGCGGCTGACTTCGACCGTCATCACCTGCCCGGCGCCGAGGTTGTGCGTGAATGTGATATTCGGCACGGCGCCGATCTTCAGGGTGCCGGAACCATTCGGCGACGTCACCGTCACGGTTGCGGCCGCGATGGTGAAGTCGGCGTCGCTGACGTCGTTCGCCGCCGGGTTCGCCGTCTGGCTGACCCTGATGCGGGCGCGGTTCGTGGGAGCGCCGCTGACGGTCCACACGTAGCTGCCCGTTGCCGCGGCGCCGTTCGGCACGCCCGAGGCGATGCGCGTCCAGGTGGCGCCGCCGTCCCGGCTGACGTCGATGTCGACGCAATCGGCCGCGGTCAGGTTGTGCGTCCAGGTGATCGTCTTCTGCATCCCGGCCGTCCAGGCGACCGCCGTGTTCGGCGCCGTCACGGTGATGCGATCGATGATCGAGAAGTCGTAGTCGCTGATGTCGAACACGGTCGCGTCGCCGGCGAGGCGGGCGCGAATGCGCGCCTGCGCGGTCACCGGTCCGTTCACCTGCCACGGATAGCTGCCGGACACCGCCGCCGTCGTCACGACGAGACCAATCGGGCTCCACGTCGCGCCGCCGTCGCGGCTCACGTCGAGGAGTACGCCCTGGCCGACGCCGAGGTTGTGGGTGAACGCGACGGTGTGGATGTTGCCGATGCGGAGACTGCCGACACTGTTCGGGGACGTGACGGTGAGGACCGGGGCCACGATCGCGAACGGCACGTCGCTGGCGTCGGCGACCGGCGGCACGACCTTGGAGCAGACGCGGATGAGCGCGTTCGCCGAGATCGGGCCGCTCACGTTCCAGACGAACGATCCGGTGGTCGCGGTCGCGTTCAGCACGGACGGCGCGATGACTTCCCACGTCGCGCCGCCGTCCCGGCTCAGTTCGATGCGCACGAACGAATTGAGCCCGAGCGTATGGCTCCAGGTAATCGAACGCGGCGTGCCGATGGCCCACTGCACTGCGGTGTTCGGCGCAGTGACGCGGACGGTCGCGCCCGTCGCCGGCGTCGACGATGTCGCATCGGACACTGTGACGGTGAACACCGACGAGCTGCTGTTGCGCGCCGCATCGGTCGCCGTGCAGGTCACGGTCGTGACGCCGATGGCAAACGTGGCGCCTGGCGCCGGCACGCAGGCGACAGCAACCGGGCCGTCGACCGCATCGGTGGCCTGGGGCGCAACATACGTCACGGCAGCGCCAGACACAGTCGTGGAGCCGACGGCGACATTTGCCGGCGTGCCGGTGATGACCGGCGCGGTGGTGTCGTTCACCGTCACCACGAAGGAAGTCGATGCCTGGTTGTTGGCGGCGTCCTTCGCGGTGCACGTCACCGTGGTGGTTCCGATCGCGAACGTGCTCCCGATGGAAGGCAGGCACGTCACGACCACTGCACCGTCGATCACATCTGCCGCCGAGGGGTTCGTATAGTTCACAACGGCGCCGGCGGCGCTCGTCGCGCTGGCCGCGAAATTCGCCGGTGTGCCCGAGATCACCGGCGCAGTCATGTCCCTGACGGTGATTTTGAACGTCGCCGCGGCCTGATTGCGGGCCGCGTCGACCGCCGTGCACGTCACCGTCGTCGCGCCGAGCGCGAACGTGCTGCCGGATGCCGGGACGCAGCTGACGTTCACCGGCCCGTCGACCGCGTCGATGGCTGTCGGCGGTGAATACGCTGCAGCCGCACCCGCAGTTGACGCCGCGGCGACGGTCTGATTCGCGGGCGTGCCGGTCAGGACCGGCGGCGTCGTGTCACCGACGGTGACGGTGAAGCTCGTCGAGGCGGCGTTGTGCGATGCGTCGACCGCGCTGCACGTGACGGTGGTCACGCCGAGCGCGAACGTGCTGCCGGACGCAGGCACGCAGGTGACGGGCACCGCGCCGTCGATGGCGTCGGTGGCGGCTGGAAGCGTGTAAATGAAGACCGCGCCCGCCGCACTGGTGGCGCTTGCCGTCTGGTTCGACGGCGTGCCCGAGATGATCGGCGCGAGTGCGTCGCCCACCGTCACCGTGAACGTCGTCGACGCGCTGTTGTGAGCGGCGTCGGCCGCGCTGCACGTAACCGTGGTCACGCCGAGCGCGAACGTGCTGCCGGACGCCGGCACGCACGTGACCGGCACGATTCCGTCGATCGCATCGAGGGCCGTCGGCAGCGTGAACACGGCCACGGCGCCCGCGGCGCTGGTGGCGTTCACCGTCATGTTCGACGGCGTGCCGGCGATGACGGGCGCGGCCGCGTCGCCGACCGTCACCGTGAAGCTCGTGCTCGACGAGTTATGCGCCGCGTCGGTCGCCGTGCAGGTCACCGTCTCCGTCCCGAGCGCAAAGGTGGCGCCCGGCGCCGGCACGCAGTGGACCGGCACCGGGCCGTCGACCGCGTCCGTCGCAGTCGGCGCCGCGTAGCCGACGACGGCGCCAGCGGCGCTGGCGGCGTTCACCGTCAGGTTCGACGGCGTGCCGGTGATCACCGGTGCGGTCGTGTCGCCGACCGTCACGGTGAAGCTCGTGCTCGACGTGTTGTGCGCTGTATCGGTCGCCGTGCACATCACCGTCGTCGCGCCCAGGGCGAAGACGCTGCCGGACGCCGGCACGCAGTGCACCGCCACTGCGCCGTCGACCGCGTCGTTCGCCGTCGGCAGCGAATATGTGACCGTCGCACCAGCCGCGCTGGTCGCAGCGACCGTCTGGTTCGCCGGTGTTCCGCTGATTACCGGCGCCGAGGTATCCCCGACCGTCACGGTGAAGCTCGTGCTCGACGTGTTGTGCGCCGTATCGGTCGCCGTGCACGTCACCGTGGTCGCACCCAGGGCGAAGACACTGCCCGATGGCGGCACGCAGTTTACGGCCACTGCGCCGTCGACCGCGTCGTTCGCCGTCGGCAGCGAATATGTGACTGTCGCACCGGCCGCGCTGGTCGCAGCGACCGTCTGATTCGCCGGTGTTCCGCTGATTACGGGCGCCGCCGCATCCGACACCGTCACCGTGAACGTCGCGGTTGCGCTGTTGCTGGCGGCGTCTTTCGCGGTGCAGGTCACCGTCGTCGCGCCGAGCGCAAACGTGCTGCCCGAGGCCGGCAGGCACGTCACTGTCACGGTTGGGTCGACCGCGTCCGTCGCCGTCGGCGCTGTATATGTCACCACCGCCCCCGCGGCGCTCGTCGCGCTCGCCGTCACCGGCGGGTGCGCCGCAATCACGGGGGCGGTGGTATCCGACACCGTCACGGTGAACGTCGACGAGGCGCTGTTGTTCGCGGCGTCTTTCGCGGTGCAGGTCACCGCGGTCGCGCCGAGCGCAAACACGCTGCCCGAGGCCGGCAGGCACGTGACCACGATGGTTGCGTCGACGGTGTCCGTCGCCGTCGGCGCCGTATATGTGACCACCGCCCCCGCGGCGCTCGTCGCGCTCGCCGTCACCGGCGGGTGCGCCGCAATCACGGGGGCGGTGGTATCCGACACCGTCACCGTGAACATCGACGAGGCGCTGTTGTTCGCGGCGTCTTTCGCGGTGCAGGTCACCGTCGTCGCGCCGAGCGCAAACACGCTGCCCGAGGCCGGCAGGCACGTCACCGACACCGAACCATCGACCGCGTCGGTCGCGGTCGGCGCCGTGTAGGTGACAATCCCACCCGCCGCGCTCGTTGCGCTCGCCGTCACCGGCGGGTGCGCCGCGATCACCGGGCCCGTCGTATCCGACACGGTCACGGTGAAACTCGACGACGAGGTGTTGTTCGCCGCATCTTTCGCGCTGCAATTCACCGTCGTCGCGCCGAGCGCAAACATAGTGCCCGACGCCGGGAGGCACGTCACCGACACCGAACCATCGACCGCGTCGGTCGCGGCCGGCGTCGTGTAGGTGACGATCGCACCCGCGGCGCTCGTCGCACTCGCCGGCACCGGCGCGTGCGCCGCGATCACCGGCCCTGTCGTGTCGGACACGGTCACGGTGAATGCGGACGAACCGGTGTTGTTCGCGGCATCCTTTGCCGTGCAGGTGACGGTCGTGACGCCGATCCGGAAGGTGCTGCCCGACGCGGGTGTGCAAGTGACCGCGACGGGGCCGTCGACGGCATCCGTCGCGGTTGGCGCTGTAAAGGAAACCGGCGCCCCATTCGCGCCGACAGCAGCCTTGACGATGTTCGATGGCGTGTTGGTCAGCGTCGGCGCCGTCGTATCCGACACCGTCACGGTGAACGTGGAAGTTGCGCTGTTGTTGGCCGCGTCTTTCGCGGTGCACGTCACAATCGTCGCGCCCAGGGCAAACACGGTGCCCGTCGCGGGGACGCAGCTTACTGCGACTGTCCCATCAACCGCGTCGGCCGCGGTCGGCGCCGTGTAGGTGACGATCGCACCCGCGGCGCTCGCCGCGCTCGCTGGGACGGGCGGATGCGCCGCGATCACCGGCCCGGTCGTATCCGACACGGTCACCGTGAAGCTCGACGAGGCGCTGTTGTTGGCCGCGTCCTTCGCCGTGCAGGTCACCGTCGTGACGCCGATCGGAAAGGTCGTATCCGACGCGGGCGTGCACGTCACCGTGACGCTCCCGTCCACGGCATCAGTGGCCGTTGGCTTGTTGAAATGAACGACCGTTCCCGAGGCGCTCAGCGCCTCGACCGTCTTATTCGCCGGCGTGCCGCTCAACGTTGGCGGCGTGAGGTCGGCGACCGTGACGGTGAACGTCGACGAAGCCGTGTTGTTCGCCGCGTCTTTCGCCGTGCAGGTGACCGTGGTCGCCCCACGGGCGAAAACGGAGTTCGGCGGCGGCGTGCAGGTCACGGTGACTGGACCATCCACCGCATCGGTGGCGGTGGGTTTCACGTAGTTCACGACGGCGCCGGCCGCGCTCGCCGCCTCGGCCGGCACGGCCGCGTGCGCGGCGATGACCGGCGGCGTCGTATCGGACACGGTGACGGTGAACGTCGAGGAAGCCGTGTTGTTCGCGGCGTCCTTGGCGGTGCATGTGACGGTCGTCGTCCCGAGCGCGAATGTGCTGCCCGAGGCAGGTGTGCACGTGACGGCAGCACTGCCGCTGACCGCATCAGTAGCGGTCGGCTTCGTGAACGACACCAGCGCACCGGACGCGCCCGTCGCCGATGCGGTAATATTGGCCGGCGTGCCGGTCAGCACCGGCGGTGTCGTATCCGACACCGTCACGGTGAACGTGGAGGTAGCCGTATTGTTCGCGGCGTCCTTCGCCGTGCATGTCACGGTGGTGTTGCCGATCGGGAATGTGCTGCCCGACGCGGGTGTGCACGCGACGGCCACATTTGCGGTGACGGCATCGGTGGCGGTCGGCGCCGTGAAGGACACCACCGCACCCGCAGCGCCGGTCGCCGGCGCCGTGATATTGGCCGGCGTGCCACTCAGCACCGGCGGCGTCGTATCGACCACCGAAACGACCTGGCTGGCGCTCGCGGTATTAGCCGGCGTCGCGTGATCGCTCGCAACATAGGTGACGGTCGTGTTGCCAAGCGGGAACACGTTGCCGGGCAGCACCGGCGCATACGTAACCTGAGGCGAGTTGTCGCACTGATCCGTGGCCGGCGCGGCCGGCACGAACACGGCCCCCTGGGGGCTGGTGGCTTCGATGACCAGCGGCGAGGTCAGCGCGGCGAACGCCGGCGCCGTCTTGTCACTCACCGTCACCGTCGTCGTTGCCGTCGCCGAATGACCGTGCCCGTCGTCGACCGTCAGCATCACCGTGTGGCTGCCGAGGCCGAGCGACACCTGCGGCGATACGCCGGTGCCGAGCGTCACGGCGCCCTCGGTCCAGACGTACGTCAGCGAGTCCGCATCGGGATCGCTCGAGCCGGCGCCGTTGAGCGCGAGCACCGCCACACAGCCGGCACCGGTCACCTGCGGCGCGACCGGCGCGATGCTCGCGACCGGCGCGCGGTTCGGCGGCGCGACCGTGACCGGTGTCGGGGCAGAGGCGATGCCGTTGACGACGACGACGAGATCGCTGAGACCGAGCTCCGCCGCCGCCGGCACGTCGAAGGAGGTGCTGACGAGCGCCGTGCCCGTGGCGACGCCCATCGTGCTGTGATTGTGCGTCCTGGCGAAGTAGACGTGGCCCGTCGCGCGGTTGGTGATCCGCACGAGCGGATAGTTCGACGCCGACTGCAGGTTGTCGCCGAAGGCGGCGCCCGTGCCGAAGCCGTTGAACTGCGTGCCGGTGATGACGTGCGTGGCGCCCTGGTTGATCGTCGAGGCGACGGTGGCAATCGCGGGTGCCCATGCCGGTAGCGCACTGCCGGTCGAGGTATAGAGCTGAACGTTCTGCGACTGCGTCGTGTAGAGCACCTGACCCGTCGGCAGGACCAGCATGCCGCCCGAATAAGCTGGGTAGGCGCAATTGACGCCGCAGAAGGTCGGCTTACCGACCTGCGTGATGCCGATGCCGTCGTACTCGTAGAAGCGCGTCGGCGAAATGATGGTGGAGGGCGGCGTCGGCGCCGGCGAGGCGGTCAACAGCACGTTGCCGTTCGGCAGCACGGCCGCGGGGGCATCGTTTGCGCCGTCGCGATTGGGAATGTCAGGGCCGGCAGCCCAGCTCTTCGTGAACGTGTTGAACAGCGCGGTGTGGGCGGTACCCGTCGATCCGCCAACCGCGCCGATCCAGAAGACGGTGCCGTCGGGGCGCAGCAGGCCGGCGCCGTTGGTAAACGTGGCGCCGGTGCCGTCCGCATGCGGCGCGTTGTCCGGCAGGAGCACGCCGGCGGTGTTCCCCGCATTCTTCCAGTTGCCCGTGAGCGGGTCGAGAATCGAGGCGCGCATCCGATCGGCGAGGTTCTCGGTGATGAGCGCCGTCCAGTTCTCGACATTGAGAATGGTGCCGTCGGGAAGCAGGACCCAGGCTTCTTCGTTGTTATAGGTGTCCGGCTCCGGATCGCTGCCGACGAGCGGCGTCCACGTCAGCGTCGCCGCGTTGAGCTTGGCGACCTCGTCGCTGCAGCAGTTCCCCATCATGAACGTCCCGTCGGGCAGGACGAGGCTCATGGCATTGCCTACGGTGGTCCAGCCGTCGGGCGGCGCCACCACCGTCCAGCTGTTCGCGGCCGGGTCGTAGATCGCGCCGTTGGTCTGCCACGTCAGCGAGCACGTCGGCTTGCACGTGTACTCGCCGCCTTCGACGATGACGCGGCCGTCGGGCAGCACGGCTGATGCAAAGTACAGCGGCGTATAGCTCGACGGCATCGAGGCGAGCTGCGTCCAGGTGCCGTTCACGTAGCTGCCGCTCGAGCTCGGCGTCAGCTTGTACCACTCGTTGGTGGCGTAGCGGTGACACATGACGCCGCCGTCTGTCATCAGCAGACAGTTGGTCACCTTCACCGGCGGCGTATTGGCCAGCGGCTGCCACGTCCCGCCGACCGAGCCCTGGATTGACGGTCCGAATACAACAGCCGCGCACATCGCGAGCGCGATGAGGAGGCGGCGCAACACGCGCGACATCAGGGTCCTTTGGGTTCCGGAGTCCACCGCCGAATTGCCGAATCCGCCAATCCGCAGGGAAGGTTGAGAACGTCGTATGAAAGGCACAGCTTGCAGACTCTCGGTGCAAGTGAACTGCCGAGCGAATGGTGCTGCACGTGCCCCTGCTAAGCTCTCTTTGGACTGAGACTTACCGCCCGGCGCCAGCGGAGTGGCGGGCCTGGAAGTCCGCATCCGCCAAGACTTCTGTCAGCCTTCAAAAAGCGACGACGACCTTGTAGTCCGGGAGTCCACCGACGCATCCGCCCCCTTGGGCGGTCGAGACGACCGTGGGAAGCGCTGTCAGCATACGCACCTGACGGCGAGCCGAAACCGGCAACGCTCAGGTTCGAAGACCTTCAGCCAGGCAGCCGCACGTATGTCAGCAAAAGTCGCTGCGATGCTTATTCTGTTCTTTGGGTTGCGACCGAGAGAAGGACTTTACTACAGGCTCGAAATCGTGTCTATCGGGAATTTGCCGATTTCGAGTCGAACTCGCATCTTCGACGAAACGACGAACGGCCGGCGGACTTCACAGTCCAACCGGCCGTCCGAGGAACTCGACTTAGAACGATTCGCTTCTACAGACGATCGCCTCCCTGATTGATGCCGTCCATGATGTTGTTCAGGGCGTCTTTCACGGCCGCCGTCCAGGGCATCAGCGAATTCGCTTTCTGCAGCAGCGTCATCACCGAATACGGGGTGTTGTTCGTCAGCCCCAGCGCCGTGCCGTAGCTGCCGACGTTGTAGACCTTCGCCCCCGTGCCGGTCGTCGACACGTTGAAGCCTTGCCCGGTCGCGGTGCTGCCGGCGAGGTCGGAGTCGGTGACGTAAACCGCCAGGGCCACTGCCATCACCTGCGCATCCGTCTTCGGCGCCGTGCCGTTGAAGAGCGTTTCGAAGAGCGCCGCGACATCCGTGTTGGTCTTGCCGGTCAGGTTCCTCCCCGTCGGCGCGGACGCCCCGAACAGTTTCGGGAAGTTGGTCGCCAGCCACGTCGCCAGATTCTTGGCCGTCGGGCCGCCGTTGAGCGACTTGATCAGCGCCTGGCCGTTGCTGTTGTGCCAGTAGCCGATGGTCGCCGTGTCGCCGTGCACCAGGTTCTGCACCGGGTTGACACCGTAGTAGTGATCGACGTTGCTCGCCGTCACCGTCTGATTGCTTGGCGACTTGGCCGTCACGGTGCCGGTGTTCGTGTATTGACCGGCGATCGCCGTGCCGGTCTTGGTGCACGTCATGCTCGCGCCCACAGCCAGCGTCGTCGCCGGGCAGGCGATGGCGCCGACCTTGTCGTCGGTGACGGCCACGGTGTTGAGCGCCACCGCGCCCGTGTTCGTCACCGTATACGTCCAGGTGACCGTGCTGCCGACCGACACGCTCGGGCCGGGCACGTTGTCGTTGTTGGTGCCGTTCGTCAGCTTGACGATGGAAACCGCCGGCGCCGGCGCGCTGACCGTGATGTTGCAGCTCGTCGCCGTCGTCCCCGCCGCGTTGTTGCGGGCGTCGACGACCCGGGCGGTGAACGGATAGCTGCCGGCGGTGGTCGGCGTGCCGGTGATGGCGCCGGTCATCGGATTCAGCACCAGCGGCGGCGGCAGGATACCGGCCGTAATCGTGAACGTGTAAGGCGTGATCCCGCCGCTCGCGACGAGCGCCGAGTTGTAGGGCTGGCCGACGCCGCCGCCGGCCGCGGGGCAAATGAGCGTCGGCGCGGCCGGACACGTGATGTGCAGCCGATTCACCTTGAACTTGTCGTCGGCGTCGCCGATCTTGGCGGCGACGACGAGGATGTTGCCGGGGACCGCCGTCGCGTTGATGTCGGCGAGCCGCGGCGCCGTGGCGCCGCCGAGGTTCACCTCGGTGAAGCCCAGGCCCGAGAGGAATGCCGCGCTCAGCGCCTGATGCGTCGCGAACGGATTGACGCCGCCCGGCGCGTTGCCGATCCAGATCGACAGGTCGCTGTCGGTCGAGATGAAGCCGAGGTTCACCTTGTCGACGACGATCTTGCGGTCGAACTCGAACAGCAGGTAATCGTTCTGCACGCTGTTGCCGACGGTGTGCAGGTTGTTCGAGCCGATGCCTTCGTCAGGGGAGCTGGTGTCGGTGACGCCGAGGCCGCCGGCGTAAGCGCCGAGATACGCGGTGGAGAACCCGCCAGTCGATTTGTTCTGGCTGAACGCGCTGACATGCACCTGGGCGCCACCCGCGAGGCTGAAGGTCAGCAGGTTGCCGGCGCCGCCCGACGTCGGGTCGCTGCCGGTCATCGTGATCGTGCCGGCCACGCACGGCGGTTCGGAGATCGTCGTGTCGACGTCCGTGCTCGAGCAGGCGCCGGTCGCGGCGTTGTAGGAGGCGCCGCTGTCGATGCAGCTCGTTCCCGGATTCTTGACGGTCGAGGGCGGCGTCACCGTCGCGGTGTTGCTCAGCGTGCCGGTCGCCGCCGGGCTGATCATCGACGTCACCGTGTAGGTGATCGACGAGCCGGCCGGCAGGGTCACCGTGTCGCTGAAGTTCGACGCGCTGTTGGCCATCCCGTCGCAGCCGGTCGCGCTGCCCGTGGCGCCGGTGCACGCCCAGGCCCAGGTCGCGATCTGGGTCGGACGCGTATCGGTCACGACCGCGTTGGTCGCCTGCTGCGGACCATTGTTGGTGACGACGATGGTGTAGGTCGTGGTACCGCCGGCGGTATAGCTGGTGGTGTAATCGGTCTTCGAGATCTTCAGATCCGCGGCCGGCTGCTGATCGTCGTTCGTGATCGTGCAGGTAGCCGTGCCGCCGTTCGCGACGACGACGTTGGCGCAGTTGCTGAAGCTGGCGGCATAGCCCGCCGTCGCCGGTTCCGTGACGTTATAGGTGCCGGCGTTCACGCTCAGCGTCTTGGTCCCGTGCAGCGTGTCGGCGCCGGCGCCAAAGGGCTGCGCCGCGCCGCCGTTCACCACGAACGAGAAGTTGGTGGCCACCTTGGTGCCGCCGTTGTTGTTGACCACCACCTTGTTGACGATCAGCATGCCCGGCTGATCGTCGTTGGTGATGGTGCACGTCGCCGTCCCGCCGCTCGCGATCACGACGTTGGCGCAGTTGCTGAAGCTGGCGGCGTAGCCGGCGGTGGCCGGCTCCGTCACGTTATACGTGCCGGGGTTCACGGTCAGCGTCTTCGTCCCGTGCAGCGTGTCGGCGCCGGCGCCGAAGGCCTGCGCCGCGCCGCCGTTCACCGCGAACGAGAAGTTGGTGGCCACCTTCGTGCCGCCGTTGTTGTTGACGACCACCTTGTTGACGATCAGCGTGCCCGGCTGATCGTCGTTGGTGATCGTGCAGGTCGCCGTCTGGCCACTCGCCACCGTGACGCCCTGGGCGCAGGTGTTCGAGAGTACGGTGTAGCCCGGCGTCGCCGGCTCGGTAACCTGATACGTCCCGGCTGGCACCGTCACCGCCGTCGTGCCGTTGAGGACGTTCTGGGTCGGCCCGAAGGCGTGCGGCGCGCCGTCGACGAGGAACGTGAAATCGGTCGCGACTTTCGTGCCGCCATTGTTGTTCACGACCACCTTGTTGACGATGAGCGTGGCCGGCTGATCGCTGTTGGTAATCGTGCAGGTCGCCGTCTGTCCGTTGACGATCTGCACCGTCGCGCAGCCGTCGAGGGACGTGACGTAACCGGCGGTCGCCGGCTCGGTGACGTGGTGCGTCCCGGCGTTGAGGGTGACCGTGCTCGAGCCCAGGAGCGGATTGCCGGTCGCGCCAAACGGCTGCGCCGGCTGTCCGTCGACCGAGAACGAGAAATCGGTGGCCACCTTGGTGCCGCCGTCGTTGTTCACGACCACCTTGTTCACGATCAGCGTGCCGGGCTGATCGTTGTTGGTGATCGTGCAGATCGCATCGTTGCCGGCGGCCACCGTGACCGAACCGGACTGCGCGTCCCCTACGACTGCGCCGGAGGCGCCGACGCAACTCCAGGTGCCCTCCGTGTATCCGGCAAGGACATTTTCGTGCAAGGTATACGTCCCGGCACCGAGGTTCGCGAGCGTCGCGCTCGTGTACTTCGTGGTGTCGGGGCCGTCGGGCACGCCGGCGCCGAAGGCGACCGCGCCGGCATTCGACATGATGCCGAAGTCTGCGGCTGTCTTCGTTCCGCCGTTGTCGTTGACGACGCGTTTCACGATCGTCAGCGACGCGGTGGGCGGCGGCGTGTCGATGTCAGTGCTCGAGCAGGTGCGGCCGTTGGCCGGATCGAACGTGCGCTGGATGCCGTCGCCGTTGAGGTTGCTGACACAGTACGTGCCGAGGTTGAAGGTCGTCCCCATCGGGTTGACGACGGCCGTGTTCTGCAGGTTGCCGGTGGCGCCGGGCGCGATCGTCGCGGTCACCGTGTAGGTGATCGAGGAGTGCGCCGGCAGGATGATGAAATCGTTGAAGTTGTTCGTCGTGTTGGCCATCGCCGAGCAGTTCGATGCGCCGCCGGTCGCCCCGGTGCACGCCCACGCCCAGCTAGAAATCTGAGCCGGCCGCGTGTCGCGCACCTGGGCGCTGTTGGCGTTGTTCGGGCCGAAGTTGCTGACGACGATCGTGTAGATGGTCTGGCCGCCCGGCGTGTAGGTCGTCGTGCCATCCGTCTTCGAGATGCTCAGCGAGATGACGGGCGTCGCCTGGCCGGGGACCTGGATATAGCCGAAGTCGACGGTCTGGTCGGAGAGGTTGCCCGCCGTCAGCGTGACGAACGACGGATTTGGATTGCTGTCGGTCGCGGGTGTGCCGGCTGCGGGCGGCGAGGTCGGCGACGGCGTGTAGCCGACCGGATCCTGCACGTCGACGCGGTACTGGCCGGGGCAGACGCCGACGAACTGGTAGAAGCCGTTCGCATCCTGCACGACGTTCTGCATGACGGCGTTGTCCGCCACACGCGTCAGGATCACGTGCGCCGGCGCCTGTGTGCCGTCGAGCCCGTAGTCGAGCCCGTCCTGGACGCCGTTTTCGTTGGTGTCGAGGAAGACGTAGTCGCCGATCGTGCCGGTGCACGAGGTGAGATAGCCGAAATCGATCGTGAAGTTGGTCGAGGTGTCCGTCGCCAGCGTCACCGGGACGGGCGATCCGTTCGCGTCGCTGTCGGCGCTGGGGGCGCCCTGATGATAGAGGGTGGGGCCGTAACCCACCTGCGACAGCACCTTGACGGTGTAGCTGCCGTGGCACAGGTTGCTGAAGTTATAGAACCCGTTGGCGTCGGTGACGGTCGACGTCATGCCGCCGGGGCCGTTCAACTGCACGTTCCAGCCGGCGATACCCGGCTCGCTGCCGTCCTGGATGCCGTTGCCGTTGCTGTCGATCCAGACGAAGTCGCCGATCTGGCCGGTGCACAGCGAGCTGTAGCCGAAGTCGATCGTCAGATCGCTCGACGAGTCGGTCGCCAGATCGAGCTCCTGCGACGGCGCATCGCTGTCGATGGTCGTGTCGGAACCGACGTGGTTGGACGTCGGGCCGAGGCCCGGCGGAATGCCGCCGGCAATTTCCACTTTGTAGTGGCCGGCGCACAACCCGCTGAACTGATAGGCGCCGCTGCCGCCGGTGACGAAGTCGACGGTCGTCAGGTCGGGCTTGGTCAGCCGAACGGTCACGCCGCCGATACCAAAGCCGGGCCCCATCTCGAACAGCTGCAGGCCGTCCGCGTTCTGATCGAACCAGACGTAGTCGCCGATGACGCCGGTGCAGGCGGGCGGCGGCGGCACGAAGCCGAAGTCGATCGTCTGGTCGCCGGTCAGATAGTTCCTTTCCAGCACAGTGGGATCCGAAGCTTGGAATTCACGTGACTTGAAGTCGCGGC
>JADMIO010792802.1_pt1 | contig 23402 bp, 22 predicted proteins | sample 8958161 | NCBI WGS metagenome assembly JADMIO01 (sample SAMN16585339, study PRJNA669376) | soil metagenome | isolation source: Crop rotation soil | place: USA: Cullars Rotation, Alabama | collected 2011
GCCGCGACTTCAAGTCACGTGAATTCCAAGCTTCGGATCCCACTGTGCTGGAAAGCGTCTGGACATCGCGCTTGTTGTAGCGATAGCGCACGTTCAGGCCGATGTCGCGATAGGCGCGCGTATTGAAGCTCAGCACCGTGTTCACGCCGGTCGCCTTCGCTTCCGCCGTCGCACGCGGCAACTGGGCCAGTTGCGGGTAGGCCGCAATCACCGCCGGCGAGTTGATCAGGGCGTTACTGGTCCATGGGATCAACGTGTCGTTCTGGTTGTGCGTGGTGAACTGCATCGCGCCGTTCGCCGACGACCGCCTCCACAGCTTGTACAAGCCGGTCACGCTGAACGTGTGCATGCTGTTGTCTGGCGCCAGCGCCTCGCGTCCGACGGCCGCGCCGTTGCCGTTGCTGTAGCCGCTCGGGTCGTACGGGCCGTTCGGCGGCAGGAGGCCGTTGTTGTAGTCGTTGATGAACGACGGGTTGTCCCAGGTCAGGTCATGAATCTGGTTGTTGTACCAGGACCCGAGGTAGCCCACCCGCAGCGTCCCCTTGTCGCGGCCCCACGACAGCCCGAGGTCGAGATCGTTGGTGCGCTCGTCGATCGGTTTCGGCAGCTCGATCGCGTTGTTGAAGGCGAACGACGCGCCCCACGGCTGTTCGCCGCTCCGCTTGGTTGACGTGAAGATCGCGTCGACGTCGATCGCCCTCGGCGCGTTATAGGTGCCGCCGAAGCTGGCGACATTGCGGGTGTGCCGCAGGTCGAATTCGTTGGCGGACTGGTTGTAGATCGATCGGTTCGCCTTGGCCTGGTCGGCCAGCGACGGGTTGCTGCAGGACGCGGGCGGCCCGCCGGGCGCACAGGGGACGCCGACGGCGGTGCCGTCGTTGTTCGCAAACGTCGGTCCCTGGACCGCGCGCTGCGCGTTGTCGTCCAGCGTCAGCACGCCGCCGGTGCGGGTGTACGGCGTGCGCGTGATGTAGCTGTAGTTCAGCGGAATGCCGGTGAAGTCGAACGAGACATCCAGTTTCGGGCGGACGTAGGCCGCGCTGTACCGCTGATCGCGATACCCGGCGTGCTGTGCGCTCGCGTCGAACAGGAACTTGTCGGTCAGGCGGCTCACGGTCAGGTTGGTGTAGACGCCGTTGCGCAAGTCCCGGTATCGCTCGTAGCGCGCCGCGTCACCGTCGGTCCCGGTGAAGAGCCCCCCGACATCCACGGTTCCCGTGAAGGGCGCCTCGGCGGTTCCCTGCGCCGGAGCCTGCGCAGCCGCTGGTGCGGGCGCCTGCGCGCGGGCGGCCACCGGAGCGAGCGCGAGGGCGGCAGTCAGGATCAGAATCGTTCGCATCTTCTCCTCCCCTACCGCAGCAGCGACTGGCCCGAGGGGGCGTTCGAGCCGTGAATCATCTGGTGGCACACGACGCACGAGCGTCCGGACACCTTGTTGCCGTTCGACGAGTTGTTCAGCAGGTACCCCTCGTACACCGTGGGCGGATGGCGTGACGTCACGTGGCAACGCTGGCAGAGGAATGGCAGCTTGCTGACCAGCATCCGCTCATTGTTCGACCCGTGCGGGTCGTGGCACGTCACGCAACTCTCGGCGACGGGCGCGTGCTCCCACAGATACGGGCCGCGCTTGTCGGCGTGGCACGTCTGGCAGCTCTCGTCGATCGTCGTCCCCGCCTTCAGCAGGCGGACGTTGCTGCTGCCATGCGGGTTGTGGCACGACGAGCACTGCATCGCCCCCTCGCGCACCGGCATGTGGCTGAAGCGATAGTGCTTGTTCACCACCGCCTGGTGACAGGTGGCGCAGGTTTCCATCTCGGTCTTCTTCGACAGCTGGTGATCGCCGACGGGGGTGTGGACGCTGTGGCACGAGACGCAGCCGACGTTCCGGCTGTCGTGCTGGCTGCCGTCCCAGAGCATGTGGGTGCCGCGGTTGTGGCACGTCGCGCAGATCTCGCTCGCCTCTTGCGGCTTCATCTTCTTGGGGTTCTTGATCAGCGAGGGATCGCCGCTCTCGGCGTGCGCCTTGCCAGCGCCGTGACAGCTCTCGCAGCCGTGCGTCGCCGCCGGTGTGCGCGTGTTGAGCGTCAACCCGTGCTTCGTGCCCTTGTATCCCTTGTCGTCGTGGCAGCCCATGCACGTGTCTTCACCGACGTAATCCGCTGCCGGCGCCTGGGAAGCCGTGGCCGCACCCGCGGGTGCGTCCGGCGCGAGTCGCACGCCCGGCCGTGCCGCCGGTGACGATGTGGTGATGACCGGATGATTCGACGGAAGCGCGGACCGCGGGGCGGCGGCAACGACCGCTTCACCCCCCGCCGTCACCATCGTGAACGCCAGCATCGCGGCGAAGCTGGCGACAAGCAGATAAAAGCGTGGCCGGGTCATGGCGGCGCTACTCCGGTGCCGTGTGGCACAGTTCGCAGTCCTGTTTGATGACGGCCCCGCCGGCCGTCTTGTGCTCGTCGTCGTGGCACCGGAAGCAGCCCGGCGCGTCGATGTGACCGATGTTGCTTGGATACGTGCCCCACTTCACGTTCATGGCGGGGAACACGTTTTCCGACCAGAGGGTCTGGGCCCCGGTGATCGCCCGCGTTACTGCCGGGGCGGCGGCAGACGGTTGCGACGCGTAGAACTCCTTCAGGTGCTTCTCGATGCCGGCCATCGCCGCCTCGCGACTGCCGTATTCGGCAGTCACCGCGGCCACCGCTTCGCGACGGACGTAGGGAAGATCGCGTGGAATCCGTCCTTGCGAGATCCCGCTGTCGATCGCCCGCTCCGGCGTGAAGAACATGGTGTGAGCCGGGCGGTTGTGGCAGTCCATGCAATCCATGCGCTGCCGTGGCTTCGCTGCCAGTTCCGACGCGTTCGCGCCGCTCGCGACGAACTCCCGCACGCTCCCCTGCCGATCGGTCACGCGCACGTAGGGAATCGCCCCACCGTCGCCGGTGACGAACTCGATCTGGTTACCCAGATTCATGTGCCAGTGAATGCCGGTTCCGTTGCCGGTGCCGCCGCCACCACCCCCGACATGCATCGTCAGCCTGGTCGCCGACTCGGTGTTCATCTCGTCGTTGGCGTATTCGCGGATGACGCGGGGCTTGTCACCGTGGAACTTCTCGGGCCAGTGGCACCGCTCACACGTATAGGTCGCCGGCCGAATCAACTCGGATGGCGGCGGCACCGGCTTCGGTATCTGGTTGGTGATGACGTGATAGAGCTGGCGCGTGCCGGCCATCTTCGCCTGGACCAGCGCCTTGGCTCCCGGACCGACGTGGCACTGCGCGCATTCCACTTTCGCGTGCGGCCACACCTTGTATGCGACGTACTGCGGCTCCATCGTGGTGTGGCAGACCTCGCCACAGAACTCGGAGGAGTCCATGTAATGCACCGCCCCGTACGCCGCCATCGAGACGATCAGGATGTTGACGACGGTCAGCATCAGGACCACGACCGCAACGGTGCGATGGTGGGGATTCCCGAAATCGATGACCGGCCAGGCGGAACCACCGGGATGCAGCCGGCGGCGCCGCGACGTCCACCACGCGCCGAAGGGGATCAGCAGCAGGCCGAGGACGAAGATCGCCGGGACCGTGACGTACATCACCAGCCCGATGTACGGGTTGGCGATCGCGCCGGCCACATCCAGCATTAACAGGACGACGAACAGCACGGCCATCGTCGTGACGATGGCCATGCCGGCGAACGACACCGGGTTGTTGATGCGAGGCGGCAGCCGCACCGAGCGTTCTCCGGAACGTGATTGCGGTTACTTCAGCGACTGCATGTAGGCGACGAGCGCGTCGACGTCGGCCTTGGCCAGCGTCGAATACGCCTTCATCGCCGGCTTCCGTTCAGCCTTCGCCTTGGTGGCCATCGCCGGGGCGTCGACGATCCAGCTATGGATGTCGGCGGCGGACAGCTTGGTTCCAACCTTGTCGAGCGGGCCTTTCTTGTTGCCTGCGGCTCCTATCGAGTGGCAGACGGAGCATTTCTGGTCCGCATAGACCTTCTTGCCCTGCTCCACCGACTGCGCGGATGCGAGCGCGGGCACGAACAGACCAAGAACAACAGCCACAGTGAGGGCGTTCCGGAACATGGGCGTCTCCTCGAATCGAGAGTGTGGCCGTGGCGTCTTCAACAGCTGTGCCGCGACTCCGTACTTTTACGGGGCGGGAATTCGACAGGATTCAGGCGGTTTCGCGGTGTCTGCGGAACCAGGCCGAGAAATATTCCCCAGCCGCCGGAAATCTTTCGCCCGTATGTTGTGACTGGTCGCAACCTGCCGCGAACCGGCGGAGCTACCTCGTCGGCCTGAGCTTGGACGCCCAGTTCACGAACACGACGATTGGCGCGCTGGGAGCCTCGACGACCGTATTCAGGAGAAAGCGGCCATCGCGGGACACGGCGTACTGCGCCTTGTTCCCGACAACGTTGTTCCCGTTGGCCAGGTGGGTTTGAAACAAGGCCACCGGCAGTTGCAGTTGCGGCGGCGTTCCAGGAGTGAACCTCACCGCCATCAGCTTGCTGTCGGGGGCGAGATAGTAGACCTCGCTGCCGTCCGCAGACCAGCGCACCTGCGTGCCACCGGCCGTCGACACCTGGGTGCGGCCCGATGACTCCGGGAACGGCTGCACGTACACCTCAGCTCGGCCGCTGACGGTCGCCACGTACGCCACCCACTTCCCGTCCGGTGAAAACTGGCCTTCTGTCTCGTCGCCAGGGAAATCGGTTACCGCGAAGGCGTGCTTGTCGGCGAGCGACACGGCCTTCAGGTCCACTCCTGTTGGTCCCTCGTGACGCACGAGCAGGAAGCGGCGGTCCTTCGTCATCGCGAGCGCGGTCCCGTCGGCCAACTCCCGTGGCGTCAGCAACGTCGGCGCGCCGCCAGACACCGGGAACCGCGATGGCCCGCGTTCCCCGCTGCGGGCAGAATTGAAGATGACCGCGCCGCCATCCGGATCCCAGAGTGCGTGCGCGTCGGCCGGAGGGCCAGTCGTGATCGGGTGGCCGAGAAATCGGGCGAGTTCGAACACCCAGACATCGTTGTCTTCGCCGGCGCCTGGATGCAGGAACAGCGAGACGGACTTCTCGTCGGGGCTGAGCTCGGGAGCCGCAATCGAGCCGGGGCGCGGTCCGCTCACGTCCTGCAGGATCGTTCCCTTGCGATCGACCCACACCAGCTGGCGGATCTGCGCGGTTCCGGTCCGGTACGCGAGCACGCCACTGGCGGACGCGCCAAACACGCCGGCGCCATTCACGCCCTGGGCGATCGTGACCGGTTCCCCGATCGTCGCTCCGGTCACAGGATTGAACAAATACGCCTGCAGGCTGTTCTGATGAATCGTCAGCAATGCATTCGGCGGGGCGAAGAAGGCGGCGTCTTCGTCCGTCGCAATGCGGACAGGCTTCGACGACTTGTCGATCGACGCGAGATAGATGCCGTTGGTGGCCGGCCCGCCGAGCGACGAATTGAACAGGAAGTGCTTCCCGTCGGGCAGGAACGTCGGCCGGCGATGGCTGGGACCGATGCCGGCCTCCGCGCTGTTCGCCGTCACCTCCTCGACTGCGCCGCCCCGCGCGGCTACCCGCTTGATCGGCGCGGAGACACCGGGCGCGAAGAGGATCGTCCCGTCAGGCCCCCAGGCGCCGCCCCGTGCCGTCGGTGCGTCAGCGATGACGATCGGCGTGCCACCGGCGACGTCGATCCGTTTCAGTTTGTTGTCGGCGAAGAAACCCAGCGCCTTGTTGTCCGGAGACCAGAACGGAAAGCTCGCTCCATCGGTCCCTGGCAACGCGCTGCTCTCGAGGGTGTCGAGACGCCGCACGTACAGGACGGGCACGTGGTCCTTGATCGCCACGAACGCGAGCTGCTTGCCATCCGGAGAGATGGCTCCGCTGATGTCGTCGGTTGGCGGTGTCGTGATCTCGAGCTGCATTGGCGGGCTCACCGCCTCGTCGCCACCCTCTTCACCCAGCAGTTTCAAGCCGCCGATCAACACCAACGGCAGGACCACGAAGACCGTGGCGATCGCCGCCACACCGGCACCCATCCACTGCCAGGCACTCCACTTGCGAACCGGCGGCGTGGCCGGCGCGGGCCTGACAACCGGCTGCGCGGCGGCCCACTGCAGTTCGCCCGTGGCGTCGCCGATGTCCTGCCAGCGCCGATCGACGTGCTTCTCGAGGCAGCGCCGCATTACGTGATCGACGAGGGGATGGTCGGTGGCGAGCCCCGCGATCGGCGGCGGCTCGGTGCTCATGATTGCGGCGATCACCGTCACCGCCGAATTGCCCTGGAACGGCTTCTGGCCGGCCAGCATTTCGTAGAGTACGCAGCCGAACGCGAAGATGTCAGCGCGCTGATCGCCGGGCTGCCCATCCAGCTGCTCGGGCGCCATGTATTGCAACGTCCCGCTCATTCCGCCGCTGGACGGCGTGGACGCCGCCGTGACACTGGGAGGGCGCGTCGCGACCATCGACGGGGCGAACGTGGCCGCCAGCGCCGCGTCCAGCCCTGGTGGACGGTGGACGGCGGGCCGCGCCGCCAGGCCGAAATCGAGCAGCTTGACGTGCGGCGCCGTCCCGCCGGCCCGCGCGAGCAACATCACGTTGCCGGGCTTCATGTCGCGATGGACGATGCCGGTCCGGTGGGCCCGCTGGAGCGCTTCGCCGATCTGCAGCGCTATCGCAATCGCGGTGTCGACAGGCAGTGCACCGGTACGGCGAAGGCGCTCGAGCAGCGTCTCACCTTCGAGGTACTCCAGCACGAGATAGTCGAGATCGCCTTCGCGTCCGACGTCGTGAATGGTGCAGATGTGGGGATCGTTGAGTGCCGCGATGGCGCGGGCTTCGGCCTCGAGTCGCTGGCGGAATTCCGGGTCGGAAGCCAGGGCAGACGTGACCACCTTGATGGCCACCGTTCGATCCAAGCGCGTGTCCCGCGCACGATAGACGGCACCCATTCCGCCTTCGCCAAGTTTCGCGAGGATCTCGTAGGGGCCAAGTGTCTGCCCTACCACGTCCTCGCCTCCCCGGCGTCGTCAGGGCCCCCCCGTCGCTCGCCCGCCTCGCACGCCATCGCGGCGACATTGTATGGGACGTGGGGCAAGCCTTGTTAGGCTGGCCGCGTGAGGACGTAGGGCAAGCCTTGCCGTGTTTGGGCCCGTAGGGCAAGCCTTGTCAGGCTTGCCGTGTCATGCCGTCGCCTCCCCTTGCGCTTCCACGCGCCACCGCATGTTGCACGCCTTACAGAGGAAGTACTGCACCGGCCCGACGCGGACGCCGCCCCGCACGTGGTCGGAATCACAGGCCGGACAGGGACGGGCGCCGATCAGCGCGTTGTGCTGTTCCGGATGCGCACCGCCGTGCGCCAGCACGTGCTCGACGGCGCGTACGACGTCCGCTGGTGCCGCCGGTCGCATCAGCCATGACGCGCAGCCTGCCAGGCGGCTCTCCTGCAGGCTTTGACGGGACGCATCGGGGGCCAGCATCACGACCGGCACCCGCGCGGTATTCGGCTCCGCCTTCAGCCGCCGGCACAATTCCCACCCGGGCATGTCGGGCAACCGCACGTCGATCACCACGCAGCGTGGCCGCAGTTTCGACACACTCCTCAGGGCGTCGGTCGCGTTGTTGATCAGACTGATTTCATACCCACGGGCGCGGAAGGCCGCTTCGTACGCCCACATGTGATCGGGAATATCGGTGACCAGCAGAATGGAATCCGTCGTCATAGTCTGTCCTCTGCGCCATACGGCCGAGCCGTAGGCGGCAATCGGGACTGGCTATAGCAAAGCGCGGGCCTCAACCGCCCGGCGGGACGGATCAGGGCGGGAGTTGGCGGCGAATAACCGGCAGAAGGTCGTCAGGAGCAATCGGTTTGGCCAGGATGGCGACCGCCTGCGCGGTGGCATGCACCACGTCGGAGGCGGTGACCACGATGACCGGAATGCATCGGGTGGACTCGTGACGGGACAGTTCCTGAAGAACCTCCCAGCCATCGAGGCAGGGCATGTTCACGTCCAACACGACGAGTGAAGGCACATCGGCCTCGATCGCTCGCAGCGCAGCGAGACCGTCGGACGCCGTCGACACCTCGAACCCCTCGAATCGCAAAGCCGTTGCGTAAAGTCCCCGGTACTGCGGGTCGTCGTCCACCACCAAGATGCTCTGCCGCGCCACTGAACTCACCCCCGTCACTAATTCTTCAAGCCTCGTTCCAATTTCAAGATCCGATCTCACATTCAAACGGCCGGGCTCGGTGGTCGCTGGAGGTGTCGATCCCCCTCTTTCTCGTTCGACGTGTAAGTGCAACGGAATTCCCCGAACTGAACTGGAGAGTCGACATGAAATTCATGGAGCCGGGCCTCGCGCAGGCCGGTGTAGGCTGGGCCCCGCGCAGCAGGCCCGGCAGGAGACGACGATGCGATTCATGATGCTGATGATTCCGAAGGGCTACGAACACGCCGCGCCGGGCACGACGCCGGATCCCAAAGCGGTGGAAGCGATGATGAAATATAACGAGCAGTTGCAGAAGGCGGGCGTGCTGCTGGCGCTCGACGGGCTGCACCCGCCGTCGGAAGCCGCGCGGGTGATGTTTTCCGGCGGCACACCCAAGGTGCTCGACGGACCGTTTGCCGAAGCGAAAGAAGTCGTCGGCGGCTACTGGATGATCCAGGTGCGGTCGCGCGACGAAGCCATTCAATGGGCCACGCGCTGCCCGGCCGGGGATAACGAGATGATCGAGATCCGGCAGGTCTTCGAGATGGCCGAGTTCCCGCCCGAGGTTCAGCAGGCGGTAGGAGATTTCAAGCTGTGAAGTTCGTTTGCCTCGTCTACGGTGAAGAACCACTGATTCAATCGGTGCCCGATGCGGAGTGCATGGCCAACGGCCAGATCCTGAAGACGAAGGGGCACTACATCGCAGCCGAGGCGCTGCGCCCGGTGAAGGACGCGGTGACCGTCCGCGTCCGTCACGGCGCCATCTCCGTGATCGACGGACCGTTTGCCGAAACCAAGGAACAACTGGCCGGCTTCTACCTGCTCGACGCGAAGGACCTGGACGAAGCAGTCCAGCTCGCGTCAACGATCCCGCCCGCGCGCGTCGGCTGCATCGAGGTGCGCCCCGTGCGCCAGCTCGCCGGCAGCTCGTAGCTGGTGGTGACCGGCTACCAGCCACCAACTACTGGCTACGAGCGGTAATAATATACTTGACGGGGGAACATCTTGGCGGTAGTCTCCGTATCTACCAGCCATGAGCGCACCGAAAACCCTTCTCGAAGCTGTTAAGCACTTCGCCTCCGCTGATAACTGCCGTGAGTTCATGGTGGCCCGCCGCTGGCCCAATGGCGTGCGCTGCCCGCAGTGCGACTCGGACGCGGTGTACTTCGACAAGTCGCGCAACGGATGGGAGTGCAAGACCCGTCACCCGAAGCGGAAGTTCACGCTCAAGACCGGGACGATTTTTGAGGATTCGCCCCTTGGTCTGGACAAGTGGCTGCCGTGTGTCTGGATGATCGCCAACATGAAGAACGGCGTCTCGTCGCATGAGATTGCCCGCTCGCTTGGCGTGACGCAGAAAACCGCGTGGTTCATGCTGCAGCGGATTCGCCTCGCGATGCAGGACGACACCAACGGCGGCGGCAAGCTTGGTGGCGAAGTCGAAGTGGACGAAACCTACATCGGCGGCAAGGCGCGCAACATGTCGCCCGCGCGCCGTCGTGAAAAGGGCATCACGCAGAGCCGCTCGTTCGCTGGCAAAGTGGCGGTGATGGGCCTGCTGGAGCGGAACACGGAACGCGGCAAGAGCCGGATTCGCACAACGGTCATTGACGGCCGCAAGAAGGGCCACATGCAGCCGACCGTGCGCGCCAACGTGGAAGCCGGTTCGACCCTGAACACCGATGCCCACTTCTCGTATCAGGGCCTCGCGTCGGACTACACGCACAGCGTGATCGACCACGCCGAAGCGTACGTGGACGGCACGGTCCACACGAACGGGCTGGAGAACTACTGGTCGTTGCTGAAGCGGTCGATTCGTGGCACGTACGTCGCGGTCGAACTGTTCCACCTGTTCCGGTATCTGGACGAGCAGGCGTTCCGGTTCAACGAGCGGACGAACAACGATGCGGGCCGCTTCGATCTGGCGATGCGCGGGATCGTCGGCAAGCGCATCACCTACGAGGAATTGATCGGCGGCGAGGACCGGATTTAGGGACGCCACCGGACGGCGTCTGACGCGCCAGAAGCGCGGGAAGCGCCCTACTCTTTGACCTTCGGCTTCGGGCCGCGTTTGCGAGGATTCGCCGCAGACGCGGCCCTTTCGGCCTCGACCCGCTTTACAATCTCGTCCTTCGACACCCTCAACAACTTGTCCGTGAGCGAGGCAAAGGCTTGAAACTCCTTCGTCGGGCGTGCCATGTCGTCTCCATCGTAACGTTTCTACTGAATTGTCCAGCATGCGCAGTCGCCCAGTCACGACCACAGAACGCCCCAAAGACCGACGACAAGGCCAACAACGACCAGAATGTACGCCGCGATGCTGCCCTTCAGACCATAGCCTCTCAACTCAGTGCGATACGCGAGCAAGCAGCCCGCACCGAAGAACAGCGCGCCCAGCGCGACTCGCAACCAGGACCACCGATTTACTCGAATTGGGTTCTGATTGCGGTCACCGCCGGGGCCGTCATAGCCGCGTTCAGGACTCTGGGAAAGCTTGAGCGGCAAGTTGTCTCGAACAAAGAATCCGCCGATGCGGCCAAGGTAACGGCCGAGATCGCCAAAGACAGCATGGCTCTGCTGCAAAGGCCATTTATCCATGCCGACACGTATCGCCTGCGCTGGTCTCGGGCTACCGACACGTCGCCATGGATGTACTTCATTGCTCCGGCGCTGAAAAACACCGGCCCTATCCACACGAAGGACATGACACTCGTGACCAATGCGGCCATGTTCAATAGCCGGCTGCCAAAGGGATACGCCTTTGCGTATCGAGTTCCGGAAGGACCAACATTCATTGGGCCAGGGATGACGCGTGAGGGAATCGCCGGACACCTGTCGCAGTTTGAACTCGCTGATGTTCAAGCGGGCAGGAGATTCTTCTACATGTGGGGTGAGGCCAAATACTTCGACCTGTTCCCAAAGACGCCCATTCGCACCACGCACTTCTGTATAGAGGTCCGTGACGTGCTTGGTGACCCCGCCGACCCTGCCTCCGTCAAACTGACGTTCTACGTGCATCCCGAATACAACGACGCCGACTAGCACCAGTAGAGCCAAGAGCCACGCCCCTGGTTCGGTGGACGTGGCTCCGGCTTCGGAGTTCAGGCGGGCAGAGTTCCCCCACTTGCTATATCGTTCCCGCTACGAGCTACCAGCTACCAGCTACCGATTGCCAACTCCCGCCTACCAGCCCCGGGCTACTGGCTACCAGCTACCGGCGACCAGCTAGTATGAAGTCCCCGTGGAGGCCACCGAAACCCAACGCGCGATTGATGCGGTGTGGCGCATCGAGTCGCCCAAACTGATCGCCGCCCTCACCCGCGTCGTCCGGGACATCGATCTGGCGGAAGACCTGGCGCATGACGCCCTCGTGTCCGCCCTTCAGCAATGGCCCGACTCGGGTATCCCTCGAAATCCTGGCGCCTGGCTCATGGCCGCGGCGAAACACCGGGCCATCGATCACTTCAGGCGTGGCCGGATGCTCGATCGCAAGCATGAGGAAATCGGCTACGACGTGCAGGCGGCCCAGGATGCGTCAACGCCGGATTTCGACCAGGCGCTCGACGATCCCGTCGGCGACGACCTGCTGCGCCTGATCTTCACTGCCTGTCATCCAGTGCTGACGACGGAAGCGCGCGTGGCAATGACGCTGCGGCTGCTGGGCGGCCTGACCACCGAAGAGATCGCGCGCGCGTTCCTGGCCGCGGAACCAACCATTGCCCAGCGGATCGTCCGCGCCAAGAAGACCCTCAGCAAGGCGCAGGTCCCGTTCGAGGTCCCGCGTGGGCCGGAACTGACCGAGCGGCTGTCGTCGGTCCTCGAAGTCATCTATCTGGTCTTCAACGAGGGCTACTCCGCCACCGCGGGCGACGACTGGATCCGTCCGTCGCTCTGCGAAGAGGCGCTGCGCCTGGGACGCATCGTCGCGGAACTGGTGCCGGGCGAGCCGGACGTGCACGGGCTGGTGGCGCTGATGGAGATACAGGCGTCGCGGCTGCGGGCACGCGTGGGACCCGACGGCACGCCGATCCTCCTCGCGGATCAGAATCGCGCCCAGTGGGATCAGCTGCTGATTCGCCGCGGTCTGGCCGCGCTGGCGCGGGCCGAGCAGCTCCAGGGTCATGACGGGCTCTACGTGCTGCAGGCCGCCATTGCCGCCTGCCATGCCCGCGCCCGCAGCGCCGACGCTACCGACTGGCCACACATCGCGGCGCTCTACCAGCGCCTGGCGGCGGTGAATCCGTCACCGGTGATCGAACTGAATCGCGCGGTCGCGGTAGCAATGGCGGAAGGGCCCGCTGCGGCCCTCGCGATCGTAGAGCCGCTCGCCGATGATCCTGCGCTTCAGCGCTATCACCTGCTGCCGACCGTCCGCGGAGACCTGCTGTTCAAACTGGGACGGCTGGAGGAGGCGGCGCAGCAGTTCCAACTTGCCGCCTCGCTGACGCAGAACGCGCGCGAAAAGCGTCTGCTCCAGGATCGCGCCCTCGCCTGCGTGCAGCAGTGAACCTGATTCTGCTCGAGGCCGGCGAAGTCACCGCGGCGGGCGAGGTGGCACTGGGCGGCCAGCGTGCCCGCCACGTTCAGGAGGTGTTGCGAGCGACGCCCGGCCAGAGCGTCCGCATCGGGATCATCGACGGGGCGCTCGGTACCGGACACGTGACGACGATTGGCGATGGCCGTCTCACACTGCGGTGCACCTTCGGGGCCACGCCGCCGCTGCCGCGGATCGACCTGGTGCTGGCGCTCCCGCGACCCAAGGTCATGCGCCGGCTGTGGGCACAGCTCGCAGCGCTCGGCGTCGGGAGGATCATCCTGACCAACGCCGCGCGCGTCGAGCGGAACTACTTCGACACGCACGTGCTGTCACCGGACTGCTATCGCCCGCTGCTGATCGAAGGGCTCCAGCAGGCACGCGACACCCACCTGCCGCGGGTCACCCTGCACCGGCAATTTCGCGTGGTCGTCGAAGACGAGCTCGCGGCGCTGAGCGATGCCCCCGTTCGCCTCCTCGCCGACCCCGGCGCAACCACGTCGATCCGCGACGCGGTGAGGAGTCGTCAGGAGAAACGCATGCTGCTGGCCGTGGGACCGGAAGGCGGCTGGAACGAATTCGAGGTGGGATTGCTGGCGGCTCACGGCTTTCAGCGCGTGAGCATAGGCACACGGACGCTGAGAAGCGACACAGCTTGCGTCGCATTGCTTGCGGTGGTGAGCGACGCGATCCGCGAATTTACGAAGTGACGAATCGACGGATTGACGAATTCATTGATCGATTTGCACCAATCGAATTTCGTCAATCCGTCGATTCGTCAATCCGTCAATTTCAAGGAACGATTGGGCTCGTCCGATCGACCTTGGTGCCTTCGCCCACCATCAAGGTGAACGCGTAGTTCTCCTGCTGGCAGATGTACTCGAACAGCTCGGTGCCGCTCTCCCACCGGAGGGTGGACGTGCCGGTGAACGTCGAGGTGTAGGCACCGGGGTCGTCCACCGTCAGCTCGTACTTCATCGTGTCGAGCGCGGTGCGCGTGTATTTCTCGATCAGGTGCAACTGGGTCGTGTGTGGAACCTGGCCGCGGTCGATCCAGAAGTCCTCGTTGAAGCCGACGCTGTCCACGACGAGCGTGTCCCCTTCCCACCAGCCGATCGAATGACCGTAGAAGCTCGGCGTCACCTTCGCCGGGTGCTTGCGGCCGTCCATGTAGATCGTGCGATAGGTGTGCGGCCCGCCGATGTCGAAGATGTAGGCGACCTTCGCTTCGGGCAGTTCGATGAGCTCGGCGCCGTAGGGCGTGAGCCACTGCCGCGGACCACCCGACGGCTTGCAGCGGGTGTGCGGCTCGAGCTGCATCCGGCGGCGATCGTCGGACACGGCGCGTGTCCAGTCCATGTAGGGGACCGGCGTGCACGGACCTGCCCCACCGCGGCCGAAGCCGCCAGCACCAGCGGCGGCCGCCTGTCCGGCGCCCGCGGCGCGACCGCCTCCCGCACGACCGGCGGCCGGCGGCGCGGCTGCCTGCTGACCGCCCTGCGGACCCGCGCCAGGATTCAGTGACGGAGGTGCGGCAACGGTGTTGCTGTTGCAGAAGCCGAGGTTGCTGCCAATCCAGACGCCCTTCACCTTGTCGGTGTTGCCCAGGATGATGTGACCGGCCGCGGTGCGCGGAGCCGGCTGGTTGGCGAGGGCGTTGCGCGCGTTCTGCTGCTGGCGCTGCCGCGCGGCATCCTGCGCTTGTTGTGCAGCATTCCCCTGCGGGACGGCCACCTGGACGCCGTTATTCGGTCCTGCCGGGGGCTGCTGTGCGAAGGCGTGTGACTGGAATGCGACCGCACCGATCACCGCTGAGATCGACGACGCTAGTACGAAACGGATAAGACCCTTCATGGCGCGGGATCCTAACACGTTCGGATCGGTCAATTCCCTCGTCGCGGCGGGCGAAAACGTCGTGACCCCGAGCGGCCTTTCAGGGACCGCTCGAGTGACCGAACTGTGTCAGGCCTTGCGCCGCCGGGCCGCGCGAATCGCCGCCAGGCCGAGACCCAGAAGACCCAGCGTTGCGGGTTCCGGAACCGGGGCGGGCGCCGTCGCCCGGAAGTCGGCGCCGAGCCAGGCTCCCGCCTCACCGTTGGTCTCCGTCGGGAACCCGAAGGCGCTGTCGAAATTCGAGAACCGATCCAGGACGATCGTGACAAGGGGGTCCACCGTTGCCACCCCGCCCTGGCCGGTGTTGAACGACGTCGCCAGGTCGCCTGCCAGGAACGCCCCGATGACGTAGTGCACGTTTGGCGTCAGGAGCAGCGGAGCGATGCTGGCGTACCGGAAGTAGCCGTCGAGGTCACCACCCACGCCCGCCGGCACGACGACCGACGCCAGGGGTGCACCGCCCGACGCCAGCCAGATGGCGACGTTGGCAGAGTCCGCCAGTCCGTCCTGGCCGCTGTCGTACACGCCCAGCGAGTTGACGGACAGAAGCGAACTGACGGTGAATTCAAAGCCCAGCGTGTAGAACGAGCTCTCGTACTCGTCGCCGGGCGTGGTCAGGTTGATGGCCGCCGCGCGCGCATCCCCGGCGGCAAAACCCATGGCCATGACGGCGACCAGGGCCACCCTGATCCAAGCCAGATGCTTTCTCACGATTTGACGACTCCCTCGAGCGAAACGGTAGACGTGTGCCGGCCCGGCTGACGCGCAGACCCGACGCAAGCATGGGCTGGCGCTGCAAGCTGCTGACCGTCACCAAACACGGAGAGAATCGCCAGAGAATCGAGTTGGACGACAGGATGGTCAGCGGCGCGTGGCTGCAGGGGACGACAAAACGCTGCCGTGCGGCAGACAAATCACGCTCAAACGGCGGCCAACCAGCCGTCAGGGGACGATGAGACTGCTGCGATCGACCTTCGTGCCCTGACCGACCATCAACGTCGGCGCGTAGTTCTCTTCCTGGCACACGTACTCAAAGAGTTCGGTCCCGTCCTCCCACTTCAGATCCATGCGTCCGCTGAACGGCGCGGTATAGGCACCGGGATCGTCGATGGTCAGCTCGTAGCGCAGCGTGTCGAAGGCGGTACGCGTGAAGCGCTCCACGGTGTGGAGGCGCGTCGTGTGCGGCAACATCCCGCGGTCCATCCAGAAATCCTCGTTGAAGCCGACGGTGTCCACCACCAACGTGTCGCCGTCCCACCGCCCGGTTGAATGACCGTAATAGGTCGGCGCGACCGAGGCCGGATGCGCGCGCCCGTCGAGGTAGATGGTGCGATACGTGTGCGGTCCGCCGATGTCGAAGACGTACGCGCGCTGAATCCCGGGCAGCTCGAGGAACTCGACGCCGTACGGCGTGAAGAATTGGCGGGCGACACCCGACGGCTTGCAGCGGGCATGCGGCTCGAGTTGATGCGTCCGGCGGTCGTCCGCGAGCGCTTTCGCCCAGGGTTGATACGGGATGTCCGTGAAGCCAAGCGGGTTCGGGATGACCGGGCCCGGAAGCCAGACACCTTTCTCTTTCGCCGTCTGCCCGATGACGACATGCCCGTCGGCGCGCGGAACCGGCCGGCTCGCCAGCTTCGCACGCTCAGCGGCGACGCGCCGCTGCTCTGCCTCGTCACGCTGTTGATCGGCGGCATTCCCCTGCGGCACCGCCACCTGCACGCCGCCAGCCGGCGGCTGGGGACGCGCCTGCTGAGCCTGCAGTGCTGCCGACATCAGCCACACCAGCGCCACGCCGCGTCCGAGCCATTGCATGGGCGCGAATGCTAACAGATCGTTCGGATCGTTCGGATCGTTCGGATCGTTCGGATCGTTCGGATCGTTCGGGTCGTTCGAATCGTTCGAGTCGTTCGAACGACCTTGTTCACTTGACATGCCAGTGGAAGCGTGAGACCTTCCTGCGCGGAGTCCACTTGAATGCCCAGTGAACACACGCCGCGGGTCGAGTTGCTGCAGGGAACGCTCGACCTGATCGTCCTGCAATCGCTGTCTACCATGGGGGCGCAACATGCGTATGCGCTGGCGACCCGGCTCGAACAGGTTGCCGATCATCCGCTGACGCTCAACCAGGGCACGCTTTATCCCGCGCTCGTCCGCCTCGAGCAGAAGGGATGGATCAAGGGCACCTGGCAAACCACGGAGGCGAATCGCGAGGCAAAGTACTACGCGCTGACGGCGGCCGGGACCAAGGCGCTGGCGCAGCAGGCGGAGAAATGGCGGCGGCTCTCGGCCCTCGTCAACAAGCTGCTCGCGGGTGAAGCATGACCAGCGTGATCGCGGCCGCCCGGCGCCTCGCGCTCAGGCTCGTCAATGCAGTACGGCCAGGCCGGACGGAATCAGAACTGGCGCGCGAACTGACCGCGCACCTGGCACTGCTCGAAGACGAGTTCCGGCGCCGGGGCCTGTCGCCAACGGACGCGCACCTCGCCGCTCGACGCGCGCTCGGCGGCGTCGAACAGGCGAAGGAGTTGCACCGCGACGCCCGTTCGTTTGCCTGGATAGACGATGCCCGGCGCGATGGGTGGCAGATGCTTCGGTCGCTGAACCGGCATCGCAGCTTCGCAATCGTGGCCATTCTCACGCTCGCCATCGGCATCGGCGCCAACACCGCGCTGTTCAGCGCCTTCAATGCGATCGTGCTTCGTCCGCTTCCCTACCGCGCCCCCGACCAGCTGGTCATCATCACACCGCCGGTGTTTGCGCTGACGTCCGGCCGCGCGTTCGAGGCGCTTCTGCAGAGGGCAAACCAGGTCAGCTCGGTGGCCGGTTTCATCGGACCAGGTGCAGCGACGCTGCTCGATCACGGTAGCCCGACGGCCGTGGACTCGGCGGATGTGACCTGGAACTTCCTGTCGTTTCTCGGCACGCCGCCAATCACCGGGCGCGACTTCACCGAGGCGGACAGCCGGCCGGGTGCGCCACGCGTGGGGCTGCTGACCCACGAATTCTGGCAGCGCCGATTCAACGGCGATCGCGCCATCGTCGGCCGCACGCTGACGATCAACAACGCACCGCTCACCATCGTCGGCGTAACGTCGCCGACATTCCGGTTCCCAGTCAGCGGCCTCCGCCCGGCGACCGGCATCGCTGAAGATCAGCAGCCCGGGCTGCTCAAGGTCGTCTCCCCGTCACAGTTTCTGAATGTGATCGGCCGGCTCAAGGCCGGCGCCACGCCGGCAACGGCCGCCGCCGACCTCCTGCCGATCTATCGCGACACCGATCTCGCTCAGGTCCGCCAGGCGCTCGCCGACAGTGCGCGTGTCGGAGTGGCGTCGCTGCACGAGACGCTCGCCGGCTCATTGCGAAGGTGGCTGCTGCTCGTCATGGCCACCGTGGCGCTGGTATTACTCGTGGCAGCGGCCAACGTGGCCAACCTCCTCCTGGCGCGCGCGTCGTCGCGCCAACGTGAGCTGGCGGTGCGCGCCGCAATGGGCGCTCCGCTCGGACGACTGGTGCGCATGACGCTGACCGAGAGTCTCGTCCTGGCCCTGATCGGCGCCATGCTGGCGCTGCTGATCACCTGGTGGGCCGGCGCCGCCGCACGACCGCTGCTCGCCGACCGGATGCCTCATGTCGCCGAGATCGGCATCGACTGGTCGGTCTTCGCGTTCAACGCCGCGCTCGCCACCGTCACCGGACTCGTGTGCGGCCTGGCGTCGCTCTCGGCTGTTCGTCGGCTCGACGTGGTTGCGGCGTTCAACGAAGGCGGAACGGCAGCGATGAGTGGACGGTCAGGTGTCCGGCAGGCGCTCCTTTCCGCTGAAGCCGGCTTCACGTTCGTGCTCGTGCTGGGGGCCCTGCTGGTGGCACAGACCTTCCGCAACCTCGAGACGAAAGAGCTTGGCTTCGACGCACACAACGTGTTGACTCTTCGCCTGTCACCAGGTCAGGGATGGCGAGGCGCTGCCCGCGACCTGTCAACCGCCAGCGCTACGCTGGCGGCGTATTTGGCGCGGACCGCCGAACAGGTCGACACCCTGCCAGGCGTGGCGTCGACAGTGTTCGCCAGTGCCGGACCGCTCGCACCGTTCGGGCCAGGGTTCGGCGGTGTGGCCGTGCAGGGGCTCGTTCCACCGGCGGACCAGAACGTCAACGTGCTGGTGGTGTCACCTCATTACTTCGGGACGATGCGCACGCCCATCGTGGAGGGCCGTGAACTGGCTGACACGGATACGGCGACATCCGGCCTCGTCGTCGTGGTCAACCAGGCGCTGCAGCGCCGGTTCGCCGCCGGCCGATCGCTGATCGACGCGACGCTGCGGGTCGACGGCCATGACGTGACGATCGTCGGCGTGGCCCGCGACGTGCCGGGCAACACGCTGCGAGACGAGATTCCACCGCTGATGTACATGGGCGTGGCGCAGATCGGGCGTCTCGGAGTGATGTCGGCGCAGATGTCGATGATGGTGCGGACGACGGGCGTGTCCCCGGCATCGCTGGCGAACGACGTTCGTCGCCGCATCTGGGCGGTCGACGGCAACGCCATTGTGGCTGACGTCACGACACTGGACGATCGCGTCGGCGCGTCGCTGCGGACCGAGCGGCAGAGCGCGGTCGTGTTCACGTCGCTCGCCGTCATCGCGCTGATCATCGCCGCCATCGGCGTCTACGGCGTCGCCACCTGTGCAATGGCGCAACGCACGAAGGAGCTCGGCATCCGTATCGCGATGGGGGCGACACGCCGCGACATCGCCGCGATCGTGCTCCGTCACGCCGTCCTGCCAGCGCTCGTGGGGATGGCGATGGGCGTCCCCGCTGCGGCAGCGTCGACACGGCTCCTCGGCTCGCTGCTCTATGGCGTGACGCCGCTGGACGCCAGCAGCTTTGCCGCCGCTGGCGCGGTCCTGGCGATCGCCGCAGTCCTCGCGACGATCGCCCCGACGCGACGAGTGTGGCGGTTGGATCCGTTACGGGCGTTGAAGACTGAGTAGTCGTTACTTCTTCGCGCTCACCTTCCAGATCACGTTCGAGCCATCATCCGACACGAGCAGCGATCCGTCCTTGGCGACGGTGACGCCGACGGGACGGCCCCAGGCGTCGATGGCGGAGCCGTTCTCGCCGTTGCTGGCGAGCATGCCGCTGACGAAGTCCTCGATCGGGCCCGGCCGGCCGTTGTTCATCGGGAAGAAGACCACTTTGTAACCGTTGGCGACCGACCGGTTCCAGGATCCGTGCAGCGCGATGAAGCCGCCGTTGCGGAAGCGCTGCGGGAACTGGTTGCCGTCGTAGAAGGTGATTCCGAGTGCGGCGGAGTGCGCCGGAACCAGGACGTCGGGCACGATCGCGCGGTTGACGAGATCGGGGAACGCGCCCTGGTAGCGCGGGTCGTAGTTCTTGCCGATGTAGGAATACGGCCAGCCGTAGAAGCCGCCATCCTTCACCGACGTCGCGTAGTCGGGAACGAGATCGTCACCGAGGTTGTCGCGCTCGTTCATCGCGGTCCACAGCGTGTTGGTACCCGGCTGCCAGGCCAGGCCGACCGGGTTGCGGATGCCGGAGGCGAACACGCGGTAGCCCGAGCCATCGGGGTTGAACTCGAGAATCGCGGCGCGGCGGCAGTCTTCGCCGGCGTTGTTGTTCGAATTGGAGCCGACGGCGACGTACATCTTCGTTCCGGCGCGGTTGAACAGCACGTTGCGGGTCGAGTGGCCGCCGGTGGGCAGGTCCATCAGCTTCTCCGGTTCGCCCTGCGCTTTCTGATCACCGCTGGCGTACTTGAAGCGCACCAGCGAGCCGGTGTTGCCGACGTACAGGTAACCGTTGTTGAAGGCGAGACCGAACGGCGCCGCCACCTGGCCGGCGCCCTTGTTGACGAAGTCCGCCGGCGGCGCGGCGCACGCAGGCGCGGCCGCACCGAGCAGCGGTCCATTCACGGTCGGATTCACCGCGGCCGGCGCCGCAGCCACCGGCGGCGGCGGAGGCGCACCACCAGCCCGACGTCCTCCGCCACCGCCACCAGCGTTTCCGCCGCCACCACCCGCGCGTCCTGGCGGCGGTGCACCCTGCGCGAACACAGTCTTCTCGTTGTCTTCGATCTTGCCGTCGTTGTTCGCATCGCGGAGCACCGTGATGCTGTTGGCGGCCGGCGAACTGACGAACAGGTCACCGTTCGGCGCGTAGACCATCAGGCGCGGCGCCTGGAGTTCCGCATAGACCGACACGGTGAATCCCTCTGGCACCTTCGGCAGCGCCCCTTCGGGACGGGGAACCGTCCGGCCGAACTTCGGCTGCGCCGGAGCGACGGGGGGAAGGGCGTTCGCGCGCGGCTGCGGCGCGGTCGAGTTCTGTTGCGCGAACAGCACGCCGCCGGCAATGACCGCCGCGGCGCCCGCCATGAACAGTGAAGACTTCATCGGTCTCTCCATTGAGGAAAAGAAGATCGGGAAATCCTACCTTAGGCGGCGTCCCGCGGGGCGACTACAATGCCGGTTTCGACGGATTCTCACGGAGTACACGGGCAGCATGAGCGAACGAATCATCCTTCGGACCGGCGAGGCGCTGGTCGAAGCCGATCAGGCGTGGTCGGCGGCAGAACCGGAAGTCATCATCGGCGAGCTCGACGGCCCGGTCGGCCAGGCGTTCGCGCAACAACTGGCCGGACAGGTCCAGGGCCATACCCGCGTGTTCGCGTTGCTCAACAGCGACGTCCAGGTCAAGCCCGCCACGCTGATGGTGAGCAAGGTCACGGTCAACAGCACCCGCTACACCAACATCCTGATGGGCACCGTCCAGGCGGCGATCGCCCACGGCGTGCTCGACGCGGTACGCAGCGGCGCCATCCCGCGTGACCGCGCCAACGAGCTCGGCATCATCATCTCGGTCTGGCTCGACCCCTCGGTGGTGGACGCGCCCGACTACGACCCCGCGGTGCTCTTCGCGACGCAGCGTGAGGCGACGACCAAGGCGCTCACGAAGGCGATGCGGCAGGAGCCGTCGATCGACTGGCTGCTCCAGCACGGCGACGAGGTCACGCACTACTTTCATCAGGTCGCCCTCGAGGCGCACGCGGAAAAGCCCAAAACCTGATGCGGCACGGAGCCCTGCAGCAGCTGTGCCTCTGCGGCTCCGTGGTGATCGTGACTGGTGGCGGTCGCAACTAGAATCAGGACATCCGTGCAGACCCCAGATTCCACCCGCCCGGCGCGCGAGCTGTTCAACATCGACTCCGATCTCCTCGTCCCGGTGTTCTCCACTCCGGACGACCATGTACCGGCGCTCGATCGGGATTACGTCTTCGATCGCGACACGACGCTGGCCCTGCTCGCCGGCTTCATGCACAACCGGCGGGTCCTGATACAGGGGCGTCACGGGACGGGCAAGTCGAGCCACGTCGAGCAGGTCGCCGCGCGGTTGAACTGGCCGTGCGTGCGCGTCAACCTCGATGGCCACGTCACCCGCATGGATCTGATCGGCAAGGATGCCATCGTCCTGCGCGACGGGGTCCAGGTCACCGAATTCCAGCCGGGGATCCTCACGTGGGCGCTGCAACGCCCCTGCGCGCTCGTCTTCGACGAGTACGACGCCGGACGCGCCGACGTGATGTTCGTCATTCAGCGCGTCCTCGAACTGGAAGGGCGCCTGACGCTGCTCGATCAGAGCCGCGTGATCGAACCGCACGCCGCCTTCCGGCTGTTCGCCACGGCCAACACCGTCGGCCTCGGCGACGCCACCGGCCTCTATCACGGCACGCAACCGTTGAACCAGGGCCAGATGGACCGCTGGAACATCGTCGTCACGCTCAATTACCTGGCGCACGATCGCGAGGTCGAGGTGGTGCTGGCACGGTGCCCGGAGTATCGCCACGCCGCGGGACGCGAGACCGTCAGTGCAATGGTGGCGCTCGCCGCTTTGACCCGTCGCGCGTTTGCGGACGGCGACTTGTCCACAGTGATGTCGCCCCGGACCGTCGTGACATGGGCCGAGAACGCGACCCTCTTCCACGACGTCGCGCTCGCGTTCAAGCTGACATTCCTGAACCGCTGCGACGAAGACGAACGCGCGCTGGTCACGGAGTTCTATCAGCGCAGTGTGGGGGTGGACCTGGCTGGTAGCTCGTAGCCAGTCGTTGCTGGTTGGTGGTTGGGGGTGGGAGCTGTGGTGCGTCATACAGATCCGGTGACGTCTGCCGCGCTCGACGCCGTGTCGGGATGCACGCGTGCGCTCGCCGGGAGTCCGGAGACCGACGCCGCCTTCGGCACGCTCGACGCGATGACGGTCGGCAGCCTTCGCGCGTACGGCGATCGCGTCGCGCTGCGCCGACGGTTCCAGGACGCCGCCGTGCACCTGCAGTGGCGTCCCGCCGATGCGGCAGCCGCCAGCATCTACGACGCGCTGGCGCTCGCGCGCCTCGATGCGCTCGGCGCGCGCTGGCTTCGCGGCGTCGCTCGCAACCTCCTCGCGCACCCGGGAACGGATGCCGCCGGTGTGCGATGGCTGGCATTCGAGGCCTTCAGCGGCCAGCGTTCGCCCCGCGAAAAAGCCGCCGCGGTCCAGCAGGTGGACAGCGCGATCGCCGCGTCACTGCGCGCCGAGCTCCAGGAGCTGTCGGCGATCCTCACAGACCAGCGGCGCTTCGCGGAGCTGGCCGCGGGGTGGGCAGCACGTGCCGCCCGGACACTGGCCCGCTTCGCGTCCACCGACGCCGCCGCGCCTGCGGCACCGCCGCGACGGCCCAGCTCGGATATCCGCCGCGGCCGGT
>JADMIO011618449.1_pt1 | contig 23397 bp, 16 predicted proteins | sample 8958161 | NCBI WGS metagenome assembly JADMIO01 (sample SAMN16585339, study PRJNA669376) | soil metagenome | isolation source: Crop rotation soil | place: USA: Cullars Rotation, Alabama | collected 2011
CCCGAGACTAAAAATGTATTCGCGTTGATTTCCATAGTTGGTGAAAAACACTGATACAGTTAGGGGAGTGTAAGCGACCTCCGGTATCGTTCAAATCGTCTATACAGAATGCCCAGGTCGCTTACACTCCTGCACCATATTGGTTACCCTTTCGATTCAAACATCATTTCAAAATCACTATCAATCAGTTCCCACCGCTGATCTATCGCTCTTAGAAATTCCAATCCGGATTCATCATCCGCATGGAAGGCAAATCGCTGTTTGGTTTTGATGGGCAGCCAGCGGGCGGCGATCCGGGCAATTTCAGGTTCGCTGGTCACGTACACAATGTGATCTATGTTTTCGGCCAGCGCCCATCGAACCACACCGGCAAAGAAACTCGACAAAGTTTTCGTGTTGTTTGTTTGCCGTTGGAGAGCCAGAAAATGCAGCCGCTTGTAACCACCCGGATTCATGACCCGAAAAATTCCTGAACAATCGTCTGAGCCAGCAGGTCGCAGCACGAAATATTCCCTGGCGTGCGGGTGCGACTGAATCCGCCAATCCAGGAATTCCGTTGTTCGGGGAACTTGCAAGGCGGTTTGCTTCTGAACCTTCATAAACGGGATCAGGGTTTCGCTGTTCGCCGGCAATCGTTCCAGATTAGATTCAATGACAGTCAGTGCCTTGTAAACGGAACGGATGATTGAACCGCTCAGTTGTGACACGGTCGGCATTCCAATCCAGCGTTTGGTGAAAGATTGGACCTGTGGAATTTTCTCAGGGCGCAGCGGCAATTGCAGGGCGATGGTTTGAAAGTGCGTTTGCCACCCCATCTTTGACACCATCCCCCAGGAGCGTTCATTCAGAAAAGCAATACGCAAGGGGCAAAACGAACTGCCGATCTGGACCAGGCCGCCGCCAACCATTCCGCGCTGAAATTCAGGCAGGATAGCGAAATCCATCATCCAGATTGCATCGCGCTGATCATTGCCCCGTTGCAGTCGGACTTTGAACATGCCCCCGTGCCCGACAACACGGTTTTCGGAAATTGCCAACAGCGGAGACTCAAACGAATTTCCACGTCCGACCTGATACAGCCAGCGCCAGTGCCGCGCCAGAAAAGAAGACCGTTCGGGAAACATTTGTTCGTAAAACGCTGTCAGGGCTGCTTCCGGAACATCCTTGCCAGAGCCGAAACGAACCTTTCCTTCCATTCGCGCCAATCGGCGGAGAAGCTTTTCGTTGAAGTCTTTCAAACTTCGGCTCCTTCAGATTCTGGGTACGCATCGCTTCCAGCGTGCGTGCTGTAGCGGGAAAACATCGTTGAACCCAATCGTCGCTTAAAGAATTTCCGCACGCTCGCAAGCGACGCGTACCGAATCAGATTCGTTCAACAACCGTTGCCGTCGCCATTCCATGCCCGGCGCACATCACTTGTAATCCGAACTGGCCGTCCACCGCATCCAGTCCTGCCAGCAACTTCGCCATCAAAATCGAGCCGGTTCCGCCAATCGGATGACCGTGGGCAATCGCGCCGCCCCATGGATTGACTTTGGCCATATCCGGTTTCAATTCATGCGCCCACGAGAGCACCACTGTAGCGAAAGCTTCGTTAATTTCGATCCAATCCAGGTCCTGGATCGCCAGTCCAGCTTTTTCCAGCGCCAGTTTCGTCGCCGGGATCACACCGTCAAGCTGCATTGTCGGGTCCGAACCAATTACCACGCGGGCACGGAAACGAGCGCGGGGGGTCAAGCCATCTGCTTTTGCGATCTCGCTGTTGGCAATCAACAGCGCGCCTGCGCCATCTGAAATCTGCGAAGAGTTTGCCGCCGTCACAACGCCGTTCCCGTTCGGACGGAAAACTGTCGGGAGCTGCGCCATTTTTTCCGGATTGATCGTTTCGCGAATCCCTTCGTCGCGAGTCAGCGATACATGCTTGCCTTCGGCATCGAGTCCGGAGGTGGCGACGATTTCAGCATGCTGGCCAGCCTTCGCGGCAGCGGCAGCCCGGGCGTGGCTTTCGGCAGCGAATTCATCCACGTCCTGGCGAGTGATACCCCATTTTTCGGCGATGCGTTCGGCGCTTTCGCCTTGATGAATCAAGTCGTGCTGTTCGCGCATCGAAAGGTAAATCGCTTTCCAGGTATCGCCGCTGTCAGCGCCCATCGGCACGCGCGTCATGCTTTCAACGCCGGAAGCCAGCACGTAATCGTGATCGCCCGCAGCAATGGCTTGCGCGGCAAAATGAATCGCCTGCTGCCCGGAACTGCAAAACCGGTTGAGCGCCACGCCGGGCACGGTGATCGGAAACCCGGCAAGCAAAGCCGTGCGCCGGGCGATATTGACACCTTGTTCACCGGCTTGCGTCACACAACCTGCGATCACATCACCGATCCTGTTCAGATCAACGCCGGTCTTTTTGACTACGGCTTGCAAGGCGTGCGCGAGCAATTGGTCTGGACGAGTTTCGCGATAAGCGCCCTTCATACGGCCTATCGGTGTGCGAACAGCGTCAATAATGACTGGTTCTGCCATAAAACATTCTCCTTACTTTGCCGGAGGGATGAGAAGAGAATCTCTGGATTTATCAACCCTGCATGTTGAATGCGCCTGCACTTTACCCTTGGTGCGCCAGTTCCGGCAAGACTTGGCTCCCGGCGTCGTTGACAGATCGGTGCAAAAGTTTGCAAGCAGGCAACTGCACTGCGTTCAGGCTTCGCAGCGACCAACTCCGCCTGTCAATCAATTTCGAATCCCTGACTCAGCACGCGCTGAACGGAAACAGGGAACCTAATGACGCCAGCCGCGTCTATTGCGGCGTTCAGTTCAAAAGCCAGTGCCCCCAACTAAAAAACAGGAGGTGAAGTATGTCTATGAAGCCAGGCAGAAAAGACAAGTTCGCTCAATTGCAGGTCATTGCGCCCTGCTCATCCAATTGGGAACAGATGTCCGGTAACAACCGAAAGCGGTTTTGCGCCGATTGCGACAAACACGTTTTCGATTTCGCGCAGATGACAGCCCGCCAGGTGGAAGCTGTTGTCGAAGCACACCAGGGGAATTTGTGCGCGCGTTTGACACGGCGGCCGGACGGTTCGCTGCTAACGTTGGAAACGCCGCCGGTACAAATCTCCACGCGCCGGTCCTCCCCATTGCTCAATGCCACTGTCGCTGCATTTTTAGGAATCAGCGTCCCGGCCACTGCGTTAAATGCAATCATTGCCTCTACGTCTTATGCCCTCAGTTCCGACAAGGAAACTGGAAAACGAAAACAACCGAAGCCTGTCGGGGACGGGGATTCTTCGCTCAGTGGATCAGCGCACGACCCACAGGGCCACGCGCTTCCAAATGTTTCGGTCAAACTTGTTTCCAGCCTGGGCGAAGAGCGAGAAACCAAAACTTCGGCGGAAGGCGAATTCCTTTTTGAACGCATCCCGTCAGGCTCCTATTTACTGATTCTTCAACTACAGGGCTATGCCACACACTTGACCAACAACATCCCCGTGGAGGTGGCAACCAAACAGCGAATTGATGTCGCAATGCAATTGGATCAGCGGGTATCATTTGCAGGAGGCATTGGCGCGGGGCCACCACAAACGTTGCTTGATCTGTATCGCAGCAGCGCTTTGATCGCCGAGGCAGAGGTAGGTTCAAGCCTGACTGTCGAACGAGACGGGCAGTCCAGACTGCTGAAAACAACCCTGCGCATCACTTCAGTTCTCAAAGGCGATCCTGGAATCAACACGGTCCCTTTATACCATTGGACCTCTGATGACATCGGCGCGCAGTTCAAACCTGGTGAAAGGCGAATAATTTTCCTGAATCAGCGTAAATCGGACGAAGGCAAGCCAGTGGAGGGATACGAACTCAGCGATTGGGGACGTTCGATGAAGCCATCAGATGATGCGACCTTGGAACTTTATCAGCAGCGGTTGCGAGAACTGGCGCAGATCCTGGAACCCTCAGAATCATCCCCAGCGAAACTGGCAGATTGGCTGGTGCGTCTGGCCGAACATCCCCAAACGCGATGGGACGGCGTTTATCAATTACTTGAAAGTTCGTGGATTGCCGAATCGAAAAAGGAAAGCAACGATCAGCCATCGGCAGAAACTTCGACAGAGAATGAAGCTTCTGCAGCTACGAACGAACGGGAAGAAGTAGCGACCGAAAAAGAGGAAATTGTTTCTGCCGAAGAACAAAATGAAGATCAGGCAGCAGAGGAAGAGTACGAGAAACGTCGCCAGCAAGAGGAGCAAGAAGCAATCAAATTAGTTGAAGCGTTGACGCCAGACCACAAAAATCGCCTTGCTGCTTTGCTTTTCAGCGTTGAAACCTTGGAAGAGAAAGACCTGGAGTTGGCGAAACTGCTTTCCACTTTTGAAGACGAACGATTCATCCCGTATCTGGTCGCCCAACTGCAAAAAGTCAGTAACGAAGCTCCCAGAATTGCTGAATCGCTGGTTTTTCTGCTGGCGCATGCACTCCGGGATGAGGATTTGGGAAAGGTGGCTGCCGAATATGGAGACTCGGCGGTCTATGGCGACGACAATGATAATTACCGATTACCTCGCCGACGACTTAATCGTGAACAACAGCCGTCTGCCGCACTCGCAACTATCCACCGTAGCCTGAAACTCAAAAAATTCCTGACACTCGTTGAATACAAGCTCAATCGTTAGCATGTCTATTGAGGATACTTCCGATTTGTTGAGAACGTGGCTGAATCATTGGCGGGCACATAACTCTTACTGTCTATGCAGCCGCCAATGATTCAGTCCAAGCTATCTAACCAGAATAACTCCTGGCTTGTTGATATTGATGTCAATTGATTTCTTTTGCCTGAAAACTCCTCCGAAATAAAGAGCCCCCACAACAATCAAAACAATTAACAAAGTAACCAATGCCCACATTGCTCCCCCGGCTGAACTTTCTTCTGCCATATTCCCTCCTAAGTTATTGCTGCAATGTTTCTGCTTTCAGTACCCATCCGTAGGTTCGAAGCTAAAACCTTTAAACCTGCCTGGGAAAAAAACAGCCCTACAGCATTAGCAAATATCTGGTCATTCAGCCAGTACACCTCACCTGCTGAATGAAACGTGGTCAACTTGGCAATCGGTTTGCCCTGACCACAGTAAAGACAATTCAAAGCACGTGCCACATACAATCGTTCCGCTCCTTTGCCTTTTCTTAGGAATATCAATGGCTTAGCGCGCTGGATAATTTTCCGGCGAGAAATTAAGTATGTCGTGAGTACACTGATGATCAATTTCGCAATTCACAGATACAGTAGTTCAGCCCTCAATCAAGTTTCTTTGTTAACTGAATAAGGCTTGCCATCTATTCCTTGATAATAGGTAAACAGCCGATCTTGGTATTTTCTCGCCAGAAACCGGTATTTCAGCATCGCGCATGTAATTGATCAGGTCTTGAATCAGTCGGAACCCGAAAAACAGCATTTAACTGAAAACATCGACCGAAAATCCACTCCGGTACGATCTTTGCCCTCTCTTCCATTCTGTGGAATTTTTAGTAGGAAGGAGAGGGATATGAAGATTCGACATTGGCTGAGTTATTTGACCCATAAGCTGGATCCTTTGAAGCATAACCTCGGGGCATTCAAAGCTGGTTCTCTCCATCTACTACGCGTGTACCATAAGCAAATTGCCGCTTGCGCAGGGATTTTGATTTTTCTGTTCACCTTATTGGTGAGTGTTGAGGTTATTTCCACCTACACGCATTACGCTGCAGTTGTTGATGCCAGGCTAAATGACCAATCACTATTTCAACCACCGGGGATGTATGCGTCCCCACGACGTGTCAGCAGGGGGCAGCGCACAACACAGGAGAATTTAACTCAAGATTTACTCCGTGCTGGCTATTTGCAAGGCACGCAAAAAAGCGATTTTGCCGTAGGCAACTTTACGATCAGTGGTGACGCGGTTGAGATCCACACTGCCGGATTTGCTCGTGATGATTCTTCCCCGGCAGTAGTTCGTGTCAGCTTTAAAAAAGATGAAATCGCCGAGCTAAGAGAAGGTGAGACCGATAAGCCGTTAGAACACATTCTGCTTCCGGCAGAAATGCTAACAGCGGATTTCAATGCCAGAGAGCAGACCAGGCGGGCTTTGAGTTATGACGAAATCCCGCAAGTCTTAATCAATGCGATTTGCGCGATTGAAGATCGAAAGTTTTTTTCGCACAACGGAGTTGATTTCTCAGCAGTCGTACGTGCCGCACTCAAAAATATTCAGTCCGGCGACATTCGCGAAGGCGGTTCGACCATCACGCAGCAACTGATCAAAAATGAATTTTTGACCCCGGAAAAAACCTATCGTCGCAAATTTGTTGAAGCAATGATGGCAATCGCGCTGGAACGCCGGCTGAGCAAGCGACAGATCATGACGCTTTACTGCGATCGGGTTTATCTGGGGCATAGTGGAATGACTGCGATATATGGTTTTCGTCAGGGTGCCGAAGTCTTTTTTGGCAAGGAACTGAATGAATTGAATCTTAGTGAAGCAGCCTTTCTGGCCGGAATGGTGAAAGCTCCCAATCGGTTTTCCCCTTATGAAAACCCGGCCAACGCATTAACCCGGCGAAATCTTGTCTTGAATGCCATGGCAGAGGCAGGAGTTGTAAGCCAGGAAATCGCCCAATCCAATTCCGCCGAGCAATTCGCATTGTTGCCTGCTCGACATCTGGATGATTCGGCAGCGCCGTATTTCATTGACTATGTCAAACGCGAGATCAGTAAGCTGAAAGTCGAGGAAGATGAACGGCCGCGGTTACGAGTTGAAACTACCATTGACCTGGACCTGCAGCAGGCGGCCAATCAGATTGTGTCGGATCATCTGAATCGCGTCAGCCAATTAACAGCCAGACGCAAGCAGGATTCAAACAAACGGCCTGAAGTAGCATTGGTGGCAATGGAGCCAAACTCCGGAGCTATTTTGGCCATGGTCGGTGGGCGCGATTATCGTGAAAGCCAGTTGAACCGAGTGACGGATGCGATGAGGCAGCCCGGCTCGGCCTTCAAACCGGTGGTTTATGCGACGGCCCTGTCCCGCGGGATTTCTCCAGCCGATCCTTTTATCAATTCTCCGCACGAGATTGAGTACGGCTACAAAGCAGTTTACCGGCCGCAAAATTACGGCAAAAGCTATTCAAACCAGGCGGTCAGCCTGCGTGAATCCCTTGTCCGTTCGCTTAACGTCGTTGCCGTTGATGCGGCAATGAGGGTCGGCCTGGGGAATGTCGCGGGGATGGCGGAGAGAATGGGACTGCCCAGACCGGAAGCATATCCTTCGATGGCGCTTGGGGCATTTGAAGTTACACCACTTGATCTGGCACGGGCCTATACGACGTTCGCCAATAATGGGATGCGAACAGATCCATTAGCCGTGCGAGCAGTAAAACAAAATGGTGTTGCAATGTTCACTGGGGAATCAACGAAATCAGCAGTGCTGGGGGCTTCGACGGCCTATCTGGTGACAGACGCATTGGCGGATGTCGTCAATCGAGGCACCGGCGCCCGAATTCGCCAAATGGGATATCGCGGTCCAGCGGCGGGCAAGACAGGAACCTCTCGGGACGCATGGTTCGTTGGATATACGCCTAAATTATTGGTGGTTGTCTGGGTCGGGTTTGATGACAATACCGATTTGAACTTATTGGGCGGCGAGGCGGCTGTGCCAATCTGGGCGGACTTTGTTAAACGGGCGCTCGCGCTGCGTCCTGATCTTGCGGCCAAGGAATTCCCGCGCCCTGCAGGTCTGGAAATGATGGAAATTGATCCCGAAACCGGTGCGATTGCCAATGAATTTTGCCCTCAGCGACAACGTATGCTGTTGACGACCTATCACTCCCCGGGGATTTGTTTCCAGCATCAAGCGCCACTTGAATCCTTTGACGCTGGCTTGAATGAATCGGAAACCAGCGAAACAGACCTTTTCAAGGCTGCTCTCTTGCCCGCCTCTCAGATTCCGGCGGTTGAAATTCCTACTGAACTCCCCATCCTGCTGCCGGAGGAAAAAGGGCCGGAGGAAAAAGTACTTGAAAGCACTGGCGGAAAGAGGCGTTTCCCGCCACCCACTCATTAATTCTTCCGGTCAGCGGAATAGACAGAACTAAAGCCTGTGGACGTTCCTTCAACGACTACAGGCTTTTGTCATTTTTGTCATTACAGATTTTCCTGATCGCTTCGGCCCAATGGCTGATCCGGGAAATCCCCTGTGTGACTTGAATAAGTGTTTCCTCCGCACCAAGTAAAACAGGGTGATGCAATACCAGCATCTTTGTGTCGGCGTGCGTCGCCTCAGTTAAATCCCCTGCGATTCGTAATCGCCGCGAGGAACGACAAAGGTGGAAGGCTCGAAATCCGACATTGAATTCGATGCCTTCGGCTTTGGCGGCCTGGACAAACGCTTCGCGTGAAAGCCCTGAGAAGCCCTCCGGGTCATATTGAAACCCCAGTTTGTAATACCCGGGGAATGCAGATGAGATTTGGTTCCGCAAAACGCGGAGTCCGGCGATGTCTTTCCAACGACTTGTCAACATTGAAACGCCAGCCGCTCGCGTCTGATTTCGTTGATCCAGTCTTTCCAGTTGTGGCAATAGGACCGTCGCCTGTAACTCTGAAAGCGGATAGGCGTGATTCCCACGATTGCAATAAACCTGAACTCGCTGTTTGATCTCCGGCGATGAAGTCAGCAGCGCGCCGCCGCGTCCCGCACTGAGCAGTTTGCTGCCGCCAAAACTGATGACTCCAATATCGCCCCAGGTCCCGGCCTTGCGCCCTTCGATCAACGCGCCTGGCATCTGACAGGCGTCTTCAATCACCGCCAAACCATGTTCACGAGCAATGTTGACGACACGGCTGATCGGCACAACACCGCCATGAAGATGCGATACCAGGATGGCACGCGTTGCCGGGCTGATGGCTTCCGCGATCAGCTCCGGGTTCAGGTTCCAATTGTGCGGTTCAAGATCAATCAGTACAGGCCGCGCCCCGATGGCGACGATGTCGTTGAAATTCCCAATAAAATCGTAGCCCGCCAGAATCACTTCATCACCTGCCCCAATCTGCAAAGCCCGCAGCGCCAGTTCAATCGCGAAGGTTCCGCTGCAGCACAACTCGACGAATTCGACTTCGTGATAAGCGGCCAGACGCTGCGTCAGCAATTGAGTATTGGGACCGTGATACTTCCCCCAGGAGCCATCTGCGAAGCATTGCTGAAGAGCCAGCGAAACGTCTTCCCAGGCGGGCCAGGCCGGCGGCCAGGCCGGCGGGCCTTCCGGGAACAGCGGTTTTCCACCAAGAATGGCGGGCAGTTCAGCGTCAGCGGACTTCGTCATGCGTTTTTTGAATCCTTGTGATCTACGGCTTGTGCATGCTCATTGCTTGTCTCATCATCAGGGCATCTTTCAACCGTGATCGAATCAGAACAAATCAAAGAGGACACATTATGAGCAAAGTTCGTTTTTTGATGGTAGGCGGATTCCTGGGGGCTGGCAAGACAACGACCCTCGGTCGGTTGGCAAGCAGCTATATGGCAAAAGGGTTGCAAGTCGGAATTGTCACCAATGATCAGGCAACTGACCTGGTGGACACGCATACGCTGCGGCAACAGGGCTTCGATGTCGAAGAAGTGCCCGGCGCGTGTTTCTGCTGCAAGTTCGACGACCTGCTTTCGACCATTGGCCGTTTGGAAGATGGGAAAACACCGGATGTCATTCTGGCGGAGCCGGTGGGCAGTTGCACGGATCTGGTCGCAACCGTGGTGCAACCAATCAAGGATCTGTATGCAGATCGTTTTCAAACCGGCCCGTATTCCGTCATCTTAAAACCCAGTCACGGCTTGCGGATTCTACGAAATCAGGAAGATGCGGGTTTTTCCCCCAAGGCAGCCTACATCTTTCGTAAACAGCTTGAAGAAGCCGATGCCATTCTGCTCAACCGAATTGATGAATTGAGTGCGGAAGAAGCCGATGAACTTTCCGCGTTGGTGAAAGAGGTGAATCCTGACGTGCCCATCCTGCGCGTTTCGGCAAAGACCGGCCAGGGATTCGATAGGCTGGAAGAGTTACTGGCGATGGAGGGCAATTTCGGCAGCCGGATTCTTGACCTCGATTATGACATTTATGCCGAAGGCGAGGCTGAACTGGGCTGGCTCAACAGCAGCGTGACCATGACCGCAACTCAGGAATTTGACCTGGATGTACTGCTGCTGGAAGTAGTGAGTTCGCTGCGGGACCGGCTGGGCGCGGAAAACTACGAAACCGCGCATTTGAAGGTGATCGGTTTATGGGAAGGCTTTTTTGGCGTGGCCAATCTGGTCAGTCGCGACAGCAAGCCTGAACTGTCGCTGCCCTCAAACAGCCAGGTTCGCGAAGTGGATTTGATCGTGAACGCCAGAGTCGCAACTGATCCAGCCCTGCTTGAGACCTTTGTGCGCGAAGCCGTTCAGAAAGCCGGGGACGTCCGCGGAGCGAAGGTTGAATTCCACCAAACGCAGAGCTTCCGACCCGGGCGACCTGTTCCGACGCATCGCTATGCGACTTCTGCCTGAAGCAACGCCAGCGTGCCCAGTCCATAGAACGTGTATTCAGGGTCCGCCTGGCCATCCCAGGCGGCGCCTCTAAACCCACCGCCGCTACTTTCCAGTTGGTTTACATATTGCAGACAGGCTTCAGCATCCAGCAGATTCGCCAATCCCAGCTCGGTCGCCGTCAGCAATCCTGTAAATGTGGATAACAGATCACAGAAAGGAATCTGCGTATTGGCGCGAAATCCGCCCTCATCGCCCCGGACATTGTTCAGAAAAGTTTGGATTCCGCTGGTTATTTGTGCATCCATCGTGCTGTTTCGTTTCAGCAGCACAGCGGCGGCGGCTGTTGGATTGGTGCCGCTGCGTTTCATCGGGCCAATTTCGACAAAGCCGCCATCGTCGCGCCGCCGGGAAAGCAGAAACCGCTGGATACCATCCGTGTCCGGAGCCGTTCGCCCCAGCATTTCGTAACAAAGCGCGACCAGAAAGGTGTGATAGGTGCTGCCCGACCCACCCTCGCGGGTTCTGGCATAACCGCCATCCGAACGGCGAAACTCTTCCAGCAAGGCCGTCACTTCATCGGCAAAGCTTTCCGTGTCCCCGGTGAGCGGTTCCAGATTCCCGAAAAATTGGACGGTGATCAGCGAATAAAGCCAACTGACCAGATCAATCAAGCTGTATTCCTGCCTGGCCGCCGCGCTTTTCAGGTAGGCGGCGATTTGTTGGCAACGGCTTTGATCCAGCGCATTCAATAAAGCCAGCGCGCGCACCGCGAAGCTGGTGTAATACAGATCTGATCCGCCTTCGCGTCCTGCAAATCCACCGTCCGGCTGTTGGAACCGCAAAATGAAATCTGCGTGTCGCGCTGCTCGATCAGGATCAAGGTGTCGCAGTTCGCTGGTCAGACGTTTGGTCAGGCGCAGCAGAAAGCTATCGGTCAGGGCCGCGCCAAGACTGAGCCGGACTGAAAGTGGCAATTGCCCAGCCACGCGACCGAGAAAACTGTTTTGCAGGTTTTTGATCATGCCTTTGGCGTTGAACTCCACTTGATGATGGCGGTGGAGGCTCTGAATCCCAGCCCTTCGGTAGTGGGGCGCCCCCGTTCACGCGCGACAAATTCGCCTATCCGACGAACTTCTGTTCTCACTTTCCATTTTAGGTAAATGCGCAAAGGCAGCGCCAGCAGAATCATCCAGCGCCGCAATTCCCACTCCTCGATGTGCAACACAACTAATTGGTTCTCTGCCACTGCCAGCGGTTTTCCGTCCGCGAATGAAGCAGCAAACTGTGGATTGATGACCTGCACAAAGAACTTGCCGGTAACGGACAAGTATTTGTTGGCAAAACTGGTCAGTTCCACTTTGACATGTGGCTGAGGCTCAGCCGGATAAGTTACGTCGTAAAACGCATTAAACGGTACACAGCCGGCCACCGCTCCGCGAATGTTGAGAATATGTGTTTCCTCAGTGGTGTCGAGCGCGGGCACCATTGCGACTTCATGCGCGTCGGGTTCTATCGCTTTCAACAGCCGCGGGAAATGCCGCGGCGCCAGCGCATCCAAATAATGACCCGAATCGTACGGCACCTGCATCAACCCTTTTGCTTCGACTTTTGCGGAAATCATTTAGGAAGCTTTTCCTCCTTCGGCAAAGAAGGCATTCGAGGAACGCAGTTTGGGAAAGTGAAGTAGTGGGAAAGAAAGCGGAATACCCTGATGAGCCTGCTCTTCCATCGGCAGGTTGTCCATGCTGCACCACATCCCGTTGCGCAGTGTGGCAGCGTATTCGCACGGCAGACCTTGCTGTTCCATCAAGTGCGCCGCCTGTTCAGCGTTGTAATCAAACGATCGAAGCGAAAACTCAAGATCGGTTTCGCCTTCGCTCACCAGCAGATACCAACCGCGCTGCGTGCCATCGTTGGCAGGCAAACCAATGACACCGGCATTCACCCACAGCTTTTCTTGGTGTGTTTCGATAAAAGGAATGCCGCAATGCCCGCCGACAATGATGTCGCAATTCAGAAGGTCAAAATTCGGACGCTTTTTCTCCCAGGGCGAAGATTGATAAAGGAATTCCGAAATATTCGACTGGCTGCCATGGACAACACCAATTTTACGGCCATCCATCGAGAGCGTCAGCGTGGAGGGGAGTTCGCGCATCCAGTCGCGTTGTTCGGCAGTGACCTGGGAATTCGCAAACGCATACCACGCAACAGAAAGCCTGTCGCAGGTGCTTCCCTTGATGAAATTGCAGCCGCAATCTCCGGCGTCGTCGGCCAATTGGCGTTCAACGTTTCCGGCAATAATCTGAATGCCCCATTCGCGAATCGCTTCGATGGTTTCTGCGGGTTGGGCGCAATAGGCCACGATGTCGCCAGTGCAGATAATCGAACTGGGCGGCAGCGCAAGTTCTTCTGCAATGGCGCGCAGCGCCCTCAGCGCTTGCAGATTGCTGTACGGGCCGCCAAAGAACAGCAGCGATGTGGGTGAGGATTCAGCTTGTTGCGCCATGAGTTAACCGTTGTTTGCGAGCAGGAATCAATACTTCTTCGTGAAATTTGTCGCAGCCGACACAGAGGTTTTGATAAAGCTGGCCCGAAGGCAATCTGACGGTCGAAGCCTCAATGAATTTTTCTACCGTCCATCCGTGCGTAATCCCCATCCGCTCCGGATGTCCCATCGAAAGGGCTTCGTATACAGGATTGCCAACATACCGTTCCAGGATGGCTTCCAGCTTTTCTTCGAGCAGATTGCCGATGGGCGCTTTGGTCTTGATACAGCAAGGATAGACATTGCCGTTCGGCTCGACCGAAACTTCAGAGCCTTGATAGCGGTACTGCAAAAAGTTGAGCGCGCCTGACCAGCGGTTGCAAAAATTGTCGCTCAGTGTGGCCTTCGAGATTTCGTTTTGCTGAGCGCGTCCGCGCGGCCACAGGGGGCCGATCCAGGCGTCCTCGGTGGCGCCAAAAAACGAAAAGTAAGGTCCATCGGCGCCCGCCTGCCCCTGGCTTTCGGGTGCCAGCGGTTTGAACTGCATCCCGCGCGATTCGAAAATCCGCGTTAGTTTGTCAACCAGCTTTTCCTGGGCTTCTTTGGTTTCCATCCCATCGTGATGGTGGTCAATGCCGGAAACCGAAATTTTCCAGACGTGATGCGCCAACAGTTCCTCAACGATTTTCTCGGTCACCAAATCGCCCGTTGTCTGAATCAGAAGCCTCACGTCGCCGCCATATTTTTGATGGAGCAGATCGAGGGCGGAATACAGCACACGCTCGCGTATGGGTTCCAGCAGGATCTCGCCGCCCGCCAGAATAATTTGCCCGATCTTTTCTTTCGGCTGCCCTGTCTGCGGATCACAGTCGTTCAGATCCAGATAAGTCATCCGGTCAGGAAAATTCTCGATGATGCGGGCGTGATTGGCGACGCTTTCACCAACCACACGCTCCCGCTCCTTGCCGTAATACGGCCGGAAGCGATCTTCGTAGCAGTGATGACAGGTACGATGACAAAGAAAGGTTGTGACGTAATACAGCGATTGCATGTGACTTCCTCAGCTACTTCGCTTCCGCGGGTTTCGGTCGCGCGAGGTTGAATGTTCCTGTGTAAAAGGCGCTCGTAAAGAAGCCAACGAACTCCTTATCATTCGCCCGCCCGATCCAGTCATAAACGCCCCCGTCCTTGGCTCCAAGATCGGTCGTGCCCTTGAAAAGCACAACTTTGCCGACCTGCCGACCTTCCATTTTAATTTCGTATTTATAAGGGCGTCCGCAATCCCCCTCAAAAGTCGCTTCCCATACACTACCCTTTTGCGCGACCTTCGCCGACAGATTCTTGCAAAGATCTTTTGGCGTGCTGCCGCCTTGGGCGGGGTTATAAGAAGACCACACCCCTGTCCACGTGCCCGCCACATCAGCGACCTGTTCTTTCGTTTGTTCTTTCGGGGGCGTGTTTGGGGTCTGAGCGAAAGCCAGACCCGTGGCCAAAATCAGGCAGGATAAAGCGAACCAACTTTGTTTATGCATGCTTGTTTCTCCTTAAGCGATGTAACTGGGAACTTGATCTTCGCCAATCCCACCAGTGGGAGCTGGTGGGATTGGCAAGCCGGGAAGTTAATTTTACAGTCCGTTAGAACTTCACCTTCGCAACAAACTGAATCACGCGTGGCGCGGTCGAGTTACTGACATAACGGCCAAAAGCCGCATTGCTCAGTGTGCTAACCGGCAGCGTGAAGCTGTGGTTGTTGAAAACATTGAAAAACTCTGCGCGGAACTCGAACGCGCCAGCTTCGCCCAGTGGCGCGAGCCGGAAATTTCTGAGCACCGCGAAATCGGTGTTGAAGTAATCATCCGCGTGCAAGGTGTTGCGTCCGACTGAACCGAACTGTCCTGATGGCGGCGCAGCAAACGCTGCCGGGTTGAAGGCAAAACCGGCAGGCACATTCTGATGCGGGTCGCTGACTTGATTGGGTCGGCGATTCGATGTTCCCGTCCCCGCATCAAGCGCGCCGATCGTAACGGTGAACGGCTGCCCCGATTGAAGCGACACGATGCCATTAATCTGCCAATCGCTGACCAGCGACGTGATCACCGTGCCGCCGTCTTTCAGAAACCGTTGGTTGCGTCCGAAGGGCAGCGCCCAGGTCGAACTGAATACGAATTTGTGCGGGACATCAAAATTTGACACCGCGCGCTGCGCTGCCAGATTGTAGGAATCCTGCGCCAGGTCATCCGCGCCCGTGCTGATGCCGCTGACATTATCAATGGATTTCGACCAGGTGTATGAAGCCAGGAATGAAGTGCCACTGCTAAGCCGACGTTCCAGCCGTGTCTGCAATGAATGGTAGGTCGCCTGCCCATTGAATTGCTGGCTCAGAATGTCGTTTGCGAAGCGCGCGCCCACAGGGATATTCGTGTTGTTGTAGGGACGCGAACCGACTGCCAAGCCGAATTGCGTCGCCGCCAGGCTGTTTACTGCCGCAATCTGGTTGATGTTGACAACGCGTGAAGCATTCAGTCCGCGCCGCCCGACGTAGGCGACTTCGGCCAGCAAATTGTTTGCCAGTTCGTGCTGGACATTGAGGTTGAATTGCATCGCGTATGGCGTGCGGTAATTAACATCTATCGCACCTGCGCCCGTTGCCGCGCCGTCGCCCAGCAACGACAGGAAAGTTTGCGCCGCCGTATTGCTCAAAGGAAAATCAAGATTGGTGCGCGTGCTGCCGGTCTGATTGACGATGTTCGTAATGGCGAAGGGCGCGTTTGAGCGCGCCGTTCGGAACCGATCCTGGAACGTGCCGTTGTCGTGATACACGCCGGCGCCGCCGCGCACTGTCCATTTGCCGTCATCAGTCAACCGATAGGCGAAACCGACGCGCGGCGCGAGATTGTTCTTGTCAATCTCGTGCAGGCGAGGCAGTTCATTCGAACCAACGATAAAGTTGCCTCTTCCGGGAAGCAGGTTGGACAGCAAGCCATTCACTTCCGTGATCGGCGTGTCAATCTCGTAGCGGAGTCCCAGATTCAGCACCAACCGGCTGTTCACGCGCCATTCGTCCTGCGCATAGCCGATGAGCGCTGTGGTGCGGAAACCGCGCGTCGGATTGGCGGAACTAATAGTGATCTGCGCTGGCAAGCCGAGCAGATAATCAGCAAACGCAGCCACGGCGGCATTGCCAGGAACGGTTTGATTGATCTGGCCATTGCGCGCGCCGTTAAACGTCAGCGCTCCGCGCAAGGGGCGATACTGGCTTTGATTGGTATGCGAACGTCGGATTTCGCCGCCGAATTTGAAACTATGCTGTTTGAAATTCACGGAAAGGTTATCAATGAACTGGAACATCGTGCGGTATGTCGTCGAAGCGCCCAGGTTATCCGTGAATGGCTGACCGCCCGTGCCGCCAAACCCCGTCACACGAATGATTGGTAAGCCGCGTCCGAATTCGTTCTGGACCACGCCATTCGGCAATCCAATGCTGGCCGGATCAATCTCTGTCCCGTTCGGGATTGGGTTGCGCTGGCGATTCAGCCCAAATCGAAATTCATTGGTAACGCCGCAGCCGAACAGATGCAGGTACGTGAGGGCTACCGATTGGCGGCGCTCCGGATTTGGAAACGGGAAGGCGGGTAATGAAGCGGCTGTAAAAAAGATGTCGAAAGGATAGAACTGGCGCTGATCATCATACGCATATCGCGCGGAAAGCTGGTCTGACTTGGTCAGGTTATGATCCGTGCGGATGACAAAGGCGTCTTCATCCATCTTTTGAATGCCATTGGCAATGTAGTTTGCTCCGACGATATTGGCGTTGGGCAACGGAATAAATCCGTCCAGCACCGCGCGTGAGATCGGCGCAATACTGCCCGCCAGATTCAGCGTCGCCGGTGCAGTCGGTTCGCCCGCGTCAAACCGGCCGTTGCCGTTGGTGTCCGTAAAAGTGCTGTAGTTCAGTGTGCCGGCGCGCTGCGCTGCGGTGGGGACATTGCTGGCAAACGGTCCTGTGCCTTGTCGCAGTTTATTGGCTTCCCAATTGCCAAACACAAAATGGCTGTTGGTGCGAATTGGTCCGCCCATAGACGCGCCGAACTGATTCAGTTTCAGAACTGTGCGCGGCAAGTTATTGGCATTGTTAAAAAAGTCGTTCGAATCCAGCGCATCATTGCGAAAATAGTCATACGCCGAACCGTGCCATTGATTCGTCCCGTTTTTGGTTACGAAATTGACGATGGAGCCGGAAAAGCGCCCATATTCGGCGTTGAATAAGCTAGTTTGAATCTGAAATTCCCGTGTGGCTTCGATCAGCGGCGGAAAGGCAATTACGCCTTGTTCAGGGACATTGATGTCCACGCCATCCAGGAAAAAGCCGTTCGCGCGTGATGGCGCGCCATTGACGTTGAAGGCTCCGGCGTTGCCATCGGTCGGCGTGGCCAAGCCGAATTGGTTGAAGGCCGACGAGCGATACCCGCCCGAAGCCGTCACGCCAGGCGCAGTCAGTGCCAGTTCCTGTAACTGGCGACCATTTAACGGCAACGCATTGACGCGCTCCGCGGGCACCACGGTTGAAAGCGTTGAGGTGGCGCTGTCTGTGATGGGTGCGGTAATGGTGACGGAGTCGCTGACCGGGCCCGGCCTGAGCGCGACATCCACACGTCGTTCGTCGCCAACGCGCAAGATCAAATCAGACTGCTCGCGCGTGCCAAAACCCGATGCTTCCACTTTGATCGAATACTCTCCTGCGGCCAGCACGCCTAGACGATAATTTCCGCTGCTGTCCGAGGTGACGTTGCGTTCAAGTCCAGTTTCCTTTGACGTGAGGGTGATCTTGGCTCCGCCAACGCCGGCCCCCTGTTGATCGGTAATTTGTCCGAGCAGAGCGGCATAAGGTTGCTGTCCGTAGGCGGCAATGCTGCTTGCGATCATCACGACGATGAAATACACCACACCAAACACGAATCGTTTTTTCATGGTCTCATTCTCAATGATGTATTTTTTCAGGCATTGAGGTGTTGGCTAGCGCCCCGCTTTCGCGCCGACACTCGCGCCGTTTTCGTGATGCGCTTCCAGTTGATCAATCTTGTTCATCATTTGCACGCTATGAACCAGGGCAATACCCGCCGCCATAGCGCTGGCGACGTGAACGGCTTCACTCATTTCCGCTTCGCTGACGTGCATTTTGTGCAGTGTGGTGGTGTAGGAGTCTATGCAATACGGGCATTTCAGCGCGTGCGACACCGCCAGCGCGATCAAGGCCTTTTCGCGTTTGGTTAGTTCGCCATCGGCCATCACCTGGCCGTAATACGTAAAGAAGCTTTCGGCCAAGTGCGGATTCGCGCGCCGGATTTCGCCAAAGCGGCCCAGGTCTTGCGGCTGATAGTACCCGCCGCCAGTTGTATGACCGTTGGCGCTGGCCGTGACGGTTTCAGTGGCGGTTGCCGTGCCGCAGCAGGAAATGGATGCCGGGTCAATCTTTTCTGGATTGGCCGGGCGCAAATCGCAGCCCATCTTGTCCGGGTTCACCTTCAACGCGCCATAGGCGAATTCCAGCGGAATGCCCGGGCGATCGCCTTCGTTCGCCGAATCGGGAGCCGATTCATCCGGTGGATACAGCCAATGTTTTTCGGCGACTTCGACGTGACAGCAATAGACTGGACGATCCGGGCCACCTTGCGAAGCGTGCCCCCAATTCAGCGTTCCCGCGACACCGGGTAATGCGTCAAAGGTTTTCCGCACGGCTTCGGTTTCATCCCGCAGGTCAATCCCGATGTGGTCCAGGAACGGACGTGGTCGGCGGTTGGCTTCGGTTTCCAGCAACTCGTCCTGCGAAACCTTGATGTGCGAGAAAATGGCGTTGATCGCGCCGGGAAATCGGTATTTGACGAAGCCTTCTTTCTGGTGATCCAGCCGCGCGCCTGATTCGAAAAATTCATTGATCGGCAGTTTGTTCGTGTCGTCCACCTTGATATGAAGATGCACGGTCTCCGCCAATTCGACCGTATTGGCGAGCGGCGTGTCAGAGGCGCCCAGTCGGTTGATTACTTCGATTTCATTCCCGTTGAGCAGCCCGCACTGTCGCAAGGCCTCAAGGCTGCCGTTGGCTTCGATGCTGTTTCTCAGTTTCATTTCGATTCCCTCCTCTCAAGGGGTAAGAAAGTGAATATGTATTTTCAGTAAATCAGAAAAGCACACCAGGAATCGCAGGGCTCGAATCGGTACTTGAGAGGCGGCTTTCTGTGACTCTTCTTTTTTGGAATCCAAGCGTCGTCAGACACACGGCTCACGACCCTGGAATTTTCAAATCGCGCCCGATTGAACTTTATCAGCGTGTGCGCATACGTGCACACGTTTAATTAAGTTACGAGATAGGAAATAAAAAGAATATTTTCAGGCCGCAGATGTCCGAGCCTTCGATACTGAAGCAATTGCAAAAGTTTGGAACTGATTGGCGAATCACATGCGCTGGCGACTGAATCAAGTCTTTCAATCATGTTCACAGGCTTCAATCAACGGTGAATGGTGTGAGTTGATGAACCACGAGATTTGAATGTTCTTTAAACCTCAGTTTGCCGGATTGCCTTGGCGCCGTGGCGGAATGGCGAGGCTGCCGGAAAAACCGTTCAGGCGATCATTCTTTGGTAAACTGCGAGAACTATTGTTCGTTAATTTGGCCCGCTACGATTTCGGCGGTGAAATAACTTGCCTCACGGATCGGTTTTCCGGCCAGTCGGCGCAGTAGCACAATTTGTCCGACGTGGGTTAACGCGTCGGCAAGTGGTCCTTGCATAATCTTCTCTATAGGTTGTGCAAGTGGCGCCTCGGAAGCCAGATAGTGATCAAACTCTTTAACTGCCTTGAAAAACCTGGCCATGTCGTGCCCCCATAATTGAGGGGGCGACTGCAAAAGAACAAGTTCGCCCTGAACCAGATAGAGCGAGCCTTGAATCAAATCGCCAAGATGGGCCAAAAGCTCGCCGGCAGTCCGCGTCGTTTCGCTGGCGCGAAATTCCGAAAAATTCTCCGGCGCATCCGAAATGGCAATCCCGCCTCGATACGCCAGCGTAGCCACAAGATGGCGCAAAAGTTCGCGTTTGATATTCGAGGTTGAGTGCACGTTGGCGTCTTATTCCTGGAAGCGCACGCGGCCGCGTGCCAGTTCTGATGATGGATAAGGTAACCGAGAGGGATTTTCCGGAAGTGCCCGCACGCGAGGCGAGCGGGCGCTTCCAGGCTGTTATTTTCCCCGCAATCTTAATTGTGTCCGTTGAGCACCACCAGATTTTTCGTGGTGGCAATCTCCGGTTCGGTGGATTCGTCGGCCAGTGCGGTGTCAATCAGGAAATAAAGCAGTTCACGAAGCTTTTCCGGCGCGACTTCATCGGCGATGGCTTCGGCGCGTTGGCGGTATTTCTCCACCAGCTTCTTGGCCTTCTCAAACACCTGGCAGGATTCGTAGATCCGCGCCACTCGCTGGACGCAAGCATCGTTTTTGGCTTCGCCTGAAATCAAACCGATGAGTTCTTCGCGCTGGGCAGGTGATGCGCTTTCCAGCGCCAGCGCCAGCAGCAGTGTTGGGCGCATTGCCAGCGCGTCCTGTCCGACAATGCGCTTATTTTGCAGGTCTGTGGTCCAATCTTTCAGGTCGTTGACAATCTGGAAGGCGACGCCCAGGTGACGGGAGAAACTGGGAATCATCTCGTCATATTTTTCCGTTGTTCCCGCCAATCGCAGACCGGCATAGAGCGCCGCTTCAAAGGCCGGGGCGGTTTTCAGCGCATAAATCTTCAGCGCCTCCAGCGGCTGCAAGGCAACTTCTTTCCGGGCATCATCGCGCCAAAGCAACTCCGCGCCCTGCCCTTCTGACAATTTGACGTGTGCTTCGGAAAGCCGCTTCAGAATGGCCGCCACAGCATCACAGGGAAGAGTGGCGCTTTCATTGGCGATCATTCGATAGCCCAAACCGAGCAGGTAATCGCCGACGTTGATGGCTGTCGAAACGCCATGTTTGCGGTGCAGCGTCTGAAAACCGTAGCGGTATTCGTCATTGTCTTCGATGTCGTCGTGGACAAGTGAGGCTTTATGAAATGCTTCCATTGCCATTGCCACGCGGCGCACAGCGTCTGGCAAGACGACTTTCTGATCATCACCTGTTTCATCCTGCGGCGATTCGCGCAAGGCGTCGTAAGCCGCCAGCGTGATAAATGGACGAAACCGTTTTCCGCCTTTCGCCAGCCAGTCATAGGCAATCGCTTCTGTCCCGGCGACCGGGTTTTGAGAATAGTCCGTAACTCCGGTTTGCACTTTGCTGCGCAATCGCGGCAGCAGCGTTGCGAAGTCATCGCCAAAGAGATCATTCGCGGCGCGCAGCAGCGGGACGTAGGAGCGAGTCTTGAACTCGGGCCGCGCCTGATAGGTTTCCAAAACTTCCATCACCCAATCGTCATCCACCGTAGTGCTCTTGCAGTTGCTGGAATGTAGCGGAATCGCATATGCGGGTACGCCGCTTTGCACAACTTTCTCAAAGGATTTTTCCAGCACGTTTAAGCAGGCGATGCCGAGAATTCCATCAATGTATCCGCTAACAATGACTTTCAGCACAATCGGCGTTCCTTCGGCGACCATGATCTTATAGCCGAGTTTTTCCGCCTTAACCTTGAAATCGCCGATGGAGCACGCGCCACAACTCTCGCAATGCAGGCCGAGTTCGTCCGTATGGGCGCTGCACGCTTCCACATGCTTCAGGCAGTGCGGCAGCAACAGGATGCGTTTTTCAAACGGAATCGAAATGAACTGCTCTTTCCAGAAAGCGTTGCCGAGCATGACCATCGCAAATCCCTGATAGCCTTTTTCAAGGCCCATCTTTTCCAGCAATGCCTCGCCGTGCGCCTCCAGTTCCTTCCTGCTCAGCGGGCGGCTGCGATCAATATTGCGAGCGTATAGAAACGCTTCGGCCCGAATGCGTTCGCGCAATTCCTGTGTTTCAGGATTGAGCTTGAGCAATTTGCTGCCGAGTTTCGGTTTCGCCGGCGCCGCTTCCGCGACCGCCGTTTCCAAGGTTGCTTGTGCGAGATTCGACATGAAATTCTCCTACCGAGTTTTTAGGGCGCGTCCCAGCGCCCCTACCGTAAAAATTACCGGATAAAGCCGTTCAAAGTACCAGAGTTTGGCGAAGTAAAATCCAATCGGCGAGGCATTGGAAAAACTGCCGTCTTCCACACGCGCGATCAGCCAATCCAGTCCGCGCGCGAGTGCGGTGTCGGCGCCCGCAAGCGCGCCGCATCCCACCAATGCATCTACTGCCAATGCTGTTTCTTCTACGCTCGAGGGTGTATTCGGCGCGCCGCCCCAGCCGCCGTCCGTGCCTTGCGATGAAATCAACCAGTCAAGCCCGCGCCGGGCGGCTTCCGAATCCAACAAATTCAAATCCCGATAAGCCGCCAGCACGCGCGTCGTGCCGTAGGTCGGATTTTCATCCTCCGGCGCGTGTTGATTACCGAACCAAAGCGGAATCCAGGCACCGTCTTGTCGCTGTATGCTTGCCAGAAAGCGAAGCCCGCGCTGCATCGCGCTTTGCATTCGCTGCAAAAAGGCTTCCTTTTGTTCAGCGGTTTCAAACAACAAATCGTTTATCCAGGCGTGGAGCGCGCGCAGCGCATGCGCGCTGATGTCTAGGCTGCTGCGGTCGAACGGCAGATGCCCCCAGCCGCGACAAAACGTCGGAAAACCGCCGTCACTGTTTTGCAAATCCAGCAGCCAGGTGATTCCGGCGATTGCTGCTTTATTTGCCTCTGGGGTCACGCCCAGGTTGTGCAGCGCCAGCAAAGCCCCGGAAGTATCATCGGCATCCGGCACCGCGCCCGGCAGAGGCGTCCAGCCCCAGCCTCCGGGAGCCGCCGAAGTGAATGGATGCACCTCGCGGTATTGCTGATGGATCAGCCACCGTCGCAAAAGTCCCCCAGTGTCGCCGAATTTTTCGCCACCGTCCGATAGCGCGTTGATGGACAAGGTCGAAACCCAGGTCGAAAGATTCGTATCAATCGGCCAACTGCCGTCCGGTTGCACTGCCGCCTGCAAAAACTCCACGGCTTTTTGCACAACGGGATGATGGGTCAATCCGGCTCCGGCCATACTCATCGTGACGAAGCTGACCAGTGGCGTCGCTTCCAGAAAACCGCCATTAACGGGTTGAATGGATTCCAGTTTACGCAGCACGCGTGGAATAGCCGCCTGACGGAGTTGATGCACGCCGGGAATTCTTCTGCCTTTCGTGTGCTGCACGATTCCCAAAGCAATCAAGGCTGGCAGGGCGTAACTGACCACCGGCAAATTAATCCATTTGTATGCAGACGCGGGAAAGCAGGCCAATTCAAAGGGCAGCGGCGG
>JADMIO011216372.1_pt1 | contig 23391 bp, 18 predicted proteins | sample 8958161 | NCBI WGS metagenome assembly JADMIO01 (sample SAMN16585339, study PRJNA669376) | soil metagenome | isolation source: Crop rotation soil | place: USA: Cullars Rotation, Alabama | collected 2011
GACCCGCGATTGGGTTCGGATTGCGTTCCATCGGCTTGGTCTCGACCCGGAGAAGCATATCCGGATCGATCCCCACCAGTTAAATCGCGGCGACCGTCCGCATACATTCGGTAATATCGCCCCCACGACGGCGGAACTGGGGTGGACACCGCAGACCGTCTTTACGGATATGGTCCAGCGCTTGATTGACGCTGAACTTTCGTCGCTCGTTTCCGGGAGGCGTTAGCGGAACACCACATCTTGACAAAGATGGCCGCGGCTGGCGGAATACTTGTTTGAATTGGCGGCATGCATTGTTTCGAATGGACAAAGGATGAAATGAGATTGTTTCGGCCTGGTCGCTTCAGTTTTTTTTACGGTTCAAGCCTGTTAATTGCCTGCCTTATGCCGTTTGCGCTCGGGTGTGGTAAGAGCGAGGAAGGTTCAAAGACCGAGGTCGCGCAGAAGACGGGAAAGAAGACGCGCATTCTTCTGCTCGATACCGGAATTGAGGACGCAAACAAAAAGGTCTGGGGCGCGGCGATCAAGAGCTTCGAGTCTGCGCATCCCGACGCCAAAGTCGATCTGGAAGTTCATAAAGACGACGACTACAGCCAGGGCGGACTCCTGATTTCGCGCCTCGGCAGCGATACCCCGCCCGATGTGTACTTCGAATGGTCCTGGGCCGCCGTCGCCCGCGATGCCAACAGCACAAAAAATAAGGCCCTCGATCTTACTTCCTACATCACTCCCGAATGGCGGGCGACATTCGAATCCGGAAGTTGGTCGGGAACCGATTTTGACGGCAAAACGTACATGATCCCGATCGGAGCCGATGCGGCCAATCTGATCTTCTACAAGAAGAAGGTCCTCGCCGATCACGGAATCGAACCCCCGAAGACGTGGGATGAATTTGTGGCCGCCTGCAAAAAACTGAGGGAAGCGGGAATCGATCCGATTTTTCAGGGCAACCAGGGGGCCTGGGTGTGCGGCAATTGGGCGGCGGAGATTGCCGTCAGCTACATGGGCCTCGATAAGTATCGCAAAGCCGGTACAAAACCGCCCCAAACGAAACTGAGCGATCCCGATTTCGTAAAGGCCGTATCGCTTCTGAAGCAACTTTACGACGCCCGGGCTTTCAATTCGGATTTGAACACCCTCGATGATCGCGAGGGCATGGCTCACTTCACGCAGGGACCGGCGGCTTTCACATTTGCCGGAAGCTGGGTGCTGGATGTTTTGGGTGAAAATGGCGGCGATGCCGTCTTTGCGATTTTGCCCCGCCCGCAATTGCCCGGCGAACCCGCGGGACCGCGGATGATCCTGGCCAACAGCGCGGGTTACATGGTGTGCTCGAAGACCGCCCGGCCCGATCTCGCCTTCGATCTGTTGAAGCACTTGATGAAGCCGGAAGTTCAACGTTTCCGCATTCTGGGCGGGCTCAATTCGGCCAATATCGAGGCACAAAAAGAAATCACATCGCCTCTCCAGCTTGCGGTGCAGAAGGTACTGAAGGAAAGCCCGCAATGGGTTGCCGCCCCCGACATCTCCTGGGAGCGATATACGGCCGAACGTTTTTATCAAGCCGTGAAGGAAGTGGTTTCAGGTGCTGCCGAGCCGCAGGCCGCGCTTGAGGAGGCCGATCGCGATGTGGCCAAGAATGTTCGATGAAGTCCGGCCGAAATTCCCTGCTCCTTTATCTTTTTCTTCTGCCAGCGCTGGCCGTTTACGGGACTTTTGTCCTCTATCCCTTTTTGAACTCATTCTATCTCAGTCTGCACAAGTGGGATGGCCTCGGCGATCTTGAGTGGATCGGCCTGGACAACTACTACAGCACATCCGATCGTTCGCACGTTCTCACCGATCTGGTCCTCGGGCGCGCGCTTCTCAATAACGTCAAATATTGGCTGATCACGCTCGTTTCGGAGGTTGTGACGGGCCTCGTTTTCGCGTCGCTTCTAGTTCGGACCCGCCGGGGTGAAACTTTTTACCGCCTTGCGCTCAGCCTGCCGCTCATGATCGCATTGATTGCCTCCGGGATTCTGTGGCGTCAGCTTCTCGCCGATCGCGGCTTAATCAACAGTGTCCTTGGAGCCATCGGGCTCAACTCACTTCGCCGTACCTGGCTCGACCCGCAGTATGTCGTTTATACCGTGAGCATCATATCCGGTTGGGCGTATTCCGGTTTCTACATGCTGATTTTTTATGCGGCGTTGCAGCGGATTCCGAAGGAATTGCGGGAGGCCGCGGCGATCGACGGCGCGTCGGAGTGGAGCGTCTTCAGCAAAATCGAATTGCCGCTTCTGCGCCCTGTAATCGCCGTCTGCGTCCTTCTCTGCTCTACGGGCGCGTTTCGCGCTTTTGATCTTTTTTACGTGATCCTTGGCTCCGGAATGTCGAGCCGGACTGAAGTGGCCTCGACCTGGCTGGTAAAGAACGCGTTCACCTTTAAATTCTTCGGCTATGCGTCCGCCATCGGTGTGGTCGTCGTTTTCGTTGTCATGACCGTCACGCTTTTTCTCAATCTATGGGCTTCCCGGGAACGCGAACGAGAAGTGGAGTTCTAGCGCACCCATGGGCAGGATTCTCCGGCAAACCATCTTGATTATCGCATCGCTGACGATGGCCTTTCCGCTCCTCTGGATGATCCTTTCCAGCATGAAGTCCAGCACCGAAATTCAGGCGCATCCCTTCGTCTTGCCTGCCAATTGGTCCTTCCAGCCTTTCATCGACGCCTGGAATCAGGGCCGGTTCGATCGGCATTTTATGAACAGCTTCCTTGTTACGGGCACGTCCGTTTTGGGTGTGCTTCTCGCCGGATCGATGGCTGGCTTCGTCTTTGCGCGATTTCGTCTCCCAGCTCTTCCGGCGATCCTGATTCTTTTCATGGTCGGACTGCTGCTGCCGGTTGAAGGTCTTCTGATTCCACTCCACCGGCTGACGGGCAGCCTGGGAATCCGGCAAACGTATCTCGCTCTGATTCTTCCTTACATTGCTCTCGAGTTGCCGATTTCGATCTTTCTCTTTCGCACATTTTTCCTTCAAATTCCGAAGGAAATCGAGGAAGCCGCTCGCATGGATGGCTGCAACGCTTGGCAACTCTATTGGCGGATCTTTCTTCCGATGAGCATGCAAATTGCGAGCGTCGTCGGAATATTCACATTTCTATCCCTCTGGAATGAGTTTCTTCTCGCGAATTTCCTGATCAGCAATGATTCGCTGAAAACAATGCCGTCGGCATTCAACGCGTTCTTCGGCCACCACAAAGCCAACTACCAACTGATATTTGCGGGCCTTTCCGTGTTTATTCTGCCCGCCGTGGCATTCTATCTGGTTTTGAGTCGGGCGATTACGCGATCGGTCACGGCGGGCGCATTAAAAGGCTGATGTGCGAAGACCGGTTTTGATTGCCGGATCGCCGCGTGATGCGTAGTGTTTTTGCTACTGCATCGGCGTATTTCAGAATCGAATTATATTTTCGAGGGAGAAACGATCCGTTCCGTGAATCATCCGTCATTGAAACCGTTCTTCTGCATTCTCATCGTTTTGATTTCAGTTCCCCTCCGGGCCCAAACCGTCAACACGTTCGCGCATTCCTGGGATCCGCTTCATGTGCGCGCCGATAAGGCCGATGCAATTATGCGGGGCAACCACTGGAACGAAGGGACCATGCTCCCGGATGTGATCTTTCCTCCCGTCGGTCTCGATCGGCCCATCGTGGGCAGTCAGGAGGATGCCTCGTTCGAAACGGGGCTCTATCTCGCCGCGATGTCCTTCCGTTACGCCGTAACCAAGGACCCGCAGGTGCGGCAGTGGGCGGACCAGGCGATGGACGGTGTGCTGAAGCTCGAAGCCGTCACGGGCCAGTCCGGATGCATGGCGCGAAGCTTCAACAAAACGGAAAAGCCTCTCCCTCACGAAAAGTGGTTCTTCTTCCCCATGGAATGGCACGAGTCAAAGTCGATGCCGGGCTATCGCTGGGTGGGCGATTTCAGCAGCGATCAGTTCACCTCAATTGTCTTTGGAGTCTCTGTCTATTTTGATCTGTGCGCCGATGAAGCGCACAAGAAAATCGCCACCGAATTTATCGACCGCCTTCTCGGTCGCGTCGTCGACAATAATTTCAAGATCGTCGATTTTGACAATAAAATGACCCTCTGGGGCAACTTTTGCCCAGACCTCCCGCATGAAAACCTGAACGCGCTCGAAATCCTTTCACACCTGAGGACGGCGCATCACGTCACAGGAAAAGAGCGCTATCTGAATGCATATAATGAGTTGATTCAGAAGCACCACTATGACGATCAGGCAATCCTCGCGAAGGTGATCTGGCCGAAGGATCATCGGAATACAAGCGACGATGAGCTCGCGGGCCTTTCCCTGTATGCGCTTCTGATATATGAACAGAACCCCTCCCTGCGCATGAAATATCGAATGAGCCTCAGCCGGCATTGGACGGTCATCGAGGATGATAAGAATGCTTTTTTTCGGATGCTTCGTCTTTTGGCTTTCAAGGCGGAAGAATCAGAATCCGATCGGGAAAAGGAATTTGAACTGCTCTATGAGGATTTGCGCCACGCCCGCGGGCCTCATCGTCGCCACGATACGATGAAAATTCTGCCGGATGGGGATGAACTTGAGCGCCTTCGTCCGGAGCATATCCGCGTCGAGCGCGAGGAAGGCGCCGGGGGCTATCTGCGGGACTACTGGATGGCGCGGTTCTACAACTTTATCGATGGGCAAAAGTAAATCTGGACCGTCAGATGCAAATGACATCAACGGAGTTCAATCTGAAAAAGATCAGGATGGCGTCAATGTTCATTCAACGAATTCAAGGATATCGTTCATTTATGATTGGCGGACTCGTGGCGCTGATGGCGTCGTGCGCGACCCCGACCGGCCATACCTCTCATGACGACTCGGAGGACATGGTTCTTGTCCCCGCAGGGCCATTCATCATGGGAAGCGACGTGGGCGATCCCGACGAGCGGCCGGTTCGAACAGTGACGACAGGTGCGTACTATATCGATCGATTTGAGGTCACCAACGAGCAATACAAACGCTTCAAGCCCGAATTCAAGTTTCGGGATGAGCGGGCAAAATTCCCTGCTGAAGTGACTTATCAGCAGGCTGCAGATTATGCCGCCTGGGCAGGGAAGCGGCTGCCAACGGAAGCGGAATGGGAAAAAGCCGCGCGCGGGACGGATGGCCGTCTGTTTCCATGGGGGAATAGCTTCGACTGGACATTCGTCAACTGGGACGAAAAAGTCGAGCCGGGTTCTTCTGAGGCCCGGCCCGCGAGTCCGTATGGTTGCTACGACATGGCAGGGGGCGCCTGGGAGTGGACTGCAGACTTTTATCAACCCTACCCCGGAAACACGGTTCCGAGCGAATCCTATGGGGAAAAGTACAAAGTCATCCGGGGCGGTGGCACGTTCAACGACATCGCGATCATGCGAACGACGCATCGCTATTATCTCGATCCAAAAATTCGGGGGCATTATTTCGTTGGATTCAGATGCGTGAAGGATGCGAAGTAAGCGGGCTCAAATCTGATTCTCGTCCTCATCCTCATCACCCGCTTCGAATAGATCATCCATGCGATGGTATTTCGCCCCGGCGGGGATAATCCCGTTCATGAAATCGACCCCCTCGGCGCCGAGTACCCCCTCGATCGCATTATCAAAGTATTCGCGCGGATCGCGTTTGTTCATCTCCCCAAGCTTGACGCAGTAGCGCAGAATATTAATCCCGTCGCGCGAAGTGAACCTCAGATAATGCCGGTGGGCCTTCTGGAGGTAATCGACGGCCATTTCGATCAATTGGTTGGGCGCGAACGGCACGTTGTATTTCAGAATTCGCTGCTCGGTATTCCGGTCGGGGAACGTGATCTCGATCTGCGGTTGCAGCCGCGACTGGATATATTCGGGTACCTCATAGGTCGAAGCGTCATCGTTCATCGTGCAGCAGATTCGGAAGTCGCCATGGGCCTTGATCTTGAGCCCGGTGACGATACTTTCGATATAACGGCGCTGATCGAGCAGCGGAGCAAGCGATGCCCATGACTTCTCGCTCATCCGATTCGCTTCATCGAGGATGCAAACACCGCCTCGAATCATGGCCGTCACGAGCGACGACGCGTGATAGGCGATCTGATTATTCTTCGAAATGACGGGGGTAACGAGCAGGTCCTCGGGCCGCGTGTCCATGGTGCACTGGAAAATATAGACGTCACGCCCCATTTGCCGTGCAACGGAATAGGCGAGCGTCGTTTTTCCGATGCCGGGCTTGCCGATTAACCTCGGATTCAGCGGAATATCTTCCGGCGCGGCCAACATCCAGGACGCAACGAGCTGATCGCGCAGCCTTTCGTTTCCGATCCAATCCATGGAAAGGACGTCCGGGTGCGACAGCGTCAGCTCGACGTTATCGATCGTTACGGCCTGCTTGGACTCGGGTGATGCACTCGCGCCTGAATTCGACAATGTTGTATTCCCTTTCGAGGTTTCCGATTCCGTTCCAAATTTCGCCGTGGCGATTGGCTTCTCTTGGGCGGGCATCCGGAAGGCAATGGCGAACAGGACGAGCAGGACCAGGAGTACGAGCAGAGAAACCGAAACCAGCTCCATTACTTGTTTTCTTTCCCTTCCTCGATATCCCATTCTCCGGACGCAAGTGCGCTGGAAATGCTCGTCACTCGGTACGGGGTTTCTCCTCCGCCCGGGTGCTTGATCACAATCTCTTCCCCCGGCTTTTTCCCCATGAACTGCTGAACCAGTGGCGCGAGGTAGGAGAGGATATGCCGCTCGGGATCGGCCTCCCAACGTCCAAGCACCGTATAGGATTCCTTTTCGGAAGTCTTAAGATTATCGGCCTCGAACGAGGTCCCGAACCCGATCGCATCCGTGCGAACCATGGAGGAATTGAAAATACGCGACGAAGTGATCGCCTGTTGAAGCTGCAGCGTCTGCTGCATGAGCATCTTCTGCTTGTCTTTGGCCGCGTGATAGCCGGCGTTTTCCTTTAGGTCCCCTTCCTGCCGTGCCTCCTCGATTTCCTTGCTGTTCGCGGGAATCAGGACGCTGTTCAACTCGGTCAATTCCTTGAGTTTTTCCGACCGCATTTTCGCCGTGCAGTAGTGGAAATCGGGCTCGCTCGGGGCTGCGGGTGCGGTTTCCAGGTCTTTGCGGGTCAACGTGAGTTGTCGTTCGGCGGCTGCTTTAAAGGGATCGTTCAATGCCGGATGCGTTTGGATCGAGCGGCGAAGCCGTTGCGCCTGGTCGAGCGACATTTCCTCCGCGGCCTTGCAAATCGCGGCGCAATGATTGGCTAGCAGCAGCGTGCGCACCTTGCCAAGGAGCTGCTTCGCGGCGGCGACCGAATCCTTCCGGCCCTGCGGACTCGATACGATATCCTGCCAATCATCGAGGCCATCCAAAAGCTCGGGAACGATGCCGGAGAGCGGGAAGTAATCCTCCAGATGCTCCCAACCGCCATCGACGATGGCTTTCATCGCCCAATAATAGGTCTCCGGGTTTTCAATGGGACGTTCGAATAACTTTTCCATGGCCCGCACGCCGAGATCGAGATGGTGCTCTTCATCGAATTCTTTCCAAATTGCCTGCGCGAGCTTGACCGGAGCTTTCGGGAACAATTTCGAGGCGGCTTCAATGCCGACGGACTTGTCCCGCTCGATCATTACTTTCAACGCGCGCTTGGCGTAATCCGCGTTGTCGAAATTCCGCAGGGCTTCGTAGTCGGTGAAGGTCCGCATGAAATAGTCGGGCGAGGGGATGGCCATCGCTTCGTTCTGAAGTCCCGGGGCGAGGCCTTTGATTTGCTCCGCCAGATACGCGATTTGAATTCTTTCCGTCAGTTCCCGATCCGCGGCCAGGCGGAATTCCTCCATCAGGAATTTCAGCATCCTCTTGAGCAGGTCCGGCGACGCAGCGGACTTCTGCGCGTCGGCCAGCTTTTGGACCGCAGTGATGCGTGCCGCGAGGTCTGCTTCCGGATCGAAAAACAGGTCGTAAATCTCTTCTTCGAACGATTTTGGCCGTTGGCGGATTGCAAGCTCGGCGTGTGCGCCCCCCTTGGCATCGAAATCGATCATGGAATCGAGCCGCAATTCCCTCCGGGCCTTGGTCCACCAGGAATTCCAGTTCGCCGCGGGAATAATCGATCCGACAAGCATGGCCTTGAGATTCGATTGCTTCATCTTCCCGCCCCAGGTTTCGAGGGCGAGCCGGATCAGGGCCACCGGATTCTCCTCGCCAAGTTCGAGGAGCTTTTCAGGGTCTTTGGCTCTCCGCGCAAGAAAACTTTCCGGCGGAAGATACGTCAGAAAGTTTTTGACCCCCTCAAATGTAACGGTCTTCTCCTTCTCCGTGGGGAAGTCGATGACGATTTTGGCAGCCACCATGTCCAACGATTGGACCACACCCTCACCCCATGTTTTGTGTTGGAAGACCTGTCCCGGTGCCAATCTCAGGAAGGACCGGAAGCGTTTGATCGCCTGATCGACGGGAAGGCCGTCACGAATTTTGGAAGCGGCCAGCATGAGGTCCAACTGGGGATTGGAGGCGTGCTGATTGCGAAGCGATTTCTCGGCCATCCCCCGGAGTTGGTCCGACTGCGGCCAAGCCGATGCGACCGAACTGACGATTCGATACACCAGTTTCCAATCCGACCGTTTGCTTAGCTCATTCAATAATAGGACGATCAGATTATGCCCCGGTTCGAGTGAATGCCTTTTCGTGAAGGATTTCGTCAACTGGACGTAGAATTCGGATTCCGTGGGGGGCTTTTCCGACAGCTCGAGCCAGGCATTCTCGATCTCCTGAATCTCGCCGCGTTCCGCCAGGCTCAGAATCTGGTCTCGCAAAGTGGCTGTAGTCGTCGCTTCGTTCATATCCCATCCCGGATGATTTGGTTTTCTGCTCCCCAATTATAACGCCGTGCCCCCCGATGGCAAGCGCCATTCGGTTCGACAGAATTGTTCACTGAAGGCCGTAAGTTTGTAAAATCCAATGCCATAGCCGGAATCGGGCCTTCGCCCATCCCTGGACAGCCTCCTGCGGGTCTTTTTGGTTGCGCACCCCCCGGTCAATCGATAAGATCATCGGGGAGTTGCCCGTAACGTTTTGTTCTCGAGCGTCGGCGCTTGAGTTGTTTGTATTTGGGGGCCGGGTCTTCTCCCCCGTGGTGCTCAGTGTGCCTCACCCCTCCCGAGGTGAGCACAAACTTTATATAGAATAGGAATCGAAATATGGCTGTTTCCTTCATGGATCTGGCGCGCCTTCATAAACCCTTGAAGGAAGAGTTGCATGAGGCATTTGAGGCTTGTCTCACCAGCAGTGATTTCATTCTTGGCCCCCACCTGAAGGAATTTGAAGAAAACTTTGCGAAACAGATGAACGCCAAGCATGCCATCGGCCTTGCCTCGGGGACCGATGCTCTGTTGCTGACCCTTCATGCTCTTGGAGTTGGCCCGGGGGATGAAGTCATCGTTCCCGCGTTCGGATTTGTTGCCACGGCCGATATCGTGCTCCGCCTCGGCGCGACGGTTGTTTTTGTGGATATCCGATCCGATTACACCCTGGACGTCGACGCGGTGCGGGTTGCCGTTACCGAACGCACCAAGGCGATCATCGCGGTGCACCTTTTTGGCTTAGCCGCGCAGCTCGATCAACTTAGCCAGCTTTGCACAGATTATGGTGTTTATCTGATTGAGGACGTCGCCCAAGCCTGCGGCGGGGAGTTCGCGGAGCGGCCTCTCGGGGCGCATGGCATCGCAGGCTGTTTTAGTTTCTATCCCACGAAGAATTTGGGCGGTCTTGGCGATGGCGGCATGATCACGACCGACACGGACGAACTGGCCGCGCGTGTGCGCCTTCTGCGCGATCATGGCCGCGAATCCGATAATCGTTTCGTCGGGATTGGTTACAACAGCCGCCTGGATTCAATCCAGGCCGCATGGCTGAACATCAAGCTTCAGAGTCTGGATGAGGACAACGCGGATCGCGTCGCGAATGCCTCCTTCTACAATGAAAACTTGAGCAAGGACGTGTTCAATCTGCCTCCGTTCCGGAGCGACGGAACGCACGTTTACAATCTCTACACAGTTCGTCATCCTCATCGCGACGAGTTAAAGAACTTCCTCGCCGAGCGCCAGATTGAGACGCGGGTCTACTATCCGGTACCTCTGCATCTTCAGCCGGCGCTTGAAATTGTCGGCTATCGCGAGGGGCACTTCCCGCAAAGCGAGTTGGCGGCGAAGCAAGTCCTTTCAATTCCAATTTACCCGGGCCTGACGCGTCAGGAACTCGACGAGGTCGCCCACACACTGCAGCTTTACGCAAAAACGCACCCACTTTCACCGGCTTCTTAATTGAGGTATCCGCCGGCGCATGTCTCGATGAATATCGTATCGGCTTAGGAACGGAGGAGCCACGAGTGGCATTCAGCCAGGCCGATGAGGCGTACATGCGCGAAGTGCTTGCCCTGGCAAAGCTTGGCCGATGGCAAACCTCGCCCAATCCCATGGTTGGCGCCGTCATCGTCAAGGGAGGGAAGGTTGCAGGGCGTGGCTACCACGCGCGCGCCGGCCAACTGCATGCCGAGCGGGTCGCCCTCGATGAAGCCGGCGACGAGGCTCGCGGCGCGACGCTCTATTGCAATCTCGAACCCTGCTGCCATCACGGGCGGACGCCTCCCTGCACGAAGGCCATTATTGACGCCGGCATCAAGCGCGTCATCGTTGGCATGGTCGATCCCAATGAGAAGGTGCGCGGGAAGGGTATCGAAGAACTCCGCGCCGCGGGGATTCAGGTAGTGACGGGGTGCCTCGAAGGCGAGGCGCGATACCTCAACGAATTCTTCATCATGTTTCATGAGCTGAAGCGGCCGTTTGTCACTATCAAATGGGCGATGACGCTCGACGGCCGAACTTCGACGGACAGCAACGATTCGCGCTGGATCAGCAACGAGGATTCGCGGCATTACGTCCATGAATTGCGCGCGCAGCACGACGCGATCCTGATTGGAATTGGAACCGTGCTCGCCGACGACCCGATGCTGAACGTCCGGCTGGAAAACTTTTCCGGCCGTCAGCCCACGCGTGTCGTGATCGACGGCGATCTTTCGATCCCCCGCCGGGCGCGCATGCTCCGGGAGCATAAGGCGGGGCCGGTAATTCTTGTAACGACGCCGCATGCACCGGAAGCCGCCCGCAAGGCGCTTGAAGATGACGGCCACCGCGTCGTTGTGCTGCCGAACCGGCGCCGGTTGGTCAATTTGAAAGACCTGATGGACTTCCTGGCGAAGGAAAAAATCTTGTCCGTCCTCGCGGAGGGGGGCCGGCAAATTCATACGACGCTTCTGCACAAGGACCTTGCCGATAAGCTCGTCGCCTTCGTTTCTCCGAAAGTGATCGGGGGCGAGCACCTGCGATCGCCGGTTGAAGGGCTCGGTATCGGGCTGATGGACCAGGCGATTGTTCTGAAGCATGCCCGCTGGAAGGCCTTTGGCGAAGATCTCTGCGTTGAAGGTTATTTGCATGATGTTTGCTCCAGATACTTCTAACGGATTATTTACCGTGGAGTATTTCCGCGCCGGGGAATAAATTTGTTCGGAATCATCGCTAAATTGAAAAGCGGGGGAACATCATGATCTCCATCAAGAATATCCTTTGCCCGACGGATTTTTCCGAGGATGCCGAGAATGCGATCAAGTACGGAGTCGAGTTTGCCAAACGGTTTGAGGCGATCCTTCATCTTCATCATGTCGTGAACGTTCCCTACATGTCGGTCGCGTATGAGATTGGCCCCGACGTCGTCGCGGCGCGGGAGACCGCCGAAAATTATGCGAAGGATTACATGGCGAAGAAAGCGAAGGAGCTGGAAGCGGCCGGAGTCAACGTGCACGTGCATCTGAGCGTGGGGACGCCGTTCGTCGACATCGTGGCACTGGCGAAGGAGAAGGGGATCGATCTCATCATTGTTGCGACCCACGGCAAGGGGGCGATCGAGCACATGCTGATGGGAAGCACCGCCGAGCGGATCGTTCGGAAAGCTCCCTGCCCGGTGTTGACGGTGAAGCATCCCGAGCGCGAATTCGTGATGCCCTGAAGCCAGTTTTGCGTCGCTTTTCCTTTTTACTTTTTCCTTTCGGCCCGCTCATACTCTGGTTATGGGCCATTCGCATCTTCACTCCCATCCGCCCGATCATCACGGACATCTCCACTCCCATTCCACTTCGACGGGAACACTGATTGGCGCCGCCTTTTGGATCAACGCCTGGTTCATGGTCATCGAAGCCGTTGGCGGGTGGTTTACGCACAGCCTCGCGCTGATGGCCGACGCCGGACACATGCTGAACGACGTTTTGAGCCTTGGACTGGCCTGGGGAGCGTATCGACTTTCGGCGAAGGCCGCGCAGGGAGCGTATACCTACGGCTATCGAAGGGCGCAGGTGCTTGCGGCGCTGGCCAATGCCGTGAGCCTGGGGGCGATTATTGTTTTCGTTGCGATGGAGGCCGTCGGTCGGATTCGAACGCCGCAACCGGTGCTCGCCAATCAGATGTTGATCATCGCGGTGGCGGGATTCATCGCGAATCTCGGGAGCGGTGCTTTGCTTTTCATGCGACGCGACGAAAGTTTGAATATTCGCGGCGCATTTCTGCATCTCATTGCCGATGCGCTCGGATCGGTTGCGGCGATCGTCGCCGCGATTGCGATCAAAATCACCGGTTGGTATATCCTCGATCCACTGCTTGGGCTTTTGATTGCGTTGATCATCGCGGTCGGGGCGTGGAGACTGATGCGGGACAGCATCGCAGTCCTGATGGAAAAAGCACCGGCGGGATATTCGGAGGCCAAACTGATGGCAGCGCTGGAAGAGGTTGAAGGCGTGAAAGAGATCCACGACCTTCATGTCTGGCAGCTCGATGACGGGAAACCGATCGCTTCGGTGCATGTTGTTGTCGATGGCGTTTCCGAGAATCATCAAACCATCCTCGAGAGGTGCCTGCAGATTTTTCGCGAGAAATTCAGCATCGATCACGCCACGATCCAGATTGAGAGCGAGAGCTGGGCCTCCTGCCGGATCGATTGCCGGCCCCACCACGCCGCGTAAGGAACCGAATGGCAAGCTGGACAAAGCAGCGTTGGGTGCAGCGATTCAAGCGTAACCGCGGAGCGTTTGCGGCATTGACCGTTCTTCTGATCATCGTCGTTTTTGTCACCGTCGGGCCGTGGCTCAGTCCGTATTCGGAAACGAGCCAGGATCTGAACAATCATTTCGAGCGGCCGTCTACGCGGCATTGGTTTGGGCTCGATTCGTTGGGGCGCGATTTGTTCACACGCGTCATGGTTGGCGGCCGTGTTTCGATGGCGGTCGGTTTGATGGGCGCCGGTCTGAGTTTATTGATAGGCGTTGCCGTCGGCGGGCTGGCCGGGATGGCCGGTGGAAATGTCGAATCAGCGATCATGCGTTTCATCGATTTTCTGTATGGCGTCCCTCTATTGTTGATCGTCATTGCATTGATGGTGATGCTCGGGCAGGGGTTAACGAATGTTTTCATTGCGTTGGGCCTCGTCTATTGGCTTGGCATGGCTCGCATCGTGAGAGCGAGGGTTGCGGAATTGCGCCACCGCGAATTTGTCGATTCGGCGCGAACGCTCGGGGCAGGGGAGGGAACCATTTTCTGGAGGCATATTCTCCCCAACACGACCGGCGTGATCGTCGTGACGACGACATTCATGATCCCGCAGGCGATTTTTGCTGAAAGTTTTCTGAGCTTTTTGGGATTGGGGGTGACGCTGCCGCATGCATCGTGGGGGACGCTTGCCGCGGAGGGGCAGCAGGCGTTGCAATCGCATCCGCATGTGCTGGCGTTTCCGGCGACCGCAATCTGCATCACGATGTTTGCGTTTCAGGCGTTCGGGGAAGGACTCAGGGCGGCGCTCGATCCGCGGGAGGCGGAGTTTGATTAAAGGATGAGGGATGAAGGAAGAAGGATGAATCGAATGAGGGAGAAAATCTCAAACCTAAATTTGAGATTTGAGTAACGGGATGAAGTGGAACGGCTTGAAGCTTGTAATTCGGCATAGCGGCGAGCGGATCAGTGCGTGGAATTATTTTTTTACAAAGCAAAGCCAATTTGTGATGAGTTTAAAGAACTTATGCGAATTGGCTTTCTGGAAGCGGCCCGGGATGTTGGTGGAAGACTGCAAAACCCACACGTTAGCTCAAATGGTCGTACGAAATGCGACCACTCTTAACCTGATGTATATAACCTAACTGATAATGATTTTTCAAGACTTTTTTTTGAGCTCTTTGTGAACCTCTCCAGTCCTTTCCTATGAGCAAATACATCCAATCCATTGAAATTCAGCACTTAACACCTGCCATGTGGGCGCAGCTTCGAAGGTTTTGGGATGAGAGTCACCCTGCACTCCCCATGACCGATACAATTCTGCGCGAGCGCATTTTTGGGCCGTCGGATGCATGCCCGGAGCATTCGTTGTGCGTCTTTGAGGGGGATCAGATGATTGCGCTTTCGCTGCTCGTGCCGCCTCGGCAGGAATACACGAAGCCCGGTGATCCACCGCGAGGAGGCATTCGTTGGCTTGGAGTGCATCCGGATTTTCGACGGCACGGGCGGGGGACGCTGCTTTTGAGCGAATCCTGCGAACAGTTAAGAAAGAAGGGGGCGGAGACGGTCGGTTTCCTTTCGACTCCTCCCTTTTACATTCAGCCGGGGGTCGATATTCGCGCGATGGACACGATCGGCTGGCTCACGCGGCGCGGATTTGAACATTATCGAACGAATTTCAATATGACGGTCGACCTGGAAAAGTTTCAATCGCCGTCGCATGAACAAATATTTGATGAAATGCAAAAATATCCCGTTCGCCGGGCACGACCCGAGGATCGATCGGCGATTGAGGAATTTATTCTTCGCGAATGGACTCCCGGCTGGAGGGATGAGGCGTTGCAGGCTTTGACGCGCGATCCGATTCCACTTTTTGTGGCTGCGAATGAAACTGAGATTGTCGGATTTGCCTCGTATGAAGTGAATCAGGGCAACGGGTCGTTCGGGCCGACGGGTGTGAGCCCGAAGCATCAAGGGTTCGGGTTAGGGAAGCGGTTGCTCTGGGCGACGCTGGTCGATATGAAGAAGCTGGGGCGGAAGGTGTCGCAGATCGGATGGATTGGGCCGGTGGATTTTTATTACCGGGCTTGCGGAGCGAAGTTGGGGCCGGTCTTCTGGGGCATGAGATATGACAACCGGAAAGGTCGTATTGCGCGGCCACTCGACCGGACAACCGGCCAGCAATAAACGCATCTGATCAGCCACGTTCTGAAAGATCGAGAATTCCCCAATCGCGCCAGCGTTGCGCATCGGCGGCGTGGGCGGCGCCGATGATCGGAGCGAGGACCGCTGTTGCCACGGAGGCGATCGTCAGGTAGGCGAGGTAACCGGACGTAAACTCCAGGCGGTCGCGGCAGATCCATGCGAAGAGGAGGCCCGAGCAGAGAGGGAGCGAACCCATGACGCCCGCACAAAGAATTACCGGAAGTCTCTTCCGCGGGGGAGTCGATCGGATATGCGATCGGCCAAAGGATTCCAGTACAAAGTAGAACATAAAAATTCCGGCGCTAACGATCAGCCAGATCGGTACGGCGAAACCAAAGTGGACCCAGGAATCAGCCCCATTCCAACGCGAAGCTTTCATCAAGGGGATAACGAGGAACATCATGACCGCCATCGGTATGGCGAAAATGAAGCTCGAAATCCGCACGGACCAGACAAGGGCGGATTCACCTGCTCTGGGTTGGATGCGGGTCCAGACGAACCTGCGCAGCGCCTGCGAGTATGGCAGCGGATAAAACATGATCCGCTCGCTTTTGGGGATGGAGGCCTGCAGCCTGCGGGTCACGGTAGGAGGCTCGCGAAGCCTCTGGGCGGCCCGAGCCGCGGCTTCCGGCTCCGCGAAACCGGCGGCGCGTTCCTCATCGAAAGCGGCAGTGATATGGGATAAGAGCTCCTCGCGAATGCGATCCTTCCGGAGCTCCGAGGCATGCAGAGGCCGGACGATTCGCTCCACAGAGATACGCAGGGCTTTCATGTTTCAGCCTCCAGGATGCCGCCGATTACCGTAACGAAGCGACGCCAATCCGCGCGGCCAACCGCGAGCTGTCGTCTGCCTTTCGGCGTGAGATGATAGATTCGGCGGCGCGGCCCCCGCCTGCCTGAATTTTCTTCCCACTCCCCGCGAACGAGGCCTGATTGCTCAAGGCGATAGATTGCGGGGTAGATGGTACCTTCCTTCAATTGGAGGGAACCCTCGCCGGCCTGTTCCAGCCGACGAAGAATCTCAAAGCCATGGCCCCCACCGCGATCCAACTGAGAAAGGATCAGTGGCTCGAGATGACCGCGAAGGATATCGCCTTTGATAGGATTCATAAATAATATTTAGACAGCCTAGGTATTATGTGTCAAGAGCTATAATTGACCACCAAGGAATGATGAGAATCTTATTTCAACGCCGAGGAACATTGCGGCCGGGAATCGCCAGATGATTATCGACGAGCCCAAGTCGGCTATAAGGAGGGACGGCCCGTAGCGGAAGCAACCGGGACTTCGAGCTTGGGAGGCTCGGGGAGGAAATCTTCGCCGGGGTTGATGAAGCGGTCGAGTTCCCAGCGGTATTGCTTGTCATAAAGCGCACGGTAGCGGCCCTCGGCGGCGAGGAGCTCGGAGTGGGTTCCGCGCTCGACGATTTCACCATTTTCCAAAACGAGAATTTGATCGGCGTTGCGGATTGTTGAAAGTCGATGCGCGATGACAAACGTCGTGCGGCCGCGGCGCAGGGCACGCAGGCCGTCCTGAATCATGGCTTCGCTTTCGCTATCGAGGCTGGAAGTCGCTTCATCAAGAATGAGGATGCGCGGGTCGGCAAGGATCGCGCGGGCGATGGCAATGCGCTGGCGCTGGCCGCCGGACACCTTCACTCCGCGCTCGCCGACAACGGTGTCGTATTTGTCCTCGAACTTGTCGACGAATTCATCGCAGTGGGCGATGCGCGCCGCTTCGAGGATTTCTTCGCGCGTGGCATTGACCGATCCGTAACTGATGTTTTCGGCGATCGTTCCATCGAAGAGAAAATTATCCTGCATGACGACGCCGAGATGGGAACGGTAATCCTTCAGGCGAACCGATGAAAGATCGCGGCCATCGACAAGAATGCGGCCCTTCATCGGGCGATTGAAGGCCATGATCAGGCTGATGAGCGTGCTCTTTCCGGAGCCACTCGATCCGACGAGGGCCGTGGTCGTCCCGGCAGGCGCTTCGAAGCTCACGTCCTTCAACACCGGCACGCCGGGATTGTATTCAAACCAGACATCCGAAAAATGAATTTCTCCGCGAACGTCGTCGAGCGGCGCGAGTTGCGGATCCGCTTCGTCCTCAGGGACTTCAGTCAAAAGATCGTGAATGCGATCGAGGCCGGCGAACGCTTCGGTGATTTGCGTGCCGATGGCACTGATCTGGATCATCGGCGTCACGACGAGCGCCGTATAAAAGCAGAACATGAAAATATCGCCCGAAGTCATGCGGCCGGCGAGAGCTTCGCGGCCACCGACGATCATCATGAACACGCCGACGAGCCCGAGGAGCGTGGTCGAAATCGCGCCCATGAAGGAAATGCCGGCCATCGATTGAGCGATGATCCGGAAAAGCTTGTGTGCGTCGCGCGCGAAGACGATCTCTTCGCGTTTCTCCGCCGTGTAGGCCTTCACGACTCGAATGCCTCCGAGGAACTCCGCGAGGCGGCCCGTGAGATCGGCGTTGACCTTGGAGCGCTGGCGAAAGAGCGGGCGAAGCTTGCTGAAGCCGAACATCATGATGCAGGCAAAGATGATCAGGGCGGTCAGCGTGACGAGCGTCAGCCGCCAATTGATGTAAAACAAAATGCAGAGCGCAAAGATCATCGTGACGAATCCGCCGACCAATTGGACGAATCCAGTGCCGACGAGGTTGCGGATGCCTTCGGCGTCGTTGATGATGCGCGAAATGAGGACGCCGCTTTTGTTCGCATCGAAGAAGCGCGTGGGAAGGCGGGCAATGTGGCGATGGATTCGGCGGCGGAGATCGTTGATGGAACGCTGGGCGGCGATGCCAAGAATCTGCGTCAATGCGAAGGACGTAATTCCCTGAATGATGGTCGCCCCGCCCGCGCCGAGCGCGATCCAAAGCAGCAGATCGGTCCGGCGTTTTCCGATGACTTCATCGATGAGGAGCTTGGTGGAAGCGGGCAGAATCATCGCCGTCGAGCGATTGACGAGAACGAACATCAAACCCAGCCCGAGCCTGTAACGGCGGGCCCAAACGAGGTCCTTCGCCTCGCGCCAAGCGTTGAGAGAAACTCTTTTCTTCTTTTTGGGGTCAGGTTTTTCGTCGACCGGGACGGAACGAACTTTTTCACCCGAAGGCAGGGGGCTGCGTCTCACCGGAGTGCCGCTCCATCGGTGATTTCGGCTTTGTTCGCTTCCAGCGCGGCTTCAACGGCGGATTCAATCGCGGTGAGAACGCGATCGCGCAGTTTCAAATAATCGCCATCCTTAATCGAGATTCCCGCGGCATTGGGATGGCCGCCGCCGCCGAATTGCTCGGCGAATTTGCCGAGATTGAGCAGACCATCGCCGCGGAAGCTCACGCGGATGCCGCCGCCGGCAGTTTCGGTAAAAAGGACGGCAATATCGACGCCCTCGATCCCGCGGATTTCGGCGACGAGGTTTTCGGGCATGCTTTTGGAGCCGCCGAGAATATTCAACACGGCTTGACGCGCTTCGCTCCATGCGAGGTGGCCATCACAGCGGAAATCGGCGTGCGAAAGGATCGTCGCGCCGAGTTTGACGCCCATGGGGCTCTTGCTTTCGTAAGCCGCGCGGGCGATGAGTGTCGGGCTCGCTCCGGCGCGAACGAGTTCGGCGCAGATATCGAAATGTTCCGCGCGGACGTTCGAATAGTGGAGCGAGCCGGTGTCGGTCACGATCGCGAGAAGGAGAGCGTTCGCAAGGTTGGCCGAAAGCGGAACATTCGCATAGGAGGCGAGGTAAAAGATCATCTCGCCAACGGCGGCGCAGCCGGGATCGACCCAGTTGATGCCGCCATAGCAGGGATTGCTGCCGTGATGGTCGATATTGATGACAAAGCCGGTCGTGGACCAATCGGGGAAGGCGCGTTTGCGGTCGGCGCAATCGACGAAAATGGTCAGGTCGGCGTTGAAATCGGCGCGGGGCTGGGTTTCGACAAGGTCGTAATTGGGAATGGCGCGGTAGCCGGAATAGACCTGATCGCTCGCGGCGAGGGCGTTCTCGATTCCAAAATGCTCGAGAACTTCATGCATTCCGAGAAGCGAGCCGATGCAATCGCCGTCGGGGCGCTCGTGGCCGAGGACCTGCGCGCGCTTCGCGGTGCGCAATTTTTCCACGATCTGTTCGAGACGAAGTTTCGATTCTTCGGGGTTGGGAGCGAGGGACCAGAAAGGCTTATTTGTCTTCAATGCAGATGGGCTTTCGGCGCGAGGCGATCGGACGATCAAACGCTTTGGAATTCCCCTTTGCCACGGGGCATTCCAAAAGACTGATATTAACAATAACGGGCAGAACCGGCCAAGACAACCTGGAATTCCGGGAGATTAATCCCTCATTCCGTCCTGGCGAGCCTGCCCGTGAAAGGGAAGGAGGGGAGGCGCCCCCGCGAGAGCGCCTCCCGGTTGCTTATTCGTAGAGCGTCCAGTTCGACGCCGCGTTCGGACCGGCGCCCACATCAAAGTTGAGTGAGCCGCTTTCTCCGAAGACGCCATCGGGACCCTGGATTCTAACTTCCACCGAGCAGTTTCCGCTTGCGGGCGGCGTGATCGACGTCACGAATTGGTACTCGAGATTCAGGCTGCCGGGCACCACGTCATCGGGGCCCAGATTGATGGGCGATGCGCCGATCACGCTGCAGTCATCGTTCAAGACCAGCAACGAGTAACCCGCGGCCGTTGACCATTGCGTGTTACCGGTGTTGCGGAAGGTGATGCCGATGCCAACGGGCTGCGAGGGCGGCAACACGGCCGGAAGGGTCGTGCTGACGTAGGCCGCATCGTCGATCGGACTCACGATATCGATGAAGAAGGTCGCCGTGGTTCCGAAGTCCTCGGAATTCTGGCGCATCCGTACCGAGAGTTGGCATCCCGTTGCCGGGGCGCCTGCCGTGAGCGGAAGTGTAAACGTTCCGTTTGTTCCGGGGATCGTAATGCCAGCCAACGTGACGGTCGTTCCCGCCGTCAGCGAGCACGTGTCGTTGAGGATGCCGAGAGCGTAACCACCGCCCGCGGTCCAAATCGTATTGCCTGTGTTGGCCATCGCGATATCAACCGTGGTCACGCGATTCGCCGCGATCTCCGCAGGAATCGTGCTGTTTGCGAACGCCGCATCGTTAACCGGTACCGGTGTTGGCGAATCGGTCGGGCTCGGAGTCGGAGTTTCGGATTCCGTCGGGCTTGGGGTTTCAGTCGGGACTTCCGTTTCGGTCTCCGTCGGCGTGGGTGTTTCGGTCTCTGTCTCGGTGGGCGTCGGCGTCGGAGTCTCGGTTTCCGTCCCCGTCGGGGTCGCTGTTTCGGTTTCCGTCGGAGTCGGAGTTTCGGTTTCGGTCTCCACCGGCGTCGGGGTTTCCGTATCAACGGGTGACGGGGTCGGGGTGGCGGTTTCGGTTTCGGTCGGGCCCGGTGTCACCGTATCCGAAGGCGTGGGCGACGGGGTGGGCGTTTCAGTTTCCGTGGGTGAAGCGGTCGGCGTGATGCCGCCCGTCGTACCGACGCCGCTCAGGGGAATCGCCTTGGCGGATTCATCGCAATCATCAGTGATGATCAGTAGGATCGCGGATTTTCCGCCGCCGGTCGTGGGATCGAAAACGACATTAATCGAACGCGAGGCCGTCGTTGCCAGCTGGGCGGTCGATGGGTTGTTGGTGATGTGGAAATCACCGGCGTCGATGCCCGCGATCACGATCTTCGCACCGGTGAAGAAGAGAGGTCCTGGGCCATTGTTTGAGATCGTCGTGGTCTGCGTTCCGGAAGGCCCCGAGGCGATATCCTGGGGTCCAAAATTGAGCGGATTACCGCTCACGACGACGAGGTTCGGTGCGCCGGTCGTGGGGTTCGATCCCGGATTTGCAGGGTCGGTGCAGGCGAGGATTTCGGTCTGATCGCCGAAGCTGTCCCCATCCTGATCGATGCCGAGGCGCGGACCTTCGCCGCGCGGAAGGACGGTGAAGGTTAGCGGATTGTCGGCGTCCGCCAGGCTTTCGAGGTTGGCGAGGGTGATGGTCTCGCCGTCGATGTCTGATTTGAAATTGTTGGCGATGCGGTCATAGAACCAGCCGCGGCGCGCGCCATCCTTCTTGCCCTTGACGATCAGGTCTAGGCCGCGGGTCTGGCCCGTGCCATCTTCCTCAGCCTCGGCAATCATCTGGGCGATGATCGGGGGAGCTGCAGGGGAAACGATCGTGACCTGCTTGCCCGCGGCGGCGTGCGAATCCTGGCTCGGTGGGCCGAGCGGTTCAACGTCGATCGCAAGAACCGTAAAGTTGGGAATCGTGACGTCCACGGACCCTTCGGTTTTTCCTGCGGGGAGATCGCCGCCCGCGAAGCAAAGGAGGAAGGCGGTGAGGTCGGCAACGTCCTGATCGGAAGAGGGGGTAAAGATCGGTTCGGAAACGAAGCGCGAAAGCGAATCGACGCTGCCGTCATGGACGAAGCCGAAGCCCGCGAGACTTTCGGTTTTCGGATTCAGCCTGAGTCCGAGCTTCTTATACATATTGCGGAGCTCGGGGACCTTGATGGCGTCCTGAGTCGAGCCATCGCGGGAAGTGAGGAAAAGGTGAGTGTTCCCGTTGGGTCCCAGCGCGAGTTCATCAAAGGTGGCATCGACGCGAACGCCGCCGGAGATCGGCGTGAAGTTTCCAAGGGTCACATTGATATTCGCCCCTGCTCCCGTCGGCAGCGTATGGCATGTGACGCAGTTGAAGAGATCGGCGTCGAGCTTATTCAAGCGATACTTGTTCAAGCCAGCCTGGGCGTTTCCATTGGGGAGGTCCGCGCCGACCGGCAAAGCGAATCTACCCGTAGCATAATTGTTGGGGAGCGCCATGCTCGTCGGAAGGGTATTGTCGAAATTGCGATAGGGGTTCGGCGGGAAATGAATGGTGGCGAGGAAATCTTCGAATTGCTGCATTTCGGTCGGCGTCAGGTTGTTATCGTCGCCCTGAAGCCCGATGAATGCCGGATTGAACTCCTCGATTCCATTGCGGTCGCCCCGCCAGTGGAACGGTTCCATGCCGATGATGTCCTGAAGAGTCTGGGTCGTCATCGGGCCTTTCATCGGGTGAAAGTTGGGATCGAGGTTTTGCTGAAGCAATGCACCGACGCCGCCAAGGTTGTTCTGATCGGAGGTTGACTTAAGCGCGCCGCTCGGATCACCGAGATCCCAGGCGAGGCGGTCCATCTTGGAGTCGATGTGGCAGGAAGCGCAGGCGATCTGGCCGAGGCCGGAGTTCTTGTGGCTGTCATAAAGGTGCTTCCGGCCGATCTTGATCGCGGGTAGCGTGGGATCGAAGTTGAAATTGACGCGCGTGATTTCGGTAAGGCTGTTGATGTTCAAGACGGAGATCGTCGCCTCGAAGCGATTGAGAACATAAATATTTCCGCGAGCCTCATCGAGGGCCAGGCCGGTCGGGCCTTCACCCAACTCGGTGGGGATGGCGTTAACGCGGCTTCCCGCCGCGTCGATCACCACCATGTTATTGGATCCCATGCCGGTGATGTAGCCGCGGGTGCCATCGGAGCTCCAGGCGATTCCGCGCGGATCCCCAAGAGATTTGTCTCGTTCACCCTGGGCAATCGTGGAAGAGAGATAATCCAAGTGCGGATTGAGATCGACGATCCCAAGCGAGGTCGGGCCGGCCGGATCGACTTCCGCGATTTCGACCTTCAGAAATTTCCCACTGACATTGGGTTCGAAGCGGATCTCATTCGTGCCATCCGTACCGATGGCGTAAACATTTCCGTTCACGGGATTGACTGAAATGGACATGACCATATTCATCAAGTGATCGGCGTAGGTCACGGCGAGCGTCGCAGCGTCGATCACCGCGACGTCGTGGTCGATCAGGTGCCAACCCGGGGTGCGGCCCGTCAGGTTGGCCTGCGCACCGGAGACAAGGTTTGTCCAGTTGCCGCCGTTATCATCCATCCAATTCCCGGCGGCATTCTGCTTCACGATGATTCCGACTTTCGGGGCGGGGACATTTGCGTTCGGAGGGTCGAAAAGCCCACCGGCGTTCGGCGGGGGGTTGAC
>JADMIO011429289.1_pt1 | contig 23388 bp, 15 predicted proteins | sample 8958161 | NCBI WGS metagenome assembly JADMIO01 (sample SAMN16585339, study PRJNA669376) | soil metagenome | isolation source: Crop rotation soil | place: USA: Cullars Rotation, Alabama | collected 2011
CGCGACTTCAAGTCACGTGAATTCCAAGCTTCGGATCCCACTGTGCTGGAAAGGATCATCACTGGGAAAATGAGTGCGATCACGAAGTTCCAAAACCAGTGCGTAAATGCGCCGATTGATTGTCCGTGATTTCGCAGTTGGTTCGGGAAAATTTCCGAGAGGAAAACCCACATAACTGCGCCTTGTGACATCGCGAAGGAGCCGATGAATCCTATGAGACAGGCGAGAACGAGATTCTTATCGAAGGTTGCTTGACCGAATCCGTATGACATCACCGCCAGTGACACCATCAATCCGACTGAGCCGATATACATCAGGGTTTTTCTGCCAAACTTATCGATTGCCAACATTGCACCGACGGTGGCAATCAGGTTGGTGACGCCGACAGCAAGGAAGGTTTGCCACAATGCGTCTTCGTTGCTCATGCCGGTTTTCATCAGAATCCGCGGCGCATAGTAGATGAAAACGTTTATGCCTGTCCATTGATTGAATGTTCCGAAAAGAAATGCAAGAAGAGTAAGTCTTCTGTATTTCGGATCGAACAAGTCCATGAATGAAGCGTCTTTCTGCACCAGGTGTCCCTTAATGTCACCAATTACGGTGGCGGCTTCATTTGGATCTGACATGATTTCGTTAAGGGTTTTAAGAGCTTCATCGTCTCTGCCCTTTGCTACCAACCACCGCGGACTCTCGGGAACGAAAAACAGCAGGATGACAAACAGCAATGAAGGAATCATCATCACGCCAAACATGTAGCGCCAGTTGTCTGCCAGAGTGACAAGTTCCTTATTCGAAAAATATGCCACCAGAATTCCGATTACGATGTTGAGCTGTGACACACCGACGAGTCGACCGCGAATTTTTGCTGGTGACATCTCCGCGATGAACATTGGTGACAGCACTGATGCAAGACCGACGCCGATGCCGCCTACGAAACGTGCGATTACAAGAGTTGCCCAGGTCGGCGCCAGGGCGCAACCGAGCGAACAGATGAAATAAAGTATGCCGGTGATGAAAAGTGATTTCCGCCGTCCGAGCGCGTTGGCAGGGTAGCCTGCAATGAAGGCGCCGATGATCGTGCCGAGAAGCGCACTGCTTACGGTCCAGCCCCACTGTTCGTCATTGAGATGGAAGAAGGGGACGACGTATGCATCAGTTCCGGATATCACTGCGGTGTCGAATCCGAAGAGAAAACCACCGAGAGCCGCGACAAAAGTGATGAAGAATAATTTCGGTTTCATCGTTTGATCCAGAAAGGGTTAGGAAACTTTGGCGCAGGCTTTAACGGTTTCTTCGCTTCTTTTCGGACCTATGAGGCTGTTTGTCAGGCGAAACAAACGATGAGCCATGCAATTTGAGAACTTTAGCACGTTTTTGCAAGGGGCGTTGTGTTTCCGAACGGTCGCTGAGCATGCAGCGGCGGTATAATTTGTGGTCATGGAGTTACACATTACATTCGGGTGGCACCTCGATGGTCCATCGTATCCCGAATCAACCGCGGTCGGAATGCTGACCGTCGGACCGATTGGCATGCTGAGCCAGTTGTGTTTGCGACTTGGACTGACGTCGTGCTTTCCGGCGCAGTCCGTGCGGATTGCCGAGTTCATGTCGCGAATCAGCGAGCACGACGACGGCGAGCAGTTCTATTCGCAGTCGTTTAAAACAGATTCATGGGGCACAGCCAAAGCGCTTTTGTTTTTGCGCGATGAATTGGTGGGAAGTGGATGGAATCCGAATTCCGGGTTTGTTGATGCTCCAGAACGTTTGAAAGTGCTTGCGAAATTGGCTGGTGGTGACGGTTCCCCACAGCGGAATAGAAACATCGTTTGTCTCGGCGACATGATCAATCCAATTTTCGATCGATTAGAACATATCGATCGTATAGCAATTGATAAGATCACTTTGATTGATGAGGAAACATTATTGCCGCCCGTGTGGCAGCGTCTGTTCGCTACTCTCAGAAAGAAGCATGTGGTTGTGGAACCGTGGATCGGCAGTGTTTCAAAGGGAAACAAAACGTCCGTCAAACCGGATGGTCTGATCTTGCGGGAGAGTGATATCTCTGAAGTCGCGCGAATGTTCAAAGGTCAGTCGCTCGCAAATTTTGAAAGCATCGATCATGAGAAGACGATTGAACGAGAAACCGATATCGATCGACTGCGCTCGTTTCTTCATTTCAACAAACGCACTCAATTTACCGGAGACGGATCGTTAGTAATTCTCGAATCGGATGATGAGGTTCAAGCTGCTGACTATCTGTCGAGACTGCTAGCCACCATGTCCAAGGACATTGACGACGTGGTTTTGATTCGTGGAAGTTCGACATCCTTTCTCGATCAACTCTTGAGTAAATTGAACATGCCTGTGCTGGGCGGTGCTGACAAATCACCTCATCGCGGCTATATGCAAGTGCTTCCACTTGCTCTTGAATTGCTGTGGCAGCCGTTCGATCCACAGAAGATGGTCGAATTTCTCATGCTTCCGAAGGGGCCGGTCAGTCCCAGGATAGCAAGTTACTTTATCAAATCTTTGCAGGCATATCCTGGTATCGGCAGTAGTGCCTGGAAAAAAGCATGGGATGACACATCATCTTATCTTTTGCGGCGAGCGATGGAACGAACTGGCGCAGAGGTTAAATCTGTCGATGATGAAGCGCTCCAGAGCAGCGTTAATGAAAAGCTTCAGCAGTTGAGGGAATGGCTGGAACCTATTCAACTTTTCGACGCAAGAACAGGCGTGCCGACTAGTGTTGTGATTGATGTTTGTAATCGTGTGCGTAAACATGCGAATGTTCGACTCAACACCCTAAGCGATTCTCTCAGTTTAATTCAACTCCAGGTATTTGCGATCACTGCAGTTTACGCAGAGACATTAGCAGCTACGGTGTCCGCTAGTCAGTCGGAAAATATCAGTCGCTCTCAGTTGTTGAAAATGATCGAGTCGGTGATGAGTGATGGGTACGCACCAGTCGCTCCGCACGCTTCACCGTGGACACCGATCGATCATCCCGGACAAATTGTTGACTCTGCAGATACCGTCATTTGGTGGGGATTCATTGACTTCGAAAGACATGGTTTTTCCAATCCATGGTCGCAGACGGAATCCGACTACCTTTCGTCGCATGGAGTTTTACTCGACAATCCGCAATCGTTTGTTGTTCGCGAAGCGAAAAGTTGGGCGCGACCGATTGATGCTTCGGTTAAACGATTATTGTTAGTGAAACCGCGCACGGTGGCAGGTCGAACAGTGGCAGCCCACCCATTCTTTCACGAAATCGCTGCGGCATTCGATGCAACACCACATGCAGTGCGGAACAGGTTTATAAAGCAAGCACATCAGGTCTACACTCATCCTTTAACTGAGCTGTTAGGCAAAAAGATCATAAGCCACCAGGTGAGGCTGCGCATTCCTCCAAGCCCTCGTCCGGTTTGGAACGTGAAGCCGAGAACATTTGCGGCGCGAGTTGAGTCGGCTACCAGCCTCGAACGACTGCTTGGTTGTCCGATGAGTTGGCTGCTGAAGTATCAAGCCAACTTGAAACTTGGAAATCTATTATCAATTACCAGTGGTGAACAGCTTTCAGGTATTCTTGCCCATGCTGTTCTTGGTGGCGTTTTTTCGGACACTAACTGGCATGTACGCGATGACGCAGAACGGCTTGCCAACCGCTTGTTCGATGAACTTTGTCCTAAAATTGCGGCACCGTTACTGCTGCCCGGTAGTAGTTTAGAAAGACAGCGATTGAAAAAGGCAATAGCCGATGCTGCAGCAAACTTGTCCGGTTTGATCAAAGAAGCCGGGTTCTCATCAATAGTCTCAGAGACCGCCAGGGATGCCACCGTAGATGATGTCGCGCTGACCGGGCGGATGGATCTTGTACTCAAGCATCCCGATAACACCGACTACGTGATTGATCTCAAATGGAGTCGCCGAGCACCGCACCGCAGGCGAGAACTCAGCGAAGGACGTTCCATTCAACTCGCATTGTATACGAGCCTTCTGAAGCGTGAATCCGGAGTTCCAACGAGCGGCGGATACTACATGATCGCGCAACGGCAGCTTTTCTCCACGTCAAAGGAACCGTTTCCGCCGCACACTTTTGTTGACGGTCCAAGGCTCGATCAAACGTTTACAAGCGTTATATCGAACTCGAAACAGCATCTTGCACATTTGCGAACCGGTACCGTATATGCTACCGGACTTTCCTCTGAGTCGGAGCAGACCGTTAACGTCGACGAGACCGGCGACGTAGATATCGTCAGTGATGACGATCCGGAAGAGCGTCCATCTCGAATTCCTGATATTACCTTAGCGTTAGAACCGCCATGTCGCATCTGCGATTTCGGAAGGCTTTGCGGAAAGAAGGGGTTTGACGCATGACGAACGAAATCATTTCAATGCCTTCTGAAAACGTAGACATCAAGCCAATTACTGTAATCGCAGCCAGTGCCGGCACAGGAAAAACCTATCGACTTTCGCGCGAATATCTCAAAGGTTTAGTTTCCTACCCTGACAAAAACCATTCCAGCATCATTGCCACCACTTTTACAAACAAGGCAGCCGATGAGCTTCTCGAGCGGATTCGGAGCGTCTTGCTGGAGCAAGGTGAGTGGTTAGCGGCTCAGAATGCACTGAGTGGTTACCTTGGTACAGTTAACGCCTTATGCGGACGCTTGTTATCGGAATACGCAATCGAAGCTGGCCTTTCTCCTGACCTCACTGTTATCGGCGAAGAACGCCTTCCTATCGTCTTTGCGATTGCGGTGGATTCCGTCATCCATAGATTTGCTGATGAGATGCACGGACCGGCAACACGTTTGCAATTGGATAACTGGCGGCAACACGTGCAGGCCGTGATCGACACTGCTCGAAACAACAACTTGAATGCTGATCAACTCGAGAGTCTTGCCGAAGAATCGTGGAATAGCCTGAAGGCATTATTGCCACCATGCCGAGAGTCTGATGCCGAGCTGTTCGACAAAACGCTTGCAGATGCCATTGAAACTGTTTTGGAACAGTTACCAGGTCCGGATGATGTGACACAAAGCACACGCAAAGTCATAGAGACACTTCGAGATGTTAACTTGCGAGTGAAGTCCGGTGCCCACATTGTGTGGCAATCCTGGGCCAATATGTCCAAGTTGACCGTTGGGCAAAACAGTCGCGAAATTGTAAAACCGTTAATCGATGCCGCGCAGAGTTTCGCTAGCCATCCGCGTCTACACAGCGATGTTGAAACGATGATTTTCGGAGTTTTTCGCTGTGCAGCGGCGGCGATGCAAACCTATTCTGATTACAAACGAGAACATGGTTTGATCGATTTTGTCGATCAGGAACTTCTAACCCTGGAATTGCTGAAGAAACCTTCAGTTAAACAGTCGCTGCGTGAGAAAGCGCACCTGCTGCTGGTCGACGAATTCCAGGACACGAGTCCGATCCAGCTGGCAATATTTTTGGAACTCGCCAAACTGGTTGAATACTCCGTTTGGGTAGGTGATGAGAAACAGTCGATTTTTGGTTTTCGTGGGTCCGATCCAGAGTTGATGAGACAAGCTGTCGAATTTCTAGTCACTAATACTGGTGGCAAACGCGATCTTCTCTCTACTTCTTATCGCTCCCGTCCAAAGTTGGTTTCGTTTACCAACGAACTATTTTCCAGAAGTAGCCAATTGAAACACATCACTTCGAGCAGCTCCGTCATTGCCGATGTGCACAGAAAAGAGATTGAAGGACAAAACGATCCGCTCCACGTGTGGTGGCTCAAGGGTAAGAAGCAGGAACAGGCTTTAGCGGGACTGGCTGCCGGAATAGCAAACATTCTAAAGAACCCCGAGAGGTGGCCGGTTTTAGACCGCAATACTAAACAACTTCGTCCAATCACAGGATCAGATATAGCAATCTTATGCACGTTCAACGATCATCGTTTTAAAACTGCCCGAGCTCTCGTAGAGCAGGGATTGACTGTTGCCACCGAACGTGATGCTTTGCTCGATACCGAGGAGTGTGTGCTAGCGTGTGCGGCTTTACGAGCGATTGTCGATACGACCGACACGCTTGCCTTAGCTGAAATCGCCAATCTCTTATCACCCAATTCTGGCGACTGGATAAATCACCTGCTCGATCTAGAAGGAAAATCCTGGATAGATGAATGGTTGAAAGGCTCAGAGTCTGATACCGTCATTGATGACGAAACGTCGAGTTCAACGATCGGTGACAAGCTCGATGTGTCTCAACTAACGCTCGACGCGGAAATTAAGCAGTCTGAAAGCGTAACGGCAGGGGAAACAAGTTCTTCACCTGCAACCTCGTCGACTCCAGTCCCCGGCAAGGAGCTTTCCAATGTGCTTCGCTGTCTGAAACATTTGAAGAGAATTCGTGAAGACGTTATTGATAGAACTCCATCCGAAGTGCTTGAAGAAGCAATCAACGGAGAGGGCATCATTGAAGGAATCATCTCCTGGGGTAATGTTCGGCAACGTCTGGCAAATCTTGATTCCTTAAGAGGTATCGCTCGATCATATGAGGAATTATGCCGCTCTGCGCGAGTGCCCGCGACGGCAGCAGGACTGATTGTTCATCTCCACAAGTATGTTCGAAAGGGTGGCAACCAGCCTGCAAATCCTGATGAAAACGGAATACACATTCTTACCTATCATAAGTCGAAAGGTCTTGAGTGGCCGATGGTGATTCTGTCTGATTTGAATCAACAGATTCAAGGCACTCCATTTGGTGTCAATGTTGAATCGATAGATGGCACAGTTGATCCGCTCAATCCGCTGGCAGGAAGAACGATTCGATACTGGCCGTGGCCGTTTGGAAAACAGAAAGCAAAAATTCAGCTGAAAGAGGCTGCCAGTCGCACTCCGCAAGGTCGACGTGCGGCGCGCCGGGCTACCTCGGAGAGCGTGCGTCTGCTCTATGTCGGCATGACACGAGCTCGCGACTATCTGATCTTTGCATGCAAAAATACAGGTTTTGGTACAGCATGGTTGAATTGTCTGACCGATGAACAATTTGATATGTCGATCATGACTCTCTCCGATCAAGGCGTCGAGTACAAAGCGGAACTCATTGATGGTGTCGCAGACTCAATGGCAAAATTCACGCCAATGGAAGAGCCGTCTACACTTGCCGATGCGACCTTCGCGACAAAGGAAACCTTCGCACCACCTGTAGTTGCCACGTCGGCGATTGCTCATCGTCCGTATTTCTTGAATCCAAGCAATGCAACCGAGCTGGACTTCGAGATTGAAACTAATGCGGCACCGGAAACGGTTGTGATCGGACAACGTATACCCTTGCTCGGCACTCCTGAAATGCGCACTGTCGGCGATTGTGTTCATGCATTTCTTACAGTCGATGATAATCGATTGGATTTAAACGCGCGATTAGACCTGGCATCGAGAGTGGTGGCAGGTTTCAACATTGAAACGGTGGCGAAGGAAGCACTACCGGTGATGAGCGATAGACTGTTGGCGTTTCTGAAACCCAACTATCCAGGTGCGGAGATACGTTCTGAAATGCCCGTCTCGGGCAACTTGTGGAGTCGCCGAGTAAAAGGAACGATCGATATGCTTCTGGAAACGGAAGCAGGCTTTGTCATTATCGATCATAAAACGTTTCCCGGCAAATTCGAAGAATGGGAAGCACGTGCGATCACCTATGCACCTCAACTGGCTCTATACCGCTACATGGTCGAACAAGCAACAGGTAAACCTGTAATCGCGCAGTACATCCACATGCCTGTGGTTGGTGCAATTATCAAACTCGACTGCAGTTTAAAGCTGAGCTAGCCCAGGCAGGCACACATACAGCTCACGATCGCAAACGATAGAAGTTTTGCTTCGCTTATGCGGGTGATGATTACATATCATACGACGCGTCTAAGAAAAAACCGTAATACTACCAGCGGTGATATGCGGGATGACCTTCTTTTACCGCTACAAAAACGGATTTGCTCGTGGCGCAAACCTTGTCGCCGGCAATTAATTCACCACTGATAGTGGCGCGGTCTTCCTTAGAGTCGACAACTCGCCCGAACAGTTTTACTGCACCACTTGTTGGAGTAGGTCGCAGAAACTTCACTGAATGTTCTGCTGTTACGGTGCATGGTGGTCTGTCCATTCCGTTTTGCTGCATGAGGTGCCAGGACGCGGTCCAATTGCAATGACAATCCAGCAAGCAGCAAACCAATCCGCCATACAGCACACCTGTAAAAGCTTCATACTTCAAATCTGGCTGCCATTCTGCGATCAGTGATCCGTCAGCTTGAGGAAAGCTACTGATGTGCAGACCCTCTTTATTTGCCGGACCACATCCGTAACAAATACTTTTGGGCGCATATTTCATTTGCAGACAAGGTTCCTCTGACATCTCGAAATTCCTTTTATTCAGCCAAAACGTCCACAAGCCTATCATCATGGAAACGTCCCCGGGCTTGGTATTTCCTACTAACGACAGAAAACATTTCGTCAAACCGTTAAAACGAACTGCAATTTAAGGCCAGAACTTTTGGTTTAAGTAGCGGCTCGAAACTTGTGCGGCGAGAAGCCGGCAGGATGCCGGCGCTCCCAGTCAGCAGCCAGAACTTTTGGTTTAAGTATAGGAACGCGAAGTCCCATAACGCAACACCCCTCCTTGATTGCGCTACATTTTGTGCAGCAGAAAGCAGTTGAGGGGGCAGTTATGGCAAGAGCACTTTGGAAGGGTATCATCACCTTCGGCTTGGTAAGTATGCCAGTAAAACTATACACAGCGACTACAAGTAAAAGTGTTTCGCTGCATTTGATTCACAAAAAATGCGATTCGCGAATTCGCGAGCAGCGATATTGTCCGACTTGCGAGGAAGTCGTTGATTACGCAGATTTGACCCGTGGATATGAGTATTCGAAAAGCGAATTTGTTGAAATCAACGATAAAGACTTTGAAGAATTACCTCTTGCAACCAAGCACACCGTCGAGATTTCCGATTTCGTTAAAGTCGAAGAAATCGATCCGATTTATTTCGACAAGGCTTATCAGGTAGAACCAGATCCGGCTGCGAAAAAACCATTTGCATTGTTCATGAAAGCGATGGGCGATAAAGATCTTTTTGCTATCGGCAAAGTAGCGCTGCGATCGAAAGAGCGTTTGTGTTGCTTGCGGCCAATTGAGGGTCTGCTCGTTCTCAACACGCTTTTGTATCCGGATGAGATCACCGTCGATATGGACACTCCATTGCCTAAGGTTTCCGTCTCCGAAAAAGAATTAGACATGGCTGAAAAACTGATCGATATGATGACTGGACCGTTTGAACCGGAGAAATATCACGACGAATACCGCGAAGCGCTCATGAAGCTTATCGAAGCAAAAGTTGAAGGAAAGCACCTCAAGCCGGCCAGCGACAAGAGCAAAGGCAAAGGCGAGGTTATTGATCTGTTCGACGCACTTAAAGCGAGCATGGAAAAGTACGAGGGAAAAGGAAAGTCCAAAGCTGCCGCAAAAACAAAAGCGGATGATTCAGATGAAGAACCTAAGAGTAGGTCAAAGAGCACCGCTTCGAAGAAAAAAACAACTGCGCATCGAAAAACTACGTCTGCTGCTAAATCAAGTTCGGCCGGTAAGATTGCGTCCACGAAGAAGAAACGAGCTACTACTGCCAGCAAAAAGCGCAAGGCCAGCTAGACAAAGTAATGCGCTTATTCAGCCGCGCGAGCACTCAGATCCGGAAATCTGCAGATTACTTTGCTGATTGACCAACGTCTGCAATAAGCACCGCATAAGGTGGCAGGGTAAAGCTGGTGGCTGATACTGTGTCCGGTGCATTGTATGAGGCGAGCAAAACCTTCGCTTCCGATACGGTGAGTCCGTTGGTGTGCAAATCTAAATCTACTTTACGCGGCTGAGCCGATAGATTGCATGCGACAAGAGCGGCAGCTCCACCTCGCTTACGGAGGAAAGATACGACGTGTTCATCTTTCTCATTTAGCGGAATGTATTTGCCGTATTTGATGGCGATGTTTTTCTTCCGCAAGCTCAACAGTTGTTTGTAGAAATGCAAGATGGAATCATGATCTCTATTCTCAACTTCGACGTTGTGGGTTTTATAGTTATGCGCTACTGGAACCCATGGCTTAGCAGTGGTGAAGCCGGCATTCTTTGTAGCGTCCCATTGCATGGGGGTGCGCTCGCCGTCACGGCCTTTTTGTTCTGGCCAGCCAATGATGCCGATCGGATCTTGTACGTCTTCCTTCCGTTCCGGATCGCGATTCTCCATTCCAATTTCTTCACCGTAGTACATCACCGGTGTACCACGAGTTGCTAACAAAAGAGTTGCCGTCAATTTTGCAATTTGATCGTTGTTTTTTCCATCACCGTATCGATTGTAATGGCGAACAATATCGTGATTGCTAAACACGTAGGTCGGCTGTCCACCAGCATCGTTGACGTCGATCTCTGCGATCTTCTTTCTAAACTCAGGCGCCGATAGTTTATTGATATAGGCAAAACGGAAGTCCATCGGCAGTTGGATTTCATCGTTGTTTTTTCCATATGCCGCGACTAACTGTTCGATTTTTTCTGCAGTGGTTTCGCCGAGAAGCACTGGATTGTCCGGATAGCTATCCAGCACCTTACGCAGATCCCGCATGGTTCCTTTGATTTCGGGTAGCAGCAAGTAATTGAACTTGTCGTCCATGTTTGGATCGCCATATGCATTTTTTCCAGGCTTGATCGGATTATCCTTGAGGCCTGGATCTTCGTACAGCGTGTTGATCGCATCGAGGCGGAAGCCGGCAACGCCCCTGTCAAGCCAGAAACGAGCGACATCATTCATAGCCTTCTTTACTTGTCCGTTTCGCCAGTTCAAATCGGGTTGTTCAGGATAGAAGAAATGATAGTAATACTGATTCGTTTTTGGATCCCACTTCCAAGCGGAATGTCCGAAGAGTGCTTGCCAGTTATTGGGAGGCGACTTTGGATCTTCAGCACCACTGCTGTTCTTCGGCAGTGGACCAGATGCGGGGTCGCGCCAGATGTACCAGTTTCGTTTTGGATTAGTTCGCGAAGAACTCGATTCGATAAACCATTTGTGTTTATCCGAACTGTGATTCATCACGAGATCCATAATTATGCGAATATTTCTCTTCTTCGCTTCTTTAACCAATTCATCGAAATCAGCAAGCGTTCCGTATTCGGGAGCGATGTCACAGTAGTCGGAAATGTCATATCCGAAGTCGACCTGCGGAGACGGATAGCAAGGTGTAATCCACAGCGCGTCGACTCCAAGATCGTGCAGATAATCTAGTTTTTGCGTAATGCCTTTTATGTCGCCCATGCCGTTGTTATCGGAGTCGGCAAAACTTCGTGGATAAATTTCGTAAATCACCGCGTGTTTCCACCAGGGCTCGGTGACTTTCTTCGGAACGGGTTTCTGAACATCCTTGGCGTGCGCACTGTCTGTGGTGCTATATGTAAACACAGCCAACAGCGCTAGAAGACCAGCTTTGACGCTCAGTTTCATACTTCCTCCGTTTCAATCTATCGATACAAAAAACATTCGCATAAGGCGACCTCTGCCAAGCACTCTGGCAATGTCGCGAAAAGTGAAAAAGAGGAAAAATGTGACGATTATCGCCAGTTGATGCGCGAAAGTGCACAACCAAAATGCCAGTGGATCAGTCAAAGCCGGCATCGGATTCTGACTTGCGGAGGACTCACTGGCGTGATGGAGGAATCGTGCTTCCAGGTGCAAAAGGACATTGGCGCAAATTGTGAACAGAGCCGTTTTATAAATGACTGGAATTATCAGCGGACGCTTGGAAAAACCTTTCGAGATACGCATTTTCTCGATAACAAACACAAATTTTCCGAGCAATACCGCCGTTACACAAGCGGTGCCATAACTCGTAAGAAAGTCATTTTCAGAGCATTTCGCTAGAATTGTCGCGCATCTGTATGTTTGAATTATGCAGAATGAAACCGCCAGATATCCGATGACTAGCCCAACTTCCTTAATTTCATCGATCAACCACTCCTTCCAGGAGCGTTTTTTCGAATGCGTTGGTTCTGCCACGGTGCCGGAGTTCATCGTAGAACCGGTTGCCGCTATTGCGAATTCGGACGGACCACCATTGATGTTGGTCACGGCGCCGACGTTGATTTCATCGGAATGCGTGAGCTGCGAAGCAGGAACGCCTTCGCTGACGGTTAATTCGGGGTTTTGTTTTTGGGATGTCGGGTCCATAAAATCAATAATGCGCGAGTTTTGGAGCACTAATGATAGCGCAATAAGCACCCTTTTAAGGAGTCCTGCCGGGGCTATATATAGGTATAGTCCCGCCTGCCGGGCTTTACGTTTCTTTTCGAATGCTTGATAACCGGCGCCGGCGATGTTAAGGTTCATCTACTAACCCAGGGAATTCCTGAAATGTTCGTAGCAGGGCGCTCACAGAATTTGGCTGCTAATGTTGGTGTCGTCGGACATCACCATCACCATCATCATTTTTCTGTAGGAGCAGCCTGAACGGATAGACTCAGCCTTGTGCTAGAAATCTTTCAAGAGCCTGCTCCACCAGCAGGCTCTTTTTGTTAGCAATCAAAGGAAGGACTTATGACAAGCAGTGGCGTAGCCAATAAAGGACAGCGAGACAAGATCACCGAGACATCAGCTAAGACTAACGCGGCCGATCAGAATGACGCAAACGTACTGACCATGACACTTCCGACAGGAAGAATTCAGGATAAGGTCATCGATTTGCTCAATCAGATCGGTGTTGATGTCAGTAAGAATGGGCGTTCTTACAGACCGTCAGTTACGACCAATGGTTTGACGGTAAAGATGTTGAAGGGGCAAAACATACCCGAGCTGGTCGCCCTGGGACGGCATGATTGCGGCTTCTCCGGATACGATTGGATTGTCGAACGCGACGCTGATGTGGTGCAATTGCTCGATCTCGGTTTTGATCCGGTGCGCATTATTGCCGCGGTGCCCGATGATCTGGCTGATGATAAGGCTAATCGATTTGCCAATCTCGGTCGAAAAATTGTGGTGGCTTCCGAGTATCGCAATCTGACCGAGAAGTACGTCAAAGATCAAGGTTTTGATGCAGTCTATCTGCAAACGTTTGGTGCCACTGAAGCGCTTCCACCGGAAGACGCAGACATGATTGTCGACAATACTGCGACTGGAACGACTTTGAAACAAAACCGTTTGACTATTGTCGATGAGCTCTTGCGCTCTACAACTCGCTTTATCTGCAATAAAAAGGCTCTCGAAAATCCTGCTAAGAAACAAATGCTCGACGAGATGGTTATGCTGATGGAAAGCTGTTTGCGGGCACGAGATAAAGTCCTGCTAGAAATGCACTTCGGTTGCGAAGATTTCGAAAAGGTCATTCAACAATTGCCATGCATGAAGGCACCAACGGTGGCTAAGCTTTATGGCGATCAAGGTTATGCGGTGAAGATTGCCGTCACTAATAAAGAAGTTCCGGCACTGATACCACGCTTAGTGGCCATGGGCGCTCGCGACATACTTGAGTTTCGTCTGGAGAAGATTGTCATATGAGTTCTGCGGTGAAGCCTAAAACCCAATCGGCGATTCTACCCAAAGCGTCTGTATTGGCGAGTCAGTTGTATGACGCGCCGCCAGAGGGTCGTCTCGACTTCATTCGATTAGACTTTAACGAGAGCACCAGCCCTGTGGACGGTACGTATCCGGACGGCATGCCACCAGAGTTGGTGAGTGCCTACCCCGAGTATTCGACTCTGCTGGAGAAACTTGCCGCTTATTATGGTGTCGCAATCGACAGCCTGATTTTGACAAACGGAAGTGATGAAGCCATCTCGGTGATTTCAAACACGTTTATCGAACCGAACCAGGATGCTGCTGTGGTGTCTAATCCCTGCTTCGTGATGATTAAAAACTGTCTAAAGATTGCCGGGGCAAAACTCAATGAAATAGCGGTTCTTGCCAATCTCGAATTCGATGTCGATGGTATTGAACTCAGCCTCGCGCAAAATCCGAAGATCGCGATGTTCGCCTCTCCCGATAATCCGACTGGCAGTGTTTTAAAAAGTGAGACTATCGAAAAGTGGTGTAAACAGTTTCCAAAGACATTGTTCGTGATCGATGAAGCTTACAGTGAATATGCCGGCACCACGGTGATACCACTCGTTAAAAAGTTTGAAAACCTGCTTGTACTCAAGACTTTTTCTAAAGCATGGGGAATGGCAGGTTTTCGCTTAGGAATGATCATTGGCAATCCTGAATTAAACCAATATATCAACCGAGTAAAACTGCCTTACAGTGTCAATTCCGCCGCAGTGTATTCCGCTCTCCGTTTGTTGGAACGTGAAGGTGAAGTGGCTGAACGTGTTAAGGACGCGGTTAGGAAACGCAGCCGTCTTGCCGAGACGCTGACATCGCGCGGATTTCAAGTTCGAGAAACGAGTGCCAACTGGTGTCTGGTTGGAGCGGGAATGCAGGCGTCAGACTTGACTAAGTTTGCGCGGTCCAAGAATGTTTTGATCCGAAACAGAAGTACGTCTGAATTTTCAAAGTTCGGCGTCGAGAGAAAGGAAAATGCATTCGAGCCGATGTGGGGCTGGATCAGAGTTTCTGTTGGAAACGATGATGAAATGGCAGCCTTCGATAATGTTATTGAAACTTACGGGCGTTCTTTCGGACTGCTTTTCGACCTTGACGGTACGTTAGTTGATACATCGAAAAGCTTCGATGAAACAGTTGCCTTCCTTGTTGAAAAATTCAGTGGTAAGCCTTTTGATTTAAAGGACTTGCATGATCTTCGACTGGAAGGTGGCCATAACGATGACTGGGTCGCAGCAACGGAACTTCTGAAACGCAGAGGCGTGGTTCTTCCGCTAAAAGAAGTTGCAGCGGCGGGAGAAAAGTATTACTTCTCTATCGCAATCGACCGCGAAGAATTGCTCGTGCCAATCGAGGTTTTAAAACAGCTCCGCCGACGGTGCCCGCTGTTTATCGTAACCGGACGCAATCGCCATGAATACGCCGACGTTTGGGGCGAGCGTCTCGATCCTCTTTTCGATAAAGTCTATTGCGTCAACGACGTGCCCGGTCTGGCGGCAAAACCATCGCCCGATTATCTGAAGCAAGCCATGTCTGATTTCGGTATCACGAGCGGTGTGTATGTCGGCAACTCAGTGGACGATATGCGTGCATCAGTAGGCGCAGGTCTGGTTGCAATCGGGGTAACAACGGGAGCGGATCGGCAGGCTTTCGAGGAAGCAGGAGCCCGCGTAATTATTTCGAACTGCGGTGAGATTGCTGAATTGATGATGATTCCGAAATGAACTCACGTTTCCATTCGGTTTGCCACCAACAACACGTTTACAAATTCTTTTACGAAACTCAATTAGCCAAGACGACTTAACGGAGTGATAATAATGACCACTAAATCAGACGCTAATCAGTCCAAATCATCAGAGCCGACGCCCCCTGGCTGTGCCTCTTCGAATGATGCGAATCAGACAAAGCGTGCTCGAGTAGCGAGTATTCGCAGAACAACGAAAGAGACGAATATCTTCGTTGAGGTAAATCTCGATGATGCTAGTCGTCGCGAGATTAGAACCTCGCTTCCGTTTCTAAATCACATGCTCGATACTCTGGCTTGCCATGGGCGGTTTAGTCTAGTTATCACCGCCGATGGTGATATAGATGTCGACCCGCACCACCTCGTCGAAGACTGCGGGATTGTGATTGGCGAGGCCATCTTCCAAGCACTGGGCAGCTTCAAAGGTATTGAACGAGCGGCTAGTTTCACCTATCCGATGGATGGCACCCTCGTGCAAGTGGCACTGGATATTTGTGGCAGACGGAATCTCGTTTACAATCTGACGTTCGGCAATTTCACAATTGGCAATCTCGATCCGAACCTCTTTAAAGAGTTCTTCAAGGGACTGGTCGATGGTATGCGTTCGACGTTGCACATCAATTGTATGTATAAAGACAATGACCATCACGCTATAGAAGCTGCTTTCAAGGCATTTGCCCGAGCGCTCAAGGATGCGATCAAACAGCTCGGTAATGACGAATATGTAAGTACGAAAGGAATGCTCGATGAAAACTGATGGATGTATAGATAGTAAAGCGACGGACGATGCACAGATTGCCGTTGCCACCGCTGTCGATGTCATAGATGCTGCCGGCGGCAATGTCGGTAGCCTTTGTCGAGCGCTTGAGCGGCTTGGCGTCGAGTATCGACGGGTGAACGCCTCCAACAAGCAACTGGGAGAAAGACCCATTATTTTGCCTGGTGTCGGGGCATTTGGCGCAGTTATGGAGAATCTGAGCAATAGCGGTTTGGTAGATCCGATCAAAGAAGCCGTCGCTAACGGTGTGCCTTTTCTTGGCATATGCGTTGGACTCCAGGTCTTGTTTGAATCTAGTGAAGAGTCGCCTGGAGTGGCAGGTTTGTCCATCTTGCCCGGGAAGGTGGTCAGATTTACCGAAGGGAAGATACCGCAAATTGGTTGGAATGCTGTTCAATCCACATCGACAGAATGGCCTTCCGGTTTTGTCTACTTCGTCAATTCTTACTTCGCTCAACCAGTGCAACCGGATGCGGTGCTGTTTAACTCAGAGTACTATCAAACGTTTTGTGCGGCCGTCAAGAAGGACAACATTACTGCGTTTCAGTTCCACCCTGAAAAAAGCGGTGAATACGGAATGACGTTGCTGAAGAGGTGGATAGTCAATGCCTGTACTTAAGTCTGGAGCTGAAATGGAAACGATTATAGACAAGCCGAGTGGCGTGTCCAACCTTTGCAAACGAATCATTCCGTGCCTCGATATCGCGTCTGGTCGAACGGTAAAAGGCGTGAATTTTAAAGGACTGGTCGATGCCGGCGATCCGGTCGAACAGAGCCTCGAATACGAGAGACAAGGCGCAGACGAAATCATGTTTCTCGATATAACTGCCTCAAACGAAGAACGTAAAACTACGCTGGATCTTGTTCGCAAAGTGGCAAATCAACTGACAATTCCATTAACCGTGGGTGGTGGCGTTTCCGCAGCAAAGGACGTGGCAGCGCTCCTCGAGTCTGGTGCTGACAAAGTTTCCATGAACACTGCGGCGGTGCGGAATCCTTCGTTGATAGATGATGTCGCAAAGGGATTTGGTTCTCAGTGCTGCGTGGTGGCAATTGATGCGCGCATGGATAAAACCACAGGGCGCTGGAAAGTCCTTATCGGTGGTGGCAGAGAGGAAACTTCACTAGATGCGCTCGACTGGGCCAAAGAATGCATTGCCCGTGGTGCCGGCGAGATTTTGCTGACTTCCTGGGATAAAGATGGTACCAGGGATGGTTTTGACATTCCGCTGACAAAGGCATTTTCACAACTATCGATTCCGATAATCGCGTCCGGTGGTGCAGCAGGCGCAGACTGTTTTGTTGAAGTGTTTAACGAAGGAAAAGCTGATGCTGCTCTTGCGGCGAGCATTTTTCACTTTGGTGAGTGGACGGTTGGACAGGTCAAGGAAGTTCTCAAAGAGCAGGGAGTTAAAGTCAGACTATGATTATTCCAAGCATCGACATAATGGGCGGTCGTGCCGTTCAATTGCGTCAAGGAAAAGAGCATGTGCTGACCAGCGACAAAGATCCTATCGAACTGGCAAAGCTGTTCAATCGATATGGCGAAGTTGCGGTGATCGATCTTGATGCCGCTCTCGGTCAAGGTGACAATCGACAACTGGTGAAAGACTTGTGCAGAGTTGCCGATGTTAGAGCGGGCGGTGGTGTGCGCAATGTGGAGACAGCCAGAGAATTATTGAGGGCTGGTGCCAAAAAGGTAATCGTGGGAACGGCCGCTACCGAAGAATTGCTGTCAAAACTTCCATCCGAACGTGTGATGGTGGCACTCGATCAAGTCGATGGAACAGTCGTGGACAATGGCTGGAGAACAAGCACAGGCGAATCAGTGATCGACCGAGCCAAGCGTCTTTCGCCATTTTGCAGTGGCTTTCTGAGCACCTTTGTTAAAGGTGAAGGTTGCATGCAGGGCATCGATCAAAACGCAGTGGTGGCGTTGAGAGATGAACTCAAACGCCCACTCACCATAGCTGGTGGCGTGGCGAAAACCAGCGACGCTGTAGAGCTGACGGGGCTCGGTGTCGATGTTCAAGTGGGCATGGCATTATATACCGGGCAGCTGAATTTGAATGATGCGGTAGTGGACACCCTTAAATGGGATTCGTCAGGTTTAATTCCGACCGTGGTGCAAGATACGTTCGGCAATATTCTAATGGTGGCTTATAGCTCCAAAGAATCACTGTCCGAGGCACTTTCCACTGGCAAGGGTGTTTACTTCAGTAGATCTCGTCAGAGTATCTGGCGTAAGGGTGATACCTCAGGAAACACGCAGCAGTTGCTTTCGTGTCGTACTGATTGTGACAATGACACCATTATATTTCTAGTGGAACAGTCTGGTGGAGCCTGTCACAACGGCAGCTATACCTGCTTTAATCGCGACGAAGTTCGATCGTTTGATCTGGAGAAACTATTCGAAGTTATTTCAGCTCGAAAATCTGGCGCGGCTGACGAGAAATCGTACACGCAAAAGCTGCTCGATAATCCGACTCTGCTAAAGAAGAAAATTATGGAAGAAGCGTTTGAGGTGGTTTCGTTTACTTCTCAAGAAAACTTGAAGTGGGAAATTGCAGACCTGCTGTATTTCGTTTCGGTATTAGCTAGCACAGAAGGGATTTCCTGGCAGGAAATTGAAAATGAGCTTGGAGGTCGAGCCAAATGATCGAGATATACGAAGGAGCAGCTGCCAACGACGTTCTCACTGCGTTGACGGAACCTCGTAGAATCACTGATGGTGGCAATGATCGTGCCCAGTCTGATGAACAAGCCGCCAAACAAAAGGTTGAGGACGTGGTGAAGCAATTCATCGAGATTGTCCGCACGAAAGGTGATCCTGGCATTATCGAAATCGCGATTAAATTGAAAGACATTGCTGAGACCGAGACCGTTGTTACTGGGGAAAGGAAAAACCGTTTCGCGCTCAGTGAAGAAGCGATTGCTGCAGCTGTTAACCAAGTTGATAAAGCAAACCGAGAGACGCTGGAACTTGCGGCCGCCAGAATCAGAGAATTCGGAGCTGCGGTGGTCAAATGCATCAAACCTGTCGAAGTAGATTGTGGAGAGTTCCAAACCGGCATCGATCATCGGCCTGTTCGGCGCGTGGCCTGTTATGTTCCAGCAGGGAGATATCCACTTCCATCAACCGCGTTGATGACAGCCGTCACTGCGCAAGTTGCAGGCGTCGAGGACATTGTAATTATCTCGCCGAGACTGGAAAAGGAGATCATTTACGCAGGCACTCTCGCTGGTGTCAAAGAGTTTTACGAAATTGGCGGTGCTCAGGCCGTCGCCGCGATGGCGTTTGGAACTGATACCATCAAACCTGCAGATATGGTCGTTGGTCCTGGAAACGCTTACGTTACAGAAGCCAAACGCCAACTGCAAGGTGTCATCGGCATCGACATGCTCGCCGGTCCCAGTGAAATTTGTGTCATCGCAGATTCCGGAGCGAATCCGGAATGGTTGAGTTTAGATCTACTTTCTCAAGCGGAGCATGATCCTGATGCGCGCGCTTACCTCTTAACGACTGACAAAAAGTTAGCTGATAAAGTAGCGAAGCAAATCGTCGAGGACGTGCGGAGACTTGGACTACCTGAGTTTCTCAGCATCTCGTTGGCTGGTAGCGCGATATTCGTACTCGACTCTATTGAAGAGTGTTGCACAGCCGCCAACAAGATTGCCCCTGAACATTTGTTGTTGTCCGTCCAAAATCCGGAAGACTTGAAATCGCGACTCACCAATTACGGTGCCCTTTTCTTGGGGTACGGATGCACTGTGGCTTTTGGTGACTATATGGCTGGACCGAATCATACGTTGCCGACTAATCGTTCTGCCAAGTTCCAAGGTTGTTTGTCACCACTGACTTTCCTGCGTGCTCAGTCATGGATTAAGGTCAAAACCCAGGCGCCATCACTGGCGGTGAACACGGCGGATTTTGCGAATATCGAAGGACTAACTGCGCACGCTGCCGCTGCCACGGCTCGCGCGTCTTGCTCAGCGACCAAGTAACCATCTCAGCTTTGATCCGAGTTGCTTTGTCAGCGCCGCAGAGAATTTGGTCGAGTTCCAAGTTTATCCATCGTAGCCAAGGATGAGGTGGATGTTGCTGTCCCTGTTCCGGTCGAGGAAACTGGTTTTATGCTGTTGTAAGTTTTCGGCGTTGCAGCAACCAGAGTAGCCTCGCGATCATCATCGAGAGTGGGGCGCTGGTGCAGGCTTTCCATGATGCGCTTCCGGTATTTGAATGCCAACAAAGCCGTGATTGGTGTTCCAACACAAACCATGAATGATGCCAAAAGAATGGCAGCGAGAATCAAATTACTCGTCATATTGACGGACTCGCGCAGTGATTGCAAATTGCTTTCCAAATTCCGAAGATGCTCTTCAACTCCGGCGACTGGCTTAGGCAGCTCTCGAATCGGACCGCGAAGTTCTTGAACAGTCTCTTCTAGATTATTGAGTTTGTCGCCCATTTGCGAAATTGTTTTGTGAACCGAGCGCATCTCTGCATTCGTTGAAGCGAGTTCTTTGCGAGTTGATAAAACAGCGTCGGTGGTATCGGAAATTTCTTTTTTCGTCGATGTCACTGCATTCTTGGTTGCTCTGATTTCGTTCTTAGTGGAAACAACTTCTGCTTTCGTTTTCGCTAATTCGTCTCGAGTTTCACCCATCACCTTATTAGTCGCTCGCATTGCGTCTTTCGTTTGAGTGATCTCGGTCATGGTGGAGTTTAACGTGCCACCCATGTTGTGCATCTCACCGCGGACTTCTTTTATTTCGAAATCGATTCGTTTCATATCTCGGCGCAAACCTAACATCGGTTTCTGCAGCCCGGCAATTGGTGCTTCTAGACGAACGATTTGTTGTTCCAATTTCACAATTGTTTCTTGCATGTCACTGATTGGTTCGTACAACCAATTCAATGGATTCAGACTGAAACCGCTTTTTTTCTTTTTTGCTTCAGCAATTGGTGTAGCCTTTTTTGGCTGCATATCCTTCTTGGTCAGAGTGACACCATCGACATCTTTGGCGGCATCCACGACTTCGGCATCACTAGCTGTCTGGGCTGGTGTAGCTGTCGGGGCTGGTGTCGCGGTGACATCATTTGTGTCCTGACTGAACGCCGGTGTCGATGAAAGGGAGCAGAAAGTGAGGATCAGCAGAAATGAAAACAGACCTCGCGAAGAATTATGTTGCGAACGCCGCGTGACTTCGTAGCCTCTATTACACGCCATGGCTGCCTCCGTGTTTCTCTAACTGTATTTAGTGCTAAGCATTTAATGTAAGTTTCAAGAAACGAAAATTCTTGAAGTGGGATAATTTCTCCAATAGCATGTGGCCCCAAAGGAGTGCTTTGCAAAATGAAGTCAACAGAACGTTTTTCAGGACTGGCTGACATATATGCGGCTTCTAGACCAAGTTATCCAGTTGAAGCAATTGAATTTATCGTCCAAACTTGCGGATTAGATCACGATTCGATCATGGTCGATGTCGGCTGCGGAACTGGAATCTCGACCAGGTTGTTTGCCGAGCGCGGGATCAAGATCGTTGGTATTGAACCAAATGAAGACATGCTGATTGCCGCTGACAAAGCGAGCTCACAAAATTTGGATAGTGCCGAGGGTGATACTAATAGTGAAGCCAAAAACCCTCAATACAGGCAAGGCACCGCCGAGGATACCGGTGTTCCTGATGGACAGGCCGATGCTGTGTTGAGCGCTCAAGCATTCCATTGGTTTGACCCAGACAAGGCTTTGAGAGAGTTTCACAGAATCCTTAAGACTGATGGTCATGTAGTTTTGATGTGGAACGAACGCAACGAGATAGATGAGTTTACGAAAGGCTACGGAGATCTTTTTCGTCGCTTGCCTGAAACCGCAAAGGTCGAGATGAAGCGCGGTATCGCGGGCAATCCGCTTCTAGCTTCGAAACTCTTTAAAGATGCTGCGCGCACGAATTTTCCATTTTTTCAGCGCGTGGATCTAAATGGATTACTCGGCAGAGCGTTCTCTGCTTCATATGCCCCCAGGGATGGTGCTGCGGCAGATGAACTGAGAGCCGGTCTGACAGCGCTTTTCGAACAATGCCAAGAAAACGGTTTTGCGGATTTGCAATATGAAACGTCCGTTTTTATTGCGAGAAAATAGAAGATAGCAAGCTAATTGGAACCAAATCGCTCACCTTCCGTCTCGTTCGATCGTAAACCTGAGGAAAGTGAGAGCTGTTGGTGGCATTTTTCTGTTCATATAAACGGAACATAGTTAGTGCGATCAGCGTAACTCTGCTCAGCGCGTTGGCGTGCTCATGGCTTGGTACGGAAGCTTTGGCGATAGAACCAGGTCCGTCTTGTTCCACCAGTCAGTACCAGGACTGGACCCAGGCGGTTATGGAACTGCGCGGACGAAGACTGACCATACCAATTGACGGATACAATCCTGAGCAGATGAAAGGCGCGTTCTATCAAGGTAGAGTTGGGCACATTCACCATGCGGCGGATCTGCTTGCACCGCGAAACACACCGATTCATGCAGTCGAGGACGGTTCGATTGGAAGGCTGTTCGAAAGTGCTGCGGGCGGTCTTACTATTTATCAAAAAGATCCTAGCGGTCAGTTCGTCTATTACTATGCGCACCTGGAGAGCTATGCGGAAGGTCTCAAAGATGGTGATGTCGTCAGACGCGGACAGGTGATTGGATACGTGGGAACGTCAGGAAATGCGCCTCCGAACACGCCGCATCTGCACTTCGCGATCAGTTTAATCCCACCTGGCGGTAGTGTCTTTAAAGGACAGCCGATCGATCCGTACGAAGTCTATGGCAAATCTGTGGTCGGCCAAGGTTCGTTTAGTGGAAAATCCCCGGGTGTGTTCAATACCGGTGTGGAAGCAAAGGTCTCGCCGGCACGGAATTCAATTCAGACGAATGTTGGAAATGGCATTTTCAAAGTTGAAAACTTGCCTGTTTCGGTTAAACAATCGGCCAACTTAAACCATGAATCGCCGCCAGCTAAGCGACAAATCGCAAAGGATGCTTCATCAAAAATGCCGCCGCTCGCGCCTACGATGACAAAAGGTGCATTAGTGAGTTTGCAGACCAATCCAGTCAGCACGCCACCACCCAAGATATCAGTCGCTAACCAGGTCAAGAACAAACCGAAGAAGGCATTAGAGTCAACGCCGGTGAAGAACGCATTGAATTCAGCGCCGGTCAAGAAGGCATCGAAGTCAACGTCGGTGAAGAAGGTATTGAGTTCAGCGCCGGCAAAGAAGGCATCGAAGCCAAC
>JADMIO012784913.1_pt1 | contig 23387 bp, 14 predicted proteins | sample 8958161 | NCBI WGS metagenome assembly JADMIO01 (sample SAMN16585339, study PRJNA669376) | soil metagenome | isolation source: Crop rotation soil | place: USA: Cullars Rotation, Alabama | collected 2011
CCGCGACTTCAAGTCACGTGAATTCCAAGCTTCGGATCCCACTGTGCTGGAAAGACGATTTTTTCAGGCATTGCTACGATAAAAAGATCGTTTATTTCCAGGGTTACAAAACGGCCGGTAAGCTAAAGGCATTTGCGGGTTTATTCGTTTATGGAGCTACTATAACTGCACCGCTTGTGGGATATGACACCGCAGCGCCGCAGCAGGAAGGCCTCTATATACATGCGATGACGCTTGCTTTTGATCATAAGTTTAAGACAGGGTTTTTACTCAATCTGAGCTCGGGTGCGCCGCGCTTCAAAAGGCTGAGAGGTGGTAAGCCTGCTTTTGAGTACCTGGCGGTGTATTGCGCACACCTGCCGCTGAAAACGCGCGCGATGATGCGTATTTTGGCATTTATTTGCAATAGCATAGGCAAGCCGTTAATGAAGAAGTATGAGCTATGACAATTTCTACATACCGGTGACTGTATCAAAGCAACTGGCGACGAACTCGCTGCTGCGCGTGTTCTTTCACGATAGGCCGGTTGTACTGTGCCGGCTGAGCGATGGGTCGGTGAGCGCGTATGAAGATGTATGTCCGCACCGTGGGGCTATGTTGTCGAAAGGGAGGCTGGTGAATGATGAGCTGGAATGTCCGTACCACGGGTGGCGGTTTGACAGGCACGGAACAAATAGCTGTGTGCCGGTGAAAAATGAAGCAGTTGCATGTGGGCTGACAAAAGTGTTTGTGAGAGAAGCCTATGGCTTAGTATGGCTGGCAAAGAATGACCGGGATATTATACCGGAACTGCGGACAGGCAGGCCGTCGCTGGTATTTGATGGCCACATAAATGCGAAGCCGGAAAATGCCCTCGAAAATTTCCTGGAGGGCAGCCACACACATTTTGTTCACGATGGCATAGTGCGTTCGCGGGCAAAGGTTCGGCAAAAAATAGCGGCCCGGTTGATACCAAACGAACGAGGGTTCGAAGTGCACTATGAGCAGGAGCCGGCTAAGGGAATGATGACACGCCTGTTGCCGGCGAAGTATAGAAACCTGAAGGCGGTGTCCACCTATATTCATCCTCATATAGCCGTGCTGGAGTATTTTGGTAGCGGAAAGCTGGTTGCCCTTGTGGAGACCATAATAGCGCCACGCGAAAAAGGTATAGATTATTTTGCCCGGGTTTATCTGTATGTTGGGTTGCTGTCTCCGTTAGCCCCACTGCTTGCCAGGAGATTTTTTTCTAAGATCATAAAGCAGGACAAAGAGATATTGGAACAACAGGAAGAAAATAGTGGGTGGGTGGCACCCGGTGGATATTACTCCGATGAAACAGACGTAGTAGGCAGGGAGATTTTTTCGTGGCTGCACAAACGGGACCGTGTGTCGGTGTCGCCGGTTGAATTTACGGTGTATTGGTAGCGGCCATTATTTTGACAAAGGATTTATGAACAACCAGCAACAGAATATTCTTATTACAGGCGCCCGGGGTTTCCTGGGCAGTGTGCTGACGGGTATGCTTGCTGAAAAGGCGTCTATGAATATTGCCGCCACCTCGAGGCGGGCAGGCAATACGCCGGATAGCCGAAGCGCATATGTGGCTGGTGATCTTTGTGACAAAGAGTTTTGTGAGCAGATCACGAAGGGGCAGGAGATCGTGGTGCACTGCGCAGCGCTGTCATCGCCATGGGGTAGCTATGCCGATTTTGAAAAAGCAAATGTTACCGCAACCAGGAACCTGGTTGACGCAGCGATAGCAAATGGCGTAAGACGATTTATTTTCATTTCCACGCCGAGTATTTATTTTGATCACAGTAACAGGTACAATATAAAGGAGACAGATCCGTTGCCGAAACGAATGATCAACGCCTATGCCGCTACCAAGCTGGAGGCAGAGAACTATGTGCTGGACTTAAACGGGAAGGGAATAGAAACAATATCGCTTCGTCCGCGTGCGTTTATTGGTGCCGGCGATACCACCATATTTCCCCGGCTGATACATGCGTATGGTGAACACAAACTGAAGATCATAGGTGACGGACAAGTGTTGTGTGATGTGACCTGTGTGAAGAATGTGGTTGCTGCGGTGGAATGTGCGATGCATGCCGGTGTGGACGCTATGGGACTTGCTTACAATATATCGGACGGCAGGCCGGTGGTGTTGTGGGAGCTGATCAACTACCTGCTGACTGCGCTTGGTCACAGCGCTATTAGCAAGCAGGTTCCTAAGGGACTGGCAATGGGGTTTGCGGGTTTTCTGGAATGGAAATACCGTAACTTTCATAAAGGCAAGGAGCCACCGCTTACCCGCTTCGGAATAGGTGTGCTGAGTACCAGTATGACGATGAACATAGACAGAGCAAAACAATTATTGAATTATCAACCGAAACAAACAACAGAACAAGGTATAAATGAGTTTATTGCATGGTATAAACAACAAAATGACCGTTGACCTGCACGTTTCAGGGTATTGCATCGGAGATGCATCTATAGTGAACCCGGGGAAGAAGCGAAGCAAGATCAGGTTTCACGCGGTATGGATGCACATCTTTCTGCCGGGTTACGGGCATGTAGTGGCGGACACAGGGTACAGCCCGGAATTTCGTGTGGCGACGAGGTCGTTCCCGGAGCGGCTGTATGCATGGGCGACGCCTATGACTATTGATGAAGACAAAACAGCTGCCGCCATACTAAAGAAGAAAGGTGTTAATCCCGGTGAAGTAAAGTATGTCATCATTACCCACTTTCATGGTGACCACGTATGCGGACTCAAAGACTTCCCGAATGCAAAATTCATTTGCTCAAGGGCAGCGCTGGAGCAAGTAAAAGCGGTAAGCGGCTTTGGTGCGGTGAAGCGCGGCATACTGAAAAAGCTGCTGCCGGATGATTTTATGCAGCGGGTGCTGCTGATAGAAGACATTGCAAAGGTCTCCCGGGTACTGGACGGCGGACTGCAGTCATACAGTTTTTTTGACAATACCGATATTTGGTTTGTAAGTGTACCCGGTCATGCAAGAGGGATGGTGGGCTTGCTGATAAAAGGCGCTGAAAGGACATTGTTCTACGCCGCCGACGCGCAGTGGGATAAAGCGGTTTTTGAAGCCGGTATTTTGCCCCGGAAGATAGTGAAGCTGTTTTTCGATTCGTGGGAAGATTTTATAGATACCACAGAAAGGCTGCAACAGTATATGGCAGCCAATCCGGACACGCTGCTGTTGTTCACGCATTGTGAGCAAACCTTAACATATGTAAGCAATGAGGTTTAAGCTGAAGATATTGTTTTACTGGCTGATGTACAAGGCGCGTGGCAGGTTCACTACTGCCGATGCGCTGGCACGCTACCAGGGAAGGCGATTGCGGCGATTCATAAAGAACGAACTGAACAATGCACCTTTTTATAAAGCCATAGCATCGCTGAGCCTGGATAAATGGAAGGAGATACCGGTAATTGACAAGCAGGTGCTTCTGGCCAACTTCAGGGAGCTGAACAGACCGGGGCTAAGCCGGGACGAAGCGACGAGCTTTGCTATAGATTCAGAATTGAGGCGGGACTTTTCGGCGAACATGAAGGGGATCACAGTTGGCCTGTCGACGGGTACAAGCGGTAACCGGGGCATCTTCCTGGTCTCTGAGACAGAGCGGGCGCAATGGACGGCTATGATGCTGCACCGGGTGCTGAAACCAAAACTGTTCAAAAAACAAAAGATCGCTTTTTTCCTGCGGGCCAGCAGCAACCTGTACAGCTCGGTAAACTCAGGACTCTTTCAGTTTGCTTATTTCGACATTTTCAGACCGGTTGCAGAACTGATGCAAGAGCTGCAGCGCTATGAGCCGGATATACTGGCCGCCCAGCCTTCCATGCTGATAGAGATATGCAGTTATGTGCGGCAAGGGAGGCTGCGTATAAAGCCTGCATCCGTCATTTCCTTTGCCGAAGTGCTGACGGTCAAAGACAAGATAATAATTGAGCGTACTTTTGGTGTAGTGATAAAGGAAGTGTACCAGTGTATGGAGGGTTTCTTAGGGTGCACTTGTCCTCACGGTACCATGCACCTGAACGAGGATATTGTGTACATTGAAAAAGAGTTCATTGATGAGCACCGGTTTTATCCGGTGATCACGGATTTTTCAAGAAGCACGCAGTGGCTGGTGAGGTACCGGCTCAATGATATACTGAAGCTGAAAAAAGATAAGTGCCCGTGTGGCAGCGCCATGACGGCCTTGGAAATGATAGAGGGGAGGAGCGATGACGTATTGCTGTTCATGGACAGGAACAGGGGTGAGGTGAAACTGTTTCCCGATATCCTCTCCCGGAAGATAGCATGGCAGTGCGACGATTTTGATAGCTACCAGGTGAGCCAGTCTTCTTATTTCAGTATGACGATAGGTATAGTGTGCCCGCCTGAAAAATACGAAGAAACAAAAAAGCGGTTCGACGATATAATAGCCGACTGGATGGAAGATAATAACATAGACAGCGCCGCAGTGAACATAACATTCAGCAAGTCTGTTGTGCATCAGCAAGGGGGCAAACTGAGAAAGATACAGCGGCACTTTGGCATTGCAACAAACAAAACCTTATGAGCTTTACGATAAAGAGCATCGCAAAATACCTGCCGGCCAATATTATTGGTTCGGAAACGCTGGACAGGGAGACAGGGATGCGGGCGGGGTGGACAGAAAAGACCACCGGCGTGCGACAAAGACACAGGGCGGCGGTGGGAGAAACGGTAAGCAGCATGGGCGCCAGGGCGCTCGTGGCGGCGCTGAATAAAGCAGGGCTTACGCACCAGCACCTGGACTTGCTCATTTATGCCGGTGGTAGTTTTGATTATCCGCTGCCACATAACTCCGCTGTTATTAAGTCAATGATCTCAGATGATACTGCTACGTTTAACTGCATGGATGTGGACACCGCCTGCCTGAGCTTTATACAGGCGCTGGATATAGCGCAATTATACCTGGATAGCGGCAGGTATGCCCGCATCGCTATCGTTTGCTCTGAAATGCCTTCTGTAGTTATCCATCCGTCAGATCCGAAAGTGTATGGGCTTTTTGGAGATGCCGCTGTGGCCGTGATACTGGAAAAGTCTGTGCCCGGAAATGAGCTCCGGGTCTTGTACACCGATTTTGAAAACTATAGTTCCGGTGCCATGTTGGCCGCAGTACATGCAGGCGGTGCGGTGAAACGCAACAAGCGGGAAGGGGAGCACGATCCGGATTGGTATTTCAGGATGGATGGCCGGAAGCTGGTAAGCCTGGCAACAAAGCACCTGGGTGGTTTTATCGGGAAGATGGAACGGAAGACAAGCATCGCGATCGGTGACATAGATCATATCATACCTCATCAGCCCAGCAAAATAGGGAATGACCTTTTTGCGCGGAAGTACAGGATATCGCCCGCCCGCATGGTGAACACACTGCCCATGTATGGAAACTGCGTATCGGCCTCTATAGCGCTGGGCATGGAGGAGGTGATAAACAGGGGCGATACCCTCGCAGGGAAAACGATGCTGCTCGTAGGGACCGGTGCTGGATTTACATTTGGGGCAATGCTGCTGCGCGGATAAGAGAACAACCTATAGGCGCTACCCGTTACCCAAATTAATTTATGATAAAAGAAGCTGCGTAGAAACTCAGGCGCACACCACTACTGTCGCAATTGCCCCTTTGGAGCCAAAATGCGCCATTTCGCACCCCTATTCTCGTTGATTTAGACACATTCCCCTCGTGTTCATTTACAATGACCCCTTTTCACGCTCCAGTCACCATCTTAAAGCCGCCCTCAGCTCCGGTGCCGTGCTGACGGCAAAAACTCCTGTCTCTTTTCACCAACGTTGGGCTACTTTATACTCCTTATAGAAATTTAGGTAAGAGATAGCTATAGACGGCAGAATTTACTGTGCAGGTATATTTAACAATAGCTGTGAGCAAATGAGTAAATGATAATTACTATATTCGCCTATATTTTTAGTATAGACGCATTATAATGGTTGTAAATATTATTATGAAAAGATCAATACTGCTACTTCTGGCCTTTACGATGGTTGCGCTTCATGGCTACAGCCAGGATGAAATGAACATCCAGATGGTATTTGTAAAGGGAGGTAACTTTTTCATGGGCTCGGACGACCACCACTTCCTTGACGAGGAATACAATAACGAAAGACCGCTGCACCGCGTGAATGTGAGCAGTTACTATATTGGTAAATTTGAGGTTACCCTTGGGCAATGGCGTAACATTATGGGTATAAAGCCACCGGCCTATACGGGCGTTGACTATGGCAATAAAGACTGCGACAACTGCCCGGTGGTAAAAATAAGCTGGGATGACGCGCAGGAATTCATAAAGCGCCTGAACACAAAAACAGGGAAGCATTACCGGTTGCCTACTGAAACAGAGTGGGAATATGCCGCAAGGGGAGGAAAGTACCACATTGATTCAAAGTACAGCGGCAGTGACAAAATAAACGAAGTGGCCTGGTATGGCAAGCCCAACAGCACTACACACCCTGTGGGTAAGAAACAAGCTAACAACCTGAGTATCTTTGACATGACCGGCAACGTAATGGAGTGGTGCCAGGACTGGTATGGTGAGGATTACTACAAAAAGACCGTGGACGAAATAAATCCCAAGGGACCGGAAAACGGCGATAAACGCATAGCCCGCGGCGGATCTTACTACGATGATGATGTGGTGTGCCGTAACGCATACAGAAGCCGTTTCAAGCCAGACACACGCCAATGGAACCTGGGGTTCAGGCTGGCCTTGGACTACTGATATGCCACTGACGAGGGTTTCTCGTAAATAATCAATTAACTTTTTTGAAATGCGGGTATCCCCTACCTTTGCTAATAGTTGTTTATAGAAAATGGATGCACAAGGCAGGGATAGGATGAAGGTGTGGACGCCGCTGTTTTTCTCACTGGTATTGATCTTCGGTATGGTACTGGGCTTCAACCTGCGCGATACCCTGCGCAGCAAGCGCGACCTGACTACAATTATTCAGCGCAACGACCGGCTGGAGGAACTCATAGACATCATCAGCGAAAAGTATGCGGATACCCTGAACAGTGACCAGCTGTATAAGGATGCCGTGGCCGGTATACTTAAGTCTCTCGACCCCCATACAGTTTATATTCCGGCTGATGAGCTGCAGGGCGTAAATGATGACCTTGAAGGCGGTTTCTCCGGTATTGGAGTGGAATTCTCTATAGTGCGCGACACGATAGAGGTGGTATCAGTGCTGGAGGGAGGCCCCGCCAGCAAAGCAGGCCTGGAGGTAGGCGACCAGCTTATAAAGGTGGAGGACAGCATCGTAGCAGGCGTAAAGATAACATCGGACCATATAGTGGAGATGTTGAAGGGTACCAAAGCGAGCAAGGTATATGTGACCGTGAAGCATGGTTCGGAAGGCATGATGAAGCATGTGGGCATAGTGCGCGACATCATTCCCATCTATAGCGTAGAGGCCAGTATTATGGTGGATTCGGTAACAGGTTTTATCAAGATCAACAGCTTCAGTGCGACTACCTACAACGAATTTGCCAAGGCGCTGAAAAAACTGAAATCGCAGGGAGCGAAGCAACTGATCATTGACCTCAGGGACAATCCCGGCGGATATATTGATGCCGCGACGAACATTGCCGATGAGCTGCTGGAAGGAGAGAAGATGCTGGTGTATACACAAGGTGTGCGGTCGCCAAAAACGGAGTATAAGGCAAGCAAGCAAGGGGCTTTTGAGACAGGGAAGGTGGCAGTGCTGATGAATGAAAGCTCGGCATCGGCGAGTGAGATACTGGCGGGTGCTATACAGGACTGGGACAGGGGGATTATTGTGGGCCGGCGGTCATTTGGTAAAGGCCTGGTGCAGGAGCAGTACGACCTGCCTGACGGGTCGGCCATCCGGCTTACGGTGGCTAAGTATTATACGCCATCAGGTAGGTGTATACAGCGGTCATTTGCGCAGGGAAAGGAAGCTTACCGCGAAGAATACGAAAAGCGTTTTGAGCCCGGTGCGCTCTCCGGCAGTGATTCACTAGCCGCTACCGATACTGTGCCATATTATACATCTACACACAGAACCGTTTATGCGGGTGGTGGTATTAAACCCGATGTGTTCGTACCCTATGATACATCACGCCTGTCGGCGGCAGTGCTGGCTATTTTATACAGCCAGGAGCTGAAGACGGTGATATGGGATTACTTTATACAGAACCGTGAAAAATTGCGGTACAAGAATGTCAGGGATTTCAGCCAGTCATTCAGCACGCCCGATCAGCTCACAGGTAATTATATAGCCTCGCTCAGTCCTGATTTGCGCAAAGCGGTGATAAAGGAACTTTCCAAACCGGCTACCGATGGTTATTTCCGGTTGCAGGTAAAGGCGCAGCTCGCGCGCTTCCTGTTTCACGACAACGGCTACTACACCATTAGCGTGAAGCAGGACGATATGGTAAACCGGGCGCTGGAAGTAATGAACAGTGAAGGGTATTCAAAAACCATAAACGGGAAGTGAGGTAAGCCATTTTATGTCGGCGATATTGCAGGCATCGGCACAAAAGGTCTGGTGCCCGTTGGTGAGCAGCCAGTAGTTGCACTGCATCGTGCGCTGGTAGTTGAGCAGCTGCTGCAGTGTGCTTTCAGAAACAGGTATTTCCGGGGCTTTACACTCTGCCAGCATCCATGGTTTGTGATCGCGGCTGTAAACCACTATGTCAAACCGTTTATTTACATCACCGACTTTTATGGTTTTTTCCACTGCGATCAATGAAACGGGATATTGCAGTACTGATGTAAGGTAGCCTATCATGTACTGGCGCACATGTTCTTCCGGGGTGAGGATAAGCCACTTTTTCCTGATGGGGTCGAAGATGTGGGTCTTACCCTCGGCCTGGCGGAGTTTGAGTTGAATAGTGGAGAAGTCGGTGGCGATCATTGAATATGTGTTCTAAACGATAAAGCTTCAATAGTGCGGCAAATTTAGGTGTTAAAAAGAAGATTAAAGATCTGGTAACATAGAGTAGCAGCCGTTGTTTGTGTCTATTCGTTACCTTTAAAGTATGAAAACCAAGCAGGAGATCGTAGAAAACTGGCTGCCGCGCTACACCGGGCAGGAGTTGAAGGATTTTGGTGAGTATATACTCCTTTGCAATTTCAGCAGCTATATAACGCTGTTTGCCGACATGCACCGGGTGCCGGTGACTGGCCTGGATAAGCCCATGCAGTGCGCAACTGCTGAGAACATAACCATTATCAATTTCGGCATGGGCAGTCCTACGGCGGCCACGGTCATGGACCTGCTGTCAGCAATAGCCCCTAAAGCAGTGTTGTTCCTGGGCAAATGCGGTGGCCTGAAAAAGGTGAATAATGTTGGCGACCTTATTCTGCCTATTTCGGCTATAAGGGGCGATGGTACGAGCAACGATTATTTTCCGCCGGAGGTACCGGCATTGCCCTCATTTGCACTGCAGAAAGCTATTTCCACAACCATACGCGATTATTCACTCGACTACTGGACCGGCACTGTGTATACTACCAACCGGCGCGTGTGGGAGCATGATGAAGATTTTAAGGAATACCTGCGGAAGGTGCGCGCCATGGCCATAGACATGGAGACGGCTACGATCTTCATCACCGGGTTTTATAACAAAATACCCACCGGTGCCTTGCTGCTGGTGTCGGACCAACCCATGGTGCCAGAGGGTGTTAAGACTACGGCCAGTGACACAACGGTCACGAAGAAATATGTAGACACACACCTGGCCATAGGCATCGACTCGCTGAAACAGTTGATCAACGATGGATTGACAGTAAAGCATCTCAGGTTTTAGCGGCGGGGAGCAATCAGCCCGTTTTTATTAAACTCAGGCAAATACTGTAATTTCGGGCGGCTGAAACTAAACGTTAGCGCATGATGAGAAGGTTTGCGGTACTGCTATTTGTGATGTTGATCTCGGTATGTGCCTGCAAGAAAAAGCAGGAGGACATTATCGCGGGTATCAAAAAAAAGTACACGGAAATAAACGAAAAGATCAAGGACTATACTCCCCGTCGTGTAGATGATATAACCAACCCCGGCGGCGGTACCATTACCGGTTATTACAAGGGCGATGAAGTGAAAAAAGTGATCGCAGCCCATTTCTCAGACAGTACACGCACATTTATAGAGTTTTATTTTGATGACGGCTTCCTGATCATGATATGGGAGCAGAACTATGTATATAACCGGCCTATGCAGTATACCGAGGAGGTGGCGCGTGCGAAAGGAGATAGTGTATGGTATGATGATAAAAAGACCCTCCGGCAGACCAGCCTGTTCTATTTCCATAAGAATAAGCTGGTAAAGTGGCTAAACAGGGATGGTGAGGAAGTAGCGCCGGCCACAGCCGATTTCGTAGATATGGAATCAATACTTTGGGGCCAGACCGCCATATTGCTGAAGCAATTGAAACAGGAACCCTGACCCGCACATATAGCCGCATCAAATTAAATAATATAATCTTTGGTATATCCTTCGGTATGTTTTTTTGATTAGGACAAAATGTGGTAATTTTGCGGCGGATTTACTATTATATTTAAAAGTTAATATGTCTGGACAACTTAAAGAAGTTCGTAATCGTATAAAGTCAGTAACGTCTACACAGCAGATAACCAAGGCTATGAAGATGGTGAGTGCGGCCAAGTTGCGCCGTGCGCAGGATGCTATAGTACAGATGCGTCCATATGCCAGGAAACTGCAGGAAATGCTGAGCAATATTGTGAGCAGTTCGTCGTCTGATTCGAGCATGCCGCTGGCCGATGAGCGCCCTGCCGAGCGCGTGCTGCTGATACCCATCACCAGCGACCGTGGATTATGCGGTGGCTATAACTCTTACGTTATCAAGCTGACGCGTGAGTTGATACAGACGAAGTACCCAAGCCAGCATGCAAAGGGTCATGTATCTGTCCTGCCTATAGGTAAAAAGGCGTTCGAATACTTCCAGAGGAACAATTACAAGGTAGTAGATGCCTATTGGGATATATTCTCCGACCTTTCGTTTGAAAATGTGCGGCGTGCTGCGGTATACGCACAGCAGGCGTTCCTGGCAAAAGAGTTTGACCGTGTAGAGATCGTATACAGCCAGTTCAAGAACGCAGCTACGCAGATATTTGTGGTGGAGCCTTACCTGCCCATACCCAAGGTAGAGCAGCCAAAGGGCGCTAAGAAAACGGTTGACTTTATGTTTGAGCCGTCTATGGAGCCGCTGCTGCGGGAGCTGATGCCTAAGATACTGAATACACAGGTATTCAAGGCGGTACTGGATGCGAACGCATCGGAGCATGGCGCGCGTATGACGGCCATGGATAAAGCGAGCGACAATGCGAACGAGTTGCTGAAATCGCTGAAGATAAGCTACAACCGTGCACGCCAGGCGGCAATCACTACCGAACTTACGGAAATAGTAAGCGGAGCTGCTGCACTGCAGGGATAAAATACAAGGATTTTTATGAGACCTCCGCCATTATATGACGGAGGTCTTTTAACTTTATAGAAATATTGACTATGCGGACACTCTTTTTTTCGATACTGGCAGTGGTTTTTGCGGGCTATGCCGCACATGCACAGCAGGCAAAACCTAAAAGATATACCACTCCGCTGGCCGGCAGCGTGGTGCTGAGCGAAGTAGAGGATAAGTATGGCGCCAGTGTATACAGCATGGAAATGCCTGAACCCGATGCCGGCGCTGAGCAAGAGCTGCTGCGGAAGATAAAGGAACAGATAGCTAAGAACTACCCGCACAAACGGAGCACGCCGCAGGCAAGAAAAACCACTGCTTCCGTAGCGGCACCGGTAGTGGCGATAAGCTTTGTGGCGGATTCCAATTCGGGCATACCGCCGGATAACTACAGCGCTGTAAGCCCAGGTCGTAAGGCGGTTTCTGTGATGAATGAATACATAGCGGTACATGATGCCAATACCGGGGCATATTTGTATCGTAAGTCGTTAAAAACGTTTTCGACCGCGATAGGCTTAAATAATTTCAGTACCGACTACAGGTTTGATCCGAAGGTTGTGTATGATCCGGGGGCAGATCGTTTCATCTGTGTGATGCTCAATGGCACTAACCAGTACAACTATATTGTCTTAGGTTTTTCGCAGAGCAATGACCCTGCGGGCGCCTGGAAATTCTACAAGTTCTACGGCAATTATACGGGCGATACTACCTGGTTCGACTATCCGGCGATCTCCGTTACCGGGCACGAGTTTTTCCTTACCGGTAACCAGATAAAGTTCGACAGCAGCTGGCAGGCGGGATTTTCACGCACGCTCATATACCAGGTACACAAACAGGATGGTTATGACGGAGACACCGTGCTGCATTACCAGATATGGGACAGTGTGCAGTACAACAACAAGTACCTGCGGTGCCTGTATCCGCTGAACCCCGGGGATGTACTGCTGGGACCCAGCCAGTACTTTTTATCTAACCGGAATTTTGCTACTATCAATGATACCGTATTCATAGTGAAGGTGCCGGACACCATAGGTAGTGCAGACTCGGTACTGACGGTAACACCGGTAATTTCTACAACCGGTTCTTATGGCGCACCGCCCAATGCCCGCCAGCCCGACACCTCGTTGTCGCTGGCTACAAATGACGGCCGCGTTCTCGGTGGTTTTATCCAGGGCAATGAAATGCAGTTCGTGAGCACATCACTTAATCCCGGCAACGGCGCTTCAGCAGTGTATCATGGTGTTATCAGCAACTTTGCCACTGCACCGGTTTTGAAAGGGCAGTTCTTCAGCATAGACACCATCGACTTTGGGTATCCCAATATATCTTATGAGGGTACACCGGGCTGGTCGGTGATCTCATTCGAGTATTCGGGTCCAAAGACCTACCCCGGTTATGGTGCGGTGATATTTGACGGTAACAACTACTCAGATATGACTGTAATAAGGGCCGGAGACAGCACTATACGAATGCTGAGCCAAAAGGAACAAAGATGGGGTGACTACAGCGGCTCTCAACCCGACTGGGGCCTGCCCGGCTCGGTATGGGTGGAAGGTATCTATGGAAGGAAGAACCGCAAGTATGGCAATTTTATGGCGCAGTTATACTCGCCATATCATACCGCAACACCGGTAATACGCAAGCCCTTTGTCCCGCAAGCCAGAGTTTACCCAAACCCCGCCCTGGACTATATCAGTTTTGAATTCACTGTCGCGAAGGAACAGGTGTTCAGCTTCTTCATTTACGATATGCAGGGCAAGATGGTAGACAAGCTGTTGGACAAAAACTGCCCCGATGGAAAGAACACCATACAATTCAATATGGCGAGTCTTGCACCTGGAACATATGTGCTGAAAGCAAAAGGAAATAAAGGCGAGGAGATAGCCATACAGACTTTTGTGCGGAAGTGAGCAGATTGAATTGTCGTCAGAAAACAACATACTTCCGCAAGTGAACCCATGCATTTCATCAGTTGTTTTTTGCGCTTTCGTCAAAACTCACTGTTGCGTTTGATTGTTATATAAAAATAAAATGCTAATTTGGTATTGCTGATAACAATTTATTAAAACCGACTATGAAGAGTACTTTGCCCTGTTTCTTGCCAGCCTGTAAGTTGTTGAAGTTTCTATCCGGCCTGATCATTGCTGTGGCTATTTCTTTTTGCAGCCATGCACAGCATATAATTACTATTGCCGGAACAGGCACTGCAGGCATGACCGGAGATGGCGGCCCTGCTACTGCAGCCACTATTAGGGGGAGTGGTATAGCCTATAGCAGCGGCAATCTGTATATAGCCGCAGCGAATAACTACAAGATCAGAAAGATCGACAGCTTTGGGATTATCTCAACTTTTGCGGGTACGGGAATCTCGGGGTATAGCGGAGATGGCGGGCCTGCAACTGCTGCCCATATAGGCGGCCTCGGTTACACCGTCGGCGCTGATGCCAGTGGTAATGTATATATACCCGACGACTACAGGATAAGAAAGGTGAGCCCATCCGGGATCATAACAACTATTGCAGGCACAGGCATAAATGGATTTACGGGAGATGGTGGGCCTGCAACTGCAGCAAGGATCGGTATGAGCCAGGGCATCGCACTCGACCGGATCGGCAATATATATATCACCATGTATCTTCAAAATATCGTAAGAAAAATTGATACCGCCGGTATCATTACCACTATCGCCGGCAACCTGACATCTGGCTTCTCGGGTGATGGAGGGCAGGCGACCGCAGCACAACTGAAGGGGCCTTCAGGCGTGGGCGTTGACAGTGCGGGCAATATATACATCAATGATCAATTGAACTACCGTTTCCGCAAGGTCAACACATCGGGTATTATCAGCACTGTAGGTGGGGTAGGCACGGTAGGATACAGTGGAGACGGCGGACTTGCCACAGCGGCGCAGATAAACCAGGTGTTCTCTACGATTGTAGACACGACTGGTAATGTGTTTGTACCAGACATGTTGAACAACCGGTTAAGGATCATTAACCCTGCCGGCGTTATCAGTACGTTTTGCGGCAATGGCACCCCGGGATTTGCCGGGGATGGAGGCCCCTTAAGCGGCGCCGTAATACATAGTCCTAATGCTATAACCAAAGACCCGGCCGGTAATATTTACTTTGTCGACGGTGGCAACGCCCGTATAAGAATGATCGTAATGAACAATCGGCTGGTGTCTTTCACCAGCGGGCTCAGCACTTCTCTCTCCGTTTGCGCAAATACAAGCTATGATTCATTGAATTCACTGCTTGCCGCCACAGACCCGGATACTTGGGATACGTTAACGTGGAGTATGGTATCGGGACCGGTGCATGGCACGGCTTCAGTATCATATAGTGTACCTAACACGGGTGACACTGTTACTCCGCACGGCCTATGGTACACACCAACATCTGGCTATAGTGGTGCAGACTCGCTAAGAGTGCGGGTTACCGATGGCCAGTTGTCAGATACTATCACTGTCTACATTACGGTCAATACGTCACCGGCTGCCATATCCGGCAGTTCAGCGGTTTGCATCGGATATACTACACTGTATTCGGATGCAACGCCCGGAGGTACCTGGAGCTCAGGCTCCCCGGGTATAGCAACCGTGGGTTCTTCCAGTGGCGTAGTTGCCGGTGTTGCAGCCGGAACAGCAGTGATCACTTATACCGTGCCCGGCGGGTGCTTCGCGACCAAAACTGTGACAGTAGATGCAACTGCTCCACCTATTACCGGTATTGCTGCAACCTGCATAGGATTTACCACAACTTTGTTTGACGCAGGCAGCGGCACCTGGACATCCGGCTCCACGGGAGTTGCAACGGTCGGGTCTTCTTCGGGCGTAGTAATGGGTGTGTCATCGGGTACGTCCATCATCACTTACACACTTTTTTCGGGCTGCACGGCCACATTCGCAGTTACCGTGTTCCCGGTACCTGCAGCCATTACCGGCACCACCGGCTTGTGCGTTGGCGCAGTTTCTACACTGAGTGATGGCGTGCCTGGTGGCTACTGGTATTCTTCGGCCACAGGCATAGCGGGTATCGGATCGGTGAGCGGTGTGGTTTCGGGCTTGTCGGCCGGAATGGCTACAATAACTTATTCTGTTGCCCCCAATCCGGGCTGCATGGCTACGACTACGGTAACTGTCAGTCCTGTTCCCTCCATCGGCGGATCGCTGTTAGTGTGCTCCGGGGCGACCACAACACTCACGGCAGGTGGCTCCGGCACCTGGACATCGGGTGCGACCGGTGTTGCAAGCATAGGGTCTTCTTCCGGTATCGTGTCCGGTATTTCTGTCGGAACAGCTCCTGTAACTTATACAACATCGGGTTGTGCTGCAAGCGCTGTTGTTACGGTAAGTCCGGGCCCATCAGCTATTTCGGGCGTAAGCCATTTATGTGTGGGCGCGACAACCACGCTTACCGATACAGTAACCGGCGGCACCTGGAGCAGCGGTGCAACCGGCATCGCAACTATTGGCTCCGCGTCCGGCGTTGTGACCGGCGGATCGGCGGGTGCTGTGATGATGACATATACGACAAGCGGGTGCTATGCCACCTATGCAATGACCATTGACCCGCTGCCTGCAGCAATCACTGGGCTGACACACGTTTGTCCTGGCACCAGCACGCCGCTCACCTCGGCAAGCCCTGGCGGCACATGGACTTCAAGCGCCATGGGTATAGCAGATGTGGGATCGTCATCGGGTATTTTGAGTGGTGTGTCAACCGGCACTGCAATCATTACTTACGCATTGCCCACGGGCTGTTTGACAACAACGCCGGTTACGGTAAATCCGTTGCCGGCGCCTATTTCGGGTGTCAGCGCTATATGCGTGAGCGGGAGCATAACATTCACAGACGCCACTCCCGGCGGAAGCTGGAGCCGGAGCAATACAAACGTAAATGTGGGCGTGGCAACAGGTATTGTTACCGGTGTCACAGTGGGCACATCGGTAGTAACTTATATGCTTCCTACCGGCTGTTATGCAACATTGCCGGTGACCGTGAATGCAGCGCCCGGGCCTGTTACCGGTACACTCGGCGTTTGCATAGGCGCAGCAACAACATTGAGTGACGTTACTCCGGGCGGAGTATGGACCAGCACTTCACCAGGCATTGCGGCTATAGGGTCGTCTACGGGTGTGGTGAATGGCGTACTGGCCGGCGTATCAGGCATTACTTATTCTACTGGTGTGGGTTGTTCTGTTACTGCTGTGGTAACGGTCAATCCTCTGCCTGCAGCATTTACGGTGAGCGGCGGCGGTGGCTTTTGCCCGGGCGGCGCAGGATTGCATATCGGTCTTACAGGATCCACATCCGGTGTTTCTTACCAGCTATATATTGGTGGTGTGGCTACAGGTTCACCCGTCACCGGTACCGGCTCGCCGCTTGATTTTGGCTTGCAGACGAGCCCGGGCTCGTATACAGTAATTGCTACCAATCCCGTAACCGGTTGCACGCGCACCATGGCGGGCGCCGCTACAATAGTCGTTAATCCTTTTCCTGCGCCCATCAGCGGCCCGGCTGCGGTTTGTGTAGGTGCTACTGCTGTGCTTACAGATACAGGGGGCGGCACGTGGACAAGCGGATCACCTTCCGTCGCAACTATTGGTTCGGCATCAGGAATAGTGACCGGGGTAGCGATTGGCACGACAGCCATTACTTACACATTGCCTACGGGCTGCTTTATTACAGGCAGTATAAGTGTGAGCGTAGCTCCTGTGCCTATATCGGGCGCATCGAATGTATGCAGCGGCAGTTCAACGCTGATGACCGATGCAGTAGGTGGCGGCATATGGACCACCAGCAACACTGCAATAGCTACAGCGGGATCGCTGACCGGGATGATAACCGGGGTGGCCGCCGGCACTGTAACTATAAGCTACTCGCTGGGCAGCGGATGTACTGTCACAAAGGCAATGACCGTGAATACCGGACCATCGGCTATTGGTGGTACTATGACATTGTGTGTGGGCAGCACCAGTACGCTGAGCAGCAGCCCTGCCGGCGGTACATGGACCTCGGGGGCAACAGGTATAGCCACGGTGGGTTCTGCATCGGGTATAGTGAGCGGTGCAGGCGCGGGGTCGGCAGTTATTACTTATACAGGCATCGGCGGCTGCAGTGTAACAGCTACGGTGACGGTGAACCTGCCACCACCTGCCATAACGGGCCTGGCACGTGTTTGTCCCGGCACATCAAGCTTACTTAGTGTTGCATCTACAGGTGGGGTATGGACCAGCAGCAATACGGCGGTGGCAACCATTGGCTCGGCATCCGGGCTGCTCGCCGGTGTTACCACGGGCACAGTAACTGTAACCTATTCTATCGGCAGCGGATGTATGACCACAACCACGGCTACCGTGAATCCCCTGCCCGGTGCTATAACCGGCAGCACACAGGTGTGCATGGGGTCTACAATAACATTGAGCGATGCAGTGGGCGGTGGCTCATGGAGCTCATCGTCTACCGGCATAGCAATAGTGGGGTCGGTTTCAGGTGTGGTCACTGGTGTATCAACCGGTATAGTTACCATCAGTTATACGCTGCCAACGGGCTGCTTTACAATTAAAACAGTGACCGTAGGTTCACTCCCTGCAAGTATAACCGGATCGAACCGGGTATGCGTGGGCCTCACCACCACACTTTCGGATGCGACCACAGGCGGCACATGGAGTTCCGCGTCAACAGGCATAGCCACTATAGGCTCGTCCAGTGGCATTATGTCTGGTGTGGCGGTGGGCAGTACTATTATAACTTATTCTGTAGGTGGCGGCGGATGCGTGGCCACCCTGCCGGTTACAGTGAGTGCAGTGCCCGCACCTATCAGCGGGGCGGGATCCGTTTGCGCGGGCATGACCACCACCCTCACCGATGCGGTACCGGGTGGTGTATGGACCAGCAGCAATTCTTTGGTAGCATCTGTAGGTACCGCATCAGGTATCGTCTCAGGTATTGCGGCAGGTGTAGTTACTATCACTTACAATCCCGGCGGCGGATGTTTTGTAACAAAGAGTCTTACGGTTAATAGCCTCCCGGCAGGTATTACCGGCACGGCCACTCTATGCGTGGGCAGCACTACAACACTAAGCACCATTACAACCGGTGGTGTGTGGACATCGGGCTCACCCGGCATTGCATCTGTGGGATCGGCGAGCGGGCTGGTTTCCGGCGTGGCTGTGGGAACGGCAACCATCACCTATACTGTAGGTGTAGGATGCGCGGCGACAAAGACCGTAACAGTAAACCCTGCACCGCCGGGAATTACAGGGCCGGGAAGCCTTTGCGCCGGCACGACCATTGCGCTTGCTGATGCAACGCCGGGCGGCACATGGAGCAGTGGCGCGACCAGTATAGCAACAGTAGGCTCTGCAAGTGGTATAGTGAGTGGTGTATCGGGTGGGGTAGTGGTTATCAGCTATTCTGTCGGCACAGCGTGTTTTGTGACACGTGCCATAACTATCAATGCAGTGCCCCCGATCACCGGGCTCCACAGCCTGTGTGCCTGGGGTGATACGCTGACCATACACAATGCCAATCCGACCGGGGCATATAGCAGCACCGTAGCAACCGTTACTAACCTGGGCAGCGGCAACGGCCGGTTAACAACCTTCGCCCCGGGTACGTCAACAGTTACTTATACCATTCCCGGCGGCTGTTCGCTCACCGTTGCTTTCACCGTTAATCCGTTACCCGGGCCGATAACGGGGTCAAACAACGTGTGCGTTAGTGATGCTACAACATTATTCAATTCCTCCGGAGGCGGTGTCTGGACGTCGGCCACCCCTGCCATAGCTACCGTAGGCTCGTCTTCGGGACTGGTGAGTGGCATAGTCCCGGGAACGGCTGTTATCAGGTACACATTACCTACAGGCTGCAAAGTTGATACCCTGATGCATGTCAATCCACCCCCGTCTATGATCATTGGCGTGCCCTCCATAGTCGTCGGTATGTACACCAGCTATTCCTGCGCCACGCCAGGCGGCGTATGGAGCAGCACCTTGCCATCGGTAGCCACTATTGGGGCTACTACGGGCCTGGTGCACGGACTAACGACCGGTACAGCTATCATCCGGTACACACTGCCCACGGGTTGCTCAGCCCTGAAAGCGCTTGCTGTTAACCCGCTCATAGGACTATCTGTGAATGAGCTGAATGGAGCCGCACCCCATAGCCTGGACATCATTGTATCGCCCAACCCTGCTAGGGGTGCTTTTGCAATAAAGGGAACGATCGAAGGAGCGAAAGAAGAAGAAGAGGTTTGGATAGAACTTACCGATATGCTTGGGCAGACTGTATACAGCAATAAGACTCATTGCCGCAATGGCAACATTGATGAGCAGGTGCAAGTGGGTGAACAAATAGCCAATGGCATGTACCTGCTGCATGTGCACACGTCCGGAGACAAGAAAGTAGTTCACATTGTGATCAGCCGATGAAACGAGATCATGAGGCAGAGACGGCCGCAACAATCGTACCAAAAACGGTTGTTGCGGCCGTTTCTATTCAGAATATCATTTTAAAAGCGTTAACGATATGTGAATCAAAAATATTTTTAAAAAAAAGAATACAAAAGTTAAAAAAAGAAGTAATTTAGAGAATCTGACCGAATAAATCCCTCCGCCACGAATTCGTTTTTTGCTTTTTCTGTGTTAAGAAATTATTAGATAGTAGTACTATTTACAATTTTTTTATGCGGGGAGAACTGTTTTGTTATCTGCGGGATTATTGTTTTTTATGGGTGCAGATAAGGCAGATGCAAGAGAAAGCGAAAGAAGCAGGAGTATTTATTTTGTCAGATCCACCGCTAAAAAAATATACCTGTGAAAGGACCTTTACGCCTTTTACTGTTTTGCTTCCTTACATTTGCGATCGTCCGTTCCGGACATGGGCAGATCATAAATACTATTGCGGGAACGGGAACTGCAGGCCTTTCGGGTGATGGCGGAGCGGCTACCGCAGCCATGATACACAATAGTTACTATGGCGGTGTAACCCTTGATACTTCCGGAAATATTTACATAGGCGACTACGGCAACAGCCTCATCAGGAAATTAACCCCGGCAGGGATAATTACAACTATAGCAGGTATACCAGGGTTGGCGGGTACCACAGGTGATGGTGGTCCGGCAACGGCGGCCAGGGTGGCATGCCCTATAGGCCTGGCCATAGACAAAACCGGCAGTCTTTACCTGTGTGGTTACAATGTTCATCTCATTCGCAAGATCAATGCTTCGGGAATCATCTCTACCATCGTGGGGAATGGGTCGCCGGGATTCAGTGGTGACGGTGGACCAGCCACTGCCGCGCAGATAAACCAGGCATGGGGAATAGCGGCTGATACAGCAGGCAACCTCTATATCGCGGACCAGTACAATCACCGCATCCGCAAGATAAATACATCGGGTATTATCTCTACCATTGCAGGTACGGGTATCGCTGGTTTCAGCGGCGACGGGGGACAGGCAACGGCCGCGCAGCTACGGTATCCTGTGGGTATAACTGTAGATCGTGCCGGCAATGTTTATGTTACCGACCTTAACGACTGCCGGGTACGGAAGATAAGTACTTCAGGCATCATCAGTACCTATGCCGGGATGGGCAGCGGCAGTTTCGCCGGCGATGGCGGCCCTGCCACAGCAGCTTACTTCTACAATCCGTCGGGTATTACGGTGGATACGTCAGGAAATGTATTCATAGCAGATACATACAATAACCGCATCAGGCGTATCAACGCAGCAGGCACCATTACCACGATAGCCGGAAGCGGGTCCACAGGAGCCGGCACGGGTGGCTTTGGCGGAGATGGGGGAGCAGCTGTCGGCGCCCGCCTGGATAATCCCTACAGCGTCGTCACTGATCCCTATGGAAGAGTAATTATCGCGGATAACTTTAACGAGCGGGTAAGGATGGTGAGCGGCAACGACCGGGTTCCTTATTTTACAGGCGGCGCTTCGCAGTCGTTCCATGTCTGCCAGAATTCATTTGCCGGTATCAATTCTATATTGGCGGTAGTTGACTCTGACGCCGGGCAGTTGGTGTCCTGGGCGTTGCTCAGCGCACCCGCTCATGGCACTGCGGCAGTGAGCTGGACCATGCCGGCAACTGGGTTTGCAGTGACGCCCAGCGGCATAACCTATACCCCAACTACAGGGTACTCTGGCGCAGACAGCTTCCGGGTAACAGCCAGTGATGGGCTCCTGTATGACACCATAACTATCTATGCAACCGTAGATCCGCTGCCACCAGCGATTACCGGAACGATGATCGTATGCACGGGCGGCACGACGCTGCTTAGCGATACCACTACCGGGGGCAGCTGGAGCAGCGGCAGTACGCTGGTGGCTACCATCAGCCCCACCGGGCTTGTTTCGGGTGTAACCGGAGGCACCTCCGTGATAACCTATACATTGCCGACGGGATGCGCTACAACAGCTACCGTCACTGTATATGCATACCCGGCGGGTATTACAGGCGTTCCATCTGTTTGCCCCGGCTCTTATACTACGCTGTTCAATACTACTTCCGGCGGGTTATGGACTTCCACTACACCCGGCATCGCAACAATAGGATCAACCTCGGGAACAGTGATGGGTGTCACTACAGGAATTTCTGTTGTGTCATATACGGTAGGCGGTATATGCTCCGTTACTAAGCCGGTTACCGTGAATCCGGCGCCATCGGTCATTTCCGGCACGAGGATGGTTTGTTCGGGCAACGTAACATCGTTGACAGATATCCCGACCGGAGGCACATGGACAACCAGCAGCACGGCGCTTGCTGTCGGCTCTTCCAGTGGCCTGGTATACGGGGTCTCTGCCGGCACAGGAACGGTGACCTATTCCATAGGCATAGGCTGTGTAGCTACTGCTACTGTCACTGTCTTTACCACGCCGGTATCTATAAGCGGCGCTAACTCGCTGTGCAGAGGTACAACCATAACACTGACCAACAGTACTTCGGGGGGAGCGTGGAGCAGTTCGGCGCCGGCCATTGGGACTATATCGACCACCGGTGTTTTTGCGGGTCTGTCGCCCGGTGTTGATACCGTGAGCTATACCACGGGTGGTATTTGCGTGACTAACAAAGTGGCGACAGTCTTTGCAACGCCATCGGTGATCACCGGCAGTACCTACCTCATTTGTGTAGGTTCGTACACTACGCTTTCTGATTCCGTGTCGGGCGGCAACTGGACCAGCAGCAGTACCGGCATAGCCAGTGTCGGGTCCGCTTCAGGGATTGTGTCAGGCCTTTCTGTCGGCACGGCAAATATCACCTATACACTACCGGGTACGTGCCGGGCAGTGCGACAAGTGACTGTTACCGGTGCACCCGGAGCCATTACGGGAACAGCGACTATATGTGGTACATCCTCCTCATGGCTTGCGGCAGGCCCCGGGGGAGGGACCTGGACCAGCAGCAGTCCCGGCGTTGCATCGGTCGGCTCATCCAGTGGTATCGTCACGGGAGTCTTGCCCGGAACATCACTTATCACCTACGGATTTTCATCAGGGTGTTCATCGTCGCTGACAGTAACTGTTAATGCGGCACCCGGACCAGTTACTGGTCCGCCATCGGTATGCCAGGGCAATACTATAACACTTTCGGATACCACATTGGGGGGCACATGGAGCTGCGCCGGCTATACCACCATAGTATCAGTTGGCTCATCGTCAGGCATTGTAACAGGCCTTTCGGCTGGCACAGCTGTTGTGTCTTACATATTGCCGTCGGGTTGTTATTCTGTCGCAACAGTGGTTGTATATGCACCGCCGGGGCCTGTAACAGGTGTTGCTGTAACCTGTGTTGGTTCCACGACGACGCTCTATGAGCCAGGCGCAGGCGTATGGATATCTTCTGCACCCGGCGTGGCAACGATAGGTTCCTCCTCAGGTGTCGGGAAAG
>JADMIO010789789.1_pt1 | contig 23384 bp, 21 predicted proteins | sample 8958161 | NCBI WGS metagenome assembly JADMIO01 (sample SAMN16585339, study PRJNA669376) | soil metagenome | isolation source: Crop rotation soil | place: USA: Cullars Rotation, Alabama | collected 2011
CCGCGACAACTTGTCCACGTGGAATTCTAAGCTTAGGATCCCAATGTGCTGGAAATTGCGCGATCACATCGAGAAAGGTGTCATCAACGGCCCACGAGTGATTCCCTCCGGACGCATCGCGCTTCGAAACAACACGCCGGAAATGGCGCGCGCCGAAGTTCGCGCGCTCGCGCAGATGGGCGTCAAGTTCACCGGCGAAATCGCGCTGACGCCCGTGCCCGGGCCAAGCGAGCAGGAACTCGACGTGCTCCGCGCTGTGGTGGACGAAGGCAAGAAGGCCGGAGTCTTCGTCCAGGTGCATTCAGTGAGTTCGTCGGCGCTCATGGCCGGCGTGGACGCGGGCGTGAAGCTGTTCGTCCATCTGCCGAACAAGAACTTCGTCAGCAAGGAAGAAGCGAAGAAGCTCGCCGACGCGGGCGCGAAGATTCTGACGACCACCGGTTTCGGACCGCCCGTGTTCGGCGTGTTCGCCGACGACAACAAGCCGCGCTTCCGCGACGGCAAACCGTGGCCCGAGGGCATCGTCGACGGCGTGCGTCTCGGCGAGGAAGCGGGCTACGCGATGGTGAACGCGCGAACGATGTGGGATCAAAACGCGGTCGTCGGGTACTGCACCGACACCACCTACGATCCGCTGGCCGGGCTCAATCAGGAACTGAAGGTGCTCAACGTGATGTTCTCGATGCAGGACATCGTCAAGCTGATGGGGCCAAACACCGCGTCGTACATCCAGATGGGCGATCAGCTCGGCACGCTCGAGGCGGGCAAGCTCGCCGACATTACGATCGTCGACGGCAACCCGCTCGACGGCTACTGGAACATGCTGAAGACGAAGGTCGTCGTAAAAGGCGGCGTCATCGTCGTCGACAAACGAGCGGCGCGCTAGGGCCGCTGGATCAACTCGATCCGGTTCCCGGCCGGGTCGAGCGCGATGCCGATGACGATGCCGGTGTTGCGGAAGGGCCGCGGCTCGCCGTCCATCGTGCCGCCGGCGGCTTTGATGGCGGCCACCGTCGACGTCATGTTTGTCACGTTGAGGATGACGTGGGCAATCGGATCCTTCACCGCGTCGGAGTCGCGGTGCATGATCACGATCGGCAGACCCTTGTTTGCCTTCGCCTGATCGGCTGACGCGCCGAAATTGACGAAAATCTCAGGTCCGCCAGGCGTCTCGATACGGTTTACTTCGTGCATACCGAACGCCGCCTGGTAGAACTTCGCCAGCGTGACGGTGTCAGCCGCCGCAATCCGCACCGAGTTCAGCGAGACCTGCGCGAACGCGGTGAATGCAAGCAGCAGCGTCGCAAACGTGGCGAACGACGTCATTGCGATTCTTTTCATGATGATCTCCGCCAGCATGATAACGCCGCCTTCTCGGACGGTCTGCCTGATTGCGGCGACGTTGAGACGTTAAACAAGGTATGTGCGCGTGATGATGCGATAGACTCTGAGCGGACAAAGACATGATCGAGAGAATCGTGACCCGGGTGGAAGAGCATCCTGACGCCGTCGAGAATCGACGCTGCGGGACGGATAGACGTATCAACGACCGCCGCATCGCCGCGGCCGGTCAGGTGCCGGTCGACGATCGGCGGCGCACCGAGCGGCGGCGGATGCCGCGCCGCGCGGACGATGTTCAGCAGTTGTTGCACTGCCCCGACTGCCGCACGCTGCTCGAGTACGACGTCCATCTCTCGTGGAGCCTTCCCGGCGCCTATACGGTCGATGCCGGGTTATGTCCGTCCTGTTCGCGGCGATTCATGCGCGATCGCGCCACGGGTTCCTACGATCTGCTGGCCTGGTAGGTGAGGCTACGCGGGCCGCGGCCCGATGGGGCGAAATACCGTTCCGTCTTCGTGGGCCGTACGTGCAGCCAGCCAAATCTCGTCGAGACGATTCACATCCGGAAACTCGAACACCGCCGCGTCGAGTACGGTCCGGAGCTGGCTCGCGCACCATCCTCTATCGTGCTGCTCGACGAGCAGCACGTGCCGCTCGGCGGATGTCTTGAGCAGCGGCTCGAGCCCGTCGGCCAGCCGCTCGCAGACCGCGGTTTCAAGGCTGACCGGCAAATCCCCCCAGCACACCGACAGCGTGCCTCGCTCACCCGGACACGCGGCACGTTCCACGCGCAACCGAATCGCCGCGCCCGCGACGGTCATGACATGCGACGAGCTTCCGTCCCGCAGGGTCGCAAGATGCCGCGCACACCAGCCGCGCAGGCTGCTCACAAGCAGAGCGACATTTGGCGTCGACGTTCCGCCAGTCTCTTCCTGCACGGCGAGATCGACGTGATATCCGGGCACGATCAGCGCCGTCTCGCGTTCGAGCGCCGCCGTGGCGCTGTCGAAGGCATCGCCGCGGTGATCGGCGAGCCGCGACAACTCGATCGCCGCATGCTGGATCGCTGTGGTCCGGCCGGTTGTCTCGATTGCGATCGCGTGCGCCGTGGGTCGCGACCGAATGCGGTCGCCTGGAAACTCCAGCTTCAGCCACTGCTGCTGCCGCCGGCGTTCGAGATACGCCAGAAAGCGCTTCGTCGTCACACGCGCGAGCGCTTCGCCGGGAACGACGGCGATCGGAGAGTCGTGCGGGGGCATTTGGACGCGTCAGTGTACTGCGGTCGACGAGCGCTGAGGGAATTCCCGGCTATCGGAATGGCGAGTCAGCCGCTACGCTGATCGTGATGGACAACACGACCATCACTGCGCTCTCCGGCTGGGAGAGCTTCTACGTTGTCGTTGGGTCGTCTACCGGAGCACTGATCGGTCTGCAATTCGTCGTCATGACGCTGGTCTCCGATAAGCGCCGCCAGATCGCGACCGAGGGCTCGGTCGGTGCGTTCGGGACGCCGACCGTCGTCCATCTGTCGGGTGCCCTCGTCCTGTCCGCCGCGATGAGCGCCCCCTGGCATTCGCTGATATGGCTGTCGGTATTCGTCGGGGCATGCGGTCTCTGGGGGCTCGTGTACGGCGCGATCGTGATTCGCCGTGCTCGCAGCCAGACCGCGTACACGCCCGTGTGGCAGGACTGGCTGTGGTACGCGGCGCTTCCGTGTGCGGTATACGCGGTGCTCGGAGTCACCGCGGTGTTCGTTCGCACCGACACGCGAGGCTCGCTATTTCTCGTCGCCGCGGCGACGCTCAGCCTGCTGCTCATCGCCATTCACAACGCGTGGGATACGGTGACCCACATCGTCATCACGGAATCCGAATACGACGAGAAACCGGTTGAAAAGAGGACGTTCGATGGAGATTAAACGAAGCGGGTCGCGCCCGTCAGGGAAAGGCCCCGAGGACTATTTCACCGGTGCCGTTCGCATCGATCCGTTGTTTGAAGCCGCCGATCCCGCGCGCGCGGTGGGCGCGAGTGTCACGTTCGAACCGGGCGCGCGGACGGCGTGGCACACGCACCCGCTCGGCCAGACGTTGATCGTGACCGCTGGCAGCGGACGCGCGCAGCGGTGGGGCGGCCTCATCGAGCAGATTCATCCGGGCGATGTGATCTGGTTCGCGCCGGGAGAGAAGCACTGGCACGGTGCAGCGTTGACCACCGCCATGACGCACATCGCCATTCAGGAACGACTCGACGGCAAGGCAGTCGAGTGGCTGGAGAAGGTCAGCGACGAACAGTACGGCCAGTAGCGCCGACGATACGCGCGCCTCCGTTACTTAGAAGGCGCGTGTCTTCGTCGGCGCGAATGGTTGAAGAACACGACCACCTATCCACGTTCAAAACGACGGTTGAGCAGCTGAAGGACGAGACCGCCGGTGAGTGACACCAGTCCGATCAGACCGAACAGCGGCAGCGACGTCGCGGTCTTCGGCAGCTCCTTGACGCCAGACGTGGCAACTGGTTGCGGCTCCGGTCGCGGTTCGGGTTGAGACTCGATTGCCGGCTCCGCAGCTGGCGCGGCCGGCGGCGGTTCGGTGAACGGCGGCGGCGTCGGCGTCGCGACTTCCGCGACCCGGGGCTGCGCAACCGGCACTGCCTTGATCGATCTCATGTGCAGTTCGCGAACCTTGCGATGGCTGTCTTCCAGTCTTCCAGTGACTTCCACCCAACGTCCGACGAACGTCTCGTCGAAGTCGACCTTGTTCCGGTCCTGCAGTTTGATCACTTGATCACCAGGCGACGACGTGCACGCCGCCTCCGTGACGCTCGGGATCGATCCGACGATTGTTTTTACCAGTACGTATGACTTGTGGTTCTTGACCTCCTCGTGGGCAACACATCCAACGACGGTGATGATGCCGCCCTGGTCGGGTAAGGTCGTCGTCTGCGCTCGCGCTGTCGATGCGGCGAGTGTGACGACACCGACGGTCAACACCGCAGCGACGAGAGGGCTCCGTGCGTGTCGCGTAGTCATGTTGGGCTCCTTTCCACTGACGCGCACTGCTCGTGCAACGTCAGGACCGCCGGTCGTTCATGCGGGATTGATTGGAAATCGCGTTTGGGCGTGACGGCGAGGTGCGCAGTGCTCACCGCATTCCGTGACGCGGGTCTGGCGACGCCGCGCAGACGCGCATTTGCCGCGCGGTCACGCGTTTGCACCGTGACGCTGCATGAAGGTGCTACACCATCGCTCGTACGGATGCGTCGCCGTGATCTGTGCCGTCACCATGGGGCCGGGCAACGCGCTCGCACAGCTGCTGCCATCCCGTGATCTGCTGATCGCGCAGGCCCCGCCAGCGGCAAGCGAGGAGACAGCGCGCGTGCCGCCCGATCAGCTCGATTCGCTCGTCGCGCCAATTGCGCTCTATCCGGATCCGCTGCTGGCGCAGACGCTCGCCGCTTCGACGTACCCGCTGGAGATCATCCAGCTCCAGCAGTGGCTCACGAAGAACCCGGGCCTGAAAGACAAAGCGCTCGCCGACGCGGTCGCGCGCCAGCCGTGGGACCCGAGCATTCAGGCGATGGCCGCGCTGCCCGACATCGTGAAACGTCTCGCAGACGATGTGCAGTGGACCACGGATCTCGGCAACGTGTTTCTCGCGCAGCAGAGTGACGTGATGGACGCCGTTCAGCGCATGCGCCGCAAAGCGCAGGACAAAGGCACGCTCGAATCCGGCGAGCAGCAGGTGGTGAAGACGGAAGTCGTCGAAAGCAAGAGCGTCATCGTCATCGAGCAGGCGCATCAGGACACCGTCTACATCCCGTCCTACGATCCGATGATCGTGTACGGTCCGCCCGTCTATCCGTATCCGCCCATCACATACCCGCCGCCCGGATACTACGCCGCCGGCGCAGCTATTTCGTTCGGCGTTGGCGTCGCGCTCGGCGCCGCCTGGGGCGGCGGCTGGGGCTGGAACGCGGGATGGGGCGGCAACAACATCAACATAAACAACAACAACAACTTCAATCGGAACGCGAACATCAATCGCGGCGGCAACCGTTCGAACACCTGGCAGCACAGCCCGCAGCATCGCGGCGGCGCGCCGTATCGCGATCGCGCGACGGCGAACCGGTACGGCGGGACCGCACGCGGAGACTCGCTCGCGAATCGCCAGGCGGGCGCCCGGCAACAGGTCGGACGCGACGCCGGCAACCTGCGCAGCAATGCGGTCGGAACCGGCGGCATCGGCGATCGCGGCGCGAATCGCGGTGGCGACAGAGGCGGCGATCGCGGCTTGGGCAATCGTCCTGGCGGCGGCGACCGCGGAGGGTTCTCTGGAGGCGATCGCGGAGGATTCTCCGGAGGCGATCGCGGAGGGTTTGGCAGCCGGCCGAGCGGCGGCGATCGCATCGGCGGACGTGAGACGTCGCGCGGAAGTCAGGGTGCGTTCGGCGGAGGCGGCGGTGGCGACCGCGCGCGCGCAAGCAGCAGTCGCGGGTCGTCCAGTTTCGGATCGCGCGGTGGCGGTGGCAGCCGCGGCGGTGGTGGCAGTCGTGGTGGTGGCAGCCGCGGTGGCGGCGGCGGACGACGGAGGTAATCGAGATGAAGACAATTATCGCTATCGCGTGTGTCGGCCTGAGCGCGACGCTTGTCGCGGCCACGGCGGGTACGACGTTCGACTCACCGCAACACGCCGCGGACGCGCTGATTGCCGCCGCCGAGCCGTTTGATATGGAAAAACTTGTTGAATTGTTTGGCCCCGCAGGCAAGGACATCGTGAATTCCGAGGACGCGGTTCAAGACCGTGCGCGCGCTGCCGAATTCGCCGCCAAGGCTCGTGAGAAGACGACCGTGTCGATCGATCCGAAAAGCAGGCGGCGTGCGTTCGTGCTGGTCGGGAACGACGCGTGGCCGTTTCCCGTGCCGATCGTGAAGCAGGGAACGAAGTGGTCTTTCGACGCTGCGGCTGGCAGGCAGGAAATTCTGTATCGCCGCGTGGGGTCGAATGAGCTCGACGCGATTGCCATCTGCCGCGGATACGTCGACGCGCAGCACGAGTACGCGCAGAAGAAACGCAACGGCTGGGAGGTCAACCAATACGCCCAGCGCATCCTCAGCACGCCAGGCAAGCAGGACGGCCTCGCCTGGCAGAACGAGGACGGCACATGGGACGGACCAGTGGGAGAGAACATCGCCCGGGCGATCGCGCAGGGCTACAGCGATCGCACGGCGCCGTACCACGGCTACTTCTTCAAAGTTCTGAAAGGGCAGGGGCCGTCGGCGCCGCTCGGACAGCTCGACTTCGTCGTGAAGGGCGCGATGATTGGCGGTTTCGCGCTCGTCGCGGCACCCGCGCAATACGGCGTCACCGGAGTGAAGACGTTCCTGGTGAGCCACGACGGCGTGGTGTACGAGAAGGACTTCGGTGTCCGCACGCTCGAAGTGTTTTCGAAGATGGAGCGCTTTGATCCGGATCGATCGTGGACGCCGGTGCCTGACTGAGGCGTACGCCGAGCCTGTCAGGATTACCAGTCGGACCGCTGTGCATAGATGAGCCCAGTCGTTCGCGTGCACGCGAACGACTCGTTCGAGAACAATTTCCGCTGGCCCGAGAAGGAGGACGAGTATATTCGGTGAGCCGCATCACGATATGCGCAGTTCATCGTCGCGTGCTCCACGAATTCCGTCACCACTTCATGCCTGGGCGATCGTCGCTTGCATCGTCGCAACACCGGCGGCCGTGTTCGCGCAGGCGGCTATCGCTGGTGCGGTGGCCGATTCGTCCGGCGCCTGGATGCCCGATGTCCTCGTCACCGTCAGCAGCACAGCGCTGATCGAAAGCACCCGCAGCACCGTCACCGACAACTCAGGTACCTACCGCGTCGAAGACCTCCGGCCGGGCGTGTATACGGTGACGTTCTCTCGCGACGGTTGGAAGCCGCTCCGACGGGAGGGCGTCGAACTCGTTGGTTCGTTTACCGCGAGAGTCGACGCGGACCTCTCGCTCGACGCCGTCGCCGAAACGGTGACGGTCACGCGCGCCATTCCTCTCATCGACGCTCGCACGGTGAAACAGGAGACCGTGCTTTCGGGCGAGCTGGTCAGATCGATTCCCGCCGTCCGCACGTACAACGCGCTCCTCGTCGTCGTGCCCGGTATCGTGACGAGCGGCAACGACACCGTGACGGCGGCGGCGACGACGCAGTTTCCTATTCATGGAGGCCGCACATCAGAAGGGCGTCTTGCAGTCGATGGGTTGAATATCGGAAGCGCACCGAACGGCAATTCGGCCACGAGCTACGCGGCGGATACGGGACATGCGACGGAGGTCACCTTCACGACCGCGGGAGGCCTGGGCGACGTGGAGACCGCCGGCGTGATTTTGAACATCGTTCCGAGCACGGGCGGCAACGTCACCGAACGGTCGGTGTTCGCCGGCGGCACCGGAGAGGCGCTCGAGTCCGACAACTTGACGGACTCGTTGCGGAACCTCGGCGTCACCGCCACCACGCCGCTGAGAAAGGTGTACGACCTCTCCGCAGCCGTCGGCGGTCCGATCGTGAAGAGTCGCGCGTGGTACTTCGTCAACGGGCGCACGAGCGGCAGCACACGAGACGATGCGGTCGTTTTCTACAACCTGAACGCGGGCGATCCCGCCAAGTGGCTCTACGCGCCCGACACGAGCCGCCGTGAATATTCCGACCGCACATTCGAGAACGCGAGCGGACGTCTGACGTGGCAATTGACGCCGCGCAACAAGATCGGCGTGTTCTGGGACGAGCAGGTGCTGTGTCGCGCCTGTACCGGCGCGACGGCCGGACTGATGGAGCCCGCACGGGTTTCGCCTGAAGCAGTCGGCGTGCTGGGCCGTCCGCTGCGCGTCGCGCAGGCGACGTGGCGGTCTCCTGTCACGAACACGTGGTACGTCGAGGCGGGGTTCGGCGGCACGGCGTTCGGCGTCGGCAATTTCGAACGCCGTCCGAATCCGACCCGCGGCCTCGTTCGCGTGGTCGAACAGTGCGCCAGCGGATGTGCCGCAAACGGCGGCATTCCCGGGCTGGTGTACAGGTCTCAGGATTTCAGCGTCGCTTATGCGGGCTCGTACTTGTCGAAGACGTCGATCTCGCATGTACGCGGCTCGCACACGTTGAAGTTCGGATACCAGCACACGTTCATGACGGACGACCGGACGTGGATGACGAACGACCAGAACCTGACCTACCGCGTGAACAACGGCGTTGTGAATCAGCTCACCGAATCGATTTCGCCGTGGGTGAACGACGCCCGCGCGGCCTGGGACGCCGTGTTCGCACAGGCGCAGTGGACGCACGACCGCCTTTCGTTGCAGGGTGCGCTCCGCTTCGATCGCGCGCGTAGTTGGTTTCCGCCGCAACAGGAGGGGCCTTCGCGATTTCTTCCAACACCCATGGTGTTCGAGAGAACGGCCGGCGTGGACAGCTACAAAGATGTGACGCCGAGAGTGGGCGCCGCGTACGACGTCTTCGGCGACGGCAAGACCGCGCTCAAGGTGTACGCGGGCAAGTACCTGGACAGCGTCGGCGTGTCCGGCACCTACGCGAACGCCAATCCCACGCTGCGATTGCCGCAAACGACGCCGGCCTTCGGCACGGCCGGCGTGACGAGAGCGTGGACCGATGCGAACGGAAACTTCGTCCCCGATTGCGACCTGTTCAATCCGGGCGCGCAGGACCTGCGGTTTACCGGCGGCGACTTATGCGGCGCGATGTCGAATATGAGCTTCGGCCGGAACACGCTCACCAACAACTTCGATCCATCGCTCCTCGACGGGTGGGGCGTGCGGCCGTCCGACTGGGACCTCGGCGTGTCGGTTCACCAGCAGGTGTCTTCGCGGGCGTCGGTGTCGCTGGCCTACACGCGGCGCTGGTTTCACGGCCTGTCGGTCGTCGACAACCTTGCGCTCACGGATACCGATCTCACGCCTTTTGAGCTCGTCGCGCCACGCGACAGCCGCCTCCCCGGCGGTGGTGGGTACGTCATTTCAGGTCTCTACGATGTCGTCCCCAACAAATCCGGCGAGGTTCGGAACATGGTGGTGGATTCAAGCCGCTACGGCGCGTGGTCGCAGTACTCGCAGGCCGTTGACGTGAACGTCAACGTGCGGAACGCAACCGGTTTTACGCTTGTCGCCGGGACGAGCACGGGACAGACGGTCACCGACGCCTGTGACGTGCGCGCGCACCTTCCGGAATTTTCCACCGCGACGACCGGAACGAGCGCATTCGGCGCGGGGCTCGCCGGTTCGGCGGTCACGCCGCTCAGCCCCTACTGTCACGTCGGCTTTGGTGTCCTCACGCAGTTCAAAGGGCTCGCCGCATACGTCGTTCCTCGAGCCAATGTGCAGATATCCGCGACGTTCCAGAGCAAGCCTGGAGCGATGCTGGCGGCGAATTACGTAGCGCCCAATGCCGAGGTGCGCGCGTCCCTCGGCCGCGATTCGTCCGGCAACGCGCCGAACGTGACGGTGAACCTCGTGGCGCCCGGCTCGCAGTATGGCGATCGCATCAACCAGCTCGACGCACGCCTCGCGAAGGCGTTCACGTTCCGCAACGCACGCAGCAACATCGCGCTCGAGGTGTACAACGCCCTCAACTCGAGTGCGGCGCTGGCCTACAGCGCGGCGTTCACGCCCGGTTCCGCGTGGCCTCAGCCGCTTTCGATTGTCACGCCACGCTTCGTCAGGGTCACGGCCGAATTCGACTTCTGACGCAATGCGCGCTCAATCACGGCGTCTTCCGTTCACGCGATCGCTGGTGGGCCTGGCGCTGATCGTGGCGGGGTTCATGTGGGTGCATTCCGTACGCGCGGAGGAGCCTCACAAGCGCGTGTTGATTCTCCACTCGACGCGCCGCGATACGCAGATATCCATCGTGCTCGACCGCGAGGTGCCGCGGCTGCTCGACGCGAGGCTCGGGCAGGGGCAGGACTACTACGCGGAATACATCGACGCGGCGAGATTTCCCGATCCTGAATACCAGCTCGCGTTCCGTGATTTCCTGCGCCTGAAATACAAAGGGCAGTCGTTCGACGTGGTGATCGCGATGATGGACGTCGCCGCCGAGTTCGTCGAGCGGCATCGTGACGAGTTGTTTCCGGAGTCGCCCGTCGTGTTCTTCACGAATACTCCGAGGCGACGGCTACCCAATTCCACGGGAGTGGTCGCGCCGTTGAACCTGAGCAGCACGATCGTCCTCGCCGCCGCGCTCCAGCCGGATCTGAAACACGTGTTCGTCGTGAGCGGCGCCGGGCCGCGCGAGCAGGCAAACGAACGTCTCGCCCGATCGCAGCTGCAGCGGCTGCAGACTCGCCTCGAAATCACCTACTTGTCGGGGCTGCCGACACGGGAGCTCGAGGCGCGGCTCTCGACGTTGCCGCCGCATTCCATCGTCTACTTTCTCCTCGTCTATCGCGACGGCGCGGGACAGAATTTCCACCCGCTCGAGTACCTGGATCGCGTTGCCGCGATCGCGAACGCGCCCACCTATTGCTGGGTCGACTCGGCAATCGGTCGCGGCGTCGTCGGCGGAAGCCTGCTCAATCAGATGGGACAGGCGGAGGCGGTGTCGGCGCTGACTCTTCGCGTCCTGGCCGGAGAGCGCGCGGACGCGATTCCGGTGTCGGCACCGGATCTCGTCGTCAACCAAGTGGATTGGCGTCAGCTGCAGCGGTGGGGCATCAGCGAGGCGCGCATTCCCGCCAGAACCGCGGTGAGGTTTCGATCGCCGAGCGTCTGGGACCGCTACAAGGGCTACATCATCGGCGCGTCGTCGGTCCTGATCGTGCAGGCCGCGCTCATTGCGGGGCTTCTCATCCAGGCGTCGAGACGCCGCCAGGCCGAAAAGCGTCTCGTGGCGAGTCAGACGCAGCTGCGCGCGAGCTACGCGCGAATCTCCGATCTCGGTCAGCGACTGCTGCTCGCGCAGGAGAGCGAACGCTCCCGCATCGCGCGCGAGCTGCACGACGACGTCAGTCAGCAGATTGCGCTGCTTTCGATCGATCTCCAGACTCTCGGCGGACCCGCGCGGCCGCAGCGAGGCCCGGACCGCCGCGGCGTCAACGAGCTGATGGGCCGCGTCGACAGCCTCGCAAAGAGCGTCCACGATCTTTCATACCGGCTGTACCCCGAAAAGCTGCGATTGCTCGGGTTGGTCGCTGCCATCAAGGGGCTGCAGCGCGATCTGTGTCAGCCCGAAGTGGACATCATCTTCACGCACGATATCGGGTCGACGCCGCTTCCACACGACGTCACGCTGTGTCTCTTCCGCGTCGTTCAGGAATCCCTCACCAATGCCCTCAAGCACAGCGGTGCCAGCCGGATTTTCGTGCACCTCGCGCGCAGCCAGGACCGGCTGACGCTGACCATCACAGATGACGGCCGCGGTTTCGACGTGGACGCCGCGTACGGGAAGGGACTTGGCCTCATCAGCATGAAAGAACGTCTCGAGGCGCTGCGAGGGACGCTGACCATACGGTCGGCTCCGGGCGCGGGAACGCGAGCGGAAGCCGTCCTGGTGCTGGAGGCCGCGACGGCGGTGGCGGTGTGAAAATTTGAGATTAGGAATAAGGTGCGGAATGGCCGGATAATGTGCCGCCCCACGACGCCGTGACGCCATGACGCGATGAAGCTCACCGTTCCTGCGCACGCCCCGACGTACCCCACGATTCTTCACGCCCTCGAAGACGTGGCCCGGCGCACGCCCGGCCGCACGGCACTCATCTGCGAAGACCGCCGTGTGACGTTCGCCGAACACGCGCGGGCAGTGTCCGGCGTCGCCAGGCGCCTGCAATCGTTCGAGGTCGAAGGCGAGCGCGTCGCGATCCTCATGACCAACTGCCTCGAGTTTCCGATGTGCGTGTTGGGCGCCATGGCCGCGCATGCGTACGTCGCGCCGATGAATCCCAATTACACAGACGGCGAGCTCCTCCCGTTGCTGAAGGACGCCGACCCGAAAGTCATCGTGACGCTGCCCGAGTTTTTTCCGCGCGTGTCGACGTTCGCCGCGCAAATCGGCGTCCGGCACATCATCGTCGTCGGAGAGGGCTCCGACACGGTGGCGTCGTGGATCGAGGAAGGTGCCGCAGGCTTGCCGCGCCCGCTGCCCGAGCCGGACGATTTCGCGATGATGTTCTTCACCGGCGGCACCACGGGGCTTCCGAAAGGCGCGGAGCATCGTCATCGCCAGATCATGGCGTTCTGCCGGCTCGACACCGCCTTCTACTCGACCTTCAACTACGACAACGAAGTGTCGCTCTCGGTGGCGCCGATGTTCCACATCTTCGGACATCATCACGCCGTCATCCACCCGCTCTACATCGGATCGACGCACGTGATCGTGCGTCAATACAAGCCGGCGATCGTCCTTCAGCAGTTGTCCCAACACAAGGTGACGGTGTTCGCGGGCGGGCCGTCGACGGTGTATGTCGGAATCCTGGCCGCTGCCGGGCTCGCCGACGCCGACTTGTCGCATCTCCGGATCTGCATGGCCGGTGCCTCGCCCTTCTCGGAAGATCTGCTGACGAACTGGGAGAAGACGATCGGATGTCCGATTTACGAGGGCGTCGGCATGTCGGAGGGCGCCCCGTACGCGAACAACCCCGTGGTCGGAAAGCGCAAAGTGTTGTCGGTCGGTCTTCCGCCACCGGAAACGGACGTCGAGGTCGTGGACATCGAGACCGGCACGCACGTCATGCCGCTCTACCAGCGCGGCGAGATCAGGGTGCGCGGTCCGCAGATGATCGAGAGCTACCGCAATCGCCCCGAGGAGACAGCACGCACCATCCGCAACGGGTGGGTTTATACCGGCGACGTCGGATATTTCGATGACGACGGCTACCTGTTCGTCGTCGATCGCAAGAAGGAACTGATCATCTCCGGCGGATACAACATCTATCCGCGGGAGGTCGACGAAGTACTTCATGCGCATCCAGACACGCTCGAAGTGGCGACGGTAGGCATCAGGGATGCCTTTCGCGGTGAGATCCCCGTCGCATTCGTATCGCTCAAGCCGGGACGCGCGGTCACCGCTGACGAATTGCTCGTGTACTGCAGAAGCCGGCTCGTGGACTACAAGGTGCCTCACCGAATCGAGTTTCTCGACGCGCTGCCGAAAACAGGCGCCGGCAAGCTCGACAAACTGAAACTTCGCGGCTTGCGGGAGTAGCAGCCATGGCAACGCAAACGAACGATCCCCGTGAACTGATCGCGCGATCGCCGATGAGCGCGCGTCAGGTGCTGGTCATTGCCATCACCGTCGCGCTGAACGCACTCGACGGCTTCGATGTGGCGTCCATCAGCTTCGCGGGGCCAGGCATCGCGAGGGAATGGGGCATCGAGCGGGGAGCACTGGGCATCGTGCTCTCGATGGAAGTCGTCGGCATGGCGATCGGCTCGCTGTTTCTGGGCGGAGTCGCCGACAAGATCGGCCGGCGTCGCACGATTCTCGGATGCACGGCGGTGATGGCGCTCGGGATGTTCATGGTCCCGACGACGCACGGGCTCGTGGAGCTCTCGGTGTGGCGCGTCATCACCGGTCTCGGGATCGGCGGCATGCTCGCCATCATCAATGCGATGGCTGCGGAGTTTTCGAACGCCAGACGCCGCGACCTGAGCGTGACGTTGATGTCGACCGGCTATCCGTTAGGCGCGGTCGTCGGCGGCATGATCGCGCAGCGTCTGCTCGCGATGTACGGCTGGCGGTCGGTGTTCTACCTCGGTGCGATCGCGACATCCATCCTGATCCCGATCGTGTTCGTCTTCGTTCCCGAGTCGGTGCACTGGCTGACGCAGAAGCGGCCGGCAGGAGCGCTCGAGAAGATCAATGCGACGCTGCGGCGTCTCGGGCACGACGCCGTCGCGTCACTGCCATCGGCTGCTGCGGCGGTTCGCCTGTCGATCACCGACATCTTCAAGCCGGGTCTCCTGCACATTACGGTCGCAGTGACGCTCGCGTATTTCTTTCACATCACCACCTTCTACTTCATCATCAAGTGGGTACCGAACATCGTGGCCGATTTCGGCTTCCCGCCGTCGTCTGCCGCCGGCGTCCTGGTGTGGGCGAATATCGGCGGACTGGCGGGCGGGATTGTTTTTGCCGCGTTCACTCAGAAGTTCGCGGTGAAACCGCTCACCATCACCGCCATGCTGATCGCGACCGCACTGGTGTCCCTGTTCGGGTTCACGCCGCACGATCTCACGATGCTGTCCGCCGTCTGCGCCGTCGCCGAATTCTTCATCAACGGCGCCATCGTCGGCATGTATGCGCTGTTCGCGCAGGCATTCCCCACGCACGTTCGCGCGTTCGGCTCCGGCTTCGCAATCGGACTGGGCCGCGGCGGCTCGTTCCTGGCGCCGATTGTCGCGGGATTCCTGTTTCAGGCGGGCTACGGTTTGTCTGTCGTCGCCGTCATCATGGGTCTCGGTTCGACGATGGCGGCGATTGTGTTGCTGCTGTTGAAAACGGCTCCAGAAACGACCGCCGTGGCTGCGTCCGCCTGAAGGCGGACACTAGATCAGCGCCGCGCGAGGAACGCGGACAGATGATCGACGACGTCACGCGCGTCGTCTTCGGCGCCGTAGATGAAACTCGATTTCCGGCGGCGCAGCACCGGCAGTCCCAGCACATACATCCCTGGCGACTCGACGATGCCGCCGTCGTGGCGTAGATAGCCCTTCTCGTCGATCACCGGTACCTGGAGCCAGCTGTAGTCGGGACGAAATCCTGTCGCCCACAGGATCGAGCGGATTTCGCCACGCCGCAGGTCGATTGACAGACGCGATGAGGGCGGGACGCGGGTCTCGTCGAATCGCTCGGGCGGGCCGACGTCGATGTCCGGATGCGTGCTGGCCCAGGCGTCGAACGTGTCGAGCAGGCGGTTCATCTTCAGATCGGCGAGCGCAAACTGGTTTCGCAGCCCTCCCGAGAAAAGCAGCCGGCCGTCGCGCACCGCGGCGAGCCGGCCGACAATTTCGACGCCGGCTGCCGAGAGCGTGTTGAGATCGAGCGTCGCCCGCTCTGGTGACCCTACCAGCTGCGGCGACGGCAGACGCCGCGCGCGCGTGAGGTCGTCGATTTCGTCATACCGCTGATTCCACACGCCGGCGGCATCCATCCACCACAACACGTCGCGGCCGCGATACGTGCGCGGAAGACGGACGTGCTCGCCGACCGACAGCGTCACGTGGCGTCCGGAGCGATGAATCTCGTCGGCGAGCTGCACGCCCGTGGCCGACGCGCCGACCACCAGCACGCCGCCAGGCGGCAGGCTGTCAGGGTTGCGGTAATCGAACGTCGTGAAACTTGGAATCGACTCCGGCACCGCGTTGCGGATGGCCGGCACGGCGGGCAGGTTGCAGCCGCCGCTCGCGAGCACGACGGTGCGGCACTGGAAATCGCCGCGGTTCGTTGCGACGTCGTAGCCGGTGTCGTGGCGACGAACAGATGTCACCGTCGTCTCCGTACGGACGGGCGCCCTGGACGCGATGGAGAAGCGCGAGATGAAGTCGATCACCTCGCGCACGTCCATGTAGCCATCGGGATCGCTACCGTCGTAGCCGAAACCCGGAAGGCGGCTCTGCCAGTTGGGCGTCAGAAGACGGAGCGAGTCCCACCGTTCGCGCCGCCACGAGTTCGCCACCTCGCCGCGTTCGAGGACGACGTGATCGATCGAGCGCTCCGTGAGATACCGGCTTGCCGCGAGCCCGGCATGGCCGGCGCCGATGACGACCGTGGTGACGCGTTCGATGGTCAGAGCACTTCGACGGTCACGTTGACCGGGTTCGTGATGACGTCGTACACGGCCGATCGTTTCTGCGACTGTGCGACGAGCGCCTCGATGTCCTTCTTCGGGGCGTCCGCGTCGATTTTGAACGTCACCTTGATGTCGTCGTAGCCGTTGCGGACGTCGCCGTCGATGCCGAGGATGCCCCGGATGTCCATCTTGCCTTCGAGCTTCGACTCGACCGATCGGAGCTGGATGCCGCGGTTCTGCGCGACGGCGGCGACGCCAGCCGTGAGGCAGCTCGCAAGGCCGACGAGCACGTACTCGATGGGCGTGATGCCGTGATCTTCGGACGCGAAAATCTCCGGGTGGTCGGCTTCGAAGGACGTCTCCGTCTTGTGCTGCTGTTCCTGTCCCAATCCAAAAAATCCCTGGACCTTCGACGTGCTGTGCGTGCCGTTCTGCCATTTGCAGGACGCGCGCCACGTGAACTTGGCGGCTTCGGGTGCGCCTTTGAGCGCCTCACGCGCATCGAGCAATGCCTGAACGTTCACGCCGTTGTTGACTGTGGTCGTAGCCATGTCTACCTCCTGTCGACTTCAATTACGCGGCGAAACTCAAAGCCCGGGATCATACATCGCCGCTGCACGAGGCGACGACACCAGAGATATGATCCCGGCATGTCACGGTCGGTGCCGAACGTCGCGCCCGGATCGGTCGGGACGGTGGACACGCAGTTCCTGGATCTGCCCAAACCCGTGTCCCTCGATTGCGGCCGGACGCTTCATCCGGTTCGCATTGCATACGAAACGTACGGGACGCTGTCGCCGTCGCGCGACAACGCGATTCTCGTCTGTCACGCGCTCAGCGGCGACGCGCACGCGGCGGGATACGCGAAGACGCCGCCGCCGGAAAGCACGCGCGACGGTTTCGGCGCCGAAGAACGCGACGGCAAGGCGCCCCGCGGCCTCGGCTGGTGGGACGGCATGATCGGTCCCGGCAAAGCCTTCGACACGAACCGCTTCTTCGTCGTCAGCACAAACCTGCTCGGCGGCTGCCGCGGGACGACGGGGCCGTCCTCGCTCAACCCGGGTACGGGTAGGCCTTACGGATCGGATTTCCCGGTGATCACCGTCGCGGACATGGTGCGCGCCGAGCGCGCATTTCTCGACGAGCTCGGAATCGCGCGGCTCGCGGCGGTGGCGGGTGGCTCGCTCGGCGGCATGCAGGCGTTCGAGTGGGCGATTCTGTATCCAGACGATGTGGACGCGATCGTCGCGATCGCGAGCACGCATGCCCTGCAGCCTCAAGGCGTCGCGTGGAATGCGATCGCGCGAAACGCAATCATGGCGGACCCCGACTGGCAGGGCGGCCACTATCACGGCACCGGGCGCGCGCCAAATGCGGGGATGGGCCTCGCACGCATGGTCGGCCACGTCACGTATCTGTCCGCGAAATCGCTCGGCGACAAATTCGGACGCCGGCTGCAGTTCGCGGACGACGTGCGCTACACGATCACCGATCCGGAGTTCGAGATCGAAAACTACCTGCGGCATCAGGCCGAGTCGTTCGTGAAGCGTTTCGACGCGAACACGTACTTGTATACGTCCAGGGCGCTCACGTATTTCGACCTCGCACGTCAGTACGGCCGCGGCCGCCTCGCCGATGCGCTCGTGCCGGTGAAAGCGCGCACGCTGCTCATCTCGTTCAGTTCCGATTGGTTGTATCCTCCGGCCGGCTCGGAGGAAATTGCCGCGGCGCTCGGCGCGCTCGGCAAAGACGTCGAGCTTCACGTCATCGACGCGCCGTACGGGCACGATTGCTTCTTGCTCGAAGAAGCACGGCAGACGCCGATGATCCAGCGGTTTCTTCAGGCGCAGTGACAGGCCCTCACATGGAAGACGATCGAAAATTCGGATTCGAAACCCGACAGGTGCACGCGGGCCAGCGGCCCGACCCCAACACCGGCGCGCGCGCCGTGCCGATTTTTCAGACGACGAGCTACGTGTTCGAAGACCCCGAATCGGCCGCCGCGTATTTCAACCTGCAGGAGTACGGCAACACCTACTCACGCATCATGAATCCGACGGTGGCCGTCTTCGAAGAGCGGATGGCGAGCCTCGAAGGCGGATGCGGCGCGGTGGCGTTTGCGAGCGGCATCGCCGCGCAGGCGGCCGCGCTGTTCACGATGCTGCAGCCAGGGGATCACGTCGTCTCCTCTGCGGCGCTCTACGGCGGCACCGTCAACCAGTTCAAGCACCTGCTGCGCAAGATGAACGTCAGCCTCACGTGGGTCGATCCCGACGACACGCAGGCGTGGAAAGCGGCGGTCCGCGACAACACGAAAGCCTTCTACGGCGAGACGATCGGCAACCCGGCCGGCAACGTCCTCGACATCGAAACGCTGGCGGCGATCGCGCACGATCACAAGCTGCCGCTGATTGTCGACAACACGTTCGCCACGCCGTACCTGTGCCGCCCGATCGAATGGGGCGCCGACATCGTCGTGCACTCCGCGACGAAGTTCATCGGCGGCCACGGCACCAGCATCGGCGGCGTCGTCGTCGACTCCGGAACGTTCGACTGGTCGAACGGCCGCTTTCCGGTCATCGCGGAGCCGTCGTCTGCGTACCACGGTCTGCAGTTCCACGAGACGTTCGGCACGTACGGATATCTGATGAAGCTGCGGGCGGAGACGCTGCGAGACCTGGGCGCCGCGATGAGCCCGTTCAACGCCTTTTTGTTTTTGCAGGGACTCGAAACGTTGTCGTTGCGAATGGAACGGCACGTCGCGAACGCGAAAGTCGTTGCCGAGTATCTTGCATCGCACGATCTCGTGGAGCACTGCACGTATCCGGGACTTCCGTCGAGCCGCCACCGCCCGCTCGTCGACAAGTACTTGCCCGGCGGAGCCGGTGCCATCTTCTCGTTCGACTGCACTGGTGGACGTGCCGCGGGTCAGGAATTCATTCGCGGCGTGACGTTGTGGTCGCATCTGGCCAATGTCGGCGACTCGAAGAGCCTGATCATTCATCCGGCCAGCACGACGCATCGCCAGCTGAGCGACGACGAGTTGAAGGCGGCGGGCGTGGGCCCGGGAACGATCCGGCTGTCGGTCGGCACCGAGTCCGTCGACGATCTGATCTGGGACCTCGAGCAGGGATTTGCCGCTGTCACGCGATCGATGGCGCGCGAGGTCGCGTCGCGATGAGCCCGTCGACGACGCCGTTCGATTTGGCGCGCTATCAGGACCCGATGACGATTCAGCGGGTGCTCCACAAAGCGAAGACGGTGGCGATTGTCGGCTTGTCGCCCAACGAGCTCCGCGCGAGTTACTTCGTCGGCTACTACCTGAAGCGGCACGGCTACCGTGTGATACCAGTGAACCCGCGCGAACGCGAAATTCTCGGGGAGAAAAGCTGGGGAAGCCTGCTCGAGGTTCCGGAGCCCGTCGACATCGTGAACGTCTTCCGTGCGCCCGATGCGCTGCCGGCGATCGCGGCAGACGTCGTCAAGATCAAAGCCGGCGCCCTCTGGTGTCAGTTCACCGTGATCAATCAGGAAGGCGCGCGCATCGCCGAGGCCGGAGGACTGCCGGTGATCATGGACCGCTGTATCAAGGTTGAGCACGCGCGGTACATCGGACGGATGCACTGGCTGGGGTTCAATACCCAGCGCATTACCTCCGTCCGCAGCGGACTCAGTAGATCGCCCGCCTACTTCTGGCCGCTCGTCGCGCGAAGGTTTCGGCCTAGCCCGTTCGTGAATGCGCGCGCTTCCGCGGTCATCGCGACGGGCTTCGTCCCGAGTGCGATGTCGCGCGCGGACACGGTCGATCCGTAGACGCGCTCGTTTGCATCGCCGTCAGGCTTCAGCGTGCCGCCCGAGAGATCGATGCCCGCAAACACACCTTTCGCTCGAGAGTAGGACAGCATCTCCGCGGTGAGCTGCCCGTCGGTGGAGGCGCCCGCCGCGCGTCCGACCGGGCCTGCCGCGACGGACGCGTCGGTGCCGAGCGTGACCTTGTTGCTGAGCAGTTTGTCCACGCCCTTGCGGTTCATGATGACGAGCACGAGATCCGTGGACTGCGCGCCGATTTGAAAGCCCGCGCTGCCTTTCGCCAGGTGCATGAATACCGGCGCGCTCCAGCCGTTACCGCGTCTGCAGCTCATGACGCCGGAACCGAACTCGCCGCCGATGATGAAGGCCGCCTTCTTCATCGACGGTATGACGACCACGCATTGCGCTTTGCTCCAGATGCCGTCGGGAATTCCACTGTCGGACGCGTTCCGGATTTCGCTCAGCACCGTCGTCGATTGATTGAGACGTTTGGCGTCGTCTTTTGACGGCGCCGCAGAGGCCGTGGTGCTTGCGACGAGAGCGGTCGCCGCAACGAGAAGTATTTTGAGTTGTTGCATGGCACCCTCCGTCACGAGAGAGTGCAATCGACAGCCCGCGGAACAACGGGGCGGAGTGCCGCGGGATGACCGTATGTGGTCGCCGGTGCGACCGACGCTGACCGCCGGTCGTGTGAACGCTCGAACCCCGTCAGTTCGGCGAACCTAAGGGAGTTCCCACAGCAGCGCAACGTTTGTTCACATGAGGCGGCCCGGTTCCCAAAAGAGATAACCAGTTCCTCTCTTCGCGACCTGTGAAGCGGCCACTCGCGGCATTTCACAGGCACCGAAATTGCGGTGCTGCGCGCCCAGCATGAAGGTCACGCCGATGATGAAGAAGACGCTCGTCGTTCTGCTGATCGTCGTATTCGGGGCCGCGGCGTCGCTGCCGTTGTGGAAGACGGCGGCGAAGCGGCACTTCAGATGGCTGGTGATTGCGACGAACGTCTACCAGGACACGCTGCGGCGGGCGCATTTGCGGACGGATCAGATCAGCCAGCCCGACTATTCGTCGAACCCTGATTCGGACATCCCCCTCTACCTCGACCGTGCAAACAACACGTTCGCCCGCTACCAGACCTACGGCGGGCTCACGGACGCTCGACTGAGGGGCGCGCGTGTGCTCGAAATCGGCCCCGGCGAGACGCTGTCCGTGGCGCTTCGTTTCGTTGGTGCCGGCGCCTCGCAGGTGGTCGCGGTGGACAAGTTCGTGCCGCTCCAGCGTTCGCGGTTCCACCAGACGCTCTATCGCACGCTTGCCGAGGGGCTCGACGAGGACGCGCGCGCGCGTGTGACGTCAGCAGTCGATCTGCGCGACGGCGTGACGCTGGACGAGCACCGAGTCTCGTACGTGTATGGCAAGGGAATCGACGAGGCCGCCGCGGGCTTTCCTGCCGAATCGTTCGACGCGATCGTGTCGAATGCCGTGCTCGAAGAGATGTACGACCTCGACGGAACGTTTGCGGCGCTCGACCGCGTGCTGAAGCCAGGCGGCCGTCAGGTGCACGTGATCGATTTGCGCGATTACGGGATGTTCTCGAAGCACGGCTACCATCCGCTCGAATTCCTCACCGTGCCGGATCCCGTCTATCGGTACATGGTGGAGTCGACGGGGCAGCCGAACCGCCGGCTGGTGGACTACTACCGCGAACGCATGGACGCGCTCGGGTACTCGGCGTCGATCTACACCACGTGGATTCTCGGTCAATCGAAGCCGCTCGCCACGTTCCCTACGTCGATTCGACGCGGGGTGGATTACTCGGACGAGTCGCTCGCGCTCGTGCGATCCATCCGTCCGCGGCTGCTGCCGCGGTATCAGAAGCTCTCCGACGAGGATCTCATCGTCCAGAGCATCATCCTCGTGGCCGAGAAGCGGCGCGATCCGTCCGCACGCTCGGCGTCGCTGAAATAAATCAGGCCCGGAAGACCGTATTCGCTCTGCGGAAGACCGTGTGACGCTTGCGGACGGCACTGAACGGCCTGCGGACGGCTGTGAGCGTCATGCGAACGATCCTATTTCCCGATCAGGCGACACTATCTTGGTCGCGGGAGGCAATTTCACTCTCGCGGTTCACTGTTTGATCGCTGTAGCGTGCGCTGATCGCCACGCAATTGTCTCTGTGCACGCTGCAAACGAAACTTGCAGCGCTTTTTATGTGGTGTGCAGACGCGACACGATGTCGTCACACCGCGCGCAGTGTTTCTGTGCCGCCCATTTCGAGGTCGCGCGCCCGGCAGGACTCGAACCTGCGACCCCCGGCTTAGAAGGCCGGTGCTCTATCCAACTGAGCTACGGGCGCACGTGACGGCAACTGCTAGTGTAGTGGTTCCTTCAGAACGCAACGAGCCGCGATCACTCGTACGCGACGTCCGGCGAGTATCCCAATACGCGGGCGAGCGGGCCGAGCGTTGCGAACAGGATCCGTTGCAAGGCTAACGGCGGACTCGTGCCCGTGAGTACATCTTGGTACTCGGCAAACGTCGCCACCAGTTGAAGCAGATTCGTCGGGACCCCGCGATCATTCACACGCCCCAGACGCGCCAGCGCGAAGTAGGTCGTGATGAACTCGGCAAATCGCCCGGCCGGCCGAAACTCGATAAGGACGTGCAGTTCGTCGGTGCCGCTATTCCACCAGACGTGCGGGGTGCCGGGCGGGATCGTGACGCGTTCGCCAGCACGATACCGGTGTTCCTGTCCGCGCAGCCGCAGCGTGATCTCGCCGCGTTCGATTGCAAACTGTTCTTCCTGATGCGGGTGGATGTGTTCACCGGAGGCGAACCCGCCCGGTCGCACGCGCATGTCGATGCGCAGCAGCTCACCGTTTGTATCGCGACCGGTGAGCAGGAATCGCATCCACTCTCCGGTGACGGGATTTTCGATCGAAGAGCCGGTGCTCACCATCGCTGCCGCATTATAAGAACGCCGCGAACAATCCCCAATCGCACACGAGTTCGGCCTCGGGCCACGCCCGCAGGGGTGACAAACCTCCTCCCGCAGGAAGACAAACGTGGCGCAAACGGCGGATTCCCGCTGGTTCAGGTGGCATATGCGTTGCTCGAACCCCCGTCGTGGCCCCCAGGCTCGTTCAGACAGTTGCCGTCTCGTTTGCGCTTCTCATTGCGCTGCCGTTCATGGAGCCGTTCGCGCCGCTTCGCGTGAGTGAGTTCGCGACCAGAGCGATTGTCTCCGTGCAGACCAACGGGAATGGGGCGGTGGTCTCCGCGAACGCCGTGGTCGAAGAGTCCATCTGCGATACGCGGTGTGCACGGACGCCGCTCTCGCCCGGTTTTCTGGTCACCACGCATGTGGACGCCCGCACGCGGTCCGCGCCCTCACGTGGGCTGGAAAGCTTTCCAGCACAGTGGGATCCGAAGCTTGGAATTCACGTGACTTG
>JADMIO011070324.1_pt1 | contig 23383 bp, 14 predicted proteins | sample 8958161 | NCBI WGS metagenome assembly JADMIO01 (sample SAMN16585339, study PRJNA669376) | soil metagenome | isolation source: Crop rotation soil | place: USA: Cullars Rotation, Alabama | collected 2011
TCACCGCCCCGGGCGTCGGTGCCCCGCCCTGCCAGTTCAACGGCTCGTTGCCGTAAAGATTCGAGGCAATTTTCTTCAGTGAATCACCACTGCCATCCGGCGAACCGGGCCACGGCGCAGTATCGCTGTAAGTGACATGGTCAGCCACAATGTAGGGAACCAGTCCGAAGTCCGGACCAGGAGTCGTCTGCGGCGCATCTGGTTTCTGCAATTCAATCGTCTCACCGTTGTTGTCGAGCTTGCTGGAATAAGGACCGACCAGCGTCATGTTCGTTCCGTAAGCTGCGCGGAAATCCGCGAGCGCGATCGGATCAGTTAATGGATCAAAACTCACGACGACAACAAAGCCGCCCGCCGGAATAGTCGTGCCCTGTGGGAAATTGAAATCCACTCCTTTGCGCAAGCGCCACGTGTTCGCCGGATTGTTCGTGTCATACAACGGCAGTGCCGCGCCAGTGATGTTGCGCAACTCGATGAACTCCAGCGCGTCGTTCGTGCCCGCCGGATGATACATGATTTCGTTGATCACCACGGGGCCGATTTTCGGATACGCGTTCGTCGCGCCAGTGCCTGTGCGGAATTCATTCGTTGTCACTGGATTGTCCACGCCGAACGTGTGCGCGCTCATCGCGGTGAAGTCATAGCCAACACTCGTTTGGAATCGGCCGAACGAAACGCCATTCTCGGAAGCACCGAATGTGGCGAACGCGCGATAGCCAGTCACGTTCCCCGGCGAAGTGGATTGCGAGAGATAAACCTCGTCGCCCTTCGCCGAACTAAAAGAAAATGCATTCGGCGTCACGTCGGGATTGAACTGGTACTCGTAGAACGCGACGTACCCACCCGCTTGAATCACGGTGTTCGACGGAATGCGATACTTCTGCAAGTTGTTCTGCGAATCGCTCAAGTACCAGCCGCTGATGTCCACGTTCGTATTCGCCGTGTTGTAGAACTCCACCGCGTCTTCGAACGGCGGATCGGTATGCGCGAGCACTTCATTCACGACGACATTATCGAGCGGAAGGAAGTTGCTCTTGCCCGGCGTTGGCGTCGTCGGGAAATTCACGATCGTCGCGGCGCCATCCGGCAACCGTCCTTGCGATACGCCGCTGGCCTGCGCGCCGAAACTGATGCTGTCGATTGCGACGTTGTTCGAGCTGGTCAGCCCCAGCGCTTCGCCCTGCGCGCGCAGCGAAAAGTTCACGTGGTCCGCGCCCAAGGTCGTGTTGCCATCAGCCGCGAATTGCTGGAACGCATCCTGTCCCACGCCGAGGAATGACAGCGCGGGCAACTGATGTTTGGTGCGATTGCTCAAATCATCCGTGAGATAGAACCGGCTGATGTCCACTGGCTGCGGATTCGGATTAAAGATTTCGAAGTAGTCATCGCCGGAAGAAGGATTCGCCATCCACTCGTTCACTTTGAGAAGCGTGGCATTGCCAAGCGCCGCCGCGAGATTGCCGCCACCGAGAGTCGGAATGGTCAGCACCCAATTCGTGCTGCCGTTCGGCACGCGGCCGATCGAGAAATCCGCCGCCTGCAAACCATAGCTGACTGAACTGAGCAACGAACCGCCATCAGCGAGACGATTGAACAGGAAAACGCTGCCGCCGTTTGCCTTCAGGCCGAAACCCGCATTCGTGGCGGAACTGGGCAGGTCGGCATCCAAGCGCACCTTCACGAAAGATTGCGCGGCGAGAATCGTTCCGCTCGGGAAGATCCATCGGCGAGGCGCAGTCGTGTCGTCCGTCAAACTCATGTCGCCGAGATCCACCGTGTTGGTGGATGGATTGTAGAGTTCGACCCAGTCGGGTTTGCTGCCATCCGGCTCTTCGAGTGACGCGTTGTTCGCCAGCACTTCATTGATCACCACACCCGCAATGGCCGGGCTGTTCGTAACGATGAGTCCCTGCAACTCAACGCCCATCGCGACATCGGAGCTGTCCGCTTGTCGCTGATGCACTTCCACCGCGAACACGTTGTCGCCCGTCACAAGCATCGATGGCAAGAGCGTGAAGTAGCCGGAATACGCAGCGTCGTTCACTGTCGAGGACGCAATGGTCGCTGCCGTGATCGCACCCGCCGGCATGTTGAACCGAGGCGCCACTTCCACGCCGTTCAAATAGAAGACCGCGCCATCATCGATGATGTGCCGGAACTGGAGCGATGTGTAAGTAGTGCCGGGCGCGACGTTGAAATGAGCGCGGAAATAAAATGTCGGATTATTGATGTTCGTCGGCGTGACCGTCCGAATCGGCTCCGGCAACACCTGGCCGCGCGAAGGAGTGTATTGGCCCAACAGCGCCGGGCCACTCGGCCACGCGGTGTCATCGAATGCGCTCGCCGTCCAGTTCACGCCATCGAGGTTCGCGTTGATGTTGTACTTCCATACATTGCTGATCGTCAGCAGCGTGGAAGTGATCGGCGGCGGCGGCACAAATGGGCAGGAGTTCGGTGCGCCGGGTGTGGGAGTGCCGAGCGTCGTGAATGTCGTTCCGCCATTCGGACAAAGACCCTGCGCCACGTCCGGTTGCTGCGGACCATAAATAACGGAGTCGATCGTCGAGAGATCCGTCGCGAACAAACCAATCTCACCATGCTCCAATGACAATTTGAAATTCAGCTTGTCGCTGCCATTGCCGTTGCCGTCCGCCGTGAGCGCGAAAAATTCATTCGCCGCCATGAAGTTCAACAGATCGAATTTGTTGCGCGTCGGATCGCCGAGGAGAGTATCGGTCATGTAAAGGCCGCTAAGCGACACCGGCAACGCGCTCGGATTGTACAATTCCACGAAATCCTCCTGCGATTGGCTGACTGCGAGCCATTCATTGATGCGCAAATTGCGCGGGTCGCCAAGCGTTTGCAGAATGTTCGCGCTGTCAAACGTCGGTTGCGTGAGTTGCCATTCGCCGCTGTTGCCGATGCGTCCGATGGAAAAGTCCGCAACCTGTTTGCCGAACTTCACCGAGTCGAGTTCCGCCCCGCCGTTGCTGATGCTGTTGAACAAATGCACCGAGTCGCCGGCGGCATTGAGATTGAAGCCGAGATGAAAGCCCGGCGTGCCATCGTTGTTGTTCGCATACACGGTGAGATACGCGCCCGCGGCGAGCAACGTGTTCGCCGGGAACGTGAACTTGTTCGGCTGGTCTTTGTCGTTCGTGAGCCGCAACCCGCCGAGATCGATCGTCGAGCCGCCCTCGTTGAACAATTCGATCGCGTCCGGAAATGTTCCGTTGTGGTTCAGTGCCGCGACGTTCTGCGCGAGCACTTCATTGATGCGCACGGCTGGCCAGGCCGGGTTCATGACCCACGTGACCACGGTGGCGTTGCTGAACGCCTGCCACACTCCATTCGTGCCTTTGCCGACGACAGCGATGATGTTCGTGCCAGCGGGCACAGTCAAAGTGATCGGCGTGCCGATCGATGTCTCCGTTGAATAAGCGCCGCCGTTCAAACTGTATTGGTAGGAAGCCACGGCTGCGCCGCCAACGGTCAGCGTCGCGTTCGCGAACGGCGTGGGTGAACGCGGCACGCCGCTGATCGTCGCGGTCGGCGCGTTCGAATTCGTAATCGGCGGCAGGATGCTCAGGACATAATTGCGGCGTTGCGACATCCATCCTTTGATGTTGTTGATCGTGCCGCTCGCAACGTAGCCGCCGAGCACTTCATCGACAGTCGCATCGAAGTTCGTTTGGCTGAACGGCCCCGTCAGCATTTCGTAAAGCGCGCGATAATAAATCGGCTCGAAATCCGGCCAGTGCATGAAGCGGTTGAAGGAAGTGCCGGAACCGTTGTTCTGCGTGGCCGTGAATATCCCCGCGGTCGGTCCGAGGGAACCACCTTCACCGAGAATCGTGTCGAGGTCCCAATACGTAAGCTGAAATCGCGGATCGATGTTGCCCGCATACATGAAGTAGTCGTCGTCGTATCCCGTGTTCAAACCCGTCTCATTATTTCCGAACAGGTTCATCACAGCCAAGTGCCGCATCCATTGCTCCACATTCACAATGGCGCGCACATTGTCAGTCGTGAACGGCGTCGGGTTGCCGGTGCCCATCACGCGCAGCATGGCGATGAGATCGTTCCAGTTATTCTCGCTCACGTTCGACTCTTTGAAGTAAGTGCTCTGATAGGAAGTGGCCGTCTCGCCGCGATAATCGAAATTCCCATTCAAGTCGCGGACCGCGCGATAAATATTTCCCCCCGGATCGTTCGGGAAATGCGCCGCGGCGTACTCGCTGTCCTGCTCCTCATTCGCGGCGTAAGAACCGAACATCGGCGATCCGCTAACCGCGCGGTTCTGGTTGTTGACGCGCACCTGCACTGCCACCGTGTAAGCGCCATCCACGCCTGCCTTGCGCGCCATCACACTGCCGAGGTGCTGCACGTGAACATTCACCGCATTGAGGTTCAATGCGCGCTTGCCTTTCCAACGATCGTCCGTCCGGAAATCAACGTGGTAATTCGGCGGGTTCGCACCGCGGCTGCCGTGTCCGCGGTTCCGAACAGCACTGTTGTAGTGCGGTTCGATGCCCGCGCCATCGATGCTGATGAACGTCGCGTTCATGCGCGCATTCGGCCCCTGTAAATTGCTCTGCGATGGAATGGCGGCCAGTTCCGCGCGCTCATTCTCGGTCATGATGATCTTGTAGAGCGGCTGCGCGTTGGTCGGCGCGTAAACAGTGTCGTCGATCTGAAACAACGCATTGACCACCTGCCCTGTCGGTCCCGCGCCATCGACTGCCGCAATCGCCGGCGCCGGCCACGTGCGCGTGCGGCCCTGCGGATCAGTCGCGCTCACGTAAAATTCAATCACTGCGTTGTTGGCTTGCGCGTTGAGCCGCGCGCTGTAGAGACCGTCATTCGCCACGGCGTCACCGTTCAATCCATCATCGTGCATCGTCAGAGCGGTGAACGCGGGGGGCGAAGCCGCATCGACTCGCCAGAAAAGATTCACCGTCTGTCCGCTCGTCGCCTCGTCCAGAATGCGCGCGCTGATCACGATGGACTCGCTCGAGCGCGGGATGATTGGGAAATGCGTCACCTCCGAAATCAATGGCGCGATGTTGTTCGTGTTATTGGAATTCACGCGACCGGGAGTGCCGTTGAGCACTAGACTCGATCCCCAGTTCTGTCCGTTGTTGTTCGAGAGATTCGGATTGATTAATTCGAGCGATGCGCCACCACCGTCGTGCGCCGCGAACCAAATCCATCCGCGATGATTGAGATCGAGCGGGCCGCGTTGCCGCACGCCCCAATCGCCATCGTCGGCGTACTGCACGCTGTCCACGCGATTGCCCGCGGCGTCGTCCAAATTGAGGTCTTCGCCGTTGTTGTTCAACGTGCCGACCCAATCGCCGATGACGTTTGTGACCGTCGGATATTTGTTCGTGAAGACATTGAGGTTCGCGGCGACAACGAGATAACCGCCCGCAGGAATGGAAACATTGCTGAACGTGAAACTCGCGCCCGACAGTTTCCAGCCATTGAGGTTCACGGCGCTGCCGCCCTTGTTGAACAGTTCGATGTACTCTTCGAGAACACTTTCCGAAGACGGATGATGCATGATCTCGTTGAACACAATGCCCGCGCTGTTCGTGTCGAGAATGTAAGACCACGGCGCTGGCGCAAAGGCGTTGCCGGTCTGGTCCTGGATGCCGTGGCCCACCGCCCAATCAACAGACACGACGCCCTGCGCTGGGGACGCGAATGAAAAATTGTACGGCCCTGCGCCGGAACCCGCGACGTTCGTGGCGGGCGCTGAATTGATCAGCAAGTCCGAAGCGTTCACGCCCGTGACCGGCTCGCTGAACGTGACTGAAATGGAACTCAGCGCAGAGAGAGTGGAGTTCGGCAATGGATTGATCGTCGTCAGCGTGGGCGGGACCGCATCGAGCAATTGGTAATTCCAATTCGCTCCGGCGCTGTTGGTGTTGAAAGCGTTCGCCGGAGTGAATGTATCCGTGATGCCGTGCGCGCTCGCCCAGGTAATCGCCACTGGGCCGTAAGCCGGTTGGGAAAAGCTGAAGGTGTAATTGCTGCCCGAGCCGCTCACGCCGCTCGCCGGTGTTCCGTTGATCAGCAAATCACTCGCGTTCACACCCTGCACCGCTTTGCTGAAGGTGACGGTAATGTTCGTGAGATTCGTGACCGATCCGGGCGCGGGCACTTTGTTGAAGACGACCGGCGGCGCGGTGTTCGCGCTCACGGTGACATTCACGACAGCGGAGGTCCCATTCTGGCCAACATTGTCGGTGGCGACGGCGAACAGCGAATACACGCCCGCCGGGACATTGTTCGTCGTCAACGAGAATGGACTGGCATTGTCGTCGCCCACTTTCGTGCTGTTCATGTAGAACGCGACATTGGCGACAGAGCCGTCCGGATCGTTCGCGTTGACGTTGATGGTGAAACTCGCGGGTGTGCCGAAGATCGTGCCGTCCGCCGGGCTGCTGATAACAACGATTGGCCTGGCGTTCGTCTCGGGAGAACGAATTCCCCGGAATGAAAAATCAAAGCTGATGTCGGAGCTGGTCCCGACTTGCTGATGAATTTCCACGGCCAAAATATTTGTCCCTTCAATCAAGAGCGTGCCGGGGATGTTGTTGCTCGTATCGATCGTGTTCTCGCCGTTCGGTGTTCCCGAAGCCAGCGTGTTGTAGGCGACGGGGCCGCTCGGCATGTTCGGACTGCGAAAGATTTCAGTGCCGTTCAGATAAACCACGCCCGCGTCATCGCGCAGCAACACCAAGGAGAGATTCGTGAAGGCCAACGCATTGGTGACGTTGAAGTATTTTCGAAAGTAAGTGGTGATGTACTTGTTGTTAATATCCGGCCCGTAACTCACCACCGTGGCTTCGTCGCCGTCGCCGTAGCCGAGTTGCGCGACGCCGTTCGACCAGGTGCTGTCATTGTAATTGAGCTGCGTCCACGCGCTAAGCAGGTTCGAACCTTTGTCGTGGTACTTCCATAAGCTGTTGAACACGATGAAGTCGTTCGTCACCGGCAAAGCCGGCACGGAGGAATTCACGGTCACACTCACGGGCGCCGAAGTGGAGCGCGCGCCGGAATTGTCCGTCGCCACTGCCGTGAATTTGTAAGCACCGACGCCGACGCTCTTCCACACGTAGTTGGCCGGCGCAGCGTTCGTCTGGAACAGGAGCGAGCCATTCTGGAACAACGTCACATTCGTCACCGAGCCATCGTCGAAAGCTGTGGCCGTGATCGCGATGTCCGCTGGCGCAACGTAGTTCGTGCCGTTCGCCGGCGCAGTGATGTTGACCGTGGGCGCTGCGTTGCCGCCAGTCCCAGCTTGTCCGACCAATTCAAAATCAAAACTGATGTCGCTGCTGACCGGAAGATTCTGGTGCACTTCGACGGCAAGAACATTCGTGCCGGCGACGAGCAACGAAGGCGAAATCGAATTAGTGAACAGCGCGTTCTCAACAGCCACCGGCGCAAGCGTTTGATAAGTGATTGCGCCGCCCGGCAGGTTCGCACGATACATTTCCTGGCCATTGAGATAAACCACTGCGCCGTCATCCACGAGCAAGTGCGCTTCGAGATTCGTGAACTCCGACGGATTCAACACCGTAAAAGCGCGCCGAAAATAAGTGGTGATGTATTTGTTATTCGCGTCCGGTCCGTAACTGACGATCGTCTGCTCGTCGCCCTCGGGCGGATTGCTGCTGTAGCCAAGTTGTGCCAGACCATTCGACCACGAGCTGTCATCGAACGCGCGCTGCGACCAGTTCGTGCCCTGGTCCGTGCCCTTGTCGAGATAACGCCAGCTCGCGCCGAAGCCGATGACGGGATTCGCGTTGTGCAGGAAAGGAAATGCGCCCATGTCGGCGATCGTGCCGTCCACATCGAGCGAAGATGCGGGATTGCCCGCGTTGATCACCGGTGAACCTAACTGCACACGAAAGTTTTTTGCCGCAGCATTCACGAACAGCGGATCGGAATTGATGTTGCCGGCGCCGACCCATGTTTCGCCCACATCGCAGTAGCGGATGATGAAGTTCGTCGAGTTCGATGGATTGATGTTGTTGTCGAAGTCGGAATGAACTGGATTGCCTCCCCAGATAATTGAGTTGGTGATGCGCAGTTCGACGTTCGGGCCAGGAGCGTTGGCTTTATAGGCCGCGAGCACGTTCGTCGGATTGCCCATGAACGTGCTGCTGTCCACGTTCACGCGCACGGACGAAGTCGTCTTCGCCGCAATGCCCACAGTGCAATCGGTGAACAAGCTGTGGCTGACTGTAGTGGTTCCATCAAACACGCTGATGCCTTTCGCGTCCTCAATCGTGCTGTTCCACTCACGGAAGATACAGTGATCGATCGACATTACCGGTCCCAACGTGTCGATGCCGTCATCGTCGCCCATCGCGAACACGCAGTCGGAAATTTTCACCGTCTGCCCACCTTGCTGCGCATGAACGTAAAGACCATCCGAGTCATCCGGCCCGCGTGTTTCGATGACGTAGCTGTTCGTATAGAGTAACGACGTGCCTTCAATTTCTGGGCCAGTGCGCACGCGTTGGAACAAGCAATCGTTGAACGTCAGTGCGGAACTGAGCGCGAACATCACTTTAGCTGGAGTGCCGAAGTTCGGTGATGCAGAAGAAGTTTCGCACAGATCGGAAATTGTCGTGCTCTCGAAATCCAGCGTGCTGCCCGCAGTGCGAATGGCCGCGGCCTGCCCTGTGTGGCCTTCACCCGGCGAACGGCCCGCGCGATGAATAAACGTGTGTCGATAGAGCGACGGCTGGGAATTGTTGTGGCGAATCTGCCCCCAGCGGTTCGTGAAGAAAATGTTCGAGCAGGTAAGCGTCACTGGGTGCAGTTCAGTTCCGAGTGATTGAATCGAACCACCTGCATTGACGAGAAGGCTCGGACCCGTCGTCCCTGCACCGATGCCGTTGAAGAGCACCAACGTGTTTGATTGAATCGTGAGCGTGTAGTTCGTCACGATGACGTCGCTCGTCACATTGATGATTCCCGACCAGGTGCCACTGCCACCGCTGAGCGTGCCACCTGCTTTCGTCACCGGTTGGCCCGCCACGCTGTGCAACGCGCGCGTGACCTGCGCTCCACCAACGGTTGCAGTGAGATTGAAATCACTGCCGCCCGTGAACGTCACGAGCGTGCTGCCCGCGCCATTGCGCAGCGTCAATCGATTAGTCGAAAGCGTCACGCCGCCGTCAGCCGAGAGTGTGGCGTCGATGTCCCACGTCTCCTTATCGCGCGCGCCATCGGCCGTGTAGCCTTCGACCCGCACGAGCACCGGCAGGCCAGGCAGATAATTATTCTGCGTGAGCATTCGCAGGCTCGTTGTGGCGCCAGGGGAAAAAAGCAGCGAGAGAACAAGCACGCTGCCACTGATGACCAACTGATATCGCTTCATAGTGAATCGGGATTGCCCGGGGCGGACATTAAGCATCCTTCACCATCGGTTGCGGGCAAGTGAGGCTAAAGATGGCAGCAACGTGACTTCAAAGCAACTTCTCGCTCCGCGCAGCAATGTGATTTGTGGATGAAATGAGGCCGAGTGCAACGTGCGTCATCGACACTGTGCCCGCGCCAAGCAGCGAGATCACAGCTCGCCAGTCCGAAGCTGCCGTGAAGCAAAAGCTCACCTGCGCAGAATTCTTGGCAGCGGCCCGAACCACGAACTCGGCGCTGCCGGCTTCGTCATCTGCTACTTCGAACACGTCACTCGCGTGGTTGAAGTCGCCAACAAGAAAGCAGCGTAATCTCTCTGCGTCTCTGCGGATCGATTAAGTTATCGCATCGCTAATGTTCATTTGCCCCACCACCAACGCGCCTTCCTCCACCACGAGATGCCGCGCTCGTACGTTGCCGAAGAGTCGTCCCGTGCTGCGCACCGTCACCATGGTCTCCGCGTGGATGTGGCTGACCAATTCGCCGTGGATGTCCACCGCGCCGACGCGCAACGGCTCGCGCCAATGAAATGTGTTGTCGGCGGGAATCACCAGCAGCGGAGTCTGGAACGTACCCTTGATTTCCGCCGTGTCGTAAATGGTGAGCGATCGTTCGGCGGCGAGTTTGCCGATGACCTGCCCTTTGATCACAATGTCGCGGGCGATCACACTGGTGTTGAAAACGTAACCTTTCCCCTCGACTACGAAGCGTCCCTTGGTCCGAAAGTTTTTTGAGACGGCGTTGCTGATGGCGTAGTCCAGGAGATCGATGTAGCTGCTGCAACGTTTGCACATCGCGGATTGCGCCACAGCCGGCACGTCGAGTTCCATGCCGCAATCGAAACAAGTAATGCGCCGCTGTTCGGGAGCTTTGGCTTCCGTTTTCGCCACCGGATTGAGTAACTCCTGAACGCGGAGGTATTGCCCGCATTGCCGGCAATTGGAAGAAATGGCGGCACGCGGCTCCGACTGCTGGTGGCCACAATGCGGACAGACAACCAGCGCCTTGGCCTGTGATTTTGCGGGCATCCCGAACTGCGCCGCGACGGCGAAACGAGATTAACGTCCGCCCGCCTTCGCGAGGTCCGGTGTGCGCGGCGCTTCGGGCGCGCGATCGCCCAACTTCGGCGCGGGTGCCGGCGACGGAGCGGCCTTGTTCGGATTTACTTCTGTCTTGCCGACGAACGTCACACCTTCTTCGATCACAAGCTTGGCCGCACGAATATCGCCGAACAATTCGGCTTTGGCTTTAATCTCGATTTTGTCCTTGGCGGTGATGTTGCCGTTCACTTTTCCGCGGACCACGACGGAGGCCACGCTGATGTTTCCATTAACAACTGTGCTGTCGCCGAGTTGGAGCGTGCCATCAGTGACAATATCGCCTTCCAATTTTCCTTCGAAGGTCAGTTCACCGCCAAACTTCAGGGTGCCGGTGATTTCCACGTCCGAAGACAACACGTTTTTGCTTCCTGTTCCGTTCATGGTTGAATCGCTTTCGTTTTTTTAATTTGATTTGCGTCCGCGAAAGTAAGCACGTGCGCGCGGTGCGTCAAAAAAGAGTTCGCCGTACGGTGCAATCTGTTCGGTGCAAATATCAGTCGAGTTCTGTTCACATCTTCTGCTTGCCTCAGCACGCGCGCGCCATACCTTGTCGCCTCTTTATGGCTGAGATGACTTTTGCCCCTGAAACAAAACGCGATGCCGCTGCGAACGATGTTCTTGAGAGGACTGCAAAGGCGCGCTCTTTCGCGTGGACGGATCGATTTGTGAATCGGCACATCGGGCCGAACGCGAACGAGGTCGCCGCCATGCTGAAGGTAGTCGGATACGACTCATTGGACGCATTGGTGGAAGCGACGGTGCCGCAAGCGATTCGGTTTGAGCGTGCTTTGGATTTGCCCGCCGCGCGCAGTGAGCATGGGTTGCTCAATGAGATGCGCGAACTCGCGGCGAAGAACGAAGTCTTCAAAAGCTACATCGGGATGGGCTACTACGACACGGTCACGCCGCCGGTGATTCAGCGGAATGTGGTGGAGAATCCCGGCTGGTACACGCCTTACACGCCGTATCAGGCGGAGATTTCGCAGGGACGCCTCGAAGCCTTGCTGAATTTTCAGACGATGGTGACCGACCTCACCGGCATGGAGATTGCGAATGCATCGTTGCTCGATGAAGGCACCGCCGCGGCGGAGGCGATGCAGATGGCACATTCGCTTAAGGGGAGCGACGAGAAGAAAGTCATCTTCGTCAGCGACGCGTGTCATCCACAGACTATTGACGTGCTGCAAACACGCGCAAAGGCCCTCGGGATCGAAGTCGAGGTCGGAAATCACAACCCATTCGAGTCTTCGCCGAAGGTCTTCGCCACGCTCGTTTCGTATCCGAACACTTACGGTACAGTCTATGACTACCGCGCGTTCGTTGAGAAGGCGCACGCTGCAGACGCTCTCGTCATCGTTGCATCGGATTTGCTCGCGCTCACGCTTCTCACGCCACCGGGCGAGTGGGGCGCGGACATCGTCGTTGGCAATGCGCAACGCTTCGGCGTTCCACTCGGCTACGGCGGACCGCACGCGGCGTTCTTCGCCACGCGCGATGCTTTCAAACGCGAGATGCCTGGGCGTCTCGTTGGCGTGTCGAAAGACGCGCGCGGATTGCCGGCGCTGCGACTCACGCTACAGACGCGCGAACAACACATTCGCCGCGAGAAAGCCACCAGCAACATCTGCACGGCGCAGGCGTTGCTCGCGAACGTCGCATCGTTCTACGCGTGTTATCACGGGCCGGAAGGGCTGACGGCCATCGCGAAGCGCGTGCACCTTATGGCGGTTGTGCTCGCCACTGTGCTGAAGAATCTGGGCTTCGATGTGAACAGCGATGTCTTCTTTGACACGCTTCAAATCGGCCTCGGCAACAAGAGCGCGAAGGAACTGATTAAGTTTGCCGAGAAGCATCGCGTGAACTTGCGCTACGTGGACGCGCATTCCGTCGGCGTGTCGCTCGATGAAACCACGTCGCAGGAAGATCTTGAGGTGCTCGTGAAGGTCTTCAACAACGACAAAGACACCGAATACAATCTCGATCATCTCGCGGCAAAGGCTGAGGTGGAAATTCCTACGCCTTTCGCGCGCACCTCAAAGTTTCTCCAGCAGCCGGTTTTCAACACGCATCATTCCGAGACCGAGATGATGCGCTACATCCGCAAGCTGGAGGCGAAGGACTTCGGGCTCGACAAGGGAATGATCCCGCTCGGCTCCTGCACCATGAAGCTCAACGCCGCCGCCGAAATGTATCCTGTCACGTGGCCGGAGTTCGGGCGCATTCATCCGTTCGCGCCGCTGTCGCAGACGCGCGGTTACCAGCAGCTCTTTGCGGAACTCGAAGAGTGGCTCGCGGAAATCACCGGCTTCAGCGCTGTGTCGCTTCAGCCCAACGCCGGCTCGCAAGGCGAACTCGCGGGACTGCTTGTGATCCACGCGTATCACGAATCACGCGGCGAAGGGGCGCGCAACATTTGTCTAATTCCCACTTCGGCGCACGGCACGAATCCCGCCAGCTCGGTCATGGCCGGGTTGACGGTCGTGCCCGTGAAGTGCGATCAACTCGGTAACATCGATGTCGCCGACTTGCGCGTGAAAGCGGCGGAACATTCCGTGAACCTCGCGTGCCTGATGCTCACGTATCCATCCACGCACGGCGTCTTCGAGGAAACGGTGAAAGAAATTTGCTCCATCGTTCACGCACAGGGCGGACAGGTTTACATGGACGGCGCGAACATGAACGCGCAGGTCGGCCTTTGCCGCCCCGGCGACATCGGCGCGGACGTTTGCCACCTGAACCTGCACAAGACCTTCTGCATCCCGCACGGCGGCGGCGGCCCCGGCATGGGACCGATTTGCGTCGCGGAACATCTCGCGGATTTTCTCCCCGGCCATCCCGTCGTGAATCTCGGCGGCGAAAATCCCATCGGCTCCATCAGCGCCGCGCCCTGGGGCAGCGCGAGCATTCTCACCATCCCGTGGGTTTACATCCGACTCATGGGTCCCGACGGACTCACCGAAGCCACCAAGGTCGCCATCCTCACCGCGAATTACGTCGCGCGCCGTTTGGAAAAATTGTTCCCCGTACTCTACAAAGGCACGCACGGCACCGTGGCGCACGAATGCATCATTGATTTGCGCCCGTATAAAACCGTGACCGCCGAGGACGTGGCGAAGCGGCTGATGGATTACGGCTTCCACGCGCCGACGCTCTCGTGGCCCGTGCCCGGCACCTTGATGGTCGAGCCGACCGAGAGCGAAGACCAGGCCGAGTTGGATCGTTTCTGCGATGCGATGATCGCCATTCACGCCGAAATCCAGCGCATCGAACGCGGCGAGTGGGACAAAACCAACAACCCGCTCAAGAACGCGCCGCATCCCGCGGACGTGATCGCCGGCGATGATTGGAACCGCCCCTACACTCGCGCGCAGGCCGCGTTCCCCGTGAAGAGTTTGCGCGACGCCAAATACTGGCCGCCCGTCGGCCGCGTGGACAACGTCTTCGGCGACCGCAACGTGATGTGCTCGTGCGCGGGGATGGAGGCCTATCAATAACGGGAGGGCCAGCGTCCCCGCGAAACCTTCTCTGATTTCGGGTTCGTGAATGTTCGCCGGTTCATGTAATCAGCCGGAAGACATGACGCGCGACGCAATCCAATCTGCCCTCGCTGACATCACGGCCGAGACCGATCCAACGCTCAAGCATCTCAAGATGGCCAGCCTCGTCTCGGCCATTTTCCGTCAGCGCGGGATTGAACTGGTCGTCGTCGGGGGTTCCGCCATCGAATTCTACACCGAAGGCGCGTATGTCTCCGGCGATCTTGACCTTTGCGTGGAGTCGAGCAATCAGCCGCTCACCGTTCTCCTTCGGCAGGAACTCATGGGCGCGCTTCAGGGCAAAGGCGGACCGCGCAGTTGGGAGGTCGCCGGCATATACGTCGATGTGCTTGGAGCCTTCGAGAATTTGGCGCGCACGAAGATTCGTGGCATTGCCGCTCCCTTTGGAGAAGTCCGTGTGTCTCCGGTCGAAGAGTTGATCGTCGAGCGTGTGCTGGTTTCGGTTTACCCATCCGACTATCCGCCCGCACGCGATTGTGCTAAGAAGATTCTCGCGGCGGCGCTCCAAGGCGAAGTGGAAACAGACTGGCGGGAAGTGCGTCGGCTGGCCGAATCGCCGGCTTACAAGAACTGGCCGCAAGTGAAGGAACTGATCGATGAACAAGCCCAAGCTCTCCAGGTCCGGAGTCCCGGTGATTCCGATGAATGAGATTATGAGCTGGGAAGACTGGCTCAAGGGCCGCCGCGCACGGCGCGAGACCGGCAACAAGGTTGCTCCGGAAATCATCCGCCGCCCGAACAGTGCCAGCGACCGCCGCCTGCGCAAACTCTTCAACGGCGAACGCGGCCTGCCCTTCAAGCGGACGGAAGAATTGTGATGCCCGCCCGCGTGGACAATCTCTGGGGCGGCCGCAACGTGATGTGCTCTTGCCGTGGGGATGGAGAACTACGCGTCTTAAAGATAGGGCGGTGCTGCCGCGCCGCCTCCTCTCGACCGTGGCAGACCGGCAGGTCTGCCCTACCAATTACGGCGCTGGCGTGAAAGCGGGCGAGTGGGGTCGGGCTGATCAATCTTTTTCGAGCGCGACCAGCGCATACACATCCGTAAACGCCCCCACATTGACCGACGGGCTGCTCGTCGGCGACATCTGCACCACGCGCCAGCCTTGCGCCAGCAGCGCATTAATCTCCGGCAGGTTGTTCGACTCCTTCTGTCCAAACACTCCGCCATGAGAAACCCGGAACAGCACGATCTGTTGTTGAGCCATGACCCAATCGTCGCTACGCAGAGCAAGGTGCACAAATACAAAAGCACTTCCGCAACATTTGGGGAGGTAGTCCCGTTTGGCTTTGCGTAAAGACTGCATAACATGCTCAATTCCGCCTACACAGATGCCTACGCTTCGCATTGAAGAATTTGGCGACCGAGCCGTAATCCACATCGAAACGGAGGGAAATCAGCTCAATGCTTACACCCTCGCATCGCTGTTGGTCGGTTTTGCGGATGCGGCTAAAGCGGCGAATAACCAACTCAATCCCGGTTACGACGTCGAAGTCGTTGTTGAAGCCGTCGGGCCAGGAAGCTTTCGCGCTCAAATCCGAACACTCTACCGCAAACATAAGAATCTGTTTTCGCAACAAGTTCTGTTGGCGCTCGTCATGGGAATTCTCGGGAACTACATTTATGAGCGCACGCTCAGTAAGGACAATTCAGTGAAGGTAATCGTCAATACTGACGAAGTCGTGATTCAGAACGGCGATAAAACTGTTGTTGTGCCGCGACGCGTTTACGATGCGACTCGGGCAATAGAGAAGGATCCCAAGTTCACTTCTGCAATCAGTCGAACATTCGAAGCTCTTGAGCGTGATCCGAAGGTGGAAGGAGTGGGTTTAGTGAAGAGCATGGACTCGCCTAAACCAGAAATTTTGGTTCCGAAATCAGACTTTATAAGACTCGCCGCTTTGCCGGAACCCGAACCCGACCACCGCGTCGTTTCGGAGGTTGTCGAATTGCAGATTATCAAAGCGGTATTGGATCGCGGAACTCGCAAATGGGAATTCATGTGGCGCGGCATCCGGATTTCAGCCCCCGTGCTGCATGAGGAGTTTTGGGATCGCTTCATCGCTCACCAAATCACTATCGCTCCCGGAGACGTTTTGGTTGCACGGCTTGCAATTAAGCAGGCTCGCGACAGCGCCACTGGCATTTATTCGAACGAGGCTTACGAGATCGTCGAGGTTTTTGAGCACGTTCCGCGGCCAAAACAGGCAGACTTTCCGCAACAAGGCTCGCTTTAGGTTGGCCTAAGTCCCTCTAACTCTTCGGCAGTAAATCGCACCTCCGAGACGATGATCTCCACGTGCTGCGCGATACTCTCGCGCCCTGATCTTCTTCGCCTATCGTGAGTTAAAACCGGTGCCCCTTTGACTTAATCGGATTCGTGGCGTTAGTTCCCGCGTCCGAGGAGGCAACGAAACAAAAAGGATTCATCCATGTATCATCACATCAAAAAACTCATGTACACCGTCCGCGTCGGCACGCCGGACCCGCGCTTTGGAAATATGCTGTTGGAGCAATTTGGCGGCGCGAACGGCGAACTGGCGGCGGCCATGCAGTATTCCATCCAGGGACTCAATTGCGACGACCAGGAGCGCAAGGACCTCTTGATGGACATCGGCACCGAGGAACTCAGCCACCTGGAAATCATCGGCACGCTGGCGCGCATGCACCTGAAGCCGATGAAGAAATCGCGCGAGGCAGCGGAGGCTGATCCGTTGATCGCCATTGCGGGCGGCGGCGGAGTGGGCTTGCACAATTCCCAGGGCAATCCCTGGACGGCGGATTATTTGAAAATCACGGGCGAACTGGACGTGGATTTGCGCAGCAACATCGCGGCAGAAGCGCGCGCCAAAATTGTTTATGAGCGACTGATCAATTTCTGCGATGACGCGGGCAGCAAGGACGCGTTGCAATTTTTGATGACGCGCGAGATCACGCACTTGAAGGCATTCATGCTTGCGCTGGAAAGCATGGGCAAGGACCCGCTGGAGATCGGGAAGATTCCGCCCACGCCCGGAATCGTGGAGAAGTTCTTCAACGATTCGACGGGCGAAGGGGACATGGGCGAGCGGGACGCGCGCGGCCCGTGGAATGAAGATGGATTCGATTACGTGGAAGCGCCCGCGAAGATGGAAGCGCAGGTGACGCAGCAGGAAGTCACGCGTGAGATCAAGCGCACGGTCGGACGTGGCGTGTCAAAAAGTTCGGCAGCCGTGCGTTCGAAGCGCCTGCGTGGGCGCTGAAGGATTGGTGTTGCTCGGACGCGATCACTGAGCGCGTCCGACATCACCAAACTCGCACAGCACGCAGCGCATCATTCGCATTGCTGGCACCAGATCGAGCGCGCGAATGAGCAGGCGGGCGCGCCAGGGTGCGCGGCGAAAGCCAGTGAGTTGATGGGCCTGACGTTCGGCGAGCAGGCCGAGGCGCGGATCGAGTTTGTTAACTTCATTGGCGTCCCCCAGGCCCCACTGAAACGTGGCACCGGTGCCGCGCACGGTCCATTTTTTCTGCCGGAGCTTTTCCACCGCCTGCCGCGAGTGTGAGTCAAACACCAGTTGTCCGGTCCCAACGTGGTCGATTAACCGACTGACCAAGCGCATGAGGTCGTCTTCCATCAGATACATCACCAGACCTTCGGCCACGATCAAGGTGGGGCGATGCGGCGGAACTTCGCTGAGCCAATCCAGATTCGAGAGCGGTGAGGCAATGACTCGGCAGCCGGCTCGTTCAGGGTAGAGTCGTTGGCGCAACTCGATAACTTCGGGGAAATCGACATCGAACCACGCCACCCTTACGGACGGATTCACGCGAAAGACCCGGCTGTCCAATCCGCACGCGAGGTGAAGAACGTTGGCGTCGAGATGTTGCGCGAGAAACTCTTTTGTCCATGTGTCCAATTGACATGCGCGTGCGCCGGTTAGCGATGCCATCCAAATGCCGATCTTGAATGCGTTAAAGTTGTAATCGAGCTGTGCCACCGCTTCGACCGCCCAGGGATCGGACAGGATGGGATTGACCCAGCGGCTTTGTAGCGAGCGCGAGTAGAGAGTGATGAGGGATGTCTCCTTCACTCCGCGCAGTTCGACTTTGGTGGATTGCATCAGCTAGTAAACTCACCGACAGATCGCGGCCACCAAACTTTGCAGTCGGCAGACATTCGGTGTCGAGCACGCACCCTCCAAGGCTTTCGCTCGCCTTAGCTGCACGATCTCAATCGGTCTGCACGGCGCACAAAGGAATTGGCCTGGGGCCGCTCGTTGCGGTATTCAGAGCACATGAATTTCCAGAAAGTCATTTCAACCGTCGCTTGTGCGGTGTTGGTTGCTCTCGCGAGTTGCAGCGCGAAGAATGACACCAAAAGCGACACGCAAACTCCGCAACGCAACGCGCAGGACGTGGTGATGGGATTACGTTTCAAGCAGTTTGCCAGCAATGTGAAGTTGACGGGCGAGCAACAACCGCAGGTGAAAGCGATTTTCGAGGAGGAGAACAAGGCCATCACGGCAGTTCAAAGCGACGAGAAGCTTTCCATGTTGGAGAAATCCCAACGCGTGACGGCTCTGCACAAGGAAACCTACGAGAAGATCAGGCCGCTGCTTTCAGCCAACCAGCTCGAGGCGTTTCAGAAAGTGGTGGACCGGCTCGACCGGAAGAAAAAGAAAACCGGGGCGTAGCCGCCCCGCATTGGCAGCGAGTGCAGCAACGACTCCGCCACTAGTTTCATCGAACGTGACACAAATTACGGACGTGTTTCAATCCGGATAGAGTCCGACTGCTTTCAGTTGTTCCACGAAAATTGCCGTGCGTTTCGGAAAATAGTCTTCCACGAGCCGTTTGACTTCCGGGCGCCAGTGTTCGTCGCGCGTGTAAAGTTCGTACGGACTTTCTTTGTACGGATGCACATCACGCCGGTAATCTCCCCAGCGCGCCGACTCCGCAAGAATGGCAACATCGAGCGAATCAGAAAGCTGACGGTACCGCGTGCCTGCTTGCGCCGGAGTGAGCGCGCCGTTGCCCGTCAGATACTTCCGCGCTTGCCGTGCGAACAGTTCGCGAAATTCCACACACGCACGGAGTTTTTGAAAGAGACGCGTGGGGCTGAGATCATCATCGAGCTTCAGAATATTCTCTTTCACACCTTCAAGCGTTCGCTCACCGTCCCACGGAAAAAAAATAAAACGACCATTCGGGCTTCGCCGGCGCGCCGCGTACCAGTTCGAAGCAGCGTCCCAATCGCCGTTCGCGCCGTAAAGATTCAGCAGCATGTAATCACAGAACGCCGGCACATCGAGCAATTCAGCCACAGCATCGAACTGCGTTTTGTTTGTAACGCCGTGGTTCGCCAACGCGAACAACCGCTTCCATGCCACGTCGTCGCCGCTCAAAATTTTGTCCGCATTGCGCGCATCGTAATCAGCGGCGTGTCCGCCAAGGTGCACCGCAGCGAAGTGCTCGTCGGGCCGCTCAGTCAAATTGTAGATGCCCCAATAGAGATCGTTGAGATAGAGATGCACGAAGCATCCGCGCGCCGATGGTCGCCCCATCGCAGCATAGCTTTCGCGCATCCATGGATCGCGCAAGTAGTCGGCCGAACGCCGCTCCGCCGCGCTCCAGTGGAGCCAGGAATGGTTGTTACCTGCGCGAAGAATCAATTGATCGAACTCGTGCGCGCCTTCATCGAACAACGGATGCTTGAGTTTCGCAGTGCCATACCTTTTTTTGAAAACGATGCGGAAGGAATGTTTCGGTGATTCTTCCGGGCGGCGATTCCAACCACCTTGAATGCGCAAACCTGCGGGCGCTCGAAAAGCCGAAGTTCCATTTGTTGAGAAGAGTTCGAGGACGCAAGACCGCTCCCACGCATCACCAGTTTCTTTTGGATGCGCGTAAATACCGCGTTCACTCTCGAACAGATCAGCGGCCGCGAGCTTGAGCGACAACGATGGCAAAGCACGCAGAGCCGCGACCATCTCCGCGCGGTAAGCCGGCGCATTGACAATATCCGGATCCATTTCGTAATCGGCGATTACAGCGTGGCCATTGTTTGTGCCCCAGGTTTGGGGAAAATTAGCGCCGTTCTGCTGAAGCACTATTTGCGGAGAAACCAGTGCATCGCTCGCCGTTATTATTTCAGGTGAAAGCAGACTAACGACGGGCGCGATGACAATCCAGAACGCGCTCGCAACAGAGGAAACATAAAAAAAATTTCCGAACTTCATCGAGACGGCGTGTTAGCACGTTTCACCTCGGTATCGCGACCAAAATACAAACGCATCAATCCAGATCGCAGCGTTAATTCTTTCGCAAAGAAATGAGTGCGACCGCGGGCGAACGCAGCGAGACTGTAATAGCGCCGTTTTCGAATATCGCATCCGGACTTGGATCAAAATCGTGTGTCGCATCCACAAGCCGGACAGTGCCGCGCCAGGAATTTTGTTGAAGCAGGTTCGCGTAGTGAATGCGTAGTGAAGTTTGCGAGTGAGACAGGCTGCTCACCAAAATGCCTGCTTCGCTGCCGGCATTGTTCAGACCTGTCGCGACATAAAGCCCCTGCTCTTTTCCGCTTCGCACCTGGCACGGCGTCTTCAGCAACTCAGCGAAAGCGTTGAGTGCGAAATAGTTTTTCTGCGGCACTCCATTGATGTCGAAGATACCGAATGGTCCCGTCTCACCGTGAAAAAGATTTGCCACGTTCACGGGCGCTTGCTGCAACTCGATCAACGACGCAGCAATGAAGGCCGCGCCGGGTTCGCCTGCCATCTCGCGATAGAAGTGTTGGCGTGATTGCGGAGTGCTGTGTGTTTTGGAAATCGGAGTCCAACTTTTTCCCGGCAAATAGTTCCACTCGTTGAGATGACTCTCAGTGTCTGTGAAGCCATGGGCGTCGAGCAGCACACGGATACCGCGCGCTCGCAGCGACAGCTCTTCCGGATCATCCGTATAGCAATGCCAGGAAAGGAAATCGAGCGGCACCGATTCGCGTCGGCAAAAGGCTATGAAGTTAGTGAGCAAACCACCGGCCCTGAATTTTCCACTACGCACGTCACCCGTATAACCAAAGCTCGGACCGCCCACTTTCAATTTCGGAAATTGCGTTTTGATTTCCCGCGCCGCCGTTGCGTAAAGCGCCAAAAACTGTTCGTCGTTACCCGTCCAACACGACGGACGGTTCTCAGGTTCATTCCAAATTTCCCAATAGGGGATGTCGTGGTGCGCGCCGTTCGCCCAGCCCTCGTTGTAGTGCCGAATAATGCCGAGACAGATTTGTGCCCACTTGCGAGCGTCAGCCGGTGGATGGACGTGCTCTTTGATGGTGTCGTGCTCGATGCTTTCGCCGAGCCGATAAACGACTTGCGCTCCTGTTTTGCGCACTGCGGCCACATATTCATCAGTCCGAGCGAAGTCATAGCTTGTTGGCTGCGCGGCATCGCGCGAGAAGTCCGGGAAGACAGCGTGAATATCCACCACATCCGTCGCCGGCCAATGCGAGTCGTGCAAACGCGTGAACGGAATGTTCAGTCGGCGCTGTGCCTCTGTGAGATCGATCATTCCACCTGCAACCAGCGGGCCGCGATTGATGCCGTGAAGAGCGCGCAGAGTTCCGTTGGTCTGTGCGAAATCAATGTGCAGTTCAAACGTTTCGGCGCTGTTCGCGCGTAAGAGCAAAAAAATTAAACATGCCGCTGCCCACTGAATGCTCGAAATCATTTTCACATCCGACGTTTGCGAAGCGCCGCAAGAATGTCAGCGATCAACTGTCGTTCTCAGACGAACTTGATTGAAGAATATTTCGCGAACTCGAATCACAGCTTCGCCGGTGACACGCCCTCGAACGTGATCTTCACCGGCTTGATAAAGCCTTTGTCGTCGAACTCCATGCGATCGATGCACACGACGCGATGATTGCCGTCGCGCTCCCCGAGCGGGCGGCGATGGTAAATAATGTAGTAAACATCTTTGCCCGGCAGGCGAATGACGGAGTGGTGGCCCGCGCCCGTCGCGACGGACGGATCCTGCTGAAGAATTTTCCCGATACGCTTGAATGGGCCGAGCGGCGAATCGGCAATGGCGTAGGCGACAGAATAATTCGGCCCGGTCCAACCGCCTTCAGACCACATGAAATAATACTTCCCATTGCGCAGGAACATGAACGGGCCTTCGACGTAACCTTCCGGAGTGATCTCCTTGAACGTCGTGCCATCGGCAAACGAGTTAAAGCCCGTGAAATCCTTTTTCAGCCTAGCGATGTTGCAGTGACGCCAGCCACCGTAAATCATGTAGAACTGCCCGCCCTTGTCGTGGAACACGAATTGATCGATCGGCTGCGCCCCGTTGTGAAAGCGGTCGATCAGCGGCTTGCCGAGATAATCGCGAAATGGTCCTTCAGGTTTGTCTGCGACAGCGACGCCGATGCCGCCGACCTGCTGGTTGTTCTGAATGTCGTTCGCACCGAAGAAGAAAAAGTATTCGCCGTTGTTCTTCACGATGGCTGGCGCCCACATCGCGCGACGCGCCCACTTCACGGCGTTGGTGTCGAGGATGCGGCTGTGCTTCGTCCAATGAACCAGGTCCGGCGATGAGAACGCATCGAAGAAAACCTGCTCCCCATAGCGCGCGGAATACGTCGGATAAATCCAGAATTGCTTTCCGAACACCGCCCCTTCCGGATCCGCATACCAGCCGGGGAAAAGTGGATTGCCCGAACGCGTAACGGTGTCACTGACGTTCACTGAACTGGTGTGACAGACAGTCAACAGGCCGAAGCCGAGAAGGACGCCAAAGCCGAACCAAAGTCGTGCGCGCGAAACAAAGTTCATGGGCTGAGTTTGGAGCCGGGAAATAAATCGGCCAGCTTCTTCGGCAGCTTGCGTGAGAGGTTTTGGTCGAAGAGAAGCTTCAAGACGTGAGCACGCGGGTGTGGCGCTCGCGGTCAGCCGCGAAGGCAAAGCACGCGCGAATGTCCTCAGGCGTGAGTTCGGGAAAATCTTCGATGACTTCCGCTTCCGTCATCCCGGACGCGACATAGCCCAGCACATCCGAAACCGTCAGCCGCATCCCGCGAATGCACGGCTGCCCGCTGCGGTTGCCCGGCTCGATGGTGATGATTTTGCGGTAGTCCATGACGTGGGGAATGTGGCGGTCGGTCGCTTAAGCGACAAGCGCCAATGTAGCGCACACTTCCGACTATAGTCAGCGGACACTTTCGCGCCGCATCGGTAATCTCCTTTCCAGCACAGTGGGATCCGAAGCTTGGAATTCACGTGACTTGAAGTCGCGGC
>JADMIO011778191.1_pt1 | contig 23378 bp, 23 predicted proteins | sample 8958161 | NCBI WGS metagenome assembly JADMIO01 (sample SAMN16585339, study PRJNA669376) | soil metagenome | isolation source: Crop rotation soil | place: USA: Cullars Rotation, Alabama | collected 2011
CTGCGTCATTATCCGCGCGACCCGCCCTCGGCTTCAGCGACAGGACTATTGCGCGAGGGACGCAGGATCGAAATCAGCTTGCCCGTCACGCCTGATGTCAGCGGGTTCGCCATCAGGCGAAACGCCACCACCGGCAGCAAGCGGCGCAGCGCACTGCCCAAGATCTTCGGATAGCTCATGCCCAACACCCGTCTTTGGGTCGAGCCCATATCGCGCAAATTGGCCAGCGGATACCGCATGGAGTTTGACTCCAGTCCGCGCCAGACAAGGGCCACGACCTCGTTTGTGCTGGCCGCGCGCGGGTTCATCTTGAACATCCGGCAGATGGAATCATAGTCCGCGGCGATGCGAATAGCCGGATTCAGCAGCGCTTTGCGGTGAAGGTCGGTGCGGAAATACATGGCCTGATGCGATGTAGGCAGGCTGTGCAGAATATATGGATTCAGCGGCCGTGGAAGCTGAACGTAGCGATAGCTCTCTGACAATTCGAAAAATGCCGCGCCGAGCACCATGCCGATGTCGGCAGGCGATTGTGCGATGACCTCGGAAATGTGCTGCAGCGTCGTCTCACTGGCGAAGCGGTCGCCGGAATTCATGAAAACGCAGAACTCGCCCTTGGCCTGCGCAAGCCCCTTGTTCATGGCGTCGTAAATGCCCTTATCCCGCTCGGACACCCAATAGGCCATTTGGCCAGCATGGGCCTTGATGAGGTCCACTGTCCCATCGGTCGAGCCGCCATCGATGACCAGCCACTCGAAGGACGCGTCACGCTGTTCGCAGACCGACTTCGCGGTGCCCGCGAAGCCATCGCGATTGTTGTAAACCACGGTGATTACCGAGATGAGCGGCTTTGTGGCGCGCGAGTCAAATTGCTCAATCACACTGCGTCTCCGAAATTTCCTGGTCGATATTTTGGCCCCGCTTTGTGGCGGGGCCGGTCATTACGCCGCTTCGATGAAGCCGATCTCCCGGCGCATGATGTCGGCGGCAGCTTCGATGCTGTAGGCGGCAATCGCCAGGTCACGGCCATCCTTGCCGAGGCTGCGCGCAAGGGCAGGGTTTCCCCGCACCTTCACATATTGGGCGACGAAATCCGCTGCATCTTCTGCGCGCAGATAATGACGCTCATGCTCACCCTGAAGGCCGGTCAGGCCGGCGGGCAGCGCGATCAAAGGCAGGCCGCAGGCCAGCGCTTCCAGAACCTTAGTCTTGATGCCGGTGCCGGAAACGATAGGCGCGAAGAACACCTGCGTGCGGCCAAGCTCTTCGTTGACATCGGGCACATAGCCCAGGAACTTGATCGACGGGTGTTCCAGCGGCAGTCGCAGATTGTCGGGCGCTGCGCCGATGACGTTCAGCGTCGGCAGTTCGACGCCTTGGCGTTCGAATTCCGGGATGATCTTTTCGACATAGGCGCGCAGCGCGTCCAGATTGGGCTGGTATGTCAGGCCGCCGGTAAAGACGGCGACCATTGGCCGGGCGTCAAGCGTGGCGTTCGCCGGCTGATCGGGGATCGGCACGGTCACCGGCATGCAGAACACGCGCCGCTTGGTGCGCTGCGACAGGCGCTCTGTCTCTTCCAGCGAGCGAAGGCTGCTGGCATTGGCGCGGTCGGTCCAGAACAGCTCGCGGTGTTCGAGCACCTTCGACTCGCGCCTGAGCAGCTTGCGAAAGACAGCGCGGACGAGAGGCCGGGCGAAAGCCGGGATCGAGTTTTCGAGATAGCCCAAAATGTTCTCATCGCCGGTGGAGCGCGTCGCCCACAACTCATAACGCTCCGACAAGAGATCTTCATGGTCGACGATCCATGGCAGGCCGGAGCGATGCGCATAGGGAGCCGTACGGATCATGTCGGCCACGATCATGTTTATGGACTTGTCTTTGACGAGCCGTTGAATGGCGTCGTTGGCGCTCTCGTCGAGGTAGAGGCATTCATTGATGCTTAGACGCCCGGTAAGGCCCTGCGTCAGTAGGTTCCAGAGGATCTTCGACTTTGCCGGTAGCGGCAAGTAATGCGATTCAACGCCGAGATCTTCCGGCTTGGGTTCGTCGCCCGGAATGTTGAAGGCTATGAGCGTTACGGTATGTCCGGCCGTCTTGAGAGCATTGATGTAGGTTCTGATCCCCATCTTATGCCCATGCATGCGCCCATAAGGCGCACGAGTCGCAATGTAGAGAATATTCATTGGTGCCCGCCGTATTCAATTCGTACCAAGGATTGAAGCCGGCGTACTGACCAGCCGAAACGCCCGCTGATACGCTGCGGTGTCGACCGTCATTTTATGCAGTGCCCACTCAACCCCCCGACCTTAAACCGGGGGTGTGGCTATACAACCTGCGGAGCGTGAAAGAAGGGTGGCGCTAATGCGAAATAAGGCTAATTGACAAGCGCTTCAAATGCTGTCCACGCGGCATAACCAACCGCAAGTACAATTGCCCAGGAAACAATGACAGCAGCCAGGAAAATGGTCCCTTTGCGGCGATGCCAAGGGGCTACTTCACTATGCGTGGACCGATCCGCAATGCGATCAGATATCGTCCAATTCACAATTATCTCCTGCGGCGACCCCCTCAATCGCCTGCCACTAATATAGCTTTCGTGAACTTAAAGGGGAAGGCTTAGTGAATATGTATAGTAAAGAAAGATTTCAAGCCTGAACGATCTTACCAAAGGTCATGTCTGAGACGGGTTCAAGACAAGCAAAAACGGCTCGATCGAATATTAGAAATTGCCGATGAGCTTGAGCGAGAGATTATTTTTCCCAGGTCCGCACAGTGCGCTTGCTATTGGCGTTCAAGAAAATTTGCTCACAGGAACGGACCGGCGCTTTCTGCGGCAATCACATCCGAATTCTGGCGCGCGGTCTCTGCCGCTCGACAAATTCGAATGCGGCTGTTGCTGAAGCATGTTTCAGCCAGCAACGGCTTGGAAGGCGAAAGAGCAGATGAGTATGCCGACTTTACTCGCCTGCGGGCTGCTCGCGATAGTAGCTTGAATAGGCCGCCCCTGCGCGTCGGCTCTCGGCCGCGCTCTGGTTCATGACGATCAATGTCTTGGCATCATCAGACTTTGTAAAGCTCAAGCTTTCCAGCGCCTCGGTCACCGCTCGTTGAGGCGTGCTGGCCCAGCGCACCACGAATGCCACGACATCGGCGTGATCGGCCAGATATTCACTGTCGATGACTGCGCCCAAAGGCGGGGAGTCGAGAATGACGACATCGAAACGCTTTTTCGTGGCCGCCAGCAATCTTGCGAATAGGGCTGCGGAAAAGAGTTTGTCGGTGGGAATAGTCGCGTCGCGTGATCCGACAATTGCGGTCAATGGCGTTTCTTTGTCTCGAATGACGACGCGGGAAAATTGGTCGGGTTCGACCTTGCCGCTCAGGTAATCGATAAGGCCGCCCGAGGGCTGACAATTCAAATGCCGGTGAAGCGATGGTCTGCGTAGATCGCAGTCGATAATGATGGTCCGCTGGCCGGCTTGCGCATAGGCGCGAGCCAGCGAAAGCGCGATGGTCGTCTTGCCCTCGTCGGGCATGGCCGAGGTGACAAGCACAACCTTGGCTTCCACCTCGTCTGTGTCGCTCATATTGGGCAGCATGCGATCGATCATGGCCCGCACGCGTCTCACACCTTCCGAGTAGCGGGAGAGGGGAGCGATCACAAGCTGGTCGGCCAGCGACATGTGGCCAGCGGCGATCGCCTGGCGTGGAATGGCAGTAACCAGCCTATGCCGGGTGACAGCCGCGATTTGCTCGGTCGAGGTAAACCCGCCGACCAAATTCTCCCGCAGGAATGCCAATGTCACGGCAGCGGCGAAACCAAATACACCGGCAAATACAACAATGAGCGGTATGCGGGGGAAGCTGGGCGAGCTTGGCGTCAGCGCCGGCGAGGCGATACGGCTGTCCGCTACCTGCAAGGAGGATTGCGTTTCGAGTTCCTGCAATCGCGTCAACAAGGACTGATAGTTGGCGGTCGTGTTGCGCGTATCCTGCTGCAATTCGTAAATCTGCGCGAGTACGTCCGGCGACAGGTCGGATTTCGACACAGCCGTCGTCAACTCTTGCTTCAGATCGGTCAGCCTGCTCTGACTGGTTGAGATAGTGGCTTGAAGCTGCCCCATCTCGTTGGTGGCGGCGCGCAACAGCGTGTCTTCCACGCCGGAAATTTGGGTTTGAATATCCACTGCGGCCGCTGAGTCGGCTTGCGTCTCGTCAAGGGCGGCCAGCAGTTCTGCGTGCTGACGCGAAAGCGCGGTTGCAGTTTCCGTCGCGAGTTGCTTCGACAATGCGCTCCAGTCCTTTTTCTGGACACTGTCTCGCAGTGCGGAGGCTTCCGCTTCGTCGCGCTGGGTCTGGCCGAACAAAGCGTTCAGCGCATCCCGCTTGGAGCGAAGCTCAGGCTCGCCCGAAAGGGCAATAAGCCGATCCATGTTGTCAGAAATATAGCCATTGAATTTCTGCTCGGCGACGATCACCGCCTCGCGGGTCTGATCTAGCTGCTTTTGAACCGCCGCGCTTGCGGACAGCGTGCTGTCCACCTTGGATTGCACCTGGCGTTGGATATAGGCTTGGACAACGGCATTGGCCAGCTCTGCCGCCTTTTGCGGGTCGCGCCAGGCCACCTGCACAGCGATCAGATATGTGTCTGCCCGGCGCTGAATCGAAAGTGATTTCGAAAGTGTGCGCAGCACGGAATCTGGCGTCGGCTGCTTCGAAACGGATTGTTCCGAACCCAGGCCGACGAGGCCCAGCAATTTATCGCGCAATCCCAGCCGCACGGCAAAATCGGGATCGGTAATAAGGTTCTTTGCGGCAATCACTTCGGTCAAAACCGCGTCGGATTTCAATATCTCCACTTCGCTGTCGACACGGGCGCTATCGGCTTGCGCGTCCGCAGGCCGCGAGCTTGGCCGCAGGAGATTCTTGTCGCTCGGATCCACCAGAACGAGAGCAGTTGCGGAGTAACGCGGCTCCATCATCACCGTCGCCGCAATGGCCAGCGCAAGGATGGCAAGCGTGGTCGCGATGATCAGGCGTGCCTGTCGGCGCAGCAGTCCGCCAATGCTACGCACATCAAAACCAACAGCGGGAGGAGCGGGCTCGTCCCTCAGCGCCCTAAAACGTCTGTCCATAATTTCCCAGGAACCTTTCCGGATGGTGAGCTATCACAAAATCATAAGTTTGGTAGCAATGTGTTGATCGACGGCTATTGCCCTTTTGGCTAAGTTCAAACGAAGTTCCGTCCGCGTGTGAGCGAGAGGGCGCTCGCTTTCCGGACAGCGTAAATGCCGACGTCAATGAGCGAAAATTCCCTGCGGTTTCAACGCTTGAGGGCCGTGGCGTTTGGTTTTTCGAATGGAAAACCGCTCTTGAAATTCGAACCTAAAAGCTGCGCCGAGACCCCCGACCATGCCGACGCCTAGGACGAAAGTCGGTCCCCGTCGCTCTTGGCAAGCGGGCTGTGCGCATAATATCGCCAACGTCTCTAGGCTGTAGCTTGGAGGCATCGATCGGGCGATCTCTGGGGCGAGTTGGTTCGACGCATGTGTGAGTAACCTTTTGATGGGCCAGAAGAAAATCCAAGGCCTTCGGCTGTGTTCCGACTTTTACGCATTCGCGTTTTGCGTGCGCGGCGCGAACACGGCCAAGAATCAGAAACGGGGTGTAGTTTGACTGATCGTATTATTCCGGTGATCCTTGCTGGCGGACAGGGAACCAGGCTTTGGCCAATGTCGCGTTCGGCGCGACCAAAGCAGTTTCTCGAAGTTGCGGGCTCGACCAGCCTGTTTCAGCAAACCCTCGACAGGGTTTCAGACGAAACGCGTTACGCGCCGGCAATCATCCTCACCAACAGCGAGTATCGCTTCATTGTCGCCGAGCAGGCGCAGGAGATAGGAGCCAAGCTGGCCGCGGTGATCCTCGAGCCGATGGCGCGAAACACCGCTGCGGCCATCGCGGCGGCGGCGGTCTATGCCGCCAAGAATTTCGATGAGGAGGCGGTCCTTCACATTTTGCCGTCCGATCATTGGGTGGTCACCGACGAAGAATATTGGAGTTCGGTCGACACAGCTGCCACAGCTGCAAGGCAGGGCAGGCTGGTGACGTTTGGCATAGCGCCTAGCGTGCCTGAAACGGGCTACGGCTATATCGAAGCCGGCAAGCCCCTGGACGGCGGGCTGAGAAGCGTGGCGCGGTTCGTTGAAAAGCCGAACCTTGAGAAGGCGGAGGAGATGCTGCGCGCCGGCGGTTATTTCTGGAACTCCGGCATGTTCATGTTCAGCGCGGCGAACTTTGTCGCCGAATGCCGAGGGTTGGCTCCACTCGTCCTTGGGGCGGTAGAAAAAGCGGTTGACCTGTCGCAGGTCGACCTGGATTTCGTACGCATCGACGCCGACGCATTTGCCACTTCACCTGACATTTCCGTTGACTACGCGATCTTCGAAAAGACCAAGCGCGCGGCGGTTCTTCCTGTGTCCTACAATTGGTCCGATCTCGGCAGCTGGGATGCCGTGTGGAAGATCAGGCCAAAGGACGAGGAGGACAATGTGTCGAGCGGGCCAGTGACGTTTTCCAACACAAAGCGCTCGCTGGTCATGGCGGAAAAGGCCCATGTGGCCGTCGAAGGCCTGGAAGACGTTGCGATCATCGCCAGCGAGGACGCCATCTATGTCGGCAAACTCTCCGAGGCGCAAAAGGTCGGCTCGATGGTGAAGGTGCTCCGCGCCGGCGCCGAGACGGCGGCGCTCACCGAAATTCACCGCACCGCCTACAGGCCTTGGGGCGGCTACGCCTCGATCCTCAGCGGCAACCGCTTCCAGGTGAAACGGCTGTTCGTCAAACCCGGCAAGAAGCTCTCGCTTCAGCGCCATCATCATAGGTCCGAACATTGGATCGTGGTGACGGGCACGGCGGAAGTGACCATCGACGGCGCGACCACGGCGGTCTCGGAAAACGAGTCGATCTATCTGCCGCTCGGCTGCACGCATCGGCTGGCCAATCCCGGCAAGATCCTGCTCGAAGTCATTGAGGTCCAGACCGGTTCTTATCTGGGTGAGGATGACATCATCCGTATCGAGGATGAGTTCGGCCGCGCCTGAGCCGCGGCTCTATGGCTGGCGGCGTTAAGCCGCCGGCAAATCACAAAGGGCCGGCGGGGCAGCAAGTCTGCTCCGCCGGCCTTTTTTGTACATCACCAATCGTCCGTGAGCCGAGACTTGTGGGGACCAAGCCCAGAGTTTTGAAGACCTCAAAGCAGATCGCGTTGGTATGAATTCACCTTGATGGTGCGTCACCGGATGGCAAGGTTGGCGGAACAGCACCCCTTGCCATCCGGTCAAACGGCACGGAGCTGAATTTATGCTGACGTGGCGTGCTTCAAATGTCCCTTTCCCTTGCCCCTGGATGAACCCGCGCCATCCCTCAAAACCAAAGGCCGGCCCGCTCTGGTCGAGCGGACCGGCCTTCAGGAAAATCCAATGCCGATGTGCAGCACGCAAACCGGCAAAATGGAATCAGGCAGCCTTCTTCAGCGCCTGGTTGCTGTGGACCTGTTGTTCGATCCAGGCGTAGGTCTTTTCGAGACCCGCCACCAGGCTGGCCGAAGGCTTCCAGCCGAGCTTCTGCTCGATCAAGCGGTTGTCGGAGTTGCGGCCGCGCACGCCGACCGGGCCGGGAATGTGATGCTTATGGATCCGCTTGCCGGCGATCTTGGACACGATGTCGACCAGCTCATTGATCGTGACCATTTCTTCGGAACCGATATTCACCGGGCCTTCGAAGCCTGAGCGGAGCAGGCGGGTGGTGCCTTCCACGCATTCGTCGATGAACAGGAAGGAACGGGTCTGGTTGCCGTCGCCCCAGATTTCGATCTGGCTATTGTCCATGGCCTTCGCCACCTTGCGGCAGATTGCAGCCGGAGCCTTTTCCTTGCCGCCATCCCAGGTGCCTTCCGGCCCAAAAATGTTGTGATAACGGGCGACGCGGTTGCGCATGCCGTGATTGCGGTTGTAGGCGAGGAACAGGCGCTCGGAGAAGAGCTTCTCCCAGCCATACTCGCTATCGGGCGCAGCCGGATAAGCGGAGTCTTCCGCGCAGTTCGGGTTGTCCGGGTCTTCCTGGTTGTAAGCCGGATACATGCAGGCCGAGGATGAATAGAAGACGCCGCGAACGTTGCGCTTGTGGCAGGTATCGAGGACGTTCAGATTGATCGTCGCCGAGTTGTGCATGATGTCGGCGTCGTTCTCGCCGGTGAAGATGTAGCCGGCGCCGCCCATATCAGCCGCGAGCTGGTAAACTTCGTCGAACCGACGATCGATGATCTGGCGGCAGAAACTTGCATCGCGAAGATCGCCGATAACGAAATCGTCGGCTTCGGTTTCATTGAACGCTGGAAACTTCAGGTCCGCGCCGCGAACCCAAAAGCCTTCTTTCTTGAGCCGCTTTACCAGATGATGCCCGATAAAGCCGCCACAGCCGAGCACCAGCGCACTTTTCGTCGCCGAGTTAGACATACTTAATCTCCTGTAAAATAAAAATTGGGTGGGTTTCCCGCCCGTTTAGAAACTGCCTTGCCTTTTGAACACCGCGACAACGGTGCCAAGGATGATGGCGATATCCCTGCGCAGGGACCAATTCTGGACATAGTCAACATCGTAAGCAACGCGTTGCGTGTAGCTGCAGTCGCTACGTCCCATAACCTGCCAAAGCCCGGTTATGCCCGGCAGCGCCGAAGTGTAGGCACCGAATTTATTGCCATAGCGCGAGATCTCGTTGGTCACGATCGGGCGCGGGCCGACAATGCTCATGTCGCCTTTGATGACGTTCCAAAGCTGCGGCAATTCGTCGATGCTCGACTTGCGCAGGAAGTTGCCGATCGGCGTGATGCGCGGGTCGTAGCGCAGCTTCTGCGTCGCGTGCCACTCTTCTGCGGCTTCTGGATTGTCGCGCAGATAGGCGTCGAAATCGAACTGATCCGTCGGGATCATCGAGCGGAATTTGTAGCAAGGGAACGACCGTCCGCCTAAACCAATTCTCTGGTGCGAGAAAAACACCGGGCCGGGCGAAGTCATGCGAACCGCGACATACGTCACCAGAAACAGCGGCCATAGCAGAGCCAAGCCGGCGATGGCGCAGAATACGTCGAAGACACGCTTTCCAAGGCCGCCCAAAGCGACTGCGTTGTCATCTATCCGAATACCGGTGGCAGGCTCAGCTTGAGCCAAAATATCGTTACTTCTCATCACCGCCCGCTCATTTCCAGCGGGGCCAAGCCCGCTCGTCCCGTCGCGCTCTGTTGACCACCGCTTATCCCGGAATACAACCGACCTAGCCGGGGACTTTCGTACTGACGTAAAGGTAAGGTAAAAAAATATCTATTTATTTTCAATGTATTATGGGTTTGTAGCACTTAGGTATGAGTTGTCAGAACGGTGGGTAACCCGTGTGCAGCACCGAAAATTCTGGCAGTGAAGCAACCTCGCCGTGCGCCAATGTGGCGAATTCTGGGCGGCATGAATGCGGTCGTTTCCCGCCACCTAAAAATATGCCATCGACGGCTTGCATTCACGGACAAGCGGCATTGCCGCAAACGCCTTGTTGATCTAACTCGGGAACCTATTTGGAGAGCGAAAAGGAAGGTCGAATGACGGTTACGCTTTACGGCTTCAAGAGCTGCGACATGGTCAAGAAGGCCCGCACATGGCTGGCCAACAACAGCGTTGCGCATGATTATTTCGACTATCGCGCCTCGACGCTCGATCCCAAGACGGTCGATGATTGGTTTGCGCGGGCAGGGTGGGAGACCGTCTTCAACCGCAACAGCACGACATACAAAGAGCTGCCCGACGCCGAAAAGACCGGCATCGATCAGGCCAAGGCGAAGAAGATGATTCTGGCGGAAACGAATCTCATCAAGCGCCCGGTGCTGGATACTGGCAAGACGCTGGTCTTCGGCTTCAAACCCGATGCGTTTGAGCAGGCATTGAAGAAGATATGAAGGTATAAGGAATAGGCCTGTCCCACGCGCATGCGAAGAGACAGGCCAGCTCTTTCCTAGACCCATTCGCCCTTGCGCATGACCGGCGCGCGCGCGCCCTGAGCGTCGAGACCGTCAATGTCGATCTCGCCGGAGCCGATCATCCAGTCGATATGGATGAAGCTTTTATTGCCGCCGCGCGCGGCAATTTCGTCCTTCGTCAGCTTGCCGCCATCGACGAAGCAGTCCGAATAGCACTGGCCGAGCGCGATGTGGCAGGCGGCGTTTTCATCGAACAGCGTGTTGTAGAACAGCAGGCCGCTGGCTGAGATCGGCGAGGAATGCGGCACCAGCGCCACTTCGCCGAGCCGCCGCGCGCCTTCATCCGTCTCCAGTACTTTTTGCAGCACTTTTTCACCGCGCGAAGCCTTGGCTTCGATGATCTTGCCCGCCTCGAAACGCATTTCGATGTTGTCGATCAACGTGCCCTGATGCGACAGCGGCTTGGTCGAGCGCACATAGCCGTCCACACGCATGGCATGCGGCGTGGTGAACACCTCTTCGGTCGGGATGTTCGGATTGCAGGTGATGCCGTTCTTAGCCAGTGACGCGCCGCCGCGCCAGGCGTGGCCGTCGGCCAGGCCAACGGTCAAGTCTGTGCCCGGCCCCTTGAAATGCAGCGCATGGAAATTCTGGCCGTTGAGCTGTGCCGTGCGCTTATGCAGCGCGGCATTGTGCGCCTTCCAGGCCGATACCGGATCGGCGGCGTCAATGCGCGAAGCGGCAAAAATGGCGTCGGCCAGCTTGGCGACTGCAACATCCGCTTCATCGTCGGGAAACATCAGCTTGGCCCAGGACGCATTGGGGTAGGACAGGATCGACCAATTTATGTCGAAGCCGGTGATCTTCTCCAGCGCAGGCCGATAGGCGACGGAGTTCGCCTTGTTGGCGCGCGCCACTTTTTCCGGGTCCTGCTCGGATAAGAGCATCGGGTTTTCGCCATAGATGCCGAGGCGGGCGGCGTTGTCGTTAAAAGCCTTGCCCATGCCATCATAAAGCCAGCCGGGGGCGCGGTCGAAGCTGACATCCTGGCCGTGGCGATAGCGGGCGAGCGTCAGTTCTTCATCGGAAAACAGCGTGGTCACTAGCCCGGCACCCGCCTTGTAGGCCTGCTCGGCCACCTTGCGCGCCAGGGGCGCTGCGCCAATCGGCGCGGTCATGATCAGATCCTGGCCGGCTTGCAGCCCAAGGCCAACCTTGACCGCCACTTCGGCCAGTTTCTCAAGCTTGGCCGGATCGATCGGCTCGGCTCTGTTGTGCGGATAGGAACTCATGGTCTGTCTCTCATGCTGGCAAATCGCTGACCACAGATAAGCCGGGCGAGGGCGGCTTGTCACGTCTTTGATGCTGGGCCAAGTGGGATGTGCTGTTCGCCCCAGGCTTGGACTTCCTCCTTTAGCCAGCGGCAGAAATTGCGCACCTTAGGTTCCGGTGCCCGCTTGGCGGAAGTCACGACATAGTAACCCATGCCGCTGGCTGCGGTCGCTCCGAATGGTGCAACCAGCCGCCCGTCCGCCAGCGCCTCGCCGGCAAGAAGGTTCCAGGCAAGCATCACGCCATGACCGGCCAACACCGATTCGAGGCACAGCGCCGGATCGCTGAAATGTGCGCCGGGCAGCATCTGCACTGGCTCCACGCCCGCCGCTTTGAACCAGCTCTCCCAGCCGATCATCGAATTGTCGTCGACGATGGCATAAGCCTGCGCCAGATCTTCGATGCGCTTGAGCTTTGTCGCAGTGGCGGGCGTGCAGACGGGAAATTCCAGCACCTCGAACAGCAATTCCGCTTTCACGCCGGCCCAAGCGCCATTGCCCAGGCGAATGGCAACGCCGACATCCGAATGGTCGAGATCAGCCAGCTTGGGCGATGCATCGATGCGCAAGAGCACGTCTGGATAGCGACGGAAGTGCCGCGACAGTCGGGGCATCAGCCAGCGCGAGGCGAAAACCGGCGCGACCGAAATGACCAGTGTTTTCGCGGCGGCATCGTCAGCCATGGCGACGGCCCGCGCGAGTTCGTCGAAGCCTGCACTCAGGCGTCGCCCGAAGGCAATCCCAAATGGTGTGGGGACCAATCCGGCCGCTGTGCGGTCGAACAGGGTGCGGCCGAGCTGCGCCTCCGCGCGGGCAACATGCTGGCTGATCGCACTTGCTGAGACGCCGAGCTGATCGCCCGCCTTCTGAAGCGAGCCGCCGCGCAGGACAGCTTCCACCGCGCGCAGGCCGTTCAGATGTATCTGGTTCAGCGTCACCATGAAGTTTTTCTAAAACGAGCGCTCGCAAATCTCAATTGAGAAGGACTGAAAAAAAAGCTGAAACTATCAAGGGTAGAAAGAAAGGAGGTGTCTTCATGTTGAAGTTTCTCTTATCCAAATTCCGCCGCCAACTCGATGCCAACAGGGCTATTTTCGCCGAGGAGGCCTGTTTGCACTGGTTCCGCGATCCACTATCGCACCCCGCGCTTGAAGCGATGAACGAACGGGAATTGGGCGATCTGCCATTTCGGCGGTGAGGCGACGGCCAACTCGGCGCGCGCGCCCGCACCGCCACATGCGACCGGCGCTGGGATCGCATCAACCGGGCGCAGCGGAGAGTTGTCAGCGCTGCCCTGCATGACAAGAATGTAATCTCCCCCGGCGCACTGAAACCATTCCTTCGCCACAAAAACTGTGACTTGATGCCGGCGAATCGCAATCGCGCTCGCCGGTCCATCGGCGCGCGGCATCAGGAAGACCCGTCGTGTTTGTTTCCTTTTTCCCCAGACCGAAGCTGTTTTTTATGAGCGTCGTCGCATGGAGCCTGTTGCTCGTTTTTCTTTGGTTCTTTGGTGGAGCGCAGTTTGGAAGTCACTTCGGTATGGGACCAGCCGCCCCCGATGCGGCGCCGATCAACAACGCACTGATCTTTATCTCCGGCCCCTTTCTATGGTTTTACATCTATTATTCTATTGGCGCGGCAATATTTTATCTATTTTGGAGATGGTATTCCCCGCATCAATGGATGAATTGGTCAATAATAGGATCGGCTCTCATAATATTTGTTACATATTTTCAAGTCCAAGTTAGTGTCGCGTTCAATAATTGGTATGGGCCGTTTTATGACCTGATCCAAAAAGCACTCGGTAAAGCTTTTTCGGTTTCTCCGGGGGAGTTTTATAGTCAGCTGCTCGCAATCATGGGAATTGCCCTTGTTGCAGTGACCATCGGGGCGATGACCCGGTTCTTTGTCAGTCACTATGTCTTTCGCTGGCGAACCGCGATGAATGAATACTACATGTCAAATTGGCAGCAGCTTCGCCATATCGAAGGCGCGTCGCAGCGTGTGCAAGAAGACACGATGCGGTTTTCGACGACAGTCGAGGGTCTGGGTGTCAGTTTGCTTGACGCCGTCATGACCTTGATTGCATTCTTACCCGTATTGCTGAACTATTCATCGGATATTACCGAGTTGCCGCTCGTGGGCGAAGTTCCACAAGCGCTTGTAGTGGTCGCCATCCTCTGGGCGTTGTTCGGAACCACTTTTCTTGCCCTGGTGGGAATTCGGCTCCCCGGTCTGGAATTCAAGAATCAGCGCGTCGAGGCCGCTTATCGCAAGGAACTGGTTCATGGCGAAGATGATGCTGGCAGGGCGGAGCCCCAGACAGCGAGGGAACTTTTCGATGGGGTGAGGAAAAATTACTTCAAACTCTATTTCAATTATCTCTACTTCAATATTGCGAGAATTCTTTATCTACAGACAGATAATATTTTTCCATACATCATATTGGTTCCGAGTATGGTCGCGGCTAAAATTACATTTGGCAGACTGAACCAGATTTTAAACGCATTTGGACAGGTTCGATCTTCCTTCCAATACCTCGTCAATTCTTGGCCAACGATCGTGGAACTGCTTTCTATCTACAAACGCCTGCGCGCCTTTGAGGCAACACTGGAAGGCGAGCCGTTGCCCGAAATCGATCGGCGCTATCTGAACCGCCCTACCGCAGAGCAGGAGCCAGCTTAAAACGTCTTAATTGACAGTCGCGCCGCAATGGCGCGGCTGCTTTTCTATCTGCCGGCGTGTTGATCGCCGGCGGTGCTGGTCCGTTTGAGATAGTCGCTATAGGTCACGCAGGCGACGTCGGGCTTGCTGCAGACGTCTTCGGCAAAATGCTCCAGCGCGCGCCAATAGGCGCCGCCATTCATCAGCACGAAATGGAAGCCGAGTTGCAGGGGAATGCGCTGTCCCTTGTATTGCTCGTCAAAAGCCGCACGAAACGCCGCCAGCGTGCGGGCTTCGAATGCGCCGTCCTTGTCCGGCTGTTCCTTCGCGCCGGAATGGCGCGCGAACAGATTATAGTCCATGGCGATGACGCGGCGTTGCTTCGGACCCTCCGGGATTTGCGGCAAGGCGAATCGCGCGGGCTGCGAAGCGCGCTGCGGCAGAGCCGGGGCAGGCAAAACGCCGCTAACGTCAAAGGCAAAACCGTCTTCCGCCAGCGCCTGATACAGCGCCTTGTTGGCCGACAGATATGGCGCGCGAAACCCGCGCACTGAACCGGTGACCTTGTCCCAGTCGGTGGGCTGCCCGGCAATGCCATTGATCTTATAGGCATCGCTCAAAATGCGGCGGAAGGATGCAAACTCGCTCAGCCAGTCTGCCTTGCTCCACGTCGCGCCGTCGAAATGGCCGCAGCCGTGGCTTGCCAGTTCATTGCCTTCGGCAACAGCCAGCCGGATCTGGTAGAGCCTTTGCTCGACTTCATCTTTGGAGGTCGCGAAGCCAACATTGGACGCGCCGGCCTTCCTGTGCGGGGGGTGATAGGTCTTGCGCGTTTCCGGCGAGAGCAGAAAGACGCAGGAGAGAAAATAGGTGAACTTTGCGCCGGTCTGTTTGGCCAGTGTGCGGCTGCGCCGCCATTGCGCGAGATCATGCGCGCCGTCGAAGGAGATCAGCACATATTGCGTCGGCTTGGTTTGCGCGCCGGGCGGATCGGCAAGGGCCGGTGCCGCAACAGCGGAGAGGGTGCAGGCAAAACCGAAAACGCGGAACAAACGGGACTGGAACATCGGGCTTCATTGGCTGCTCGAAGGTTTCGAAGCCGTTACCGGGTGATTGTGGCGGGCATAGGGGAGCAGGGCGGCGCTGGTGTTCCCTCCCGAAAGGTTGAGGGCAATCGGATGAAGGTCTCGTTTGTCCCGCCGGAGTATACAGCCATCGGCGGTGACAAACTCCGGCGGCGCAGAAATCGCTTCACTGACTGCCTTGGAGAGGATCGTCACCGCAGTGTCCCAGCCATATGCGATGCCCTTGCCATCGAGGCTAGGGGTATCTCATACGCGAATGAAGTAGGCTTTTTCCACGCTCCCCCTTCCAACGCCGCGTTTTTCAGCTAAAAGGCGGCTCACAAAGGTGCAGCCGGCCAAACCGCCGGGCAACAATGGTATTCCATGTCCGACGATAGTTTTTACCGTGAGGTCAATGAAGAGATTCGCCAGGAAAAGACGAAGGCTCTGTGGGACCGTTTTGGGCCGGCAATCCTGGGGTTGGCGGCGTTGATCATTGTCGGCACCGCTGCGTGGGTCGGCTATGATTACTGGGCGACCTCGCGCGCCAACACTGCCGGCGATACATTTACCAATGCCTTGAAACTTGCCAGCGACGGCAAGAATGATGAGGCGTTGAAGGCGCTGGAGGCCGTCGAGAAGGAAGGCCACGGCGCCTATCCGGCGCTGGCGCGGCTGCGTTCCGCCACCGTTCTCGCCGATAAGGGCGATGCCAAGGGCGCGGTTGCGGCGTTCGATGCCGTTGCCGGCGATGGCTCTGTCCCGATGTCGATCCGCGACATTGCCCGCCTGCGTGCCGCCTATCTGCTGGTCGATAGCGGCAGCTATGCCGATGTGGCGCAGCGCGCCGAGCCGCTTTCCGCGGACACCAATTCGTTGCGCGCCGCCGCGCGCGAGGCGCTGGGTCTGTCGGCCTGGAAGGAAGGCAAGGCGAGCGATGCGCTGAAACTGTTCGAGCAGATCGCCGCCGATGAGGCGACGCCGCAGAATGCCCGCGATCGGGCAAATCTCATGGCCGAACTGATCCGCGGTTCCGGCGTAAAGTTGTGATGCAGGGCGATGGCTTTTAAGATTGCCATCATAGGCCGGCCTAATGTCGGCAAATCCACGCTTTTCAACCGTCTCGCGGGCCGCAAGCTGGCGTTGGTTGACGACACGCCGGGCGTCACCCGTGACCGCCGCACCCATCCGGCCAAGCTCTACGATTTGACTTTCGACGTTGTCGATACAGCCGGCTTCGAGGATGCCGACGCTGAAAGCCTTGCCGGGCGCATGCGCCAGCAGACCGAGATCGCCATCGACGAGGCGGACCTTATTTTCTTTGTGGTCGACGCCAAGAGCGGGCTGATGCCCGACGACCGCACTTTTGCCGATATTGTGCGCCGTGCCGGCAAGCCTGTGGTGCTGGTGGCCAACAAGGCCGAGGCGCGGGGCGCGGAAGGCGGATTTTTGGAAGCCTGGGAACTCGGCCTCGGCGAGCCGATCGGCGTGTCCGCGGAGCACGGGCAGGGCCTGCCTGACCTGCGTGACGCTGTGGTCGAAGCGCTTGGCAAAGAACTGGCGTTCGGCGAGGACGTAGAGGATGAGGCGGTAGCCGAGAGCGATGTGTTGATAGGCGAGGATGTCGCTGATCAGGATGAAGAGCCCGCCTATGATGACACCAAGCCGATGCGCATTGCCGTCATCGGTCGCCCCAATGCAGGCAAGTCGACCCTGATCAATGCGCTGATAGGCCAGGAGCGGCTACTCACCGGCCCTGAAGCCGGCATCACCCGCGATTCGATTTCCGTGGATTGGGACTGGCGTGGCCGGCAGGTGAAACTGTTCGACACGGCGGGCATGCGCCGCAAGGCCAGGGTGCAGGAAAAGCTCGAAAAGCTGTCGGTTGCCGACGGCTTGCGCGCGATCCGTTTTGCCGAAGTGGTGGTTATCGTGCTCGACGCCACCATTCCGTTTGAAAAGCAGGATTTGACAATCGCCGATCTGATCATCCGCGAGGGCAGGGCGCCGGTCATCGCCTTCAATAAATGGGATCTCATCGAGGACCGCCAGGCGGTGCTGGCCAATTTGCGGGAAATGACGGAACGGCTGCTCCCGCAGGCGCGTGGCCTGAAGGCGGTGCCGGTGTCGGCAGAAACCGGCCGTGGTCTCGACAAGCTCATGGACGCGGTGATCGGCGCCCATCAAATCTGGAACCGGCGCATTTCCACCGGAAAGCTGAACCGTTGGTTGGAGGGCATCGTTGCCCATCACCCGCCACCGGCAGTGGCCGGGCGGCGGATGAAGATCAAGTACATCACTCAGGTCAAGGCGCGACCGCCCGGCTTCGTCGTGTCCTGCTCGCGCCCGGATGCGATGCCGCAATCCTATGTGCGCTATCTCGTCAACAATTTGCGCGAAGCCTTCGACATGCCGGGCGTGCCGATCCGTCTGGTGTTGAGGACCTCCGACAATCCCTTTGCGAACAAGGTCAAGAAGCGCCGGTGAACGCGGGCCTGCCGTGCTATTCGACATGGAGATGCCGGATGGCTCGAAGGCTTCATTCGTCCCGCCCCTAACGTCTGCCAGGGCAATCGAGAGAAGCGTTTTCTACATCGCCGTACCCGTGGCGAGGGGCTCCGGCGGCCCCGCATGCCTTCCCCCAAACCGCCCGTTATTAACCGTCCATCAAGGTTAATGTTTCATTGTCTCTCCATTGAGCGAGTGCGTTCAGGAGAATTTTCGTGGATTTGGTTCGGGTTGCGCGGTCGGTTTCCGCGCTTGGTCAGCGTTCGTCGTTATGCACTTTGCCGAAAGCGCTTGCCAATGCCACGTCGGAGTTCGCGCATGTTGCGCCGGCCTTCCGGCGTCCAGCCTTCAAGAGATCCCATCTCGCGCCGGCGCTGGTCGGCCTTGCCATCTTGGTCGGCTTCCCGACCACGGTCGCGCTTCAAGACATGTCGAGCATGATTACGGGCGTCGATGCCAACGCCGCCCGCTGGGGTGCATTCGTCGAGAAATCCGTCGCCGGGTCGGTTCAGGCCGCCGAAATGCCCTTCGTCAACAAGGATGTCAAAACGGCCTCGATCCTGGGTGGTGGCGTGTCCGTGCCGGGCATCGGCGCGGTCGCCTTTCGCGGCAAGGCCGCGGCCGACCCGCTGACGGACGAACAGCGCGTGGTGCGCGAAGGGAAAACGGGCCGGCTGCTCAAGATCGCGCCGGTTGCACCGCCCAAGGCTTTCATCGCCGGCTCGGTGTTTGAGCGGACAAGCTCGCTCTTTAGCTCCAGCCTCGATATGAAGGAGAAGCTGGTCTTCGCGAAGCCCGCCATCAAGGGCAAGGAAGTCCAGATCGCCGCCGCATTCCACGTCAAGGAGCAGAAGCGCAAGGATCCCGGCGTGCCAGCCTATCTGAAAGACCTCGTCAACAGCGACACCGCCGATGTTCTGGCCACGGCCTATGCGCCGGCCGAGCCGGACTATGCCAAGGCTTCGCCTTTCGAAAGCCTGCTGAAGGATGAGCAGAAGCCGACCAATGGCCGTTTCATCCCGCCGGTTGCCAAGGGCGATCATGACTGGATGCGCAATCCGCTGCCGGCTTCGGTATTTTCCGCACCGGAGCAGAAGTGCCTGGCTAATGCCGTCTATTTCGAAGCGCGGGGCGAATCGGCTCGCGGCCAGGCGGCCGTTGCGCAGGTGGTGCTGAACCGGGTTCGCAATCCGACCTACCCGAATTCGATCTGCGGCGTCGTTTACCAGAATGACAATTGGCGCAACCGCTGCCAGTTCTCTTTCGCCTGCGACGGCATCAAGGACCGAATCTCCAGCCCGTCCCACTACCGCCAGGCGCAGGAGATCGCCATGGCGGTCACTGCCGGCAAGATATTTATCCCGGAAGTTGCATCCTCCACGCACTATTACGCGCAGTATGTCAGCCCGAGCTGGGCACGCTCCATGCAGAAGATGAAGAAGATCGGCCTGCATATTTTCTACCGCACCTATGGCGGTGGATGGAGCTAAGACCGGCCGTGAGGCGGTTCTTCGGGGCCGATTCTATCGGTCAGGATGTCGCACTAGCCTAATCTCCTGATTTTATTGCATAAAATACATGCGGGTAGGCCTGCTTGCCCGACTTGACGGGGGCAGGGCCTGTAACTATGTTGCCCGCGACTTTGACAGCGGACAGCCAGTGAATGGTTGCCGGGCGAGGAGGTTGCGGTGGCCAAGGCGACCGAACACGACGAAGCCGGCAAAAAACGGCCTGAAACGATGGCCGCACCAGCCATCCGCGATGACGAATTGGAGCGCCGCCGGCGCGAACTCGATGCGACCCTCGCGGCGCGCAGAGGTGACGGCAAGGCGGGCTCGGATGGCGGAAAGCCGGCAAACAATGCCGGGTACGGCCAGGCGCTAAAGCTTTCCAGCGAGTTCATCGCTGGTGTGCTTGTCGGCGGTGGGCTGGGCTGGGTGATCGATCGGTGGGCGGGGATATCGCCTTGGGGGTTGATCGTCTTTCTGCTGTTGGGCTTCGGCGCGGGCGTGCTAAACGTCATGCGTACCGCAGGCCTCGTTGCTGATGCAGGTATCCGCACACTGCCGAAAGGCAGCGACGGAACGGAAGAGAAATAAGCGCGCTTTCGAGCGCATTGGAATGAGGGGGCTTAAGTGTCCAACGATCCTATCCACCAGTTTCAGATCGCGAAATGGATTCCGATCGAGATCGGCGGCATGGACCTGTCATTCACCAACTCGTCGGCCTTCATGGTCGCTACGGCGGTGGCTGCCGGCGGCTTCCTGTTCCTGACTACGGCTAGCCGCGGCCTGATCCCCGGCCGTCTGCAGTCGGTTTCGGAAATGGCCTATGAATTCGTCGCCTCGATGCTGCGCGACGCGGCGGGTGCGCAGGGGATGCGATTCTTCCCCTTCGTCTTCTCGCTGTTCATGTTCGTTCTTGTCGCCAATCTGTTCGGCCTGTTCCCTTATTTCTTCACCATCACCAGCCACCTCATCGTCACCTTCGCTCTGGCGTTGCTGGTTATCGGCACGGTGGTCGTCTACGGCTTCATGAAGCATGGTTTCGGTTTCCTGAAACTCTTCGTGCCGCATGGCGTGCCGGGAATTCTGGTGCCGCTTGTGGTGTTGATCGAGGTGATTTCGTTCCTGTCGCGCCCGATCAGCCTCTCGGTTCGTCTTTTCGCCAACATGCTGGCTGGTCACATCACGCTGAAAGTGTTCGCGGGCTTCGTGACCTCGCTGAGCGCGCTGGGCGCGGTCGGCGTTGCGGGTTCGATCCTGCCGCTCGCGATGACGGTAGCGATCACGGCGCTCGAGTTCCTGGTGGCGTTCCTGCAGGCCTATGTGTTCGCGGTGCTCACCTGCATGTATCTCAACGACGCGCTGCACCCCGGCCACTAAGATTTTCGTAGTCGGCTGTCCGGCCGAAAACATCTTGAATTCTGAATCCAAAAGGAGAGTTGGAAAATGGAAGTAGAAGCAGCAAAGGCAATCGGCGCGGGCATTGCCTGCCTCGGCATGGGCGGCGCAGGCATCGGCCTCGGCACCATTTTCGGCAGCTATCTGGCGGGCGCGCTGCGCAATCCGTCGGCAGCCGACGGCCAGTTCGGTCGCCTGATTTTCGGCTTCGCCGTCACCGAAGCTCTGGGCATCTTCTCCCTTCTCGTCGCCCTGCTGCTCCTCTTCACGTAAGAGCTGTTGCAAGGAATAGCCGGCCGTCTCATCGACGGCCGGATACGATGGATTAGGGGTCTAGGATGTTCGTGACATCGGCAAACGCCCAGGAGGCCAAACCGGCCGAAGGGCAAACGCACGCGCCTGCGGCGCAGGGCGACACGCATGCTGCTCCGGCAGCGGGCGCTGCAACGCAAGCTCCGGCAGCAAGCGCCGACGCGCATGCCGCGCCGGCTGGCGAGGCGGGCCATAGCACGGGCACCGAGGCCGAACATGGCGGCGGGGTTTTCCCGCCGTTTGATCCGACCCACTTTGCGTCGCAGCTCGTATGGCTGGCCATCACCTTCGGGCTGTTCTTCTTGTTCCTGAAGAAGGTGGTTTTGCCGCGAATCGGCAACATCCTGGAAGTTCGCAGCGACCGTATCGCCAAGGACCTCGATCAGGCCGCGCGCCTGCAGTCCGAGGCTGATGCTGCCGTTGCCGCCTATGAGCAGGAATTGGCTGAAGCCAAGACTAAAGCTACCGCCATCGGCCAGACCGCCCGCGACAAGGCCAAGGCGGACGCCGATGTCCAGCGCAAGAAGGTCGAAGCCAGTCTTGCCGAGAAAATGACCGAAGCCGAAGGCCGGATTGCCGCGATCAAATCGAAGGCCATGTCGGAAGTCGGCTCCATTGCCGAGTCGACCGCAGCCGCGATTGTGGAGCAACTGGTCGGGGGCAAGATCGACAAGGCGGCGATTGCCGCTGCCGTCAAAGCGAGCCGGAGCTAAGTCATGGAATTTGACGCAACATTCTGGGCCTTCATCGCCCTCGTCATCTTTCTGGGCGTCGTCTTCTATCTGAAGGTGCCGGGCATGATGGGCGCCGCGCTCGACAAGCGCGCCGATAAGATCACCGCCGATCTCGATGAAGCCCGCCGCCTGCGCGAGGAAGCGCAGCAGTTGCTCGCCGAGTATCAGCGCAAGCGCAAGGAAGCCGAGCAGGACGCCGCCGACATCGTGGCTGCCGCGCAGCGGGAGGCCGGCGCTCTGGTCAAGGAAGCGAAAGCCAAGACCGAAGATTATGTCGCGCGCCGCACGGCCGTGGCCGAGCAGAAGATCGCTCAGGCCGAGCGTGAAGCGGTGAATGAAGTGCGCGCCAGCGCAGTCGACATCGCCGTCGAAGCTGCGCGCAGCCTGCTCGCCGGAAAGGCCGACGCCAAAGCCGGCGCCGACCTCTTCAAGGCCTCGCTGGACGCGGTAAAGGCCCGGCTGAACTAAGCTCAATCGCTCTGCACCAATTCTGCGAAAAGCCGCCCCATTCGGGCGGCTTTTTGTTTGCTAGGCTTATGGCCTGGCAAGGTTGCGGAGAGGAAATGAAGACGTATCGAACAGCCCTTACTGGGCTTTTGGCCTTTGGCGTGTCGGTTGGATTACAAGCGCCGAGTTTTGCTGCAGAAAAAGCCGCCGGCTTGGAATGCACGTTCATCGTTGATGCGGCATCCGGCAAGACCCTCTATCGTGAGGGAATCTGCGATCAGCGTGTCAGCCCGGCTTCGACATTTAAGCTGCCCTTGGCCCTGATGGGGTATGATGCAGATATTCTGCAAAACGAGCACAAACCGGCTTGGGACTACAAGCAGGAATTCAATGCGGTCAAAAGGGATCAGAAGACCGTCGATCCGACGATTTGGGAAAAAGATTCGGTCTTGTGGTTTTCGCGCGAAATCACGCGGCGACTTGGGCAAGACCGGTTCGCCGAATATATGCGCAACTTGCGCTATGGCAATGAGGATGTCTCGGGCGACGCTAGCCAAGATAATGGTCTGACCCATTCATGGCTCAGCTCTTCGCTGAAAATTTCTCCTGAAGAACAGGTTGGGTTCATGCGCCGCTTCCTCGATGGCGATTTGCCTGTATCTGGAAAAGCCCGGCAAATGACCAAGGATATCATTCCCGCCTTTAAGGCAGGAAGTGGCTGGACCGTGCATGGCAAAACCGGGAGCACGGCGCTTCGCAACAAGAAGCAGCAATTCGACAAGAACCGGTCGGTCGGCTGGTTTGTCGGTTGGGCCGAACAGGGTGACACGAAAATCGTGTTTGCCCGCCTTGAGATCGGGCCCAAACGATCGAATGAGCGGGTGGGTCCCCGTGTTCGCGACGAGTTTTTGCGCGACTTGCCCGCACTGCGATTGCGGGGCGAGGGCACTTGAACCCTGCGCATCTGGCGCGTGAGTGTCTTTTCAACGCGCCAATATTTGTCCGTCCTCGTGGCAAACCCTTTCCGATTTCGAGAGGCCAAAATGAAGAAGATTCGCATCGGGCTGTTGTTCGGCGGGCGCTCGTCGGAGCATGACGTGTCCCTCTTGTCGGCGGCAAATGTTGCGCGGGCGCTTGACCGAACGAAATATGAGATCGTGCCGATCGGCATCACCCGCGATGGCAAATGGACACTGGTTGGGTTTGACGAGGGGCGTTTGCCGGGATCGGTGCCGCCCGATGGCGCCGAGCTTGCCCTGATACCCGGTGGCAAAGGTCGAATTGTCCAGATCACCTCAGGCGCATCCTCCGACCTCGCGCCCATCGATGTGCTGTTCCCGGTGTTGCACGGCCCGTTCGGAGAAGACGGCACTGTCCAAGGCTAGGGAAAG